>Ga0182013_10008071_pt1 | contig 11417 bp, 10 predicted proteins | sample 612S2MmetaG_FD_120487 | JGI IMG/M metagenome (GOLD analysis project Ga0182013, IMG submission 120487) | Permafrost microbial communities from Stordalen Mire, Sweden - 612S2M metaG | ecosystem: Environmental > Terrestrial > Soil > Wetlands > Permafrost | place: Sweden: Stordalen | collected...
CGCCGAAAATCGATGTCTCCATTACAAGCTACGAGTCGGTCGTTCTTGCGCTGAAGGCCTATCTCTATGGGACGAACCCGCCCGATGCGATTTTTGCGCTGCGAAATCTTGTAACCATCTATAAGAACAGCTGTTCCTTCCACGAAGTCTTGTCCTCGCCATCCGAGGCATCGGTTTCCGCCCAATATTTCTTTTTTAGAATCCATTCGCCGGCATGAGTTCTACCTTTAATCGCCGTCTGATCAAGCTCCGTGGCTGTCAGTTGGTCGAAGTAGCCAACAAACTCAATTGAGTGCCCTTCATCTGTAAGGTGGCGATGGAATAGAAGTGGATCCTTTATTGCACTGCCAGAAAGAAATAGTGAGAGAGCAGACAGAACACATGACTTTCCACAATTGTTCTCGCCAATGAGGATGAGGAGATCATCCCAATCAAGGTCCAGACTTTGAATTGCTTTGAAATTGCGGATCGTAAATTTGCGCAGTCGCATCTATCGGCTCCATGCAGCAAGAAAATCGAGACGCGATGAGCATACATTAACTATGCGACAATGCAACGACAATCTATTGCCACGTTCCCATCACTGCGGCTTCAAGCGCGTCCTGCCTCGTCTTGACCCACGGCGCGTAGTGCTTTTGCGTCGTTTTGATCGAAGTATGCCCGAGCAGTTGGGAAACGGTTTCGAGAGAGACCCCATTTTGCAATAGATCGACCGAGAACGTGTCCCGGAGCCGGTGTGAATGGCCATCCGCTACACCAGCCATGTTGTACACGAGCTTGAGCCGTTGCTGCCATTCGGTGATCGCGCTTTTCGGTTTTCCGACCTGCCGATAGAAGAAATACTCATTCCCCTCGTCGCAATCGGCCAACGCTTGAACGACATGTTTCGGTAGCGGCACCCACACCGGATGCTTCGTCTTTTCTTGTCGGAGGAACAGCTTTCCGTCGTTCAATTTATCGCGACGGAACATCACTGCGTCTGAGATTCGGATGCCGGAATGCCGCATAAGCAGGATCAGCGCCTTCAATTTCTTTGGCGTCTCCTCCGGGATCTTCGGATGAGCTTCGCGGATTGAGTCCGCGGCCCAGATTATTTTCTCCATTTCCTGATCGGTAAACGGGAGCGTGGGATCGTATTTCGCCGGCGCCATTTTCACCAGTCGCGCCGGACTCTTTTCGATCCACTCCGCATCGACGCAGAAGGAGAAGAACTTCCGCACCATCTCCATTCTTTTTTGCGCGGTGATCGCTGCGAGCTTCCACTCCTTGCGCATGGCCCGGATTTCATCCGGGGTGATCGAGCCTACCGGCCTATCGCCAAAAAGCGCCTGAATCTCAGCGCCGACGTGGCGATACTTCCTCATCATGGCGTCTGAGAGCTTCATTGCTTCGCGATCGCTGAGGAAGCTGTTCACGGCGTCTCGGGCCGACTTTACGACGACAGTGCCGTCTACTTCCCAGTCGCGCACCAAGCGCGCCGCCGCTTCCCAATTGGTGAGGTCAAGAGACTTCCGAATTTCTTCCCCGCGCAGAATCCCTTGAACCCAGATTGGACAGAAACACTTCGCCTTCCGGGATATGCATTTGCATTTGGCGCGGTGCCTCCGGTAGATCGTGAGCATGAAATATTTTAGTACACCAGAAGGACGCCATTCTACTTTAATCTATAAACCACTGATTCTAAATACAATCGTATGGTGCCGGGAGGGGGGGTCGAACCCCCATGACCGCAAGGGTCGGCGGATTTTGAGTCTGATTTTTCGGATTTTGCAGTGTGTCGCACGCTCGCGCAAAAATATGCATATCTCTTTTATATGCAACACATACGTCATCGATCAAGATTGCAGTGCAATGCAGTAAAATGAACGGAATTCCGGTACGAACATGCACCAAAACATGCACCAGATTCCACAGCGGACTCCGCCTAAGAGTCAGTCCGCTTCTGGCTCAAAGTGATTGAAATGGCCAGTGTTTTCGGAGAGGTTTCTTGTTGGGTGGTAATGCAGGGCCGCGTATCTGGGTAAAGCTCGACCGGGTGTTGTACAAGATAAGAATGGGATCGGATATGAAGAAATACCATGTCGCCCTCTCCTTCGCGGGAGAGGATCGCACGTATGTTGACCGGGTCGCTAATTATTTGCTCTCTGAAGGCGTGAAGGTCTTCTACGACAAATTCGAGGAGACCAAGCTGTGGGGAAAGAATCTTTATACTCACCTCAGCGACGTATATGAGAACAAGGCCATCTTCACGGTCATTTTCATCTCCGAGCACTACAAGAGCAAGCTCTGGACGAACCATGAACTGGAAAGTGCGCAAGCACGGGCCTTCGAAGAGAGCCGGGAATACATCCTGCCTGCATTTTTCGATGTATCAGTGAAAGTCCCCGGCATTCTCAAAACGACAGGAAGAATCGATCTGGCAAAGAAAACACCCGAGGAACTTGCCGCTCTGATCGTAAAAAAGCTTGAGGAATCCGGCGTAGAAATATCCTCACGCTTCGCTTACGCGGAGGAAGCGAAGGCGGACGTTGACTTTCCAAGGCCCAAGGGAGCCAAGGTTACAGAACTTCTCGACGCGATGCGCACCTATACATGGCCGAGGCAAGCGCCTGCGGTCGAGGCTGTTCTCGCGCTCAAATGGAGTGCAGTGACCAAAGATCAAATATTCGTACTTGGGCGCAATATCTATCAATGTGCGGTTGGCTCTGAGCGCAGAGCCGTTGCAATCCTGGAAAATCTTCGTTCGGAGCTGGGCCAGCTCCCGCTCGATGCCGCCACGCATCTTCTGAACGGCATGTTCTTCGAGGTGTATTTCGATAAGGAGGGCGAATTTCGCGGGCGAAAACTGAAAGCAAGATTTTTGGATCAACTGCTTAAGCTGCAAACGGTCAAGAAATTTGCTCCCTCAATTGACTTCATCCGCAAAGCCCTTCAGCCATACAGAATTCATCTCCCGATTCTCCCAGCCGCAACCCCCGAGATAGCCGAGTTTGTGATGACCGTGAAGCGCTCTGATCCTCCCATCGTTAAGAGCCTGTTGTTGCGAGGTCACGAGTTGCTTACGATAGACGAAGAGGAAGAAGACTTCTCTAGCGACGTATGGAAGCTATCATTTGTGAAATTCACCGTAGAGCGTTTGAGACTGCGGCTCGCCGAAGCCTGGAGCATTCCAGCGGAACAAGTGAAGATTACTTGCGATCAGAAGTTGGATGGAAAAACAGAGTACCGGCTGCCCAAAGGCGGAAGCATCACCTGGCCTGACGATGGCGTTTCATGAAACGTGCTACATGTACGAATCGTGATCGGGGTCAGCACAGAAAAGAGAAATATCGTACGCTGAGCGAATTCTGAAGGCTCATCAGCGTCTTGTCGGCGGAATCCACAAAACGGTCGTTTTGGAGACGGTCGGGCCAACGCTGCATTTTACATCGAAATCCCGTCTCTAAACTCCGTCCAAGACTCCTCTGGCTTCCAGAAATCGGCGAAGGCATTTTGCGGACGACCTTGACGTACGATATCGCGCAAATTCTGTAATGAGCCCTACTTATGCAATTCGGATTCTGCAGCTGCGAACTGCTTCATTGCCTCTTCCAAATCCTTCAAAATCTCCTGCATTAAAACTTGCGGCGATGGGCTGTCACCCATAGCGACCTCAGCCTGTTTCCAATGTATATCCAGGTTCGCCTTGTCGCGTGCGACGATATCTTCGTATGTGAAGCGTCGAAAAACGGGCGTTTCGCGGCGTTTTGCGATATTGTTTGCGCGATAGCACAGAATGAAATCTTTCATGTCGTTGGAACTGATCGGGTTTTGCCTCAACGAGAAACTCCGATGAGATCGAAGGTCGTAGACCCATAATTCTTTGGTGGCCGGATTTGTGGATAGTGGTTTCTTATCGAAGAATAGAACGTTCGCCTTCACACCGGTGGAATACCAAATCCCCGTGGGCAGCCTTAATAACGTATGCACATTCGCATGATGCAATAAGGAGCGCCGAATCTTTTCGCCAGCGCCTCCCTCGAACAGAACGTTATCTGGTACAACGATTGCCGCCTTGCCGTCCTCCTTCAGCATGGAATAGACCTGCTGCAGGAAATTGAGTTGCTTATTGCTTGTTGTCGCCCAGAAGTCAGGTCGCCTATAGGAAATCCTATCTACCTGCTTTTTCCCGTCTGCGCCAACAATAGTAAAGCTACTTTTCTTTCCGAACGGTGGATTGGTAAGCACCATATCAACGGGATCGGACTTCGATTCCAAGCTGTCGGCTATTGTTATCAGGGGATGCTTGAGGTCCGTCCCGAGCCCGTGAAGGAATAAATTCATTGCGCAAAGTCGCGCCACATTCGGTACTAGATCGACACCATGCAGAGATTTGGTTTTGAGATGGTTAGCTTCCTTCGTACTCAGGTTCGTCTTCCTAAGGTAATCGTAGGCCGCGAGAAGAAAGCCGCCCGTTCCACAAGCCGGGTCCGAGATGCGCATCAGCGGATCGGGCCGCATCACCTCGACAATTGCGCGTATCACCGGTCGGGGAGTGAAATATTGTCCCGCCCCTCCCCGGACATCGTCAGCATTTCGCGCCAACAAGCCTTCATATACTTCGCCTTTCACGTCTAAATCCAGTGACGACCAGTCAACCGCATCAATCATCTGCATGAGCTTATGAAGCTTGGCCGGGTCATTGATCTTGCTCTGCGGCTTGGTAAATATCAGGCCGATGACGCCTGGTACCTCGCTGAGTTTGCGCAAGCCCTGGTGATAGCGCGATAGCCTTTCGGAGTTGTCCGCGATGTTGGTCAGCGCTCCCCATGTGTAGCGTGATGGAATCTCACCTGCGCCAGCCTGACGCTGTTCCCATGCCATCTTGAGGAAGAGCAAATAGGTGATTTGTTCCGTATAATCCATGAACGCCAGGCCGTCGTCCTTCAGGACATGGGCATAGTTCCATACCCGCTGCACCAGCGCTGATGCTTGATAATTGATCCGCATTTCCTGTTTCATACGACTCCTGGGAAAAAGTGCTCCAAGAGCCCTCTGTCTCGCACTACCTGAAGGCACGCAATCGAAAATTCAGCAAATGGGCTAACGTATTCGACAATCTCATCGATTTTTTGGATATAGGCGATATTGTCACGAGGCTGCTTCAATGCGATGGTTTCCAGTTGCTCACAATGTACCCTCACCTCGGCCATCAAATCCGCTCGCTTCGCATTCCAGCTCGCCTCGTCCAAGTGGTAATACTCGATGGAGGTTTCCGCTCTCAGATTCAGCCATTCGTCTTGTTCTTTTGTGAATCTTGGACGGGGTGCACCGGACTCTTCGGAGAAGTAAATCAATAAGGTATCGGCAGCGACTGTGGGGTCGAGTAGCAAGGGTTCCTCATTAGCTTCTCCCGCCGAATCGGGTGCTCTTTGATTCTCGTCCCTGAGAGGGAAATATGAGCCTTTGCCCGCCCGTTTGCCCGTGAGGTAATCCGTTTTGCGTCGATTGACAGTCGTGTGTGCAAGCCGAAGATTACGCCAGTCAAATGCACGCCACCAGTAACCTCCGTGTACTGCGCCATGAAGACGTTTTTTAGGACGGTAGTGCTCAACCTGGCCCTCCGGTTGCTGCAGTGAGGCCTCCGAGTACCAGCATTTCATACTCCCGAGGCCCCAAAGAGGATCGCGCAAGTCGCTGCACTCATGATCGTGCGCGTCAATAAATGCCGAGCGCTCAGCAGGCGGAATATTAACAATCGCAGCATTAGACGTATTGAGCGGAGTCAAATTAGCCGCTCTCCGGAGATGCCGATGATCCACGTACCTCATGCTTTTGGCTCCACTTCGAGCAAATGCTTCGCGATATCCTTTGCGATTTCCTGTCGTTTTTTCCAAAGATCCGTTGGAGGTGCAGCTTCCTTCAGAGAAGGATCATCATTTGCAGCGGCGGTGATTGCGCGGACGAACTCGCGATACAACGGATCGCGAGCCGTCTCAGAGAAGTCTAGTCGGCCCAACTCATCATTCAGCTCCGCAAGTTTTTTTCGATCATCATCTGATTTATCCTGCTTCAGCGCCAACTCTCGCTTGTCGTCAAGCTTTCTGAGGGTGTCTTTGTCCAGAGTAGATCGGAGTCCAAAGAAGTCGCTCGTCAGGATGGCTGCAAATCCCATGCCTTTAGGCGCTGTAGTCGGATGCTCAGCGAAAATCCTTCCGTCAGAGCCGCGCTCGATGACGACTACCTCATTCTTATCCATGCCCGCGAAGGTTAGCGGGCTGTGTGTGGTCATAATTATTTGACTGTTCGGTGGTTCCGCTCCGTAGTTGCGCAGATTATCGAGATAGTCGAGGCACCAGGCTGGATTCAAATGCGTGTCTGGTTCATCGAGAAGGAAAAGCGCTTCCTTCTCTGCAGTAAACCTCATCAGGCCGAGCACGGTCAGAAGCTGACGCTCGCCCTCGGCGAGATCCTGGAAGGTTGCGAGCTCATCACAACCCTTCAGGCGAATCCAAATTCGCACATCGGCCCCGTTCGCATCAACCAAATCACTGAAAACGAGGCTTTCCAGTCTAGCGAAGAATTCCTTATTACTGAGTCCCTCGGCGATTGCTTGAAGCGACGCTTGATCGGGGAGAAAGCAGTATCGACGTTCCTTATTTTTCTCTTGGCCGATGGAGATGCGAACACGGTCTTCTCCGCTCATTGGCGCGAAACATTGGTCAAAAAGGGACTTCAGAAAGGGAGCAACCTTGCCACCGGCGAACCAGAAACGCGGATCGCCCGAACGTGCACGGTCCTTTGATGGCTTAGTGGTCTTCCAGTAGGGCTCCCGCAGCGAAAAGAGCACCGAATCAAAGCCGACAATCCGGAATTCATTCTCGAGGAACTTTTGGGCGGCGGCGTCACGTGTTGCGTAGAACGCGAGAAGAGCAAATTGACTATGATGGGCTTTCGCTTGAAATAAGGGACGCAGGGGAGCTTCGGTTCCGGTAATTTGCTCCTTGAAATATCGTTCTTCGTGTCTCTCGAAAATCTTCGAAAATCGCGATATTGTCCCCGAGTAGTAGCCAAATACATAAAGCGGAAGCAATCGCTCGGGATTCGGCTGTTGGTTAACAGGTCGGTTCCTGCGGTAAAAATCTGCCTCCGCGATTCGTTCATAAGCGCGGTCGGTTTTGTCGAACAGGTTCCCGCCTGAAGCCTCCCCGGCGATCCAATATTGCCGTTTGAATTGAGGCGATACTGCGGGATTTGCCTCACACTCTTTAGCATTCACCTGTGCTGACTGTATTTTGATGTGGTGATCACTACACAAATATTCGATTTCATAGCCAAAATCAGAGTCTTCCTCCAGATCGAGGTCTCGGAAGATCCGCGTTAAGGCCTCAAGCAAATTCGATTTACCAACACCATTCCGCCCGACAATGACCTGGCGGGTGCTGGTTTCGTCGAAATCGACTTCGAAATTAACGAGATTACGAAAATGGGTGAGAGCGAGGCGGTCGATTCTCATTGCTTTGCCTTCTTTTTGAGCTGCAATAGCACCTTGCTTCCATGGGGCCACGCCTTCGCCTCGGAATCTTCGGGCTTCTGCTCGGTAAGGCTGATACGCAGTGTTGCCAACTCTCTATAAAACTGATCCACTTGCGAAAATTCAAAGCCTGCAGCCCGGAAGAGCTCCTCCGGCGTCATCGGCTTATCACTTTCCGAGAGGATTTCCTGAAGAGTGCGTCGTGTGCCGTGCGGCTTCGTTCGATTTCTCGTCATACTCTTGCCTTTCGGTTTTGCTGCCGCCAGGGCGCGGATGACCTGAACCCGGTCAAGTAGCACTGAGGCTGGCTCATCTTCGGCATCCTGTTGAACGAGTTGGCCTTGGAAGGCCTGACGCAGAAGCGATTGACGCGTTTCCTGCGCGCGGGAGATTTGCTGATCAAGTGTTGAGGACAAGCGATCAGACGCGGAAAGACGGCCCTCTACCAATCGGACGATCTCGCTCTGTTCGTCGAACGGCGGAAGCGGGAATTCCATCTGTGCAAATCGTTCTGCGCCGAGATGCGCGAGGTTAGTTGTAATCTTGGCGATTCTTTGAAATTGTCCGTTATGAAGATAACTTCGAAAAACAAGGAGCGCGTATTCTCGGTTGACTGCCTCCGATGCGCGAAACCTAACTAACGTGTTTTGAAAGCAGCATTCGCGAATCTCATCGCGAAACATGGCGGGTCTGCCTATCAATTCCAGGCTCTGACCTTCGTTTAGCAAGATATCGCCGTGCCGAAGATGAAAGGTCTCAAATTCTCTCGGGGTGAAATTCATCCGCATTACATCTGAGGTGTCGATGCGTGCCTCAAAAACATTTGCTACCCGCAGGTAAGGACGCATGTTTTCGCCCGAATGATGCTCTGGAGAGCGTTGTCGTCCTAGTTTGACTTCTCCTACTCGGTTCACCCGTGTCTAGGTCCACGAGTCTGGCAACGGCGGCAATACGACAGCGCTCTCCGACGGCTCTTCAGCAATCAATGATGACCGTGCATCTGTGGGCTGTCCTGTCTGCGCATTTCTAGCTTCAGCGCTGCGCCGCCAAGGGGATGTCATTTCGCCAGTCACCCCCGCCTGAAGTACGGCGGCACGATAATGTTTGATCCGACTTTGAGCACGTCTAGCAGCGGTTTCTCCCCGCTCCACGCCGGTTAGAGCGATGTTTAGTTTCTCGACAATGCGCAGCTGCTCCTGGAAAGGGGCCAAGAAAATCGGCTGTCCCAACACATCCCGGTCCCGGACGGCAGGATAACTGCCCCCGGTTTGGAGTTCGCTGAGCGGTTCGAGAAAGTCGTCGGAAAGAATTTGCCAAAACAAGAAGTCGGAAGATATTCCATCGGCAGGACGGAGAACCGTGAATCCCGTCGAAGCAACGGGATTCGGATAATCGCGATCCACTCGGGCGATATTCTTCAGATAGGTTCGGACCGTCGAGAAGAGAATGTCTCCGTTTTGAACCGCCTGCCGGGCACGACCGGGTGCATTTCTACCGAGAAGCATCTTGGGTTCAGAGATCTGGTTTGTTCTATTGTCAATGCCACCGATATCGAAATAAGTAAACTCTGTACTAGGAGAGTCTTCCGGTCGCAGACTGGGCACCGGGAGACATACGTCTCCCAATCTTGTCTGAACCCATCCATTTGGCAGCATTTTTGGCATTTCGCGTCGAGCATCTTTCATCAAAGATTCTGCGTCCTGTCGCAAGCATCAACATGATTCTACTAGGGTTATAGCGGTTAGTGGCTTTTGCTGTCACTTGGGAAAAGAAACGCAGTTTCGCTTCGAGAAATCGTAGCAGACGAGGTGGCAACTTTGCGCGGCGCGCGATTACCCCCTGCTTCGCTTTATGGCATTCCGTTCTACGGCTGCAGCTGCGTTCCGTGCGGTGATGAGCGGATATCCTTCGTCTCTCAGCTGGACACGCTCACGGGCCTTTTCGCTGACTTCGGGGAGCTTGGCGGCGGTTTCCTCGATGGGAAAGCCCCCATCGATGGCCGTCATGCACCAGGTAAAGTCCGCCATGCTCCGGTCGGGGCCGCTGCCGTCACGGCTTGGCGGCGCTCCGGCGAGCGAACGGGCATAGTCCGGCCATACCTTCGTGCGCATCGCGGACTGCTGGCCGGTCATGACCTGCGGCGTCCTGGCGGTGAATGCCGGGGCCGTGATCTCCGGCTCGGGAGTGGCTACCAGTCCCTTTGCCTCCAGCTGGTCTTTCGTCACGATGCGGCCAGGGCGGTCGTGCCGATCCGCACGGTCGGGAAATCAGGTTCGTATTTGCGTTTGTAGTTGACCGTGCCTGCTACGCGGGTAGCGCCAGAAGCGGAATGATCGGCCCATGCCCCTTTACGGAGCCTGCGGGAGAAGTCTTTGGCTTCCTCCGGGGTAGTGAACCCGGAAACGGCAACCCATGCCTGGTGATTGCCGGGGCTGGTCTCCAGCGTCAGAAACGCCGCCTCCCCTACTCTGCCGAGCCCTGCGGCGTCCAGATCATCGAGCTGCACGAAATGCACAATCTTGCTCACAGAGGCCGGACAATGATGTTGTTCTGCCTCTCTGCAGCGCCAGGAAACAGCTTCGGCATCGAATTCTTCACAAGGGCAGGGATGATTTACCGATCCACAACCCGATCCACAATTTCTGCCGTCTTGCACGACTTCCGCGTTATTGGGTAGCCCTCGCGGTGGTTGTAAGTCGTTTGAAACCTAGTCTGGCAGCGCTGTCACTGCAGAGGTCATTGGCTGGGGCGGATTGATCCCGAGAAATGACGATGTCGCCAGGAGGGATTGCCGCTTTACGGCAAATTGCAGTTCACTCATTGAGAGCCGCAGTCATTCTTAGAACGCGAGCAATCGTGAAGGATGCGGCCGTTGTAGAGAAGTCAATCCTCCCAAGGGCCTCCCGCTGGCCATGACCTATTCCAATCCTCTTTCTTTGTTACCCCGATCACGAGCGGCATAAGGAAGCGTTCGATGTCGCTTACAACGCGCTTGAGAGGGACTGCCTCGATGTAGAGTTGGTTCTTCGTATTGAACGCTCCCCACTGCCGCTGCTTCGATTCATCTTCAAAGAATTCGGAAGTGAACGCTCGCGGCGGCGCTGAAATGGTGGGCAATGCGGTTTTGCGCCGTTCAAACGTCCTTACAATAGCCTCGGCGAGGACCGGGCCGTAGAATGGAAAAAGCTCCGACAGGGCACGGATGTCATGAAAATCTTTCATCCGGCTGTTGGCAATCCCGAGTTTCACCATCGCCTCGAACTTCTCAGCGACCACGGTCTCCTTGGGATATGTGAGCAGCAACGGTGCTGGCCCATTGAGGATGGTTGGAAACGAAGTCTCGACTGGCGGGGGCGTTATGGTATCTCCGAATCCAATATCGATCTGCATAGGAATCCGCGCCCTCTCCAGGTTGCCCAGGAAGGTGACGCGCACCCCTTCATAGTCCGCATCTTCCTTGATCCGCTGCGCCTTGACACTCGCTGAGTCAAAGTGGAGGCCGTCTTCATCGACAGGAAGCGCACAGATTTCCTTGAAGATGGATTCGAAGCGGCTCGGGTCGCTGTCGCCATTGGAGAGGAAATCGGCGTCCCGTGTCGGGCGGTGTGCTTCCTCTGTCCAGAGTTCAAAGAGTAGCGCCCCCTTCAGAACAAAAATCTTCCGGTATTCAGACTGCCCGATCCGAAAGAGAAGGCGTTCGAGAGCATACTTCGTCAGAAGCAGCCCAAAATCCTCTTTCCGTTCGCGTGAACGATTTGCCAGGCGTTGCCGGACAGAAGCTGCGAGATTGGTGACATTCTTGGTCAAGTCAGGGACTCCATATAGGGCCGCATCACGTTGGCGACCCGGCAAATCTTCGCCGCTTCCCAGAGTTCGTCCATTGACGCCTTCTTCTCGCGGAAGC
>Ga0182013_10008073_pt1 | contig 11414 bp, 9 predicted proteins | sample 612S2MmetaG_FD_120487 | JGI IMG/M metagenome (GOLD analysis project Ga0182013, IMG submission 120487) | Permafrost microbial communities from Stordalen Mire, Sweden - 612S2M metaG | ecosystem: Environmental > Terrestrial > Soil > Wetlands > Permafrost | place: Sweden: Stordalen | collected...
ATTTCGCATTCTGTGTTAATTATGAATTAAACCGGGTTGGCATGGTGAAAGCGAGTGTGCGTCGGAGATTCATCAGCGTCAAATTGAATTGCCCAAAGCGCGTTTCCGAATACCCTTCCCGTCTGACAATCATTTGAAATGACTAAAGATTCGACTCCAATCCCGTCGCTGCCGCCCGGCGTCAAGCTCACCACGCTGGACAACGGCCTCGTCATCATCGTGCGCGAGGATCACAGCGCGCCGGTCGTGTCCGCGCAGGCGTGGTGCGCGGCGGGCAGCATCCACGAGGGCCGCTGGCTCGGCGCGGGCCATCAGGCGCAACGCGAATTTGTCAAATCATGGCCTCAGACCTGGCCAGTGCAACCCGCCACACTCACACCAAAACATGTGCCATGACAAAAATCCTGATCATCCTCGTAATCGCGTTCTCATTCGAAGCCGTCGGCGTCGTCAGCCTTAAGAAAGGGCTCGACCAGATCGGTCCGCGCTACACCGGACGCCAAACCAGCACCCCCCTGCTGTTAAATTTGCTCAAGCTCGTGGGCGACTGGTTCACGAACAAAAACGTGCTGCTGGGCCTGCTGCTGCTGACCATTTTTTTCGCCCAACTGCAATATCTGCTGGGCCAGGGCGACGTGAGTTTTATCTGGCCGTTGACGGCGGTGGGGTTTGTGATGACGGTGCTCGCCGCGAAGTTTTTCCTGCATGAAGACATTGATGCGGCGCGCTGGATCGGGGTCGTGCTGATCGTTCTCGGCACGGCGTTCATCGGATACAGCAATCATATGAAATCGAAAAGCACAACGCTCCCCGCCGCCACAGACGTGAAAACCGCCCCGTAATAATTCCTGTGAGACCAGGGCCGGCTTTATTCCATTGAGCGGCGCCGCTGCCCTGTTTCTACAGCCGTCACGTGAGGCAGTTTCCAACTGCAATTTCAATTCTTTGCTGTGGCAACCGGGGCGACTTTTCCCCGCAGCGTGTCCGGATCGGCCGGTTTAAGAGTTCCGTCGCAAAGCAGCAAGTAGCTGCGGCCCGCCCAGAAAACCATGTTGCCGAAATAGGCGCCAAAAAAAGCGATCCCCTCCACGACATCCACGACCGGCAGAAGCCACCAGGCGCGCGGCCAGTCGGGTATTTTAACAACCGCCTGCAATCCCGCGGCGAACAGCCAGCGAACAGCCACCACAATGCCGAGCGCGCTCCACGACCACCAGGCGAGCGGCTGGATGAGGGCCAGAATCAGCGCCCAAAAAACCGGATAGGTGACGATGACGCCGAGAAACTGGCGGCCTCGCGCGCGGCGGATGGTGCGTTTCCAGCGCAGCATCCGGGCGAATGATTTGCCGAACGATTCCTCCGACATCACGCAATCCACCAGCAACGGCGCAACGATGACGCGAAGGCCAAGCTGCGACACTCGATGGCCAAGTTCGTAGTCGTCGGCAAGATGGTTCAGAAAACTCTTGAAACCGCCCAGCTTCTCCAGCACTTCGCGGGGAACACCCATCGTAATTCCGACGGCCCAGTGGATTCCGGTCGTCCACTGCGCGAGCATCCACTGCGGCAGATAATTAAAGCCGAAATGCAGTGCTATCATTTTGCCCCCGATGCTGTGCGCCTTGATTCCGCGAAACATGCATGTGAGGCAGCCTACCTCCGGTTGAGCCAGTCTTGGCACGAGCTGGCGCAAATAATCCCTGGGCGCGACGGCGTCGGCGTCGGAGAAAAACAGGAACTGCCCGGTCGCCTCCTGCCAGATTGTTTCCATGATGCTCGTCTTGCGGTTGGTGCCGATCAGCCGGGCAAACACCAGCCGGATGTCGCGTCCGGGAAATTCCGTGCGCAGCCGCCCGACCACCGCCACCACCGGATCGTCCGGCCGGATGGTGCCGACGATGATTTCCACCTCGCCGGGATAATCCATCCGGCAAAAGGAAGCGAGGGCTTCATAGAGGTTCGGCCCGGCGCCCTCAATGGGCTTCAAAATGCTCACCTTGGGGGCGTGTTCCGGGAGTGCGGGCGGAGTTGCCTTTGTGAAATGCCGCCATGTGCCCAGATGGCCAAGAACAATGGAAACCACGCCCGTCAGAACCAGGATTTCGATGACCGCAGTCGCGGCATGCCAGAAATTAATCATGAACCTCTTATTTGATTAAAATTCACATGGGCAAGTATCAGCCTGCCCATTGACACAAATTTCAGCTTGGAGATTCTTCATGCGAGCCGCTACGGTAACGTTTCATGTCCCACAGAAATTGTCAATAATGCAAATTGGGTTTATTGAGAAGATTGTTACAAAATGTTGACCAAAGAACGAGGCAAAAAGCAAATTGGATTGCCCCGCGCTCATTTCCGAATATCCTCCCAATCCGACTCAATTTGAAATGACTAAAGATTTGCTACCAATCCCGTCGCTGCCGCCCGGCGTCAAGCTCACCACGCTGGACAACGGCCTGGTCATCATCGTGCGCGAGGATCACAGCGCGCCGGTGGTGTCCGTGCAGGCCTGGTGCGCGGCGGGCAGCATCCATGAGGGCCGCTGGCTCGGCGCGGGCCTCTCGCACGTGCTCGAACACATGCTCTTCAAGGGCACGACCACGCGCCCCGGCAGCCGGATTGACCAGGAGGTGCAGGAGGCCGGCGGTTACATGAACGCCTACACGAGCTTCGACCGCACGGTTTATCACATTGACGTGCCGAACACCGGCGCGACCACGGCGATAGATATCTTGTGCGACATCATGCAGCACGCGACGTTGCCACCCGATGAACTGGCGAAGGAACTCGACGTCATCCGACGCGAAATGGACATGGGCCAGGACAATCCGTCGAGCCGCTCCAGCCGCCGGTTGTTTGAGACCGCCTACACCAAAAGCCCGTATCGTTTCACCATCATCGGCTATCCCGACATCTTCAACGAACTGAAGCCGGAGAACATCCGCGATTATTACACCGAAAAATACGCGCCGAACAACTGCTACTTTGTCGTCGCCGGCGACATCAAGAACGATGACGTGGTGGCGCAGATCAAGACCGCCTACGAAAAGACCAAGGCGAAGGCGATGCCGCCCAGTTATCTGCCCGCCGAACCGAAGCAGACCGCGTCGCGCGAGATCATCGAGGAGGCGGCCATCGAGCTCGGCCATTTTCATTTCGCGTGGCACATCCCGGAACTTCGCCATGCCGATGTGCCGGTGCTTGACGTGCTTTCCGTGCTGCTCGGCGGCGGGCGCAGCTCGCGGCTTTACCAGCAGGTGCGCGAGCGACAGGGGGTCGTGCATCACGTTGACGCGTGGACATACAATCCCGGCAGCACCGGGCTGTTCGGCATGAGCGCCGTCGTGGACGCGGACAAGTTCACAGCCGCGCGCGATGCGATGCTCGCGGAGATCGAGAAGATAAAATCCATTTCCGTCTCCGCCGACGAAATCCAGAAGGCCGCAAAACAATTCATCTCCGCCACCTTGTCCGCGCGCAAGACGATGGAAGGCCAGGCGCACAATCTCGGCTCAAACTGGCTTGTCGCAAACGACCTGAATTTCTCCGAGCGCTACCTCGCCGCCGTCAAAAACGTCTCGCACGCCGATGTCCAGCGCGTGTCGCGCCATTATCTCACGGTGGAAAACCGCACGCTTTACGCGCTCCTGCCGAACGGCACGTCGCCGAAGATTTCCGCGGCCATAGAGACGAACACCGAGCATCCGGTTAAATTGTTCACCCTGCCCAACGGCCTGCGTTTGCTCGTGAAGGAAGACCACCGCCTGCCGTTCGTCGAGTTCCGCGCCGCGTTCAAGGGCGGCGTTCTTGCCGAAACTCCCGCGAACAACGGCATCACGCTGATGCTCGGCAAAATGCTGTTGCAGGGAACGCAAAAACGCTCGGCGGAAAAGATTGCAAGCGAGATTGAATCCGTCGGCGGCCACATTGACAGCTACGGCGGCAACAACAGTTTCGGCGTGAACGCGGAAGTGTTGAGCGACGATTTCGCGACCGGTCTTGATTTGCTCTCGGACGTTTTGTTGAACCCGACCTTTCCCGCCGCTCCGCTCGAACGCGAACGCGAAGTGCAGATCGCCAGCATCGGCGCGCGCAAGGACGACCTGCTCAAGAGCGCCAGCGTCGCCATGCGCCGCACGTTGTTCGGCGACACCAGCTACGGCCTGGACGGGCTTGGCACGGAAGAAAGCGTGCAAAAGCTTTCCGCCGACGACCTGAAATCATTCCATCAAAAGCTCGCCGTGCCGAACAATTGCGTGCTGGCGATTTACGGCGATGTGAAAACCGGCGATGTCAAAGCCGCCGTTGAGAAGGCGTTTGCCAGCTGGCGCAAGAATCCCGACGTGGAAAAACTGATCCGCATCTCCCCCACCCCGCTTCTCACCGAGCCGAAACGCGTGGTGGAAGCGCGCGACAAGAAGCAGGCCGTGCTGGTCATCGGTTTCACCGGCACGACGATGGACAACGAGGACCGATACGCGCTGGACATGGTGCAGGAATGTTGCAGCGACCTCGGCTCGCGGCTGTTCCTGCGCATCCGCGAACAGCTTGGGCTGGCTTATTATGTCGGCGCGCAGAACCTGGCAGGACTTGCGCCGGGCTACTTCACGTTTTACACCGGCACCGAGCCGACAAAGGTAACGCTCGTGGAAAAAGAATTGCTCGCCGAGGCCGAGCTGCTACGCACGGAAGGTTTGACCGCAGAGGAACTCAAGCGCGCCAAGGCCAAGATCATCGGCCAGAAGAAGATCGCGCGTCAGGACCTCGGCAGCCTCGCGCACATCACGGCGCTGGATGAACTTTACGGCCTCGGCTGGCAGCGCGCCGAGTCGGACGACGCCAAATATGAGGCCGTCACGCTGGAACAGGTCAAGGCCGCCGCGCAAAAATATCTCAAGCCGGACGGGTTCGTGGTTTCCATCGTGAAGCCCGAATGACGCGGTTCCGGTGTGCCGGACGGGTTCGCCAATAACTGCTAAACCTTCTTCCGCCGCCAGCCGGCGATGAACATCCCGTTGCCGTCCAAATCCGACGGCCAGATTGTCACCGTAGCCGCGCTTGTGAAAGCGCGGTTGCCCGGGACCACTTCCGGAAACATCATCGGCTCAAATTCCGGCTGTGTGGCGTTGAACTGTTCCACCACCTCCACCGTCTCCGCTTTCGACAGCGTGCAGACGGAGAAAATCAATTTGCCGCCCGGCTTCAAGCTGGAAGCGACGTTTGCCAGCAGGCTCTTTTGAATCGCCGACAATTCGCGCACGTCGTTTTCGTCCGTCGTCCAGCGCGCCTGCGGATTGCGCTGCCACGTCCCGATGCCGCTGCACGGCGCGTCCACCAGCACGCCATCGAACATGGTCTTGGTCGGCAGTTTTTTGCCGCCATCCCAGAACGCCGAGCGATAATTAAAAACCTTCGCCCGCCCTGCCCTTCTTTTGAGCTTTGTCAGACGCCATTCCGCGCGGTCGCTGGCCCACAACATCCCCTTGTTCTGCATCAGGTCGGACAGGTGCAGCGTCTTGCCGCCCTCGCCCGCGCAGGTGTCCCACCACGTCTCGCCCGGCTGCGGCGCGCACACCAAACCCACCACCTGCGACGCGATGTCCTGAATCTCAAACTCGCCCGCGTGAAATTCCGGCGTCTTGAACAAATCCTCCTCGCCGCGATACAGCAATGCATCCGGCAACAACGGGCTGACTTCCGCGCCAACCAATCTTTCCGCCAAGTCTTGCGCCTGTCCGCGCTTGGACCGCAGCCATAATTTCGGTTCGCGCTGCAAGGAGAGCAGCCAATCATCGGTGACGTCCATTTCCGCCGCCGTCCACGCGGGCACGGCTTTCTCCCGGAGTTCAGCCAAAGGAATGTTGGCGTTGTTTGCCTGAAAGCGCTGGTTCAAGCGGATGGCGAAACGCATCTTGGCCTCCACGCCGCGTTCCTCGCGCAGCCAGACGTGCCATCGGTAATACAGAAAAACCGTCTTGGCCACTTCCGTCGCGTCGAAGGGCGCTATGTCTTTAATCTGCTTAAGCACCTCGCGCAACGCCGCGTCAGCCGGCTTGTCTTTGCCGGTCTTGCGGATGACTTCCGCCGCGATCTCGTGAACAGGATGAATCACAGCTCGCAGCATAACCGATTGAACGGCGTCAACACAACGCGGACATCGCACCACGATTGGAGCGCCGAGCTTGCCGGCGCTCAGTCAGCGATCACTGCAACAGAATCAGCCTCCGAAAATTGTCGCGGCAACGTGCGCTGCTAAACGGCCAGTCTCCAGAACACTGGCACAATTTTGCCTTCACCGGATTGTTCTCAATGTAACGGATGGCGGTTTTCTCCTGCGCCTCAACCCGCGTGAACGTATCCCAGTATTCGCGCTGCCAACGGAGTGCCGGGCACCGTCCCGGCTCGTAGCGGTCACAATTTGCGACCGGCCGGGACGGTTCCCGGCGCTGCATCAGGAACAACTTCCGCCGCTGATTCTCCACACGAACTTTCCAGTTCTGCACCATTTTCCATAACGGCCAGTCCCAGACATGCACCAAAACATGAATGTGATTCGGCATCACGCACCATGCCAGCAATTCGTAGCGTTTGTAGTGAAATTGCAACATGGCAGCCTCGGCAATACCGGCAACGCGCGGATCGTGTAAAAAACATTCCCCGATGCCGCGATCCAGATATTCCTCCAGCATCGTGCGTTTCTTACGGTCGTCCTCAATCTTGAGCAGATGTTCCCACTCGCCGCGACGTGAGGCCGGCATGGAATCCGCGAGGCGAAAGGTGACAAACTGAACCAGGCCGGGAAAATCCCAATGCGGCAAATAACCACGCTCATGCCAGCCAAGAAAGCCGAGGGATTTTTCCGCTGCGGTGAGTTGACGCGACCAACGGTTCTTTTCTGCGACCAAATCGCGAAGATATTCACGTTTGGTTTGCGGTTTCATTTTCGGAACGCCGGGCACCGTCCCGGCGAGTTTCTAATCATGGCATCAACGAGCCGAGCAAGCTCGGCTCTCCGTCACGCCTTCGCCACCAACTGCCGCAGCACATACGGCAGGATGCCGCCATGCTGGTAGTAGTCAATCTCGATGGGCGTATCAATGCGGCAGCGGACGGCAACATTTTCCACGGAGCCGTCCTTGCGCGTGATCTTAAGCGTCAAGTCCTGCTGCGGCTTGATGTTCGCGTCGAGGCCGACGATGTCGTAGGTCTCGGTGCCGTCGAGTTTCAGGGTCTGCGCGGTGGTGCCGTCCTTAAACTGGAGCGGCAGCACGCCCATGCCGACGAGATTGCTGCGGTGGATGCGTTCGAAGCTCTGCGCGACGACGGCTTTGACGCCAAGCAGATTCGTGCCCTTGGCCGCCCAGTCGCGTGAACTGCCGGTGCCGTATTCCTGTCCGGCCAGCACGACCAACGACGTGCCGCGTTTCTGGTATTCCATCGAGGCGTCGTAGATCGAAACTTTCTTGCCTTCCGGTTGCAGCAACGTGTCGCCGCCTTCCTGGCCGGCGAGCATCAGGTTTTTGATGCGGACGTTCGCGAACGTGCCGCGCGTCATCACGCGGTCATTGCCGCGGCGCGAACCGTAGCTGTTGAAGTCTTCCGCCGTTACGCCGTTCTCAATGAGATATTTTCCGGCGGGCGAAGACTTCTTGATGGAACCGGCGGGTGAAATGTGGTCGGTCGTCACGCTGTCGCCGAATATGGCGAGCGCGCGGGCGCCGGTGATCGGCGCGATGCTGCCGGGCTGCAACGCGAAATTCGTAAAGAACGGCGGTTCTTGGATGTAAGTGGACTGGCGGTCCCACTCATACACGTTGCCGGTGCTGGAAGGAATTTCGTTCCACTTGGGGTTTTGTCCGGCGAAATCCTTGTAAAGCTTGCGGAAAACTTCCGGCTGCAACGCGGCCTGCATCAAATCACGGACTTCCTTCAACGTCGGCCACAAGTCTTTCAGGAAAACGTCCGCGCCGTTTTTATCTTTGCCGATCGGGTCGAGACTCATGTCAATGTCCACGCGCCCGGCCAGCGCAAACGCCACGACGAGCGGCGGCGACATGAGGAAGTTCGCCTTGATGTTCTGGTGGACGCGCGCCTCGAAATTGCGGTTGCCTGACAACACCGACGCAGCAACCAGGTTGTTTTTAACAATCGCGTCTTCAATCGCCGGATGCAGCGGGCCGGAATTGCCGATGCACGTCGTGCAGCCGTAGCCGACGGTCTGGAAGCCAAGCTTGTCGAGATACGGCGCGAGACCGGTCTTGTTCAGATAATCCGTGACAACGCGGCTGCCGGGCGCGAGCGAAGATTTCACCGTGCTGTTGACGGTGAGGCCGCGTTCAACGGCTTTCTTCGCGAGCAAACCGGCTGCGAGCATCACGGACGGATTGCTCGTGTTCGTGCAACTCGTGATGGCCGCGATAAGCACGGACCCGTTGCGAACATCGCCATCCATCTGCGGCGCTTTTGCGTGGATCGGTTCGGCTGTCGGATGTTCGATGGCCATTTCCCTTTCGCTCGGCGGCAACTGACTGTTGGGAACGCGCTGTTGGCTGCCGCCGCCGGGATGAATCTCGCCACCCGCCGAGACATGCACGGTGCGCGACAATTCCTCGACCTTCATGCCGAAGCCGCTTTCCGTGACCGGCTTTGAAAATGCCGAAACGAAATCGCGCTTCATGTTCGGCAGCTCAATTTTGTCCTGCGGACGTTTCGGGCCGGCAACACTCGGAACCACTGAAGCCAGCTCCAGCTCCAGCTCCTGCGAATATTGAATGTCGCCCTTTTTCGGGATGCCCCAAAGCCCCTGCGCCTTGTAATAATTTTCGTAGGTCTTGACCGCCTCGTCGCTGCGACCGGTCGCGCGAAGATAATTCACGCACTCGGCGTCAATCGGGAAGAAGCCCATCGTCGCGCCGTATTCGGGCGCCATGTTCGCAATCGTCGCACGGTCCACCACCGGCAGCGCCGTCGCGCCGGGGCCGAAAAATTCCACGAACTTCCCGACGACCTTGGCCTTGCGCAATATCTGCGTGACCGTGAGCGCGAGGTCGGTCGCGGTGACGCCTTCGCGCAACACGCCGGTCAAATGCACGCCGACGACATCCGGCGTGAGAAAATAAACCGGCTGGCCGAGCATTCCCGCCTCGGCTTCGATGCCGCCGACGCCCCAGCCGACAATGCCGATGCCGTTGATCATCGTCGTGTGCGAATCCGTGCCGACGAGCGTGTCGGGATAATAAACATCGCCCGCATTCAAAACGCCTTTTGCCAAGTATTCCAGATTCACCTGATGCACGATGCCGATGCCGGGCGGCACAACCTTGAACGTGTCGAACGCCTGCATGCCCCATTTCAAAAACTGGTAGCGCTCGCGGTTGCGAGTGAATTCCAGATCCAGATTGCGCTGCATCGAGTCCGCCGCGCCCGCGAAATCCACCTGCACGGAATGGTCCACGACCAGATCCACCGGCACGAGCGGCTCGATGATTTTGGGATTCTTGCCGATCTTGGCGACGGCGGTGCGCATGGCCGCCAAGTCCACCAGCAGCGGCACGCCGGTGAAATCCTGCAACACGATGCGCGCGACCACGAACGGGATTTCCGCCGTGCGCGTCTCGGTCGGCTTCCAGTTCGCGAGTTCCTTGATGTTCGCCTCGTGGACCTTCTTGCCGTCGCAGTTGCGCAGTACCGATTCCAAAACAAGCCGGATGGAGACCGGCAGTTTGGAGATCGCGCCGACGCCGGCTTTTTCCAGCGCGGGCAGAGAGTAAAGGTTTCCTTGTTTCCCGTTGCCGAGATCAAATTTCTGAAGCGTGTTAAATAAGTTGTGCGGTGTGCTCATGTCATTCCTTAAACAACATGAAAATGAAGATGAATCGCTGGCGTGTCAAGCGAAGGGCGTTGGAGTTCAAGCTTCAGCTTGTTCCCAAAGCATAGGCTAAAGCCTGAACCCCGGCATTATTCCACGATCGGCTCGTGGTGCAGCAAATCCGCGATACGGGCCGCCAGGCGCGGCAAATCCAGCGGCTTGGTGAAGAAATCGTCCGCCTGCATCGCCACCGTGCGCCGGGTGACTTCGCTGGTCAACGCGCTCATGAAAATCACCGGAATCTTTTTCGTGGACGGCTGGCGGCGGAGGATTTCGCAGACGGACAGGCCGTCGAGGTCGGGCAGCAGGATGTCGAGCAGGATCAAGTCGGGCTTGAACTGCCGCGCCTGGCTCAACGCCTGCACGCCGTCGTTGGCCACGATGAAGTCATAGCCCTGCCCCGCGAGTTTGTATTGCAACAACTCGATGAAATCGTTCTCGTCATCCACCAGCAAAATCCGGTTCGCCATGCTCCCAAGTTAGCCGGATGCGCGCCAAGCTCAACGTCGGTCAGGTTAAAGCCCGGTGACGAAATGGAAACGGAAAGGGCGTGCAAACAATTGCACGCCCGTGGAAAATATTTGAACAACAGGTTACTTCAGCTTCGCCAGCGTCGCCTTGATGGCCTCGAAGTTCGGCAAATCCTTCGGCGTCGCCGTTTGCTCGCTGTATTGCACAACGCCGCTTTTATCAATCACGAACGCCGCGCGCGCCGAGGTGTCGCCCACGCCCGCAAGCATCGGGAACACCACGTCGTATGCCTTGGTCACGGACTTGTTCAGGTCGCTGGCGAGCGTAAGCTTGATGTTGTTCGCCTTGGCCCACGCTTCCTGCGAGAACGGGCTGTCCACGCTGATGGCGATGACGTCCGCACCGGCGAAGGAATTCAGGCCGTTGGAAACGTCGCACATTTCCGTGGTGCAGACGCTTGTGTAGGCGAGCGGGAAGAACAGCAGCACGGTGTTGGTCTTGCCCAGGTTGTTGCTCAACTTCACGTCCACCAGTCCGGTGGCGGTTTTGGATTTGAGGGTGAAATCAGGGGCTTTGGAGCCGACGGGTATTGGCATAGTATTATTTTGGTTTTGAGATTGACGATTTACGGTTTGAAACAAATTGCATGCAAACTTTAGCCGGACAGCCATTGTATTGTCAAACGACGATTGCCAGAGCCGTTCCCTCCAATACAGTCAATACAGCATGCGAATCAGGGTGGGCGGACATGGTGGCAGGCAGGCCGGGGAAATGTTAATCCCGCTGAACCGCAGAAATCATCAGGCGATGAGGACAATGCCGCCGTCGCCTGCGGCGGAAACAATGGGACAGGATGCATTATGATCCAACAAGCCGCCACATCCTGTCCAAACGGGTCCTCTCCGTCACTAGATACAGGCGGCAAATCCTAAATGTGCCCAAAACTCACGGCGCCATGTGGGAGACGTAATCGCTCCAGTCGCTCACCTGGTTGTTGGTGCCAAATGCCTGCAACGCGAACTCATACGTCTGGCCCGATGTCAGCCCGTCCTGCACGATGTTCCGCGCCTGCGAA
>Ga0182013_10008080_pt1 | contig 11408 bp, 9 predicted proteins | sample 612S2MmetaG_FD_120487 | JGI IMG/M metagenome (GOLD analysis project Ga0182013, IMG submission 120487) | Permafrost microbial communities from Stordalen Mire, Sweden - 612S2M metaG | ecosystem: Environmental > Terrestrial > Soil > Wetlands > Permafrost | place: Sweden: Stordalen | collected...
AGCGTCTTGACCCCCCATATATCCCAGGGTTGAAACACAGAACCCTTGTGCATCCTGCCTCGCATGCTCGGCGCAGTCCAATGTGATCGTGCGCGCCGGAACACCGAGCACGATCAGGGAATAGGCCGCCTCATCCCTACACGATTGATCTTTGCAAAATCGGTTCACAAGCGTTTGTGCCCGGCTATCGACTTCAGACATGCGGTCTTTGAAGAGTTTCTCGGCCTCATACCAACCGCTGTTTACCAGAGATGGCGTGCGCATATCGAGCTTGAGAATCGCCTCCAGGACCGACACCTGATCTGTGTTTGTAATGGTCTTGAAATCCTGGCCCATCAGGACGCCTTCCCAGTAAACCAGGCGCATTCGATTCGCTCTGCTTTGCCGTATCCCGAGCCAGTCCTTTGGGACAAACCAGATTTGAAATGCGCGTTCCCCATTCCTGCCATCGATCTCAAAACCGCGGTTGTCCAACGTATACCAGTCGTCTGGAGTCCTATTCAATGATGTCTGGGTAATGGTCCAACCGGGTAGAACGGTGCGAATACGCCGTACGATCTGCTGTTGCTGGTCATCCGTGATCCATGGGGCGGAGTCTTGAGCTGCTCCGGACTTTCCGGCCGCAATTGAAAGGATCAGCAAGCCCGCCAGGGTACTGAAGGCCGACCATCGACGAAGTATTGTCAGAGCTTCGGGCACCGTTCGCCTGCACATAGCATACCTGTTCTGCCCGCATGACGCGCGACTCGAAAACAGGCCCACCGGTAGCAAAGCTCAGGTGCTGACAAAAGAGGGCGTTGTCTCCATTAATGGCATTCGACCCCACCATAAATTTGGGTAATGGATGCGAAGCCCACATATCATTCCCAATCGCTACTGGGGTGTACCTGGAACCAGCAACGCAGAATCGGTGTCTAACCGGGTGATGAAGTTGTCTTTGGTTCTGATTTGCGCGGGCCTTGCGATGTGGGCGGCGCAGCCGGGGTCGCACAGGGCATTCCTGGATCATCCAGTGAACGGCGCGGCGAATGTCGCTCAGCTAAATAGTCTGCAAGGGCCAGAGCCATCTGTCGCTTTTTCGCTGGTTTCCGGCTGGAACTTCGTTTTTGTGGTCGAACTAAAGATGTTGCGGCCAGCAGGAGGGTGCAGGGCGGAACTTGTGCCGCTGTGCGCTTACACTGCGAGGGCAGACGTAACGCGCATCCTAAAAGGCGCGGATCACCGGACACCGATTGCGATTGACGAGTTCCCGATTCCCGCACTTCTTCCGCACTTGAATACGGGACAATCGTGGGGTTGGGATAGTGTAATGGAACGGCAAGCAGGCAAGAAGTACCTGATTGCGTCTACCCAGGAGAGGGATTTTCGATCGATGGTAGTGTCCCCGGATTTCATCTTTGAGATCGGCGACCACGAGGACCTGCCGGGAGATGTCGAATTGATCCTCAAGTGTCGGGCTCTGAGCATCGCGGAACAAGTCCACGCAATTGCCGCAGCGATTATGAGCGGTACGGAGTCGCGGAGCTTCTTTCTGGCGGCATACATCGACGTATTGTGGAAGTTCGAGTCCGACATAGACATCGAGACACTCTCCCAAGCACTCAAGAGTGCGGCTGGGGGCGCGCTGTCAGACGATGCGAAGTACTTCGTGCTTAGCGGGCTTGCCCCTGCCCACCACATGCCGAACGATGCGCAGAAAAGGTTGTGGTCCCTGTTCGTTACTCTTACGGCCAGATATTTGGTCGAGGAAGAAACGAAAACCGGAGTAGCCCCTGGCGTAAGATCCGTGATCGCAGATGAGTTCGTGCCAGCGATTCTAGGCACGTCCTCAGGGCAGGCCGAACTCCGCGCGGCGCTTGAAGCTCTGATGGTATTCCCAAAATGGCGCCTGACCGACGCAGAAAAAGCGCGAGCGCGGAATTGGATGGCTATCCTGCAGGCTCGCTGACCTTGGGCCTATGAAGGGTTGCCTGGTTTCGATTGTTCCGAAGCTGTTCTGGACAAAAGACGGGGCTACCTTCCATTGACCTGGAGACGCACTGAGACGAGGGTGGGGGGCGGCACGCCGAAAGTGAGCGCAGAGCAACGCGCTGTCCGGTCAGGGCCTTCATTTCGACTGCCGCTTCGCAGTTACATCGCGATAGAGCTTATTCCACCACCGTACAATACAAGGGCAGCGTGTTGATCGGGAGCTACCCACGTCAAGTTTTCGCCCGGATTGGGATCGCCCCCGAAGATGATTGGCTTTGTGTACCACTTGATTCGCCCAGAGAAGCGCGTATCCGACTCAAGGCTGACGGCGGGAATCTGATACGGCGTGAGATGATCCGAATCGCAAGGCACAGTTGGCACGACAAAAACCGCACCAACCGGGTCACGAACGATGAAGTCATCCCAACTGTGTAAGCCGACAATCGAGAATCCCGGCAGCAGATCTGCTAACCCGTAGCGCTCGGATGCGGACTGACCCTCGGCTTCCGAATAAAGGGCGATGTAGTCGTCGCCGTACCAGCCTTCAGTCATAGAGCCACTATCGTAGCCTCTCACGAGAGCGGCCGGGGGTTGTGGACAAAAGCCGGCGATTCCGGAAACTACACCGGGACGGTCCCGTTTGGTTAGGTTCTTCGACAAAAGCCTCTTCGTCCACTAACCCGTCTTGGGCCACGTTCCGTTCTTGCCTCGTGCGTTTCATCAAGCCGCGTCTAGCCGCAGTCGTCGCGCCAGCGCCGAATACGCTGCAAGAAAGCTTCAGTGCGATGGTACTCAGCTTTTTGCGGCTCGCTGGGCCTCAATCCCATGTCTGTGTCAGATGGACTTGCTCTGAATTCGAGCCGCCAACCGGCAGGTAGGGTCTTCCAATAGGTAGCGTGCCAGGGCTGAAGATGGTACCAACAATGAGAGCCCGGGATCGCCAGTTTCGACGAGAGCGAACCCTGGTAGATGTGCCCGACGCATTCGTCAACAAGATCCCTGGTCGCAGATGAAATCTCAACTCGCTCGGGTTCGGGACCCTCCGTGGCATCCACGTAAAGCTCCCAAGAAGGGTGGAAGATGGATTCCCACAGATCCCCGCCACTTTTCGTCAGGCCATAGTAGAGCGTTTCAGGTGAGCGCTCCGTGAGAGCGTCGGCCACTTCCCGGCCACGCAGGTTGAGTAGCTCGCCCCCGATTTCAACCGGCCTGCTGACCGCGATCTGTCCGGCGTCCAGCAAGTTTGCCAGCCGATTGGCAACCTCCGACGCCGCGAGGCCATGGCTCTCACGATTCAACAGCGCCTCGACATTGCTCGCTAAGAGCCACTGAATCGGAATCTGAAAGGTCGCAACTACATCCAATAGCCAGCGCTCGCCACTATCCATGACATCCGATCACAACGCACTCCACTCCTAAGAAGTGCTCCATCGCGATTCGAGGGTACCACGCTGCAACTCTGGTCGTGGCAGAAGAATACGTGACGCGAACTTGCATTCGGCGATCTGCCGTCTTTGGGCGTTTCTGCTTATCCAAGTGGCGGTTTACTGCGAACTCGAACAGGCGTGTACATGGTCATTGTCCGATAACGGCCGAAAGACGGCGTTGTCTTCCATTACTGGCATTCGCCCCCACCATAAATTTCAGTAATGGACGCGAAGCCTACTTTTGTCCCGCGTACTGCCCGTGGGTCAATCGCATTCAAACTCGGAACAGTTGAAGAAGCGAAGCCCTTGCTGTGGAAAGCGCCCCCTGATAGGCTGCCAGTTGTGAAACCTACCAACAGTTTTCGCTTTCTAATCGTGTCGGCGGTTTGTGCGGCTTCGCTGGTAGCGCAATCTAGCCCAAGTTTTCTTCCGTTGAAAAAAGGAACGACGTGGCTTTACAGCGGGACAGTGGGTCTTCAGGGAGCTGGTGGCCAACCACACGAAATCCAGATGTCGTGGAAGGCGGAGATTCTCGACAGCGTTGAAGAGGGCCGGACCATAGCTGTCCTGTTGCGCGGCGACCCGAGGGATTTGATCTGGTACTCGGGAGCGCCGAAACCCGGATGCTATCTCGTCATCACCGTCGAGGACCGTGAGCTATATTTCCTGGGCTGGGACTCATGCGCGCTCCCGAGGGGCGAGCTCTCACACCTTCAAGTCCGAGACAATCTTCTTCTCAAAATGCCTGCTCAAAAAGGTGACTTCTACGGCGATCGCCCGGATGGTCGTTACGAGTGGTTCGTTGATGATCGCCAGCCAGCAGATTTGGCACGCATTAAGGGCATCCCAGTAGGGCGAGACTATGTCGAATACACATTGTCCTATTCTACCAACCCCGATCACCAGATCGCCAAATTCGTCCCCGGAGTTGGTCTGACAAGCTACTCGTACTCGCATCATGGGACGGTCTCAGAAGTGCACATGAAGCTTGTCGAGATGCAGGACCAGGCAATCCGTTAGCAGGTCGGCCGTGCTGAACTACGCTTATCCCGGCAACCGTTCTGGTTTGAGGAGAACCCCGGTAACTGCACCCAGACCCGGTCAAGTTTGGCTCGGGCAGTTTCCGAGAGCCCACATATCCCTGTGCTCGAAACTGCTACTCTGGTCTCTGACGGGCCACCGAGATGAGCAAAGAGAAGCATATTGCTGAGGCGCAGGTTGACTCCTTCGTCGCGGCGGTGAACTCATCCAGGCGCGAGCCAAAGCGCTGCAAGACCATTCCCGAACTCTGTCGCCGATCAGGCGTTGGCCACCATGGATATTGCGACTGGCAGATTGTGCCTGCGAAGGCAGGATTTTGGCTTGCGGAGTTGGCGTCCAGGTTGCCATATCGATGGCCTTTGAGTTTTCACGCGCTGATCAGCGGATACCAATTTCCATCCTTCTGTTGTGGCCCGCTAGAGTTCTATTCCGTGGGTCTCTTACAGACGGCAAATCGTGAAGTATGGCTGCCTGTTTTAAGGATCCAGCGGTTGCGGGCAGGCGGTCAACGACAAGATCGGCCTGGAGCCGTGAGGTCCGATGGCGGCGGTGAAAACCAGGTCAGTGGGTTCTCTGCAGAAGCCCCACACATCGGGAGTTGGCTGGTTGGATGAGCGGCCAGGTCTCGCCTCCTGCGGACCTTCCCCGGCAGTTTTTTCGACACATCGCTTCCATTCCTTGCGCTGTGGCGGCCGCAAGAACCTGGGCCGACAAGCGACAGGGCCACTATTTCGCGATCAGTCCCTTGAAGTCAAAGACGTAGTTCCACAATTGGTCGCCACCGAGAGTTAGGCCAAGCGCACTGAAGGGATACGATTGAGGCTGGGCCGTCTGCTGGGTCACCAGTATTTCGACACCCGCTCCCGCGGGCATCGAGAATAGTGCCGCCGGGGGGACAGGCGTGGTGAGGGTGCGTGTCCCGGCCGTAGCCGGCGATGTAGCCTCTAGGACGGATGTCGTGAGCGTGAGCTGCCCTGGAACCATCACATTCAGTTGCACGCTCACTACACTGTCGCTGCCGCCGCCGGTCCAATTCAGCGTGAACGGCAGGCTGATGGGCGTTCCCGGCTGGAGGTTGGTGGCGATCGCGATCGGCGCAGGAAGGACTGCTTCGGCGGCAAACGGCCCGACAGCCGTGGCCCCGCTCCCGTTGGTAATCGAATAGTCTCCCGCTTGGATTGGACCGGCGAACGCCGGCGACTGGTAGCCGATCACCCCATTCTGATTCTGCGGCTGCAAGGAAACGGGGCTGCCCCCTGGTCTGGTCACGGTCAGGGTTCCGGCGTCCAGGGTAGCCGGATACGACGCGGCGCAGAGTGCTGGTGGAGGAGTCACGTAGCCATAGCCGTAGCCTTCGTACGAACTGACATCGACCACCGGTGGCACGTATCCGAGGATGCCAGGCCCCTGAAAGAAATTGACCGCTACGCTGCTGGCGGTGGACACGCCGCCGGTGTCGCTGGTCACGTTCTGCTGCCAGGTCGCGTTCCCCAGCGAGGCGGCGGGTGTGTCGCTGCACGCTCCGCCCCCGCTATGAACGCTGACATTTGCGAGCTGGCTAGGCAGCGCGGTGGTCCCAAACCCAACCACCAACAGCGGCATACGGCAACCTTCGGGCAGAGGGGGGCCTGAAGCCACAGGGCCGAAGTAGTAATACATCGCATTCACCTGATCGACGCCGACCAGCCCGGGTGCGGGGCCCGCATAGGAGGTCGCCAGGTTCGTGGAGACATGGTTCACGCCGGGGACGCCTCCCACCGTCACGCCAAACTGGATGCTGCGGTTGTCCGGGGCGTTGTACGGCCAGGGCACCCCGTCCACGCGATCCGGGAAATAGCCTAGGCCGGTGAGAAAAATGGCGAAGCCGGAGTCCTTCTGCGGGTCGAAGCTGGTTTGCGGAGTATTCAGTGTCGTGCTGCCGTCGGCGTGGATGTTCAGCGCCGCCGCCGGCCCGCAGCCCGAGGAATCCTGTGTGAAGATGCCGGGTGCGCTCCCGAAGCTTGTGATGAGCGGCGCTGCGTCGCTTATACCCATCGGGGTCACCGTGACAGGAAATGCCGCGCTCGCGCCTGCCGGGGTCTGGACCACCACATTCGCGCTGGAGGATCCCTGCAGTCCGCTGGGCACTTGGGCGTTGATCTGCCCCGACGAAACATATAGCAGGGGCGCGGCAATTCCATTGAATGTCACGGACGCACCTCCCAGCTGAATCGGGAGTGGAGACCCACTCGCGAAAGCGGTCTGACTGGCGAAATAAGAGCCGTAGATCGCCACCAGCATTTGTGGAACGACAGCATAGCTGCTGCCACTGGCCGCATTCTCGACGCCCCGTATGACTGCGGTTTGGCTGAATGCGCAGGAAATCGTCGCGAAGACGAGGGCCATCTTATTTATCGGGCGGATTATTTGCTTGAAGGGTGTGCGGAGGAAGTGCAACACAAGTGTCCTTTCGGAGGACGCGGCGGGAAAGATCTCAATTCAATTAGTACCATAGATCCTATAAAGGAAGCGGACAGGCGGCTAAACAGGTCCACCGTGGGGCCCGGCGCGGAATGGCGGCCAGCTCGGATCGGTAACGGACAGCAGACAGAATGGAGCTCTCAATTTCCGGCAGGCGATATCGGAGACCAGCCCCCCACCTCCGGCAGGAACAAGCTGGCACCTGGTCATCTGGCGCGCCCCAGTCTTTCACTCGATTGGCGCTGTCTTCAGACTCACTTGTCTTCGCTCACCTTCGGCGAACTTCATCGCCTCGCCGTACTTTTCAAATGGCTTCAGCGCGCCCGGATCGCGGCGATCGATCCCGGTACCGGCAGGAAACGCACAAGCGTGATACTCGCCAGGAGTAATCCCCACGATCTTACATGCGCCATCCGCTTTCGTGCGGCATTCTCCAAATAGCGCCGGCTGCCGTTCCCTTGGCGCGTCGGGAGCGAGCAGGACGCTCGCGTCAGAAACGGGAGCGCCCTTTTCGTCCTTCACGACGTATTCGGCAGCGCCACCGTTTGCCTTCAGGACGATGTCGACCGCCGGTACGGACCCTTCGCCGACGCGCACCCCTTCCGCCAATGCGTCTATGTCGCCCATGCGGATGGCGGCGATGTAGGCATCGTCCTCGTCGCCTGTCGTGGACCCGACGGCCACGTCGTACTCGCCGGGTGCGACTTTCGGCAGGGTGAACGCCCCGGCGGCACTCACTTGCGCCAGTCCGCCGCTTTGCGTTTCTCCGGCCTCACGCGGTTGCAACAGCACAATCAATCCGGGTGGCAACGTCCGGCCCTCCGGCGCAACAACTCGCCCGCTCACGGTCTGCGGCTGCCCCAGAATCAACTCGACACCTTCGATGTCCGAGGCGCCCACCTCCAGCGCGCGGTGGCCCGATCTCCGGCTCGACTCATCAAGGCCTGCAGCCTGAACCTGGAGACGATAGGAGCCCGGCAATACGCCCTGGAACTCGAATTCTCCTTTGGGGTCTCGGATCACGACAGTGAGTGGCTGCCCGGGGAGTGGCTGTCCGGCCGGGTCGCGCTGACCGGCCAGCGCCAGGGTGACCATCATGAATAGTGGAGCCGGACTGGCACTGACGGCGATGCGGCCGCGCACTCGGACAGCGTGCGTACGGACTAACTGGAGATCGAAGCCTGGTAAGTCCGCCCCCGGCTCAACCTTCACCACACCCGCCTGACGGGCGTCGGTCAAGCCTGGATAATAAACTGTCGGATAGGCCTCGCCGCCCGGGGCGTGTGCGTCGCTGGCTGTCGCGGCCGACTGCATACGGACTCCTTCAAGCCGGCCTCGCGGCGGGTAAGTTGCAGACAAGCGGTACTCGCCGGGCGCGATATGAAAGATGCGATATTCGCCGCGGTCATTGGTGCTGGCGTAGACGACCTGGGAGCGAGCGTCCTTGCCGGCGCGCATCGGCGAGACAACCACGCTCACATTGGAGATGGGATCGCCGTCGGCATCGAGAATCCGTCCCGAGACCGCGCCGGTGCGCTGCAATTTCACTTTCACGTCCGTAGCGGTCTGGCCCGCCTGCACCTGGACGGTCTGAGATTGGCCGCGTGCCACGACGTATCCATCGCGTTCGACCGCTAGTACGTAGGTCCCCGGATCTACATCGCGGAGCGTGAACTTGCCGTTGGAGTCCGTGATTTGACCGATGCCTCCCTCCTGATCGCGGCGGAGAATGACGGAAGCCTTGGCGATGCGGTCTTCGGATTTCTCGTCGATGACGACGCCGGAGACAGATCCCGTCTTGGGAGGCTCGGCGGCCTTCTCCTGGCCCGCGGCCGGCGCGGCGGCGCCCAGCAGCACGACGGCGACGAAAAGCCGGACACGCATAATTCAGACCACGAGTTCTATTATGCAACCGTGCGAATCGCGACGCTACCTCACGGCCCGCGAGAGCGGCTAGAGGGACTTAGGGCTCGTCAAAAATAACAGTGACAGTTTGCAGCCACCGCTCCGGTCGCGGCTCGGTATGAGGCATCAGTGCCCGGTTTGGTCCCGCCACGGCCCGGATGGAGGCCCGGATGGAGCCCAATGTTATGATTTGCATAACGGCGAAACGTGCAGCGCGAAGAGGTTCTGGCCCAGCTTCGTGAAAGGATTGTCAGGTTCGCGGCATCCCATTTTGCAGGGGACGCGGCGGAGGATCTGGCCCAGGAGGTGCTCATGCTCCTGCATGAAAAGTACCCACACCTCGAGCGGGTGGAAGATCTGCTGCCGTTATCGCTACAGATCGCGCGCTTCAAAATGATGAGCCTGCGGCGCAAGGCGGTGCGCCATGGGGAGTACAGCCAGGTCTCGATCACCGATATCCCGCTGCCCGATCTCAACGCCAGCCCGGCCGATCAACTGGAACGCAAGCAGATGCTCGAACGGCTCACCCGCGCCATCCCGCAGTTGGGCGAACGGTGCCGCGACTTGATGCGCCTGAAGTTGCAGGGGAAGAGTTTTCCGGAAATCCAGAAGATCATGGGCGTAGCGGCCATCAACACGGTCTATACCTGGGACCACCGGTGCCGCAAGAATCTGATGGAATTGATGGGCGGGGATTGGGAGCCCAAACCGCGATGAACCGGGACGACATTCAAAAACTGTTGGGCGGATACGCCACCGGCACGCTGACTCCCGAGGAGCGGCAGGCGCTGTTCGAGGCGGCGCTCACCGATCAGGAATTGTTCGACGCGCTGGCGCGCGAAGAGGCGTTGCGCGAGGTGTTGAGCGACCCGGTATCGCGGGCGCAGGTGCTGGCGGCGATCGATGAAGTGCCCGCGCCGTGGTATCGGCATTGGTGGCGTCCCATGGTGGTGATCGCGACGGCGGCTTTGTTAGTGGTGGGAGTCGCGGTGTATACGCGTGGGCCGAAGCCGCCGCAGTTGGCCAAGGTGGAGTTACCGCGTTTCCGCCCGCCGGCGGAGGCGCAGAGTCAGCCGATGCTGCCGGCGCCTCCGGAATTGAGGCGGGAATCGCCGGTGCTGAAGCCGCTTCCGATACCACTGCCTGCGGTGAAGCCTCCTGCTCCTCCGACGGTGGCAGTTCCAGCTGCGGCGGCGGCTCCACCCGTGTCAAGGGATGCTTTCGTCGCCGCCGGATCGGGCTCGCTCGATGCACCCATGCAGCGGCAGTCGCAGCAGTCCCAAACGCTGGGCGGATTACAGAGTCAGAATTCGAGTGTGCTGTTTGACCCGTCCGCTAAGAATGGCTTTCTGGCATCGGCCAACGTTCCCGTGCGGGGGACTGTGACTGACGCCAGCGGGGCGGGTATCGGCTCCGCGAACGTAGTGGTGAGGTCGCTCGCCACGGGCGAAACGGTGAACACGTCGACCGACTCGAAGGGTGAATTCATAGCTCCCGAAAAGCCGGGGAGCGCCTACCAGATCAGCGCGTCGGCTCCGGGCTTCAAGGCGACGACGGTGAGCCAGGCGACGCCCGTGACTGGTGCGCCGGAGCCGGTGAATTTGCGGCTTGACGTGGGCGCTGCTACCGAGACAGTCGAGGTGACTGCTGCCGCGGCGCCGATTCATGTGGACGCGGTTCAGATGGAGTCGCGCGCGGCGGGCAGCGGTGGGCGCGGCGGACGGGGCGGGGCGGGCTTCGGCGGCGCGCTCGCGGAGATGAAAAAGGCGCAGGTCGCTCAGCCGCCCGTGGTCGATTATCACCTCATGCAGCGGCAGGGAGGCAAGCTGCAGGAAGTGCCTGCGGATGGTACCGTGCAGGCGGGCAGCAGTTTGGTTCTGCGGGTCACGGCAGCGGCGGACGGCTACCTCGGCATCGTCGAGGGAACGCGCACAATTGCCAGCCCGAAGGTGCGTGGGGGCGTGACGCGTGAGACGACGCTGCCGAAATTCGCTAAGCCCGGCCGCGTCGAATTGCGGGTGTATTTCTCAAGACGGGCGTTCGCGTCGCAGGATGAAGCGGCGCCCTTCGTCACCATTGCGTTCCACATCGAGTGAGGGCGTTGGAGAGGAACAAAACCCCGGACCAGCGGCGGGCTGGAAAGCCCTCCTGCAGGCACGATTGCCTGCCACACGATGGGCGTTCAACGTCGAGTGAGGGCAGCGAGGAGGAACAAATCCCGGCCCGGTGGGCTGGAAAGTCCGCCAGCGGGCGCAGGCGAAGCCGAAGAGAGTCGGGCTGAAGCCTGCCCCACGTCACCTGCGTGGATGGCCAAAGTCCAACGACGGGCGTTCAACATCGAGTAACAGCGTCGAGGAAGAGCTGCGCCACTCGCGGCGCGTCGAATTGCCGCACCCACGTTTTTCCGATGGCCGCGAGTGCGGCGCGTTGGTCCGGCGAGGCGTGTAGGGTTGCGATCGCGCCGGCAAGCGCCTCGGGACTCTCGGGGTCGACGAGCAACCCATGCGGCACGACTTCGGGGATGGCGGCGGCGCGGGACGCGACGATCGGCTTGCCGGCGGCCATGGCCTCCAACAGCACGATGCCGAAGCCCTCCTGCACGCT
>Ga0182013_10008082_pt1 | contig 11407 bp, 13 predicted proteins | sample 612S2MmetaG_FD_120487 | JGI IMG/M metagenome (GOLD analysis project Ga0182013, IMG submission 120487) | Permafrost microbial communities from Stordalen Mire, Sweden - 612S2M metaG | ecosystem: Environmental > Terrestrial > Soil > Wetlands > Permafrost | place: Sweden: Stordalen | collected...
GCGCTCAAGGGGAATCCACTCAAAGAGTCTGGCCACCGCTCACGGAGGTCTGGCGGTGGTCTGCTTTGCGATCCTGCTTTACAACGCCTACGGTCCGCGGTAAGGCGCGCCGTGGAGAAACGCCGCTCAGATGAAAGCACTCTATGAGGCGCAAGGGACCGCAGCCGGCGGACGCACTGGACACGTCTCCGCCGACGGCGGCGTGCTCGACCTGGGCTTGTCGATTCCGAAGGGACTGGGTGAGCCTGGAAAGTGCCTTGCCAACCCGATGCTTGCATTAGGTACGACAGTATCGACAAACCCCGAACTCGCCGGCAAGCCGGCAGCGGGCTTGGATCAGGAACGATAAGTCAGCTTGTCGCCGATAATGCAGGCCGTCACTTGACGTGTAACGCCCAAGGATGATTTTAGCCGGGAGGATCCGGAATCGACAGACGGCGGCAAATCTTCTTCGCGAGCAGGTTGGCGATTTCGGCGTGCCGGGGAACCGCTTCCACATGACCGGTTTGTGGATTCTCCCAAAGAGTATGCTCTTCGCCCTCGCGGCGGAGTACACAACCGTGGCGGCGAAGATGTCGGAGAAGCCCCTCGCGCCTCATCCAACAATCACGGGTTCCTGCCTCGCGTCGGGAGGTAAGGCACGCAGAGATTCTTCGCGCCTGTGTTCCAGGATCAGCGCAATCGCCTCGCGCAGGTTCGCCAGGCATTCCTCTTGTGTTTTTCCTTGTCCGTTCGCGCCCGGCACCTCGGCGCAATATGCCACGAACCAAGGTCCATCGGGCTCGACGATTGCGGTGAACTCGTTGCGCATGACTGTATTTTACATGACTGCCGGTCGGACACTCCGCGGGGCGCTTGACCCTTCGATCCAGTCCACTTCCCCGTATCACGCCCGGACTGGGGAGCGCGGTCTACTTCACTGCCAGCCAGGCCACGAACAGGCCGTCGGGAGCCACGTCTTCCCAATACGAAACCGGGCGGCTGGCCGCCTGGCGGCAATGCTGCCGCAGCAGTCGCTCCAACTCCGCGGGGCGAAACCAGCGCTCCCATTCCGGCGTCTTCAGGCGCCCCCAATGCTCGGCGTTTTTATCGATGATCGCGATCCGCCCGCCGGGTTTCACCACCCGGCAGATCTCCGCCACGGCTCGCTCGATTTCCACCGCGTGTTCGAGCGATTCGGTGGCGTAGGCCGCATCGAAAAAACCGTCCTCGAACGGTAGTTCGGTCATGGAACCGGCGCGCGTGTGGATTCCGGCCGGCACGTAGCGCAGCATTTCCTCGGAAAGATCCAGGCCCCAGAACTCGGCCTCCGGCTCCAACTCGCGCAGCACTCGCGCAAAGCGGCCCTTGCCGCAGCCCACGTCCAGCACCCGCTTGCCCGCCAGCGGCGCCAGGTGCTGGTGGATCAGCTTGACGTGGTAGATGCGCGGATCGATGGTGGAGGGAAAGTTTTCTTCGTCGGCGGAGGCTTCGTCGAAGGAAGCGCGAATGCGCTCCCGCAGCTCACCGGTGAGCGCCGGCGGCGCTTGCCGCTTGCGTCGAAATAGAAGGCTCAGGTCCATAAGCTTTCAGCAATCAGCGGTCAGCAGTCAGCTAAAACAGCTGGCGATTCTCTCGGTTCGGCAACCGCTCCCTTACGGTCGCGGCTCGGACTCGGACCACCGATTTCATGGCGCAGCAACCGCCGGCTGAAAGCTGAACGCTGACCGTTGACAGCTAGGAAGCTAGCTTCTCGTCAGAAAAATCGGCAGGCCCAGCTTGCGATCGTAGGTGGGCCGGTAGCGGTCGGTGTTGTACATGGTCGCGATCTCCACCCGGCGCGGCCCCAGCTTCGGGTCGGGAATGGCGACCAGCGCGTAGCGCCCTTCGTTGATGGCGGTCATCAGGCCGTGTTTGCCGTCTTCAATGGCGTCCATGGCCATACCGGCAAAGGTCGAGCCCACCATGCGGTCGACGAAATCGGCGCTGCCCGAGCGAAGGTCGTAGGTCAAGTCGCTGACGATGGTCTCGTCGCCGGTCTTGGTCTTGATCTCGTTGCTCAGGTCCTCGGCCACGCTCATCTTTTTGCGGTGCCCGAAAGCATCCGCCTCGCCGTATTCTTTCACCTGGTAGCCTTCCCACTCCGCGCCCTCCGACAAAATGCAGAGCGCGTAATTGCTGGGATTATTGCGCTTGTCGGTGACCAGCAGGTCGATCAGGTGCGGCAGGCTCACCTTATATTCCGGGATGCAGCAGCGCACGCTGGTGACGTAGGCGGTGTAGAGCGCCGTATAGCCGGCATCGCGTCCGAAGACGCGGAACAGGCCGATGCGCTCGTGCGAGCCGACCGTGGTGCGCTGGCGCTCGATGGCGTCCATGGCGCGGGTGATGGCGGTGGAAAAGCCGATGCAATACTCGGTATTCCGCACGTCGTTGTCCATGGTCTTCGGTACGGCCATGACCTGCACGCCGCGGCGATCGAGCTCGGCCGCGTAGCTTAGCGTGTCGTCGCCGCCGATGGCCACCAGGTAGTCCAGCCCCAGCACCTCGATATTGGCAAGCACCGCCGGCGTCACGTCGAAAACCTTGCTGGTGACGCCTTTCTTGGTGCTTTGCTTGACCTCGAAAGTCTGCCCTTCCAGAACCGGGGGCAACTTCCCCATTTTGGACGGATTGGTCCGCGAACTGTGCAGATACGTGCCGCCGGTGCGGTCGATGGTGCGCGTGTTCTCCGTGTTGAGCGGCAGAATATAGCGCGCGCGGCTGGCGGGATCCTGCAGATTGACGTGCGTCAGGCCCTCCCATCCGCGGCGGATTCCGACGACTTCGTATCCGATCGCGACCGACCGGTATACCACCGATTTGATGACCGAATTCAGGCCGGGAACGTCGCCGCCGCCGGTAAGAATGCCGATACGCTTCGCAGGCATGAGTGCTCCTCTAAATTAGGGAAAGTGGTCTTTCTCTCTGAAACATCTCATTATATTTGATGGCGCGGCGCTTGGTACTCCTGCTGCCCTGGAATTTTCCCTCCGTGGAAAGATGGCGCGGCCGTTTCATGGAATCAGGCGTAGCTTTTTCCCATGGGCCAGACGGAGTACGCCAAAGTCGCGCCGGTCCAGGGTGAACATCGTTTCAATCCCGTCACGGTTTGCCAGGTGCGCCAACGATGCGTCGGCAAACTGTATTCCCAAGCTTTCATACTTGGCGAGTATCGCCGTAATGCCGGGAAGATCCGTCTCGCCCAGGGGAACAAGCTCAAACGGTTGGCGATGGAAGGAAGATAGGAGTTTCCGGATCGCCTGGGGGTATGCGCGCAACAGCCATGCCGCCTCGGTAATCACGGGCCAACAAGTCAGCAAAGGCCCCCTGATGCGATGAAGTTGCCCGACACACGCCTCATGGTGTTCGTCGGATTCGAGCAGTATGGCCACGATCGGGCCGGTATCGACCAGCACCTGGCCGGTCAAGAGCCACCGAATCCCTCAAAGTACTTTGGGTTCGTGCTGAGGTCCCGGATTGTTCCCTTCACCGCCCCAATCAATCCAGCCTTTTTCGCATGTTCGTACGCGGTAAGGGAAGCCTCCTCGGCTGCGAGTTGGAACTCCACCGCGCCGCGAACCAGATCGGACTCGCGCGTTCCACCACGCCGCGCAGCGGCCTTAAGGCGACTGCGCATCTCAGGGGAAAACCGCACCGTAATCCGCTGGTCTTTCATATGTGCCTGTCCGACATTCTATCAGATCTGTCCGACGTCAATGTGCTTCGCGGCTGTACCTGGCCGGTGGCCGTAGGCGCTTTGCAGGCTAGGCGCGCCAACCCTACCGCTTTTCGCGCGCGCCGATCAGCTCTTCGATGTTCACCAGTTCGGTGGGATAATCGCCGGTGTAACAGGCGTAGCAATACTCGTGGCGCTCGTCGGCCACGGCCCGGCGCAGGGAGGCTAGGGAGAGATAGCCCAGGCTGTCGGCTTCCACGAAGCGACGGATTTCCTCGGGAGTGTGGTTGGAGGCGATCAGCTCGCCGCGGTTGGGCGTATCGACGCCGTAGAAGCAGGGCGAAATGGTGGGCGGGCAGGAGATGCGCAGGTGTACTTCGCGGGCACCGGCCTGGCGCACCATGCGCACGATCTTGCGGCTGGTTGTGCCGCGCACGATGGAATCGTCCACCAGCACCACGCGCTTGCCCTGGAGCAGATGCCGTACCGGATTGAGCTTGAGCTTGACCCCGAAATCGCGGATCGCCTGGGAAGGTTCGATGAAGGTTCGCCCGATGTAGTGGTTGCGGATGAGCGCCTGGCGATACGGCAACCCGCTTTCCGAGGCGTAGCCGATGGCCGCGGCCACGCCGGAATCGGGCACCGGTACGACCAGGTCGGCATCGGCGGGCCATTCGCGCGCCAGCAGCCGGCCGAGCTGCTCGCGCGATTCGGCCACGGCGCGGCCGAATACGATCGAATCCGGGCGGGCGAAATACACGTGCTCGAAGACGCACTGCGCCCGCGGCTGCTCCGGCGCCCAACGTTCCCGCGTCAGACCCTCCGGACCGACGCTCACCATTTCGCCCGGTTCGACTTCGTGCAGATAGACCGCGCCGATCAGGTCGAACGCGCACGTCTCGGAGGCGAAGACGTAGCAATTGCGGTGGCCGGAAACTTCCATTTCGCCCACCGCGAGGGGCCGGAAACCATGCGGATCGCGGGCCACAATCACCCGGTTCTCGGCAAGAAATACCAGCGAAAACGCCCCTTCCAGTTGGAGCAGCGCATCCCGCAGGGCGCCGGTCATCGTGCGCTCGGAGGAGTGCGCCATCAGGTGCAGAATCACTTCGGTATCGCTGGACGCCTGAAAAATGGACCCGCGCCGCCCCAACTCCGTCCGCAACTCGCCCGCGTTGGTGATGTTGCCGTTGTGGGCCACCGCAATTTTGCCCTTGTTGCACACCACCGAAAACGGCTGCGCGTTCAGCAGCACCGTATCGCCGGCGGTGGAATAGCGGGTGTGGCCGATGGCCGCTTCGCCCGGCAGCGATTTCAGCACCGGGCTGGTGAAGATATCGGCTACGTGCCCCATCGACTTATGGGTGAATATCTGCCCGTTGTGGGCAGTGCAGATGCCGGCGCTTTCCTGGCCGCGGTGCTGCAGCGCGTACAGCCCCAGATAGGCCATCTTGGAAGCTTCCGGATGGCCGTAGATGGCCACTACCCCGCATTCGTCGTGAAACTTATCGAGCATCTTAGCCCACATATTTGCCGAGTCCGCCGGCGTGCGCCGCTTGAAGTTCGGCCAGGTCCCAGCAGCCCAGCGTCATCCCGCGCTGCCGGATTTCGAGCTCCGATTCCATGGTGACGCCCACCACCGGCGCGGGCACTCCGTGTGCCGACGCAATCGTCGCCACCGCCGCCGGTTGCGCCGTGGAGAGCAGAATCCGCGAAGGAGCTTCGTGAAACGCCAGCATCTCCGGTCGCAGGTCGCTATCGAGATCCACCTGCGCGCCGACACCCTCCGGCCCGAGGCAGCACTCCGCCAGCGCCACCGCCAGGCCGCCATCGCTGATGTCGTGCGCCGATTCGGCCAGTCCCGCCGCGGCGACCTCCCGCATCGCCGCCTGCACCCGCTTTTCCAGCTCCATGTCGAGCGCCGGCGGCAGGCCCCACAAATCGCCGGCGATCTCCTTTACAAATTGCGAGCTGCCGAAGCGCACCTCGTCGCACACGCCCGGTCCGCCCAGCAGCACCACGACGCGGCCGGGATTGCGGAAGGCAATCCCAAGCGGCTGCGCGGTCGGCATCAGTCCCACGATCCCGAGTACCGGGGTGGGATAAATGCCCTCGCCCAAAGTTTCGTTGTACAGGCTGACATTGCCGCCGGTAATCGGCGTCTCGAAGAACTGGCACGCCTCGGCAATTCCTTCTATCGCTTCCACAAGCTGGGCCATGATTTCGGGCCGTTCCGGATTGCCGAAATTCAGGCAATTGGTGGCGGCCACCGGCAGCGCGCCCACGGTGGACAGGTTGCGGCAGCTCTCGGCCACCGCGAGGCGGGCGCCTTCGCGCGGGGAAAGGTAGGTGTAACGGCCATTGCCATCGAGCGAAATCGCCACCGAACGGCCGGTCTCTTTGATGCGAACGATGGCCGCATCCGCTCGCTCCGGCCCGGCAATCGTATTGGTGCGCACCTGGTAATCGTACTGCTGCCAGATCCAAAGCTTGGAACAAAGGTCGGGCGCCGCCAGGAGCGCCGGCAGAGATTTCTGCACGTTAGGCTCGGTCGGCAGCTCCGGCCGCCGCGTGACCTCGGGCGGAGCGGTGTGCGGGCGGTCGTAGAGCGGCGCTTCGTCGGCCAGCTCGCGGTTGGGAATCTCGGCCACCGTGGCTCCGTGCTCCCTCACTCGCAGCTTGCCATCGCCGGTGACGGTGCCAATCTCGACCGCTTCCAATCCCCACTTGCGGAACACCCGGTAGACTTCGTCTTCGCGGCCGCTCTCGGCCACCAGCAGCATCCGCTCCTGGCTCTCCGAAAGCATGATTTCGTACGGCGTCATGCCGGTTTCGCGCTGCGGCACGCGGTCCAGCTCGATCTCGATGCCCACCTCGCCGCGGCTGCCCATCTCGCACGTCGAGCACGTCAAACCCGCCGCGCCCATGTCCTGAATGCCCACGATGGCGCCGGTCCGCATGGCTTCGAGACAGGCTTCCAGCAGCAGCTTCTCGAGAAACGGATCGCCCACTTGCACGTTAGGCCGTTTCTGCTTCGATTCCTCGGTGAATTCCGCGCTGGCCATGGAGGCGCCGTGGATGCCGTCGCGGCCCGTGCGCGCGCCCACGTAAATTACCGGATTGCCCACCCCCGCCGCCTTGGCGTAAAACACGTCCTCTTTACGGCACACCCCCAGCGCAAATACGTTCACCAGCGGATTGCCGTCGTAGCAAGGCTCGAAAATGCATTCGCCGCCCACCGTGGGAACACCGAAACAATTGCCGTAATGCGCGATTCCCGCCACCACCCCGCCCAGGATTCTGCGGTTGCGTGCCCCGGTCGAGGGCGAATCGAGGCGTCCGAAACGCAGCGAATCCAGCACCGCGATGGGCCGCGCGCCCATGGTGAATATGTCGCGCAGAATGCCGCCCACCCCGGTGGCCGCGCCCTGGAACGGCTCGATGAAGCTGGGGTGATTGTGGGATTCGATCTTGAAGGCGATCACGTATCCCGAGCCGATATCGATAATGCCGGCATTTTCGCCCGGTCCCTGCACCACCAGCTTGCCGCGCGTCGGCAGCTTCTTCAGGTGCAGCCGCGAGCTCTTGTAGGAGCAATGCTCGCTCCACATCACACTGAAGATGCCGAGTTCGGTGTAGCTGGGCTCGCGCCCCAGAATGGCGACGATTTTTTCGTACTCGGCGGCCGTGAGCTGGTGCTGGACGATCAGATCCGCGGTGATCGTCACGCCGCCACCGCCTGTCCCGCGCGCAGCATCGATTGGAATACGGCGAGGCCGTCGGAAGACCCCATCAGCGGCTCGGTGGCGCGCTCCGGGTGCGGCATCATCCCCATCACGTTGCGCTCGCGGTTGAGCACGCCGGCGATATCGCGCAACGAGCCGTTGGGGTTGTCCAGGTAGCGGAAAGCAACCCGGTCTTCGGCTTCCAGTTCGTCCAGCGTACGCTCGTCGGCGTAGTAGCGGCCTTCCCCGTGCGCGATGGGCAGCCGGAGACGCCGGCCGCGCTCGGCCGCGCAGGTGAACGGCGAATTGGCCGTCTCCACCCGCAGCGTCACCGGCCGGCAGATGAATTTCAACCCGCGATTGCGCACCAGCGCGCCCGGCAGCAGCCCAGCTTCCACCAGAATCTGGAATCCGTTGCACACGCCCAGCACCAGCCCGCCCGCGGCCGCGAACTTCTTCACCGCGTTCATCACCGGCGAAAACTTGGCGATGGCGCCGCAGCGCAGGTAATCGCCGTAAGCAAAACCGCCCGGCAGAATGACTGCGTCCAGATTGCCGAGCGACGACTCATCGTGCCAGATATATTCAACCGGCTGCCCAAGGTTTTGACCCACCGCGTAAAACGCGTCGTGGTCGCAGTTGCTGCCGGGAAAAACAATGACTCCGAATCTCATGATGACTAACGGGGGATGGCCTTTTTAGTGTAGCAAAGAAGAGCGGGACGACACACCGCCGTTCCGGGCAACCGCTCCCTCGCGGCACTCGTAACCGAGCCGCGACCGTGAGGGAGCGGTTGCCGCGGCTATACCGCGAAATCCCCAAATCGGTTAACGAGGCGTCGGCTGCTTGCCTTATAGAGGTGGCAACGCACCGCGAGGTAGAATGAGGACATGGCCGACTGGCAGGAGCACATCACGATTAACCCGGCGGTCTGCCACGGAAAAGCATGTATCCGTGGCACGCGCGTGATGGTTTCCGTGATTCTCGACAATCTTGCCGCGGGCGTACCCCACGAAGAAATCGTTGCCAGCTACCCCTCCATTCGGGAACTGGACATTCAGGCCGCTCTCGCCTATGCCGCCGAACTTGCGCGCGAGGGCACGGCGGACCTTCCTTTGGAACATACGGTTTGAAGCTGAAGATTGACGAGAACTTGCCGAGCGAGTGCGCAGAGATCCTACGCGATGGAGGGTTCGAAGCCGACACCGTTGCCGATGAACTCCTGACGGGAGCGGACGATTGCGCGATAGCCTCCAGGTCCCGAGCCGAAGGGCGAGTCCTGATCACACTGGACCTCGATTTCGCCAACATCCGCGCGTACCCGCCGGCAGAGTACCACGGGATCGTCATTCTCCGCCCGAAGAGGCAGGACAAACACGCTGTCCTCGCTCTCGTGCATGGAATCGCATTGATCCTGGCTAACCGAGTTCCGGAAGGTGAGCTTTGGATCGTGGAACGCGATCGCATACGATTCCGGGTTGGATAGGGGGCCGGCCACCCGGACGCGAAGGGAGCGGCGTTCAGGGGAGGAATCGCTGGGAGCCGTTGGGGAGAAATCCATCCAACAATCTGGCCGGGGGGGGACCGTTCCCGGTTCCTCCCAGCTAAGGTTCCGACCTACGATAAAGGAATGGCACGTACCCGGACTCTGCTCGTCAACATCCGAAAACTCGATCGTCAGGGCGGGGTAGGTCTGATTGTGCTGCGCCTGATGATGGCCTGCAACGACCTCACGACGGCCAACCAAGCCCTTGGAGCCTGCCTTGAGGACAAGTGCGAAAAGACCGCCTGCATCCGGCGTGGCGCCACGATGTACTTCGTGCGCCTGCAGATGGCACATCTCCATGAAGCTCTCAAAATCGTGGCCGAGATCCGTGGCTATCAGAGTCTGCTGGGGCTAATTGACGATTGCCCCGGCGGAACGTCTGACCGCTTCGCCCAACTGCTGTCCTTCGCAGACGGAGGCGCGCTCCGGGGCGATTTCAAGAAGTACGTTAAGCTGGTCCGGGACAAGGTTACCTTTCACTACGACAGGGAGAAGATTCAGGCAGCTCTGAGTGACCGCGCTCGGCGAAGAGGCGACGCGCCCCACCTGATGACAGTAGCGGACGACATTCGTCGGGCTCGCTTCCAGGTCGCGGATGACGCCGTTGACACGCTCGTATGTCACCATGTCTGGGGGATTGCACCGGGTGCTGATACGCATATTGAAGCTGACCGAATAGCAAACTTCGGCTTCAGGATCTACAAAATTTTCCTTGAATTTGCTTCGACCTTCATCGAGCGTTACGTCGAGAAGAACGCAGCTTCCTGAATAGACCGGTGATTCGGAGGCCGGTCTCGCCGCACTGAGATGGATTCGTGAGGACGACCCCGATCCGGCGGCCGGGGGAACGTGGGGACGGAACGTTTTCAGCGATACGAAGCTCTTAGAAAACGCTCCGTCCGTCCCCAACTTCACCCGGCGGGGACTGCGGAAACCGTCGCGGCACAAGCTCGGATGAGTCGGTATTCACCCCAGAGCTTTTTCGTACAGCACGAGCAGCCGGCTCCATGCCTTCTCTGCCTGTGGCTCGTTGTAGACCTGCGAATCCGGAGGGCACCAGCCATGCGCGGCGCCGGCGTACACCTCGATTTCCGCGGGCAGGTTCGCCTTCTCGAACGTCTCTTTCAGGACGGTCTTGTCGTTGGGCGCCCGCGCGTCGTCATTGGCCGCTATCGCTATCAGGAACTGCGCCTTGCTCTTGGCGGCCTGAAGGTGCGGGCTGTTTGGCTGATCGGTCACCAGTCCGCCGCCATGGAATGAGGCAACTGCTCCGACGCGATCCGGCACCGCGGCCGCGGTGCGAAACGCAATCGGGCCGCCCATGCAATAGCCCTGTGTGCCGATCTTCCGATTTCTCGCAACGGACGATTGCCCGTCCAGCCACCCGACGAACGCTTTCGCATCCGTCATGTGCGTGGTCTCGTTCAGACCTCGCGCCAGCGGCATCAACTCCTGGATTGGAGTGGCGCCGCCGGCTGCCGCGGTCGGAGCTTTCTTCACCCGGTAGAAAGGATTCACCACCAGCACCGAATAGCCCGATTCGGCCAGCCGTTTCCCCATATTGCGGAACGCCGGCCGCAGCCCGAAGATGTCCGGCCACATCAGCACGCCCGGAGCCGTGCCGCTCGCCGGATGCGCGAAGTAGCAGTCCGCGGTGCCGTCCGGCGTGGTTACGTTCACGTCCGATTCGGTCACCGTAACCGCGTTGGCGGCTCGCGGCAGCATCATGGCGACGCCCGCTCCCAACAGGACGCCGAATTGCTTCCGTGTCACCAGACCGCGACCCTCGTACTCCTGCCGGTCCTGTTCAAAATGATCCTGATCGCACATATTCCCTCCTCATCGCCGCGTGGTTGCCTATCGCGCTATTATACATACTCGTTCGCGGCGTCCGAGATTCCTTGCCCGCGCCGCATAAGAGAGTTGGCTGCCAGGCGGAGCCGCCCATAGACGCTACTATGGATGGATTTCGTTGGGCTTTCTATTTCCATGTTGCCAAACTCGTCAAGGGGCGCCCGTGCCACCGGTGCCCCTTTTCATTCGTCCCGGTGGGCGCGCGCCGGCGCGCCGGAGTGAGTCACATACTTTCAAAATATTTCTTACCCCTTCCCTCCCAGCCCCTTACCGCCAATTCGTGCCTTTGCCACCCCTCGTTTTTCCCCGCTCCGCCGCTATCGTGGAATCGCAAGCATCCTTATGTTTATTCTGAATCCCCCACAACTCAAGGTCATCGACGCCCTGTCCAATGGCGCCTCTCTGACCGACGCCGCCGCCCAAGCCGGCATCCATCGCAATACCATCTCCCACTGGCGCCGCAATTCCCCCGATTTCCGCGAGGCATTAGCCATCACCCGCTACGACCGTGCCCTCCTCTACCGCGACCGCGCCGTCGAACTGGCCGATCTCGCCTTCGAAACCCTCCGCAGCGTCCTCACCGAC
>Ga0182013_10008083_pt1 | contig 11406 bp, 7 predicted proteins | sample 612S2MmetaG_FD_120487 | JGI IMG/M metagenome (GOLD analysis project Ga0182013, IMG submission 120487) | Permafrost microbial communities from Stordalen Mire, Sweden - 612S2M metaG | ecosystem: Environmental > Terrestrial > Soil > Wetlands > Permafrost | place: Sweden: Stordalen | collected...
ACGGTGGAAGCGGTCGGCGCCGAAGTGACTGAGGTCGCGCCCGGCGACCGCGTTGCCTATGCCATGGCGCGCGGCTCCTACGCCGAGTACGCGGTGGTGCCCGCGTCGCAATTGGTGAAGATTCCCAGCCATGTGGATTTCACCGTCGCGGCGGCCGCCATGCTGCAGGGCATGACGGCGCACTATCTCACCCACTCCACCTACCCGCTGAAGAGCGGCGACACCTGCCTGGTGCACGCTGCCGCGGGCGGCACCGGCGGGCTGATCGTGCAGATGGCGAAGATGCTCGGCGCGCGCGTACTCGGCACCGTCTCCACCCCCGAGAAGGCGAAGATCGCGCGCGAGCACGGCGTCGATGAGACGATTCTCTACACCGAGCAGGATTTTCAAGTCGAGGTGCGGCGGCTCACGGACGGACGCGGCGTCGACGTAGTCTACGATTCGGTGGGCCGCACCACGTTCGATAAGAGTCTCGGCTCCCTGCGCCCGCGCGGGACGCTGGCGCTATTCGGCCAATCGAGCGGCGCGGTGCCGCCTCTCGATCCCGGCATTTTGAATACAAAGGGATCGCTTTTCCTGACGCGCCCGAGCTTGGCGCACCACGTCCTGACGCGCGAGGAGTTGCTCTGGCGCGCCGGTGACGTACTCGGCTGGATCGACGCCGGCAAGCTCAAGCTGCGCATCGACAGCACCTACCCGTTGGCCCAGGCGGCAGACGCACATCGCGCGCTCGAAGGCCGGCACACCACGGGCAAATTGCTGCTCACGGTGCCGTAAAGAACGATGAAAAACGCCAGCATCGGTGTCGCTCGATTTGATGTGGCGGTGGTACTCCTTCCTACAGCCCCGGCAAGACTGGCCGCTGAGAAGGATGACTTGAGCCAGACCTGCGCCGTGACGCAGGACGTGGAGCAGACACTCGTGTCGGCAGCGCCGAGACTCCGGACTCCTGAGGTAATCCCCCCAATTGGGATGCGCCAAGGAGTTTTCGCTGAGCCATTGATCCATGAAGAACAAGTCTTCTTAGCCACGGATGAACACAGATGAACACGGATACAAGGCGCTGCCTTATCTGTGTTCATCTGTGTTCATCCGTGGCTAATAAGGTTTTTGCCGCCAGGGCAGCTCATCCTCATTTCACGACTTCAGGTCGGAGCCTTGTCTCGGCGTATCCCCGCGCTTGCTGCAACTCCCGAAGAGGGTCGAGACGAGTCTCGACCCGGCAGTCTGGAGTGCCTGCGCCACGAAAACGGGTTCATTTGAAACTGCACGGCCTCAGAAGCTCGGAAATTCCTTTCGGCATTCGCTCTTTGGCTCCTGCGGTCCGCTGTTAAAATCCCATGACTCTGCAAGCCAAGTTGACGCTCGGCACGGTACTGCTCGCGACTGTGATCGTCGCCATCAACTCCGCCGTCTACCTGGGCAACATCATGGACTTGCAGTTTGAGGCGGCGTTGCGCGAGGCCGAACGCGTGGGCGATAGCGCCCTGCGCGACGTAATAGACGCCGTCAATAGCAGTCGTCCGGACGTACCCTTGAATGAGGCATTGATTAGCGATCGCCTCACCGGGCAACTCCAGACGGAGGTCGCCTTCGACAAGCAAATCGTGGAAGTGGCAGTAGTAGACGCCGCGGATCAAATACTGGCGGACAATCTCGTGCCCCGGCGCGGACAAACCAGCAAGGCAGTCGAACAACTCGCTCCACTGGTGCACTCCGGCTGGATCCGGAAGCTGAAAGTCCTGCTCTCGCAGAAAATCCAGTATTACGAATTGGAGCGCCACATGGGGCCGCCGCCCATCTCAGTCCGGGTAGTGGTGCAGCCAGGGCTCATCCGCGAGTCCATGCGGCCGGCGATCGATCAGAGCGCGCCCATTGCCGTGTTCAGCGTAGTGGGCGCCATCTGTCTCACGTTCCTGTTTTCAGCTTTCGCATTTCACCCGTTGGGCCGCCTGCGCCGGCAACTCGACCTGCTCGCCAGCGGAGAATACGTGCCGGAGGAGAAGGGAGCCAAGCCCTCCAAGGACGAAGTCTCGATCATGTCCTCGAAAGTCAGCCTGTTGGGTGAGCGATTGCGCGGCGCGCAGTTTGAGGTCTCCGACCTGCGCGGCAACATCGACAGCCTGCTGCAGGATCTCGAGGATGCCGTGCTCATCTTCAACCGTGAGAGCCGACTGGTATTCGCGTCGGGATCGGTGAGCCGCTTCCTTGGCCGGGAACGCGCCGCTCTCTCCGGCGAATCGATCGCCGATATTTTTCCGCCCTCCACGAATCTGGGATTCCTCATTGCGCAGGCCGCGGAGACCGGCATGCGAATCCGCAACCGGCGCATTCCCCTGGAATCCCCATCGGAAGATGGCAAGGCTACACCATCCGCCCTACTTTCCGTGGATTTGTTGGAGGCGAAATCGGGCGCTCGCACCGGGTTGCTGGTACGTCTTCGCGATCCCGAAGCTCAGCGCCAGATAGGCCGCCAATTGCAGACGGCCGATCGGCTGGCAGCCATCAGCCGCATCTCCGGCGGTGTGGCCCACGAGGTGAAGAACCCGCTCAATGCCATCCTGCTGCACGTGGAAGTGGCGCGCGCTCTTTTGAAGAAGGGCGAGGCCGATGTCAGTCCGCAAATGGAAGTGATCTCCCGCGAGATTCTCCGCCTGGACCGCGTCGTGAAGACCTTCCTCGATTTCACCCGGCCGGTGGAGCTGAACTATCGCGTGACGCCGCTGCGCGATATTTTGCGGGAAATCGAGGAGTTGACCCGGCCGCAAGCCGAAGGGGCGAAGATCCGTATGGTGGTGGAGCCGGACCCCGACGGTGTCGAGGTGCGGGTCGACCGTGACATGTTTAAGCAGGCTTTTCTGAACGTGGTGATTAACGCCATTCAGTCTATGAAGGAAGGCGGCGAGCTACGGCTGGAATGCTCCAGCGCAGGCGACACCGCCGAGATCCGCATTGCGGACACGGGCGCTGGAATTCCGCCCGAACTGCGCGAAAAGATTTTCCGCCTGTACTTCACCACCAAGCAAGGCGGCAGCGGCATCGGCCTCGCCATGACGTTCCGGATCGTACAATTACACGATGGTACAATCGACTTCAGCAGCGAACCCGGGAGAGGCACCACCTTTGTGATCCGCCTGCCAATTGCCGTGTGAGCGAGGCTTCCAAAATGAGACGCGCGAAAGTAGTCCTCGTTGCCGTCATGACGATTTCGCTGGCCGGCTGCGTATTGAGCGGTCAACCCAAGACTGTGGCTACCGGCCCACCGCCACCGCAAACGGTTGCGCCCGCACCGCCTCCCGAGCCGCTCTCGATTCCGCAGACTCACGTAGATCTTCCGCCGCCGCAACCCGTGAATCCGGACGCGGTTCCGCCCCCCGCACAGCCAGTGGAACCGACTCCATCCGCGCCCGCGAAGCCGCCGGTACAGACACCGCACGTGCCGCACTCCGCCACGCCTCAACCCAAGCCGCCGGACCCGCAGCCGGCGACTGCCGAACCCGACCCGCCGCTGCGCCCCCAGATTCATGAGGATCTGCCCGCCGACGCGAAGACGCAGTTGCTGGAATCCGCGCGCAAGCACCGGGCGGACACGACCGCCTTGATGGCCGGCGCAAGACCCCATACCGCCAATCAGAAGCGTACGAAAGAGGCGATCGAGCAATTCCTGAAGCAATCCACAGATGCGGAAGCCGCCGGCGATGTGCGTCTGGCGGACCAACTCGCGGAGCGCGCATACGTTCTCGCCAAGGATCTACAGAATGGCAAATAACGAGTTCGAGCAGCGTAGGCAGACCGTCGCCTCCGGGCTCGCGGAGCATAAGCTGGACGGTCTGCTGGTTTCGCTCGGCCCGAATCTGCGGTACCTTTCGGGCTTTACGGGAAGCAACGCGCTGCTGCTCATGACGGCGGCGAAGTCGATCCTCTTCACCGACCCGCGCTACACCATACAGGCCGGCCAGGAGTCCACCTGTCAGGTGCATATCTCCAAGGGCCCGGTGCTGCTGGATATGGTAGCGGCGATTGCGAAGCTGCGCGTACGGCGCGTGGGCTATGAGCCCGCCATGATGAGCTGCGACGCGTACCAGGCGCTCGAGGCGAAAATTCCCGCCAAGGCGGCGCTGGTGGCGGTGCGGGGCTGGATCGAGGGACTACGGACGGTGAAATCGCCCGAGGAGATTGCGCGCATTCGCCGCTCGGTGGAGACTAACTCGCAGGCCTTCGAGCAAGGCGTGGCGCGCGTGAAACCCGGCATGCAGGAGCGTGATCTCGCGGCCGAACTGGAGTATCGCATGCGCCGTCTGGGCGCGGAGAAGCCGTCGTTCGAGACCATCGTGGCGGGCGGGGAGCGCTCGGCGCTGCCGCACGCGCAGCCCACCGCGGCGCGCTTCGAGAAGGGTCAACTCATCGTGGTCGACATGGGCGCTCTGCAGGAGGGTTACTGCAGCGATATGACGCGCATGTTGTTCCTCGGCACGCCGAACGCCAAGGTGAAGCGTACTTATAAGGCGGTGCTGGAAGCGCAACTCGCGGGTATCGACGCGGTTCGCGCCGGTGCGCGCGCGGCGGCAGTGGATGCGGCTACACGCAAGGTTCTGCGCGGATACGGGCTCGACAAGGCGTTCATCCATTCAACCGGTCACGGCTTGGGCTTGGAGATCCACGAGCCGCCGCGCCTCGGCAAGCGCGACACGAGTCGTCTGCAGGCGGGGATGGCGATCACCATTGAGCCGGGCGTGTATATCGAGGGCTTCGGCGGGATCCGCATCGAAGATACCGTGCTGGTGACGGAGAGGGGCTGCGAGGTTTTGACGCCGACCAGTAAGGATTTGCGGGTGATTTAGAATAACGGTAAGATTAGAGGGGATTTCGATGACCCACGATGAACGGTTCGACCGCATAGACGCCAACATTGAACGGCTCAACGACCGTGTAGAACGGGTCGAAGCTTCTGTCACGCGCATCGAAGCAAACATTGATCGCCTCACCCAGTATGTCTTGGATTTCCGGCAGGAGACCGCCCAGCACTTCGAAGTGATCGATAACCGCTTGGACGCTCTCACCGCAACCGTCAATAACATTGAGGCCAGATTCCCCACCCTGACGAAGGGCATTCTCGACTTCGGCAAGATTGCCACGCAACTCACCAACGAGCAGTTCAAGAATCGGCACGCGAACGCCGAACTCACGGCTCGGGTGGAACGCCTCGAAGAGAAAATCGCCAAACTCATCGACCCCGCAGCGTAAGCGCTGTAACTGTACGTTCACAACTTGACATGCTCCCCGATTAGGAGCATAGTGAAATCGGAAGCGGACCGAAACCGTTTGCCAAATTTCGCGATCCCCTTCACGGGGGAGCCACTACCAAAGGAGGAAGTACATAGAACCAGTCCACAAGATGGGCGGCTTTCGGCTTCCTCGGCCGGTCCGTCGCGAGTTCTGACGCGCCACTGTACGTTCTTCGGGCGCCGCGGTCAATGAACCGCCGTCACCATGGCTCGCGGACCGTTACCTGGAGTCGGCGGCCGCCCTTTTCCTTTTCATCCCTCTCCGTGGGATAATCGCTCTTAGACTCCCACATCGCATGGATCGCGAATTCATCCGTAATTTTTCCATCATTGCGCATATTGACCACGGCAAGTCCACGCTCGCGGACCGCTTGCTTGAGGTCACCGGCGCGCTTACGCAGCGCGAAATGATGGAGCAGGTCCTCGATTCGATGGACCTGGAGCGCGAACGCGGAATCACCATCAAAGCTCACGCCGTGCGCCTCAATTACCGCGCCGACGACGGCAAGATGTACCAGCTGAATCTCATCGACACTCCCGGCCATGTCGATTTTTCCTACGAAGTTTCGCGCAGCCTGCAGGCCTGCGAAGGCGCGCTGCTGGTAGTCGACGCATCGCAAGGCGTGGAAGCGCAAACCCTCGCCAATACCTACCTCGCGCTGCACCACAACCTGGAAATCATTCCGGTCATTAATAAGATCGACCTGCCGGCCGCCGAACCGGAGCGCATTCGCGAACAGATCGAGACCATCATCGGGCTCGACGCGCGCGATGCCGTCCTGGTCAGCGCCAAGCAAGGCATCGGTATACACGAGATTCTGGAGCACATCGTCCACCTTGTGCCGAGTCCGAAGGGCTCGCCCGCGGACCCATTGCGTGCGTTGATTTTCGACTCCTGGTTCGATCCGTACCGCGGCGTGATCATTCTGCTGCGCGTCATCGATGGTGTTCTGCGCACGGGCCAGAAGATTCGGCTGTGGTCCAATGGGCAGACCTTCGAAGTGGAAGCGGTGGGCTATCAAGCGCCTAAAGCGACGCCCTGCAACGAGCTTTCCGCCGGCGAAGTCGGCTACCTGTTCGCCAACATCAAGACGGTCTCCGATGCCAAGATTGGCGATACCATCGTGGACCACGAAAACCCGGCGTCCGAACCGCTGCCCGGCTTCGAAGAAATCAAGCCGATGGTTTTCGCCGGCCTGTATCCGGTGGAATCCCACGAGCACGGACTGCTGCGCGACGCCCTCGAAAAACTGCGGCTCAACGACAGCGCCTTCAATTTCGAGCCGGAGAATTCCGTCGCACTGGGCTTCGGCTTTCGCTGCGGTTTCCTCGGACTACTGCATCTCGAAATCGTGCAGGAGCGCCTGGAGCGCGAGTTCAATATCGATCTCATCACCACCGCGCCGGGCGTACGCTACCGCGTCACGAACACCCTGGGCGAAATTCTGCAAATCGATAATCCGACCAAATTCCCCGACCCTTCGGAGATCAAGCAGATCGAAGAGCCCATCATCGACGCGATGGTGATCACGCAGGAAGAATTCCTGGGAGGCATTCTCAAACTCCTGGAAGAAAAGCGCGGCACGCAGAAGAAATTCGAATACATCGGCGGCGGACGCGTGATGCTTACGTATGAGATGCCGCTGAACGAAATCGTGCTGGATTTCTACGATCGGCTGAAGAGCTGCTCGCGCGGCTACGCGTCGCTCGACTATCATCTCTCGGGATACCGCGTGTCCCCCATGGTGCGGCTCGACGTGCTGGTAGCGGGTGAGCCGGTGGATGCGCTCTCCATGATCGTGCACAAGGAGTTCGCTTACGATCGCGGCAAGGAACTGATCTCGCGTCTGCGCAAGCTGATTCCGCGGCAGCAGTTCGAAGTGGCGCTGCAGGCAGCGATCGGTAACAAGATCGTGGCGCGCGAAAGCATCTCGGCGCTCCGCAAGAATGTCATCGCCAAGTGTTACGGCGGCGATATCAGCCGCAAGCGCAAACTGCTCGAAAAGCAAAAAGAAGGCAAGAAGCGGATGAAGCGCGTGGGCCGCGTGGAGATCCCGCAGGAAGCCTTCCTCGCCGTCCTGCGGGTGGGAACTTCCGACGCCGAAGAGTAGTTCTTGCGTAGGACATGCTTCAGCTTGTCCAAGGCAAGGCGAGCGAGCTTGCGCACGCATGCAGGCGGTCGATTGGTAATCGGCCTGTGTGGGTCTTGCCCAGTCACAGGGGTCGCTCGATCAAGTGGCTGAGCGGATGCGATCCGTGGCGAATTTCGAAAGAGACCTGGAGACAGCCGAATCCCTGCGCGGCGGCTCGAACGCCGGCGTGGGTCCGGCAGTTGCACAAAGCCACAGACGCTATGCCGGCCTCACTGTAGAATCGGAAACTCTTTGTACCCCTGCGGCACGTAGAGGCTGCCTTCGGTGACCCCTTGTGGCGCCATGCTGCGCAGCTGCCTGGCGAGTTCCTGCGCCGTCGAAGAGCCCGCCAGGGCGCTCGTGAAAAGGCGCGCGATTTCCTCCGTCTGCTCTCCCGATTCGTGCGCGAACTCGAGGCGGAATTGCGCGATACCGGCGGCGCGCCAGTCGTCGAGGTGGCGGCTGGCCTCCTGCGCTTCGGCGCCGAAGACAGTATTGCGGCAACCCACGTCGGCCATTACGGGATGCGCGCGGCCGGCATCGTCGCGCAGTGCCACGACGTGATGCTCGCACGGACGGCCGCAGTCTTTGTAGCTCGTGCCGGCGGAGAGGAAGCGGCAGAAGACGCAGTGCTCGGTGTGGAACACCGGGAGGTGCTGGTACAGAATGGCCTCGATGCGCTCGCCGCCGACCGCGCGCGCCAGGTCGGCGACTTGCTCCGCGTTGAGATCGTGCGTGGGCGTGAGTGAGGTCAGCCCCAGGGCGAAGAATTCCTCCGCCGAACTCGCGTTAGCGGCGTTCAAGCTGAAATCGCCGGCGAGGGGGTGGTGCGAGCGATCTCGCAGGGCGTGCAGCAGGCCCGCTGAGCGCACCAGGATCGGGCAATCGCAGCTCAGAAGGAAATCGACGATGTGTTCTTCCCCCGGCTTGAGCACGCGCGGACTGGCGACGCGCGCCTGAATTCCGGCGGCGCGCACTCGTTCGAGCGAGGGCTTGAGGCCATAGAGATCGAGATAGTCGAGCGTGATTTCGGCGGGGCGGACGGCGATGGCGGCTTCCAGTTGCGCCTGTGTGCGGACCAGGAGATGAAGTTGCGCGGACCGCTCCCAGGCGGTTGCGGCTGAGTGCGGCGCTTGGTGGGCGGAGACGCACTGAGTCGGCGCGGCCCGACACCGCGACCCCGACGTGCCGGTGCTGTTCGAACATCCGGTAGCGGCGGATGGTCTCGGCGGCGCGGCAGAGCATGGACTAGCCACAATTGCAGGTGGACGGGGAGAACTGGTGGCCGCCTGCACCACCGGATGACGTTCGCTCTGTGCTTCCTGCAGCCGCTCCACCGCCTCTCGCCGCATGCGATTCAACAGCGAGCTCGGTGCGAACGGCCGTCCTGCGATCTCCAGTTCGACCGCTGCCAATTCGTACGGCGTATTTCCCAAGCGCCCAAGCTGCTCGCGCAAATAGGGCTCGTCGACCGCGCGCTGCGATGCCGCTCCCAACGGCGTGTCCGATGCCACCACCGTACGCACGTCGCCCACACGCCACTCGGTGACCAGCGATTCGCCCTCTCGGGCGGTCACTCGCACCGACACGGGCTGTTTGCGCAGCGGCGTCGACGCCTCGGTATAGGGCCGCACCAGCTTGTCCAACTCGGGATCGTGGGTGCGCCATACCAGATCGCCGCGGCGAATGCGCTTCACGTTCAACGCGCCGTTGCCGAACCGCAGCTCACCGTTCTGCACCTCGAAGACACGTCCGCCCTCTTCGGGCTCCTGCGGACTACGCCAGTCGGCCGCGTCGAAGACCACGCCGTCTCCGGGCTTCAGTTGGGACGGCTGCTCGAGCGTCACGCCCAGCTCGGTGACGCGCGCCACCTTTCCCATCAGCACGCCGCGATGACGCGGTGCGCGGCCCTGCACCACCGCCTGATGATTCGTGCCCGTCAGAAAATGCGGAGCGAGCCCGCGCGAATAGACCTGCTCGAGGGTGAGCTTGTCGGCGTGAGTCGAGCGGCCGGCCCATGCGTCGTCCACTGCCTGGCGGTACGCCCGTGTGGTGAGCGCGACGTAGTCGGAGTCTTTGTAGCGGCCCTCGATCTTGATGGCGGAGATGCCGATCTGCGTGATTTCGGGAATCTGCTCCAGCGCGTAGAGGTCGCCCGGCGAGAGCAAATAGCGCGCGTCGCCCAAGGGGCGCGTCTCGCCGTCCACCACCATCTCATAGGGCAGACGGCAGGCCTGCGCGCACTGTCCGCGATTGGCGCTGCGGCCGCCCCACGCTTCCGAAGAAAAGCATTGCCCCGAATACGCCACGCATAGCGCGCCGTGGACAAAGATCTCGAGTTCGCAATCGGTAGCGGCGCGAATGGCGCGCACCTGGTCGAGCGAGAGCTCGCGCGCCAGGGTGACGCGGCTCGCGCCCAAACTTTGCGCCAGCCGGACGCCGTCGGCGCTGGTGACGCTCATCTGCGTGCTGGCGTGGATTTCGAGCGAGGGTGCGATCTCGCGGACCAGCTTCAGGATTCCCACGTCCTGCACGATGACGGCGTCAGCGCCCGACTCGGCGATGGCGGTCAGCACGCGCGCCGCTTCGTCGAATTCGTGCTCGAATACCAGGGTGTTGAAGGTGACGAAGCCCTTTACGCCTCGCCGGTGAAGCGTAGTGAAAACTTCCGGCAGTTCGCCCAGGTCGAAACCTACTTTGGCGCGCGCGGTGAAGTGCTTCAGTCCGAAATAGACCGAGTCGGCGCCGGCTTCGATGGCCGTGCGCAGCTGCGGCCAGTAGCCCGCCGGACTCATGATTTCGGGTTTTCGTGCCGCGATCATTTACCCCACCCAGCCTTACGCGATGAGGGCGCGCAGGTCGTCAATCCAGTAGTCGGGTTCGAGGCGCGCCATGGCCTGCTGGTCGCCGTACCCATAGCGTACCGCACAGGTCTTCACGCCGGCGGCCCGTCCCGCGGCCATGTCGGCGGTGGAATCACCGACCATCAGGCACTCTTCCGGCTTCGCGCCAAGCGCGGCCATGGCAGCGAGGAGTACGTCGGGAGCGGGCTTATATGGGATGCCGTCGGTGCCTTGCACGTGGTTGAAGTAGTCGATCAGTCCGAATTGTGTAAGCACCGCGCGGGTGGTCGGCGTGCCCTTCGTGGTGGCGGTGGACTTGCGCCCGCCGAGTACCGAGAGCGCCTCTTTCGCACCGGGGAAAAGCTTGGTCTCGCGGTGGCAGCGTCCCAAATAATTGGTGCGATACTGCTTGATCAGACCGTCGATTTGCCCGGCACCGAACGTGGGGAAGACATCCTGAAAAAGATCGATCAGGTGCAGCCCCACGAAGCTCCTCAGGTAGGCGAATTCCCTTTCGCTCGCGCCGTTGGTGACCAGCACATGCTGCACGGCGGCACAGATATCGGGCGCGGAATCCAGCAGAGTCCCGTCGATATCGAACAGGTAAACCGGGAAACGAGGGATCACGCCGGCTGCGGCCGCTCGCCTTCGGAGAGCCCGGGAAGACGGCGCCCCGCTTCCGGACGAATCACCTGCTGGGTATGATCCTCAGCGTCCTTGCCGCCGTCGGTCGACTTCGGCGGAAGGTTCTCGCCCCTGATGATGGCCATCACTTCACTCCCGTCCAAAATCTCGCGCTCGAGCAACGACTCGGCGATGCGCACCAGCGCTTCGGAGTGCGTATTCAGGATTTCGGCGGCGGTATCGTACCCGCCCTGCACGAATTTCTTCACCTGCTCGTCGATGCGAATGGCGGTCTCTTCGCTGTAATCGCGATGCTGGGCGATTTCACGGCCCAGGAAGATCTGCTCTTCCTTCTTACCGAAACTCATCGGGCCGAGTTCGCTCATACCCCATTCGCAGACCATCTTGCGGGCCATATCGGTGGCACGCTCGATATCGTTGCCGGCGCCGGTGGTCATGTGGTGCAGAAACAACTCCTCGGCCACGCGTCCTCCCATCAGTACGGCGAGTTGGGCTTCCAGG
>Ga0182013_10008085_pt1 | contig 11403 bp, 12 predicted proteins | sample 612S2MmetaG_FD_120487 | JGI IMG/M metagenome (GOLD analysis project Ga0182013, IMG submission 120487) | Permafrost microbial communities from Stordalen Mire, Sweden - 612S2M metaG | ecosystem: Environmental > Terrestrial > Soil > Wetlands > Permafrost | place: Sweden: Stordalen | collected...
CCCGATCAGATCGACTCGCTCGTGAGTCAGAACGCCGCGACCTGGCAGGTCGATCCGTCGCTGGTCAAAGCGATCATCGCCAACGAGTCGGGTTTCAATGCCAACGCGACCTCGAAGGTGGGGGCCCAGGGCCTCATGCAGCTCATGCCGTCCACCGCGCAGTCGGTGGGCGTGCGCGATTCGTACGACCCGGCACAAAACGTCGCGGGCGGGACGCGTTATCTCAAAGGTTTGCTCGACCGGTTCAACGGCGACGTGCGCCTGGCCGTCGCGGCGTACAATGCAGGACCCGGCGCCGTAGAGAAGTACGGCGATGTCCCACCGTATGCTGAAACGCAAAACTACGTGCAGAACGTCCTCGGTTCGTACGCGAAATATCGGACCGCGCAGTAGAGCCGTCTGGGCGTTTGCCGCTGCGCTGATCTTTGTGCCGGCGTCGCTGCCGGCCGCGCAGCCCCCCGAACCCGTACCGCTCGTCGGCGAGATTTTAGCAAGCTACGCGCGCGCGACGGACGATGCGGGAGTCAAAACGTTCGAGTCGTCGGGGACCGTGAGCGGCGAAGGGCTGAGCGGTGAGTTCCATTCGTGGCGTGCCGGCGGCAACGAACGCGAAGACGAGCGCTTGGGACCGCGCGCGGAAACGACGCTGCGGCTGGGCGAACGGCTCTATTTACGGACGGCGAACGGCAACGTGCGCGAACTCACCGGCTTCTTGCGCCGGCGCGCGCTGACGGCCGACTTCGTCGACAGCGGCGCGTTCGTCGACGCGCCGGAGCGTTCGCGGTTCTTGGGCTTCGGCACGCTGGCCGGCGTGCGCGCGTGGCGCTTGGAAGTGCGTGCGGAGGGCGGCGAGCCCGAGACGTTGTGGATCGATACGCTCAGCGGCTTGCCGCTGCGGGTCGAATACGTCGATGGCGACGGACCGACGACGATCGATTTCGCGGACTGGCGCGAGGTCGAGGGCCATCGTTTTCCGTTCAGGATGGTGACCTCGGACGGCGAGCGGCAATTCGACGTCGTCGAACAGACGACTGAGATAAGCGTCGACAAACCGGTCGCACCCGAGGTCTTCGCACCGCTACACAATCGGGTGATCGCCGCTGACGCCGTTCAGACGCTGCCGTTGACGGAGCGTAATTCGCACGTCACGTGCCGGGTCGGGATCGGCGGGAAAGACTACAATTTCTTACTCGACACGGGCGCGCAAAGCGTGCTGCTCGATTCACGCGTCGCGCACGAGGCAGGGCTCGCCGAGCAAGGCGCGCTCGAGGTTCGCGGCATCGCCCGCACCGGCGGCTTGCACGTGCTCACTTTGCCGCGTTTGGATATCGGGATCGCGCATCTGGACGATGTAGTCGCGAGTTCGATCGACTTGCGCGGCTCGTTGGGCGCCGCGTCGCGGCTCGACGGCATCCTGGGCATGCCGTTTTTCGCCTCGGCACTCGTCGAAATCGACTTCGCCCACCATGCGATGCGTTTCGGCGTTCCGGGTTCGTTCGTGCCGCGCGGACAGCGCGTGCCGCTCGACGGCGATCGCGGTTTGGTCGAAGCGGTGTTCCGTTTGGATGGGACCGTCGATGCGCCGTTTATCATCGACACCGGGAACAGCGGCGAGCTGCTGCTCTACCGTCCGTTCATCACCGCGCACCCCGGCATCGTTCCGTTCAGCCGCTCGATCGTGGCGAACTACGGGATCGGCGGGGTCGCGCCAACCTACCGTTCGTCGCTCGACGAACTGCTGGTCGGCAACGTGCCGCTGTACAATCAAATTACCGACGTCGTCAACTCCGAGAAGGGCGCGTTCGCCGATCGCGTCGACGCGGGCAACGTCGGGCTGGGCATCCTGCGCAATTTCATCGTCACCTTCGATTTGGCCAACGGCGCGCTGTATCTCGAAAAGGGCGACGCCTTCGACGACGGCCGTCTTCGCACGGCAATATCGCCGTCGTAAATTCGTGATCGGCGGGCGTTACGCTCGCGGCATGACAACTGCAACGCGCTCGGTCGCGGTCGTCGCGACCCGGCTCCCCGATATCGACCGCCGGGCCCTTTCCCAGGCCTGGTTCTCGGCTTTGCATCTCGCCCAACCGACGGCCGGCCGCGCTCCGGCACCGCGTGTCGCGGCGGTCTCGCTGCAGGGCGCCGTTGGGCCGCAACGCGAAGGGCCGGCGAGCGCAGCACCTCCCGGGAGCGCACCCGAGCGGGCGCGGAGCGCGGCTTCACGCACGCCGTCCATGCCGCTGCCGCAAACCGAGCGCCGCAAGGGCGGCGGCGAACTGGCGCGCCGGATCGAGCGTGCGATCGTCAAGCATGTCGCGCGCGCGCCGCAGCGCACCGCGGCGATCGCCATTGATGCGGGCGACGGACGCGTGCATCTGCTCGTGCGCACGGATCGCGCGACGACGCGGATCGTCGCGCTGTGCGCGCCGCACCTGCGCGAACGCGTCGACCGCGCCTTGGCGCACGCGCGCTTCGCGCTCGCGGCGGGCGGAACGCGGCTCGAGGTGGCGGGATGATCGCCGCCGCGACCGCCGACGCGCTCAACCGCATCGCCGCGCGCGCGCAAGACGTCGCGCGCGCCTATACCGCCGGCGGCTTCGCGTCCAGCAACGACGTCAACACCGCGAAGGCGCCGGAATTCTCGGCCGATGCGCTCAGCGTCGCGGCGCCGCCGAATGCGTACTTCCTCACGGAGCGCGCGAATGGCGCGCGCTCGTTCACGCGTGACGGCGGCTTCACGATCGATCGCGGAACCTTGCGCGGCGCCGACGGATCGGCGATTCTGGGTTATCCAAGCGGCGACGCGCGCGGCACGCTTCCCGTGCCCTTAACGCTCCCGGCGAACGACGTCGCCCTGGGACGCTGCACGAACGTGCGCGTGGAAAGCGACGGTATGCTGTCGTACACACGCTCGACGATCGACCCGCGGACGACGGAACGCGGCGTCGAGCGCGTCACTGCCGGACGAATAGCGCTGGCGCGGTTTCCCGCCGGAACGCAGCCCGTGCGGCTCGACGAGCATCACGTGGGTGCGCCGCAAGGCATCCCGCCGCACCTCGGAACGCCGGCCGACGGCACCTTCGCCGGTCTCGCGACGTATGCGCGCGACACCGGTACGGTCGACATCGACACGAGCCTTGCCAAGCTGTCCGAAGCGTATCGCGCGTTCTCGGCCCTTGCGGCGGCGAACAAAGCGCGCGGCGGAACCGATCAGACCGCGATGGATCTGCTCAAGTGATCGCCGATCTCGCGTTCGGAAATGCCGACGCGCGCGGCGTGCGGCGCGCGCGTTTCGTTCCGCGCGCGAGCATTCCGTTGGGTGCTGCATGTTTGGTCGCGAACGGACTTCGCGAAACGCTGCGCGAGCTGTTTGGCGAACGCTGCGAGTTGACCATCGGCGAGCCCGCGGCGATCGGACCCGATGCGTGGGACACGCTTTCACGCGAGGCTCACTGCTTTCTCACCTGCGGCCGGCAGACCGATATCGTGCTCGTCGTTCCGCACGACCATGCACGAACGCTGGTGCTGCGGGCGTTCGGCGAGGGCGAGCTCCTGGGCGCACCGACGCTCAGTGCGCTCGAACTGCATGCCGTCGAACGAATCGCCGCGCGCTGCGCGGCAGCGTTCGATCCGCTGTGTGCCGAGCGCCGCGGCCCGTCACAGCGCGTCGATACCGGGGCCGTGCCTGCCTGCGTGGCCTATTTCGACGTTCGCGTCCAAATGCCGATCCTGCTGGAGTTTGGAATTGGGATCGTGCGCGAACTGCCGGACCCCGGCCCGACGGGTTCGTTTTCTGCCGGCCACTTAGCGCACGTTCCCGTCGAGCTGCGAGCCGAGTTGGCCAGTGGAACGATCGATGTCGCGACGCTCTTGCGGCTCATGCCCGGCGACGTGATTCGGCTCGAGTCCCAGGTCGACGCCGAGATGACCTTGAAAATCGGCGGCCGGCTCATCGCGTGTGGTACGGCCGGCGTCGCCGGCGGCCGATACTCTTGTGAGGTACGCAGCGTACAGCAATCTATGGGGGCGCGTTCGTGACGGCAAACGGAGACAACAGCAGAAATCTCGATCTGCTCATGACGGTGCCGCTCAAGCTCACGGCGGAACTCGGCACGTGCAAGATGCTCGTCGAGGATATTCTCAAGCTGGGAACCGGCTCGATCGTCGAGCTCGACCGGCTTGCCGGCGGCCCGGTCGATCTGCTCGTCAACGACAAGCTCGTCGCGCGCGGCGAAGTCATCGCCATCGACGAGAATTTCGGAGTCCGGATCACCGAACTCATCGAACGGCCGTAGCCGCCGCAGGCTTCGAGCCGAACCGGGCGCATTGGGCCTCCGAGACGAGCCGGCTGCTTTTCGGCTCTCTTCCCGGCCTCGTGATGTGGGCGCGACCGCGCTGGTTCGCTGCCGGGCGTTCAGACGTCCGGGTATTGCGCGTCCGCGTTGACGGTTGTTGCTCCGGCGCTTGGTTTGACCTCGAACGAACCCGCGGCGCTTCGACGAGGCGTTGCACCGTTTGTCGTTCGACTCGCTTGCGCGATGAAGCGACGTATCGCGGTCATCTTTCGGCTATGAGCGGCGGTGCACAATCGGCGCATGGATGCTCTGCTCGCATTGGCAAGTCACGGGCGATCGTCGCTCCCGCTCGACGTGCTCGCCGGCCTTACGCTGCTTTCGATCGCTCCGTTCGTCATCGTGCTCTCGACGTCGTTCGTCCGCATCATCGTCGTGCTTTCGCTGGTTCGTTCCGCGATCGGCGCCGCGTCGCTGCCGCCCAACACCGTGCTGACCGGGCTCGCGCTGATCCTGACCTTCGTCATCATGACGCCGACGTTCGAGCGCATCTCGCACGACGCGATCGAACCGTATGCCAACGGCCGTCTCTCGCAGCACGCGTTTCTCGCCCGAGCCACCGATCCGCTGCGGGTATTCATGCTGCGTCAAACCAAGACCAACGACATCGCGATCTTCGCCCGCGCCGCGCGGCGGCCGGCCAACGAAACAGCGCGCGAGACTCCGCTGACGGTGCTCGTGCCGGCGTTCGTCGTCGGCGAACTGCGCAACGGCTTCGCGATCGGGGTTGCGCTGTACTTACCGTTCGTCGCTATCGACCTCGCGGTAGCCGCGATCTTGATGGGCCTGGGCATGTTCATGCTCTCGCCGCCGGTCATTTCGCTGCCCGCGAAGCTGCTGCTGTTCGTGCTCGTCGATGGCTGGGCGCTGGTTTGCAACGGGGTCGTCGCTAGTTTCAGGTAGAACAACGGGCGATGCGTATTACCGAACGTTTACGGACCCACGCGCCGTTCTTCTCCTTCGAGTTCTTCCCCCCGAAGACCGACGAGGGCGTGGTTTCGCTCATGCGGACGGTCGCGGCGCTCAAGCCGCTCGATCCGGCGTACGTCTCGGTGACCTACGGTGCGGGCGGATCGACCCGCATGCGGACCGTCGATGTCGCCAAACGAATTCAGAACGAGCTGGGCATCGACGTGCTCGCCCACATCACGTGCACGGGTTCGAGCGTCGATGAATTGCGCGACGTGTTCCGCGAGCTGGAAGCCGCGCAGATCGCCAACGTCCTGGCTCTGCGCGGCGACCCGCCGCGCGGGAGCGATAGCTTCGTTGCCCATGCCGGCGGCTTTCGGCATGCCAACGAACTGGTGGGATTGCTCGAACGCGAATTCGACTTCTGCATCGGTGCGGCGTGCTATCCCGAAAAGCATCCCGAAGCGCCCAGCTTTCACGCCGATCTCGATGCGGTCGAAAGCAAAGTCAGTGCGGGCGCGCGTTTCCTCGTCACCCAATTGTTCTTCGATAACGCCCACTATTTCGATTTCGTCGCGCGGGTTCGCGCGCGCGGCATCACCGTGCCGGTCATTCCGGGCATCATGCCGATCACGAACTACGAGCAGATCGACCGATTTACTGCGATGTGCGGCGCGACGATCCCGGCCGGCTTGCGTTCTGAACTCGAGTTGCGGCGCGATGAGCCGGAAGCCGTTTCCGAACTGGGCGTCGCGTTCGCAACGCTGCAGTGCGTCGAATTGCTCGACGGCGGCGCTCCGGGCGTCCACTTCTACACCCTCAACAAATCGCCGGCGACGCGCGCGGTGGTTTCGGCGCTGCAGGCGTCCCGGTTCGGCGGTCGACGAGCTGCCGCGAAGCAAACCGCGTAGCCGGGCGAATGTAAAGTTACGACACGAGCCATGCAACTCGTCCGACTAGAAGGCGCGCAAGCGACGGCGCTGCAGGGACGGATTGCGTGCGAGCCAATTTCTTTGAGGGAAGCAGAGGTGCGCTTCGCTGCCGCGCGCCGGCGGCCGGAGCATGGGTTGTGGTAAACGCGTCAGGGGAACCTAGCGATGATCGAGACGCCCGCTGTGGCGACATCCCGCAAGATGGGATCGTTCCGGCGGAGTCGTCCGCTTTGCGTGCGACTGTTTTCATGAGCCCGCTCGAGGCGCTCCGTCGTGCAACCCGCGAAAGTCATGGCCGTCTCGAAGCGATGCCCGGTCAGGCGCGACTGCTCGCCCTCGACTTCACGCGTGAGGAATACCGTTGCGCGCTGGAGCGAATGTACGGCATGTATGAGCCGCTCGGCCGAGCACTGAGCGCACACGAATACGGACGGATCTGGGGCGTTCGCGTCGCGGAGCGGGCCGAACTGCTGCGGAGCGACTTGTTGGAATTCGGGTTGACGCAAGCAGAGGTCGACGCCCTTCCCCGCTGCTCGCAGCTTCCGCCGGTCGACACGTTCGACCGCGCGCTGGGATGTGCATACGTGTTCGAAGGTTCAACGCTGGGTGGCCGCGTGATCTTCAAGCACCTCGCCCGCGTGTTTCCGCCTCACGCCGCGGTTCCGTTGCGCTTCTTCGCCGGCGACGGCGAACGCACCGCGGCGAGCTGGCGGCGCTTCTGCGTCATGTTGGATGGAGCGGCGGTAAACCTCGAGGAGTTGTGCGCCGGCGCGTGCGCGGCGTTCGACGCGATGGCGGCGTGGCTGAACGAGCCCGCTTCGGCCGCCGCGTCCAAAACGCGCGGCTGACCGGAGGAGTTGCCGGCTCGGCTCGAACATGCGTCGCGCTGCTGGAATCAGTCGCGCCGGACCGATCGCGAAACCGCCGACACGCGAGAGTGAACCGCTTCGCGCGCTTTGCGCCTCCCGCCCCGCCGGCCTAGCGGTAACCGCGCGGTAACATTTCGGCCCGAATTCGGTCAGCCGCCGCAGCCATGCTGGCGGCGTGGCCGAATTCTCGATCCTCCTGCGGGAAGCGCTGATCGTTACCGCGATCCTCGTGCTTCCGATCCTCGCACTGGCAACGCTCGTCGGAGCGGTCGTCGCGGTCCTCCAAGCCGCGACGCAGGTTCAGGAGCAAACCCTGACCCTGCTGCCCAAGGTCGTCGCGGTCGGAGCCGCGCTGGCGCTCTTTGGCGGTTTCGGCATGAACTTGTGCGCCCGGCTCTTCAACGACGTGCTCGCGCGCATTCCGGGACTGGTCCACGGCGGGTGACCCAGACGGCGTTATTGGTGTTCGCGCGCGGCGCCGGCTTGATGTTTCGGGCACCCGGCTTTACCCACCCGGCCGTCCCGATGATCGTGCGGCTCGCGCTCGCGCTGGCTCTTGCCCTCGGGATCGCGCCCGCGGTCGCCACGCACCGCGACCTCAGCCTGGCGCTGCTGGCCGTTGCCGTCGCCGGAGAGGTTGCGATCGGCGCGGCGATCGGTATCGGCGCATCGCTCTTGTACGACGGCGCGTACTATGGGGGCCGAATGATCGACGATTATGTCGGCTTTCGCGGCAGCGTGCCCAATGCGGCGGTGACGTCCGCGCAAGGTTTTGGTCGGCTCTGGTCGGCGCTGTTTCTCGCCGGTTTCTTTCTGCTCGACGGGGACGCGGTGGTGATCCGCGCGTTTGCCGAAAGCTTCGATCGCGTCGGCGCCGGCGCGTTGATCGGTTCGGACGCGTGGTACGCCTTCGCGCTGGCGCTTCCGCAGACGATCGCGAAGGCGGCGCTGCTCGTCGCGGCTCCGGCTATCACCGTCGCCGCCGTCGTGCAAATCGCGCTGGCGGCCGTCACGCGCGTCGTGCCGCGTTTCTCGAGCTTCACGCTGTCGTTTCCGATCGTGTTCGCCGCCGCGGTGCTGGTCGCGATCGCGACGCTCCCCTTGTACGGACCGCTGGCGGCACATCCGTTGATGCTCGTCCCCTACGGTGCGGCGCGATGAGCGCGGACCGCGCGGAGAAGAATTTCGACCCGACGCCGGCGCGCATGCAGAAGGCCAAGCGTGAAGGCAACGTCGCGCGTTCGAGCGAGATCGCCGGCAGCGCGGCGTTCGCGTTGGCCGCACTGGCCGCGTTCGCCGCTGTTCCGGCGATCGGGGTTGCGACGGCGCACGCGCTGGCAACGCTTGCAGCCAGACCTCAAGCGCTTGCGTTTCCGCCCGAACTGGGCAGCGCACTCGGCCTGAGCTTGTTTCCGGCGTGTGCCGCATCCGTCGGTGCGTTGGCCGCCGGCGTGCTGCAGGCCGGCGGTCTGCGGCTCACGGCGCTCAAGCTCGATTTGTCGCGGCTTAATCCGGTGACCGGATTGAAGCGGATGGTCGGCGGCGAAGCGGCGGTCGGCGCGCTGCGCGCCGTGGTCGCGTTCGCCGGTGTGACGCTGGCGCTGGCGCCGATCGCGCGGAATCTCATCGCGCGATCGACCACGCTGACCGGCGTTGCCGCGTTCGGCACATTGGCGTACGATGCGGCACAGCGGGCCTGCTGGTCCGCGATCGCGGTCGGGATGTGCTTCGCGGTCGTCGACTACGCGCTGGTGCGGCGCCGCTGGCTGCGCGAACTCAAGATGTCGCTCGAAGAGATCCGGCGCGATCAAAAAGAAACCGACGGCGATCCCAGCTCGCGCGCGCGGCGCAAGACGCTGCACCGCACGTTGGTTCGGGGGTCGATCGGACGGACGAAAGAGGCTTCCTTCGTCGTCGTCAACCCCACTCACATCGCGATCGCCATCCGCTATGCTCCGCCCGATGTCGCGGTGCCCGAGATCCTCGTGCGCGCCGCTGACGAGGCCGCGCAGAGCGTCAAGCTGATCGCGCGCCGGCACGCCATCCCGATCGTCGAAAACGTCGCACTCGCGCGGGCCTTGTTCGCCCAGGGCGAAGCGGGCCGCACGATTCCGAGTCCGACGTTCGTGGCGGTTGCCCGCGTCATCGCCGCACTCGCGCGCGAAGGAGTTTTGACATGAACGGTAAGCTCACGTCCGCGTTTGCCTTCGGCGTCCTGGGCATCGTCGCGATCTTGATCGTCCCGCTCCCACCGCTCGTGCTCGATGCGCTCTTGGCGCTCAACATCTTCGGTTCGGCGCTCGTTCTGTTGTTGACGCTGCGCGTCGAGGAACCCCTGGAGTTCTCGGCCTTCGCGCCGTCGCTGCTGCTCGCGACACTCTTTCGGCTCTCGCTCGACGTCAGCGCCACGCGCCTGATCTTGACGCAGGGGCACATCGAGGGCGGCGTCGGCGCGATCATCCCGGCGTTCGGTCAGTTCGTGGTGCGCGGCAACATCGTCGTCGGCCTGATCGTCTTTGCGATCCTCATCCTCATCCAATTCATCGTGATCGCGACGGGCGCCCAGCGTGTCGCCGAAGTTTGCGCGCGCTTCACGCTCGACGCCATGCCGGGCAAACAGATGGCGATCGACGCCGACGTACACGCCGGCGTGCTCGATTCGGAAGGCGCCCGGCGCAAACGCGCGCGCGTTCAGCGCGAGGCCGATTTCTACGCCGCGATGGACGGCGCGGGAAAGTTCGTTAAAGGCGACGCAATCGCGGCGCTCGTGATCGTGGCACTCAATCTCGTCGGCGGAATCGTCGTGGGAATCGCCTATCACGGACTATCGCCGGCCGATGCGTTCGGCACCTTTGCCCTGCTTTCCATCGGCAACGCGCTGGTGACCACGCTGCCCGCGTTTCTGATTTCGACGGCCATGGGGATGATGGTCACCCGGGTCGCCGGCGACGGTGCGCTGGGCACCGACCTCGCGCGCCAACTCGTCGGCCGGCCCGAAGTCCTGCGTTCGGCGGCCGTGCTCGTAACGCTGCTGGGCTTCGTTCCCGCGCTGCCGGCCCCGCTGTTCATCGGAATCGGCGCGTGCGCGTTTGCCGGCGCGCACCTCGCGCAGAAACGCAACGCGCGAATCGCGGCACAAGCGCACGCCGCCGGCGAGCAGGCCCGCAAAGCCGCAGGTCGGCGTCCGGAGATGGCGCTCGCGCTCGTCGGCGTCGACGCGCTTTCCATCGACGTCGGCAGCGACTTGTACGCGTTGCTCGCGCCGCCCAACGCCGACGCGCTACTGGACCGGATCGCGGACGTGCGCCGTGCCTTGGCGGCCGAACTCGGCATCGTCATCCCCGGCGTGCGGCTCCGCGACGACGGCGCTCGCGATCCGCGAACCTACGCGATTCGCGTGCGCGATCGCATCGCCGGTGAGGGCATCGTGCGCCTCGACCGTTTGATCGCGGTCGGCCGTCCCGCAACGCTCGCGCTGCTCGCGGGCGAGGACACCGTCGAGCCGGTGTACGGTCTGGCCGCGAAGTGGCTCGAGTACGGCGAGCGCGAGCGCGCCGCGCAAGCCGGCGCGCTGACCTTCGATGCAATCTCGATCGTCGGCTCGCACCTCTCGGAGATCGCGCGCCGGCACGCGGCTGAACTGTTGGGTCGTCAGGAGTTTCACACCCTCCTGGAACACCTGCGCGCCAGCGTTCCGTCGGTTGTCAAAGACATCGGCGGCGACGTGCTGCCGATCGCCGCCGCGCATCGCGTGTTCACGCACTTGCTCAAGGAACGCGTCTGGCCGCGCGATCCGATTGCCGTCTTCGAAACGATTCTCGACGCCGCGCAAAGCTCGCGCGACCCGCGCGACTTATCTGAAGCCGCCCGGCGCGTCGTCGTGCCGCAACAGTTCCGCCGCGACGGTATCCGGCGGATCCGGCCGTTGATCTTCGCGCCGCAGTTCGAGAGTGAGCTCGCGCGGATGTGGAGCGCGGCGGGCAGCCTGGCACCCGATCCCGCCACCGCCCTGCACGTGCGCGCAAAAATCACCGGCTATCTCGACGATCCCGTTCCCGGCCCGCACGCGATCGTCGCGACCGCCGCGCTGCGCCCGGTGCTGGCCGAATTTTTCGAGCAGACCGCGCTGCATGTCGACGTGTTTTCCTACACCGAAATCCCGTCGGACGTCACGCTCGAACCCGCCGGGATCATCGACGCCCCGAGCGGACGGGCCGCTTAGGGCGCGTCAAGAAATAACCTTTACAGTTCCGTGGCGTCGTGGTATGATCTGGACGCGTGGAGAACGAGGTCGCGCTGCAGGCGAGATACGAGGTGCTGTTCCAGCATTTGGATGAGCGG
>Ga0182013_10008087_pt1 | contig 11400 bp, 11 predicted proteins | sample 612S2MmetaG_FD_120487 | JGI IMG/M metagenome (GOLD analysis project Ga0182013, IMG submission 120487) | Permafrost microbial communities from Stordalen Mire, Sweden - 612S2M metaG | ecosystem: Environmental > Terrestrial > Soil > Wetlands > Permafrost | place: Sweden: Stordalen | collected...
CAGCTTTGAACAAACAGATGTAGCGACGGTACTTACGCTGGAAGGGCGGGTCGCGGGGCCTTGGGCGGCTGAACTTAGCCGCGTCTGGGTTGAGAAGGCCCCGCTACTGGCCCTGGCAAATCTCTCGCTCGACTTAACCAATGTGATTTATGCGGACGATGACGGCATACGGGTACTGAGAGAGATCTATACGCAAGCTCAACCCAAAGTTGTCGCCACCACTCCGTGGACCCAATACCTTGCCGAGAAGATAGCGGCCATCCCCCCCGATCATTCAGACGAGGAGCAGGAAAATGGAAACAATGACTGACACAATGCGCGGTTTTGGACTTCCGAATCAGGCCGGTAGCGAATTCTTCAGCAAGCTCTCTCCCGAGGCGGTCAAGGACCTCTTGTCAATGGAGCATCCGACGGCTTATCCGGCGAGCATGATGCTCTTCTCTGAGAAGGATCCGGCACAAGGCGTGTTCGTGGTCCTTGAGGGCGAGGTAAAACTTTCCATCAACTCCAGCGATGGCCGCCGGCTCATTCTGCGCATCGCGAAGAAGGGCGAAATTCTCGGCCTCGAATCCGCACTCTCCGGCCAGGCATCTGAAATGACCGCGGAGACCCTTTATCCATGCAAAATAGCAAGGATTGCGCGGCGTGACTTTCTCGGCTTCATGGCGCGTCATCCCGAGGCGTACAAGATCGTCACCGAGGAACTCGGACGCCAGATCGGCATGGCCTGCGCCCAGTTGCGCACCGTGGCTCTCTCTTCATCGGCGCCGGAAAAGCTGGCCCGCCTTCTGCTCGATTTCAGCCAGAGCGGCCACACAACCGAACTCGGCACCCGCTTCCGCTTCTCGCTCACCCATGAGGAGATCGGCGAATTCATCGGCACTTCGCGTGAAACCGTCACCCGCACTCTCAGCGCCTTCAAAACACGTCACCTCGTGGACTTCAAAGGCTCCACGCTCACAATTCCCAACAAGACGGCCCTCGCAAGTTATGCGGGATGCTAACAACTTGTGTTACAGGCTTCATAACTCTGGCGGTGTTCGCGAAATGGCCAGTCCATCCATCTGCTTCCCTCAAACACGAGGGACATTCATAAATCACAGCTGCCTGAGTGCTTTTCAGACGCTGCATCCAATCTCCTCCTGAAAACCAGAGAGCTTCCACGGAAACGGCCCAACGATAAAACCCGTGGAAGCTCTTTGTAATTGACGGTGGTCCGTACGAGCGCCTTGAGCTTTTAGCTTGGATCACAACAAATCTGTCATCCTGAGCGGAGCGTACTTCAGCGGAGTCGAAGGACCTGCTTTTAGGGAAGCTCGATTACGCGGACGCTGCATTACCACGGCAGCGCCTTGCCCAAATGAAAGAACCCTCCGGTAGGCCCATCGTCCGGCAATGTAGCAAGCGCCGCGCTGGTCTTGCCTCCCTCACTCAATTCCATCGGCGCTTGTGGACCACCCATGTCGGTCTTCACCCAGCCCGGATGCGCCGAGTTCACCTTGATCTTGGTGTCGCGCAACTCATACGCCAGGTGAATCGTGTAAGCATTCAGTGCCGACTTCGATGCGTCGTAAGCAAATGACTTCGCGTCGTAGATCGGAGACCCCGGAGTGGCATGGAACGTGAGCGAACCAAGAATGCTCGAGAGGTTAACAATGCGTCCCGCCGCGCTCTTGCGGATCAGCGGCAGCAGCGCATTGGTCAATGCCACCTGAGCAAAGAAATTGGTTTCGAAAATCCTATGCAGCAGATCGGTTGGAACCGCTGAGGCCGAGTGCTCCGGACCCGTTCCTGGAAACTTGCCGCCGGCAATGCCCGCATTGTTCACCAGGATGTCAAGCCGCCCATATTTCGAGTTGAAGTAGTCGAATGCTGCCTGCGCATCGGCTGTTTTTGTGATGTCGAATTGAATCGCGTCTGCGTCCACGCCTGCTGCGCGCAGCTTCTCAACCGCCTCTTCGCCCTGCGCCAGATCGCGTGAGCCGATAACAACTTTCGTGCTGGCATCTTTCAGTAGAAGTGCCGTTTGAAATCCGAGTCCGCGGTTTCCGCCGGTAATAAATGCAATTTTCTGAGACATTTCGAAAACTCTCCTGTCCAGCATAGGATTCTCCCGCCCACAAAAAAGATGCAGTTGTTATTCCACTGAAATGCGAGTCACAGGTTTCCGTATCCGCCGCCAAAGCTGGGTGCCCCATCCATTCGACTTTTTCCTGTCGAATGGGTGGGAAACCTCATCCCTGATCCAGCTTTGTTCGTGAGGAGCGACCATACCGACGCGAAGGAAGTTGAACGAAACAACTTCACGCGAAAGCCAAGTATGATAAAAGACCTGGAGCCTCAGCCATGTCGAGAACCGCGCTAAAGTTAGCCCTGATCGTGCCCCTGTTTCTCAGCCAACTTTGCGCGCCCGCATTGGCCGTCGAGACCCGCACCCCCACAAAAGACGGCCTCATCTACGGCACCGCCGACGGCCAGCCTCTCACCATGGACTACTACGCGCCCAAAGGCCGCGGCGTGCACCCTGTCGCCATCGTCATTCACGGCGGTGGCTACCATGGCGGCGACGCGAAGAACGGCAGCGAAGCATATGTGGCCGACTTCCTCGCCCCGGCTGGCTACGCGGTGTTCTCCATCAACTACCGCCTCGCTCCCAAATATCCTTACCCCTACATGGTGCTTGACGTGCAGCGGGCGGTGCGCTACATCCGCTTTCACGCCAAAGAATGGGATGCGGACCCGAACAAAATCGCGCTGGTGGGCGGATCGGCGGGTGGCTTTCTCAGCAACATGGTCGGGCTGTTGAACGCCGCGGGCGATCCCAATGCTGCCGACCCGGTAGATCGAGTGAGCGCAGGGGCACAGGCAGTGGTGAGCCTTTTCGCGCAGAGCAGTTTCGAATTTGTTCCGCTCAATGCGGATGTGCATCGCCTGCTCGATCCGCTCATTGCGCAGAAGGGCGAGAAGGCCGCCATACGCGAGGCATCGCCGATTACATACGTCTCCAAAGACGACCCGCCATTTCTGGAGATACTCGGCGACATGGATGAATACATTCCTTACTCCGAGGCGACCAATCTGCAAACCGCTCTCCAGGCCGTCGGTGTACGCTGCGACATCGTCCGCATCCCCGGCGGCAAGCACGGCACCGGTGGTTGGAACAAACTGCCCGGCGTGCCGGATTGGGAGCGCCAGATGACTGAGTGGCTCAACGCCAGGCTCCACCACAAAGGCCCTATCGGCGAAGGAATCCGCCCGCGCACGCCGGCGGCGACTCCATAATCACCGAAGAGCCGCAGCTTTCAAGGTTACAATTGCAACCAAGTTTGCAATTCCATCTGGGAGGCTTTATGCGCAGAATCCTTCTCGCGGTTTTTGCCCTTGCATTTGCGACCTCACTCGCCGCTCCGGCCATCGCGCAGGGTGCGCCTCCGCAAGGCGGCGCAGATCAACCCTACACAGTTGAGTATTACTACAAATGCCAATGGGGCCACCAGGCGGAGTTTCTTCAACTCTTCCTCAAGAACCATTACCCACTTCTCAAGAAGATTCAATCCACAGGCCGCATACTCTCGGTGAAGATCGACACGCCCGCGTATCACGTGTCTGAAGAATTGCGCTGGGATTATCGCGTAACCATCCGCTACAAAAACTCGACCCTGGCCACGACGGCGAACCCTGACGAAGAAGCCTTCATCAAGCAGTTATGGCCCGACCAGGCGACTTACCAGAAAGAAGAGCAGCGCCGCTTCGAAATTCTCCTCGGCCACATCGATCTCCCGATCACGGATATAACGCCGAAATAGCAGAAGACAAGGGACGAGGGGCTAGTTAGTCTTCTGAGCAACCTGACTCGCGATGCGAGTTACATCCGCAATGAACAGACCCAGGGATAGCCAACGAAACCAGCTAACTCGCTAACTTGCTATCTCCGCGAAGCGGAGGCTGACTTGCTGAACGAGTCGAAATCTCAGCACAAATGCGAAGAGCTTCACAGACAGAACACTACACCTTAGCCCCTATTCCCTACTTTTCCACTGCCGCACCAGGTCTTCCGCCGCCTCCGGCCAAGTCGGGAATTCAAACTCAAACCCAGCCTCAAGCAACCGCCCCGGAACAACCCGACGGCTCTTGAGCACTAACTCCGACTCGGTGCGTAGAAAAAAGGCTCCAATCTCAATCGCAAATGCCGGCGTCGGAATCCCATTCGGCATCCCCCACGCATCCCGCAGCGCCTCCATGAATTCCCGATTGGGAAGGGGATTGGGCGCAGCCACATTTACCGCTCCTTCGAACTCCTCGTGGTCGATCAGAAATTCAACTGCCCGGCAAAAATCAGCCTCGTGAATCCAACTCACAAACTGGCGCCCATTGCCTTGTTTTCCCCCCAGGCTAAACCGCACCAGATTGAGTAGAATCGCAAACGCATTTCCCGGCGTAGGGCTGAAAGTAATGGCGCTGCGCAGAGCCACCTTGCGCGTCCGCGGTGTCTGCGTGCGAAAGAACTCAGCCTCCCAATCCTTCGCCACCTGAATGGAAAAGTTCCATGTCTCCGGCGCATGTCGTCGCTTCGATATGAGCTCGTATCCGCCCAGTTCGCCCGTAGCTTCATCCATAGCCCGGTCCATCGCGTGCCGATAGATGGTAGCCGTCGAAGCATTCAACCACACGCGCGGCGGCTCGGCCAGCGCGCCAATCACGCGGTTCAACAGCCGTGTCGTCCCAATCCGCGAGTCATAAATAGCCGCGCGATTATCCGCCGTATAGCGGCAATTGACGCTCCGCCCAGCCAGGTTGATGCAGACGTCCGCGCCTTCCAGCGTTTCAGTCCACGGGCCTTCGTTCTCGCCATCCCAGTGCACGGTTTGCCATGGAGCCGTGTAGGGTCCGCGCGTAAGCACCGTGACGTGATGTCCCTGTTGCTGCAAGTGCCGCGCCAGAGTCTGTCCCACCTGGCCGCTGCCGCCCGGCAGCACAATGCGCAGCGGACGCACGCCCACCCCCGTCGGTCCCGCGGTCAGGTTAATCATGTTTCCAGACTATAGCGTCTTGCAGCCACACCGAAATTTGGCAATAGCTTTGTGTCGGGGCACGACTTCAGTCGTGCCGCAAATGCCGCAAATCAACGTGGGCTTTAGCCCCTGGGGAAATGGGATGTCGATTACACAAATCCGACAAAATCATTGCTACATCCGCGGAGGATACCCATACCCGCGCAGAAAAACCCGCCTGCGATAAGCCCGGAATTCCCGCACAATCAGGATCGAAACCACCACCAGGAATATCATTGGCCCGTAGAAAATAAATGCCGGCTGCACCACGCGATCTCCATCCACCGACACGTTGTCCCCCGTATGCACTGTGCCAAACATGGCAACCATATCCTGTCCAACGTGAACGCCCTCACCGAGCCGGATACCCCCGAACATGCTCACCAGGTTGTGGTCAATATTCGCATTGTCATCGGCCGTCACGTTACCGAAAAAGTTGACCACGTCATGTTGAGCTTCGGTCGATATGTGCGTATTTCCAAAGAACACCACAACATCGCCAGTCGCCTTCCCCTTCAGGTCCACATTGCAGAAAAAGCAGACCGCGTCATGAACAGTAGAAGCGGAGGAGACATTGATGTTGGAAAAGAATTGGACAGCGTCCTCTTCCGCACGGGCGTGCGTAGACGCAAAGGCTGCGCAGAGCAGGGAAAAGGCGAGGATGCGGCGAATCATTGTGAGCTCCCCTACCCCAAAGAATACGCGCAATGTCCACCGAAAGTTCCGAACAGGTGGAAAAATCGAGGGCGAATTTCCCTATTCTGAACTCTCGGCGTGGCGAGAAAAAAGCTGGGTGCCCCTGGTCTCGCTTTTGAGACCAGGGATCGCACGAACCTCAATTATAAAACCAAGCTCCTAAAACTGAAACCGCATCCCCAACTGAATCCGCCGCGGCGGCGCAACCGAAGTCACCTGTCCAAACTCGCTCGACGTCTCCACCGTATCAATGCCAGTAGGGTTCGGGTGGTTCAGCAGGTTGAATGCCCCAGCCGAAAATCCCAGCCGTGGCGCTTCTTCATCCTTGTCCGGCGTGATCGCAAAGTCATGCCCCCAACGAACATCCAGGTCGACATACGACGGAGTAGTCTCCGAATTGCGCGCCACGCCATCAGGCCGCGTGTTGAACAGGCCGTCGCCATATAGGTCGGTGCCGGTAAGCACGGTCCAGGGCGTTCCGGAGTTCGCGAAGATCCCCGCCGACAAATTGAACACGCTTTCCGGCTGGAACATCGCATACATGCCAAGCCGGTTGCGGCGGTCATTGCCGGAGCGCGACCACTCATCGTCAGGCGCGTACTGATTCTGCGGAAACCAGCCAATCCCGCCCGTGTCCGAGTCATAATGCGACCACGTATACCGCCCAAAGCCAGTGAAGTATTTGTTCAGCCGGCCGCGATACGAAACGTCCATCCCGTCGCCCCGCCAATATCCCTCTGTCTGCATCTGGCGGATGCGCGCAAACGCCGGATTCGGTCGCACCGTGTAACCCGATTGCGGCGTAGGCGCGTTCACATCGACGGAGCGGAACGAGTCAATCCCGCGCGCCGAATAAACGCTGATCACCCCTGTTGCCTTCTCGCCCAGTTGCCTTTCAATCGAAAGTCCATATTGCGCCTGGTAAGGGATCTTCGCGTTGGGCTGCAACTGCGCCAGCGACGGTGGCTGAGCGCCCAGTGTGAGGCAATTCGTAATCGGCACGCATCCCGTGGACGGAAGTTGCGCCGGGTTCAACGACAGCTCAATGGCCCTCCGCCGCGCATCGCCGTAGCGTGCCAGATCGAGCAACGGCCCTGAGCCAAAGCGGTCGTAATAAATCCCGCCGCCGCCGCGCACCACCGTCTTCGAGTCTTCGCTCAGCAGCCATGCAAAGCTCACGCGCGGTGAAAACCCGAGCCGCCGCGTAGCAAGAAAATTCTGCCAGTCGTAACGCAACCCGGGCGTGATCTGAAACCGCGCATTGACCTTGAACTGGTCCTGCACAAACGCGCCCATCTCCTGCTGGTGATAGACATAGTGCACGTCGCCCGTGTTCTGCGTGAATTCCGATGGCAGGTTGGCCGCGTAATTCTGCAGAGCCGTTTGCAGCACGGTCACGCCATCGGGAGCCAGTGTCGGGCCGAAGGTATAGCTCCCCAGCGCGTTAGTATTGTCATCGAATGCGCGGCGATCGATGTGCGGCGTACCCGCGCCAATCTTGATCATGTGGCGCCCTCGCGTCCAGGTCAGCATGTCGTAGACGCGGACGTTATATTCCGTGCCCAGAGAGTCTGCCTGGGCCGAGCCGGACAGAAAATCTCCCGGCACGCTGATCTGCGGGCCCTCCGCGACATTGCTGTTGCGGTTGGAATCGCGCTCGCCCACCAGCGAAACCTGGTTCATCGTCACGGCGTTGATGGCCTGATCCAGGTGCGCCACAAAGTCGTCTTCGCGGTACTGGTTGTTGTAGCCTGCAGCAGCCAGCGTTTGCCCGCCCACGCCCTGGTTCTGCGACGTGGAGTCCTCGTAGCTGTACTGCACGTAACCGGATACACCTTCGCGAAACTGGTGCGCAACCCGAGCGCTGAATTCGGTGTCGCGCGCCGGTGCGTAAACATTGGCATAATACGCTCCGCTCGGATTGTCCGCAGTCGGCGCAACGATTGCGCTGATCACTGAATCCTGGTCGTAGAGCACGCGATTGAAGGAGCCTAGAAAGCTTGTCTTCGGCGCATGAGGAATGGGCCCCGTGATATGCCCCTCGTAGTTCTGGCGCTGTTCGAAAGGCTTCGATGGCGCCAGCGCATTCTGCGCATTCAGGGCCGAATCGCGAAACAGAAAATTGAACTGTCCATGGTAGTGGTCGGCTGTCGACTTGGTGATGATTTCCATCTGTCCACGGCCCGGCCAGTAGTACTGCGCGGAGTATGGGTCTTGATTGATACGAATCTCTTTTACGGCGGAAGCGGAAACAGTTGCCCGATTGGATTCCACTCCATCGACCATCAGGCCGGTCCCACCCGTATCGCTCACGTTCTGATCGAGGAAGGCGCTCATGGCGCTGGCGTAGTCGTTATCGAAAATTGGAAGCGCTTTCAAATCGCTCGAAGTCATCACAGAAGAGTCGTGATTGACCTCGGTGTCGGTCGAGTCTTCGCTGTCCCCATTCACGTGTACGGTCGAGGCCACGGCCGCAATCGGCAGAACGATATGCATTGGAACCAGAGCAGGCAGGGCGGCCGATAGGGCGGAAGGTCCCGTAGCTCCAGATCCACCCGTCGGGGCGCCAATCGTCACCGGTGTGCGAACGGTATCGAATCCCGGCTCGGAAACCACCAGCGTGAAGCTGCCCGTATGCGGCGCGACAATCTGGAAGTTGCCTTCTTCATCGGAATGAATGGACCCTGCCACGGACCCATTCGTATCCAGCAGGTCGACCTCGGCTCCCGGCACAATTGCGCCGGTAGAGTCGGCGACCACGCCATGCACCGCCGGTGCAGTGGGGGCAGCCGGGGAAGTAGTGCTTGCGGCGAACGCAGAGCAGGGAAGCAGAAGAAGAATACTCAAAGCAAAAGCGCGCATAACGCGGAATCTCCAAAGTAGATAGAAAATGAGCCACGCCGAGCAGGCTAAAGATCGTGCTTCAAACAAAAGAGGCAATATCTCAATTATCGACTGAATCCAGGGCCAGTGGATGAACAAAGTGAATAAAATTTACCCTTTGAACTCTGACGGTCCACAAAACCATGTGCGAGGGTCTGGTACGCTGAGTCCAAAGTTGATATCAAAAATAGACCTGTCATCCTGAGCGAAGCGCACTTCAGCGAAGTCGAAGGACCTGCTTTTCAGTATCTTATGAGCGTCCCCCTTTCCCTCATAAATCGATCTCAGAGCGGGCTCAGAGCCGTAGCCCAGTCCGCGGGAGAATCCACCAGCACATCCGGCGGGGTTGTAGCCAGGCTCTCCGGCGACAGCCCAAAGGTGCACCCAACCACCCATGCCCCTCCATTGCGCGCCGTCTCCACGTCAACGTTGCTGTCGCCAATCAAGACAGTTTCCTCCGGCGTAGCGCCAGCCTCAGCCATCAGCGCCTGTAACCCTTCCGGATTTGGCTTCTTGGTGCCAAAGCTGTTCCCGCCATAAATGCTCATGAAATAAGGTGACAGGCCGAGCGCAGCGCAAATATCCTTAGCCGGACGGACCGGCTTGTTGGTCAGCACCGCCATGGTCCGCGGCTGGTCATGCAGGGCTTTCAACGCCGCCAGCGACTCCAGCACACCGTCGTAAGCGTAGGTATAGTCGAGCTTGTGCGCGCGGTAGTAGTCGAGGAAGAACGCATAGGCCGTTTGCAGAAACTCCTCGGCAACTGGCGAGCCGTGCTCCTTGGCCAGTGCGCGCCGCACCAGCATCTGCGCGCCATCGCCAATAAAGCTCGCGATCTCGGTGTCTTCCAGATGTTTCCGGCCAAAGTGCGCCAAGGTCGCATTCACGCTGTTGCAAAGATCCTGGGCCGAGTCGATCAAAGTGCCATCGAGATCGAACACCATCAGCTTCAGCCGCGCCACAGGAATAGGACGAAAAACACGAATCATAGTTTTATTCTAACGGTCAGGACTCACTGCTCCGCTGGGTGCCCCCGGTCTCGATTTTGAGACCGGGGAGACCACGTATGTCTTTTTTGTTTCTCACCGTGCAGCCAACCCGCGGAGGCATCAAACTTGCACTTTCCAGTGCGCCCGCTCACTCGCTAACTCGCTATCCCCGCGAAGCAGGGCTGACTTGCTGGAATTGTTCCAGGATTTCAACTTTCTTTCCATTAGAAGGTCGCCTATGCCCGCGCCAACTCAACCTCTGCGATCTCTTCCGACGCGCCCTCATCGACATGCCCTTTTGTCTCCAGCCCCGGTTGCGGCGAAGACCGTGTAAACAACAGCACCACAATCACCAGCAGCATGATGGGGATGCATAAGATACTTCCCTCGGGGCCGTCCGTTCCGCCGGAGAGCAGCGGGTTGCCATGCGCATGTGTGGCAAACAGCCGCCCCTGCAACAGCAGGCCGCTGTCGGGAACGCCATAAAGAAAAGACTGCGCCCAGTCCCATGCCATGTGGAATCCAATCGCCCACCACAGCGACCCGGTCCGCCACAGAGCCACCACGAATACCACGCCAGCCGCGAAGACCAGCACCAGCCCAACCATGTCCTCGCCGCTGTTCCCCGTATGCGCCAGGAAGAACAGCCCCGATGTAATTACCGTGGCGATCCAGAAAGCGATGGTGCGTGCATGTGTGGGCGAAATGAGCTTGCCGACGCCGACCAGCCCTCGTGTCAGCGTGAACTGCAGATACCCGCGAAACAGGTACTCCTCCACCAGGCCGACAAAGAGGAACAAGAGAAGTTGAGCGCCGCCATATTCCAAAATGGCCCAGCCGTGATCCAGTTGTGCGTCAAAGCTCACCAGGTGCAGCGCCAGCAGCGTGCCAATAAGGAGCGAAATAGCCGCCAGCCCCCATGCGGCCCCGATAAAGAATCTCCCCACCGAACGTTGCCCGCCCAGCCCAAAGGCCGAAACCCGGCGCCGCTCGATGAATGCCATGAGCAAGCTTACGAGGAAAACCGCGCCGAACATGATGCCCTCTTGCGTCATCATGTCCCGAAGGTCTGCGGGCGCATTCGGGTCGTGCTTCACGGTTGCCGGTATCGGTTTGCCTGAAGCTTGCGCAGTGGCCACCGCAGCCTGGTGCTCCTTTGCCTTGTTGTAATCGTGAATGGCGCGCACGCCGAAAATGATGCCGGCCAGAATTGCAAAGTAGATAAGCAAGCTCCATCCCGCCCGCAATCCAAACGGCCCAATAAATACGCGGTGCACTGCGGAAGGCTGCCGTAAGGCCGGTAACATTTCCTGCCCAGACTGCGGTGTATAGGGCTCAGTCGTTGCATGGCTGCCAGAACCAGAAAGCTGCTCGGAAGATAAATCCATGGAGTGTTTTCCTTAAAAACTGTGAAATGTAGACGCCCAGCTGTATACGTGCACACACCACTGCCGGTTCCGCGAGCCGCATCCCTGCGCCGTAATCGGTCGAAAGAATTTCAATTTGAAAAGAATTGATAGGCGAAAAAAGAGGGCGAGGCCGCCCATGGAGCATTCAGCCTCGCCGGAGGAGTGGACTTGTTGTGGTCGCCATCGACCCGCCAACGCGATCTAGCCAGCGCCACACTGATAACTGACTACTGATTACTCAACCCGAATGTCGCCCGATCCAGTCGAAATGCGCACCGTCGGTCCGCCGCCGTTGAATTTCCCAGTAATGTGGTGCTTATCGAACGATCCTTGCACCACCATGTCGCGCTCCGTGTGCACGCTGCCGGAGCC
>Ga0182013_10008088_pt1 | contig 11400 bp, 9 predicted proteins | sample 612S2MmetaG_FD_120487 | JGI IMG/M metagenome (GOLD analysis project Ga0182013, IMG submission 120487) | Permafrost microbial communities from Stordalen Mire, Sweden - 612S2M metaG | ecosystem: Environmental > Terrestrial > Soil > Wetlands > Permafrost | place: Sweden: Stordalen | collected...
CTCGTTCGCGCCGAGCTCAAGCGCTTGCAGACGCAGCCGGTCTCCGAAACCGAGCTCGCCGAAGCCAAAGTGCGCCTCGTCTCGTCGGCGCTGCTCGACGAAGCCTCCATCGACGGCCAAGCGCAGCAGCTCATGGATATCGGCCTCAACCATCTCCCCCTCGACTACTACGCCACGCTCAACGAACGCTTCGGGAACGTCACGGCCGCCGACGTGCAACGCGTCGCGCAGCGCTACCTTCGCCCGAACAACCTCATCGAAGTGTACTCAGGCCCGCAGGGTCCCTGGTCGCGGCAGCCCCTCTAAAGGACGCAGAGGTAGGCGCATCGAGATAACGGCCCATGACGTCTCGATTGATTTTCTGCTCTCTTCTCGCGCTCGCCGTGACGGGCGCGCTCCTCACGTCCGGGCGCCCCGCCGCCGCCCTCGACAGCGACGCCAACGCGAGTTTGATCGCGCGCGGGCAGTATCTCACGGGCGATGCGGGCCAGTGCGCGGATTGCCATCGCCCAAATTTCGTCGGCGGCCCGAATCTCGTGCCGGGGCCGCCGGGCGCGCCGTGGGCCAAGACGGTGCCGTCCCTTCGCGGTCTTAAGATGTTCGCGAACGACGCCGACGCGGTTGCGTTTCTCCACACGGCCAAACTGCCGAACGGCCAGACCGCGCTGCGCCCGATGCCGCACTACAACTTCAGCGTCCCCGATGCCGGCGCGATCGTCGCGTATTTGCGAAGCCTCGAGTAACGCGCGCGCAGCGCGGTTATGGCAAAACCGCATAGAACGGAAGGTCCGTGATCTTCTTCGCGACCATTCCGGCGCCCGAGTCGAAGCCGCCGGCGGAGTCGAGCAACGTTCCGTCGGGTCCGAAGTATCCGACGGCTGCGTCGACGGCCCCTAATCCCGGCAAGGTCGCGGCCTGTCTAGCGCGCTGCAGCGAACCGTCCGCGCGATAGCAGAGCTGGAACGCTCCGGAGGCGGTACGACCTTGCACCCACACATAACTGCCCGGGCTGTACGCATCGGCCAGCGCCGCCGTCGCGCTCGAGGCTTGCGCCGCAGAAAAGCCGGCATCGCCGACCGCAACCCACTTCCCGTTCTGCAGCGCGACGTGCGCGGGACTCTGCCCGCTCACCGACTGGTAGATCGCCGAACACGCGGCGTCGATGTCGGCATCGGCAGACGCGGCCGTCGCGGGCGCGGCCGTGGCGAACGTCAGAACCGGAGCGGCAAGCGCGGCCGTCAGGGCGAGTGCGGAAAAACGAAACGAACGGTGCATGGTCGAGCCTCCCGGTCGGCAGCACGGCGCCGCCGGCCTACGCTGCTCTTCTTCAGCGGCGGCCACGGAGCCCTCGACGAAGAGGAACGGACGGGAAGAACGCCGCAGCGATGGTACCTCGAGAAGACCCCACCAAGCCGTTGAAGGGATTGGGAATTGTTACGATACCTGCTTATCGCGATTGCCGCCGAACTCTCCTTAGCGCTGACGCCGGCGGTCGCGGTAGCGCAGTCGTCCGCGCCGATAACGGCGCTTCCCGATTGCCAAGGCGCTCCCCACGCGCGTCCGGCAAACGTAATTTTCGCGTGTGGGGACGGCGGCGTCTACGCATCGAATCTACGCTGGACGAATTGGGGCGAGCAGTTTGCCACCGGCGTGGGAACGCTGTCGAAGAACGATTGCGAGCCCAACTGCGCGCAAGGACACTTCCATACGTCGCCGGTAGCGGTCGTCGTCGTCGGCCGGCAACGCTGCCCCAACGGGCAGATGGCATATCAAGAAGCGGCGTACGTTCCCTTGGTTTCCGGAATTCCCAACGTCGGCGACACGACGAGCTGGTTTATCTTTAAGTGCTCCCCTCAGCCCTAGCGATCCACTATCGCCCTTCCGTCACTCGCTATCGAACCGTCAGCCGGATCGCATACGTGGACACGCGATCCGCGTTGGAGGCGTCGGAGCCGTAGACGGTGAGGCGATACGTTCCCGCGCGCGGCAGCGCGCCGCTCCACGCGCGTCCGTGAAGCAGGTCCGCGATCGAATCGTCTTCGTCCCCGTAATACAGAACGATGGTGGGCCGGCTGCCGGTAAACGCGGTCAGGTCGATCGTCGCCCTTTGCCCGGCGCGCCCTTCGAAGACGTAATCTTGGCCGAAGTTTAAGGCGACGCTGCCCGCGAGCGCCGCGGACGTCGCGCCCGGCGCGAACCGCACGGCGACCTGATACGGCCTGCGCTCGGCAAGGACGACGTCGTAGACGTGCGATCGCGGAGCGGAAAACGCATAGGTGCTGCCGTTCCAAACGTAGGTGGACTCGAAGATCGTCTCCATCGTCTCGTGCGTCGGCAGCACTGCCGTGCCGTCGTCGCTCACGACGGCATCGCCGGGAATCGCTACGCTCTCGAGCCCGCGCCGGTATCCCGAACCCGTCCGCTGAAGAATGAAGATCCGCGTGGACTGCCCGAGCAACAAGCACGGGTCTACGGCCTCGGCGACGGTCATCCGTTCGCCCGTGCGCAACGTAACGGCGCGCAGTCCGAACGCGTGCGCGACGAAGGCTTGCGGCTTTTCGCCGGACTCGCGCGCGCACGATGCGACGGCCGGGTCGCGCATCAGCGCGGCAGCGAGATCCGCGGGCGCGTTTGCCGCCGGAGTCGCCGCGATCGCGGACGCGAACGCGACAGCCGCAAGGAACATTACGTCCCCTTTTCGGCGCCGATGTACCGAATCCACTTGACGAAAAGCGCGGGCTCGGTCGAGAGATTGTTGGGGTTGCCGTACACGACGTAGAATTCGTTCTTCGATGCGAGCAGGTGAAACGCCAGCGAAACGTTGCTCGCGTTGACGTAGCAGCCGGGATTGTAGGCGTTGGCCGCGCAGACTGCCGGACTGTCGTAGACCAGCGGTTCGAACGAATTGGGAAGGTTCGGTCCGACGATGCGCCGCACGCCGGCGTCGAACGATGCCTCGCGGCTGATCTGCCAGTCCAAACTCGCGCGCTCCAGCCATTGCTTCGTCGTGGCCTCGCCCGGCCAAGACGTGAGATATTGGTTTTCGTCGAGCTCGAGGCCGAGATGCACCTTCCGCCCCACCGGCAGCGTCGCGAGGTAGGTCCACGCATCGAGCTTCCCGTGAAAGTAACGGCCGCCCGCGTACGATACGAAGGTCGGCGTCGGCGAGTCCATCTTGTAGCCGATCGTCGCGCCGTTGTTTGCAAACGGCAAGAACTCGCCATCGAAGACGCGGATGCCGCTGTTGCCGCCGTAGACGTGCACCGTAAGCAAGTCTTTGAAATCGAAATTGACCTGCGCGTTCGCGCCCGTTTGCGCGAGCTGGTCGAAGCGATTGTTGTAGCGCGCGTAAAAGACGTCGGCGGCGATGGCGTGCAGCGGCGCGTTTGGCGAGAAATTCAGCGTTTTGTTGCCGTAGAACTCGTATCCGTTGATGTCCGCTTGGGCGACGTATCCGTCCACCGGATCGAACTGCGCTCCGACGGATTGAAGGTTGAACTGCGCGAACGTCGTTGACGTCTCGTAGCCCACGCCGCCTTCGGAGTAGTTCCCCAGCGCCGGATCGGTGACGTTCGTGCCGCGATCCTGACCTGCGTTCACGTAGCCGAACAGGTGCAGTTTCTGGTCTTGGTAGCCGGCGGCCAGCGTGCTGGCGACGTCGCTCAGACCCGGCGCCTCCACGCCGACGCGCTGCGCGTCCACCGAGAAGGCCGTGGCCGGGTCTTCGAAGCTATAATTGAGCGTCTGGGCGTTGTCGCTGCGGCCGTCTCCGAGCGCGTCGAATGCCGCGAACTGGACGTGACCTTGGGTTCCTTCGAGAGCGTACCCCTGCCCGAAGGTCGGGATGGACGGCGTATAGAGGGTGCTCGGACAGTTCGAACACGAGTAGTGCTGATTGAAATATGAGGCCGACTGGGTGAAGAACGGACGGACCTCGGCGTATTGACGGGCGAACGCGCTCGGAGCGATCGTCTGCTGGTCCACTTCGACGTTGGAATAATCGGGGTGCAGCGTTCCGACCAGCGACGCGGTCGGCGTGATGGGAAGCGAGAAGTCCGCACCGACGCGTGACGTGTTCCCGCCGTTGGCCGCCGTGGTGACCTCGCCCAAACCGTAGACTTGAAGGCGCGGCTTGGGCCGCGCCGCCGACTGCTGCTGAAGCCCGATTCCGTCGAGAGTTCCCGCGAAAGCCGGATCTTCCGGCCCTTGCGCGCGCACGTCGTAGGTCCACACCGATACGCCGTTCGTCGCGACCGTGGATCGAACGAATTGCGCCTTCCACGACGTCGAACCGCCGCTACGAATGACGTCGAGCGGAATTCGCATCGTGACCGTATAGCCGTCCGGCGTTCCTTTGGCGACGGCGACCCACTGGGGGGCGTACGCGCTGTTCTCGCTCGACGTTTGAAAGCGCGCGCCGTTCGGATTTGAAAAAAAACCGTACGCAATGCCGTTCGTCCCTTGCGGGTAGAGGTAGACGCCGACGTAGTCCTCGTTCAGGACGCTCGCGGAGTTGGTCACCTGCGAGGCGTTCTTGGATTCCTTCTGCGTGACCGCGAACGCGACGTCCAGAAAGCTGCCGTCCTGAGCGACGTAGACGCGCGTGGGTTCGCCCGCGGCCCGTTTATACGTGAAGTCCGTGTCGAGTGAGAACGTGGCAGCCTTCGCCCACGAGTCGTCGATCGTTCCGTTCATGGCCGGCGGCGCGTCCAGCACCGGAACGCTTGCACTCTGAATACCGGCGGCAATTCCGGTCCCGGAAGCGCCAAGGACGGCGGCCAGCGCCAGGGCCGCCACGCGCGTACGAGTCAAAAAGCCTCCGCATGCCGAAATCCCGGCGGCCTTGCCCGAATACGGCACGCCGGCGCTCGATGTTTCAGACTGTGGTCACCAGCCGTCTCGAGTTACGGAGCCTTGTTTAGTACCAGCGAAATGTTGTCGGCGGAACCGTCGTTGTATTCGCCGTCGGTCCGGGTCAGCAACACCGTCACGACCGCGCTGGTCGCACCCACGGGAACGAGCCCCGCGTGCGATCGCTGCAGTAGCCCCGTCGCGTCTTTTCGCTGAGCCGGCGTTACCGGACCGAGCGTCGCGCTGCCGAGCGACTTGCCGCTCGCGTCCTTAAAGGACACGGTCGCCGTCGCCTGCCGCGAGCATCGCGGCGATTGCGAGCGCGGCGATCGCGCTGCGTCCGGGAATACGGTACATGTGAGTCCTCCTGGACGACGGGCTTTCAAACCCGGCGCGTTCGCTCCTTCGCGCGGTCGAAAACGCAAACGGAACGACGGAAACCTGCGGTGGCCGCAGAAACGAATCGGATGCAAGACGTACGGCCATCGTCAGCTGGGCCACCGGAGGATTTCCGCTCATGATTGCTCGACTTCGAATCGCTGTAGTGGGACTCGCGCTGGCTGTACTCGCCACCGTTCCGCTCGTTCGCGCGCAACGGCTCTCCGGTCAAGAGTTTCCCCCGCCGCAGGGGAAAGGACGCGTGGTCGTCATGTCGTCCGGCGCGTCCGGTCCGGACCATTACGCCGAGGTCGCTCAGGAGATCGCGAAGCTGGGCTACGACGTCGTGTTGTTCGACGGAAACGCGGAGGAAGGCACCCACGGTGACGGGATTAAGGCGGCGATCCAACAGTCAATGGGCATGCCGCACGCGCTTCCCGGAAAGGTCGCTCTGGTCGGCTTCTCGCTGGGCGGCGGCGAGTCGCTGTTCTACGGCTCGCCGTTGTCGGACCAAGTGGCCGGCATCGTCGCGTGGTACCCGGCAAACGTCTTCATTCGCGACGTTCCCGGTTTTGCGAGCCGCATAGCGGTTCCCGTGGTCGCGTTCGCGGGCGGACAAGACAACTACCGGAACGGCTGCTGCACGGCATCTAAAGACCAAGCGCTCCAAGCCGCCGCAAGAGCGGCTGGAAAATCGTTCGACCTGACCGTGTATCCGGAAGCGGAACACGATTTCGTCAAAGGCGGACAACACTACGATCCAAGCGCATATTCGGACGCTTTTGCCCGCACCGCAACTGCGCTCAAATCGTATTTTTCGCAGTAGGTGACGGCGCAATCTCGGCTGGACCTTCGACCGCTTCGTTCGCACCCGACGCGAACACGAGAAGCACGACCGTGAGCGTGTTGAGGGCGAGCGCGACGAAGCCGGGATTGAGTCCGGCCATCGGGACTGGGTGCAACGTAAATCCGAGCGCGCAGGCTTCTCCCACGAGCAAACCGGCCGTGACCGGGACCAGCGAGGCGCGTTTCCAGAACAGGCCGAGCAGAATGCCCGGCGCAAACTGCGTCGCGCCGCTGTAGACGAACAGCAGCAGATCCACGAGCGACGCCTTCAAGAACAACCAAAGGAACAGCGCCAAGAGCGCGACGAGCACGATGCAGGCGCGCGTAGCGGCCGTTTGCGCGGCGCCCGCCCGCGCGACTCCAAAGACGTCCCCGAGAACGTTCTTTGTCAACTGGCTGCCTACGGCGAGCAGGCGCGTCGCCGAGGGAATCAGCCCGGACAGCACCCCCGCCGCGCAGATCGCGCCGAGGAGCGCCGCCGAAAAGTGGCTCTGCAACACGTGGAGATACGCGCTGTCGCCTTCCGCGCCGTGCAAGCCCGGCAAAACCGCCGACGCGGTGTATCCCGCAAAGAACACCGGTACGATCATCAGCGAGTACAGGGGCAGAAAGATCGCGTTGCGTCTGACCGTCTCTTCGCTGCGCGCGGCGTACGTCGCCGCCGCAGCGGCCGGGCCGACGAAGAACCCGATGCCCGTCAGTGCCATCGTGCTCGCGTACCAGAGCTTTCCGTTCGACGCGGTCCACGCGCCGATCGTGAAGTCGTGTGGGCGCATCGCGATGACGTGCGCCATCATGTTCGACGGCGAACCGAAGAACGCCACCGGTAACACGACGCCGACCGTGGCGACGGCGGCGATCATCAGCGCGTCTTTGACGATGCTCGCCCAAGCCATACCGCGCAGACCGGCCGTAAAGACGAAGAGCGTGATCGCCCCGAAGGCCAGCAACACGGCGCGTGTCGTGTCGATCGCGCCGAATCCCGCCATCGTCAGCAAGATCTGAATGCCGGTCAGGTAGACCAGAAGCGCCAGCGACTCCGTAAACAACATCAGCAGCGCCACGGCGGCGCCGAACGTCTTGCTGCCGTAGCGCGCCGTAAAGAAGTCGGCGAGCGTGAGCAGCTGGCGGTCGCTCGCGTAGCGCCAGAGCCGCGGCAAGTAGAGGTAGCCCAGGACGTAGGCCACGCCGCCGTAGGCGAGCAAATAGTACGCCTCGGCGCCGCGCCCGTAAGCCCAGCCGGCGATTCCCAAGAACGTGAAGGTCGTGTAGATCTCCCCGCCCATCAGCACCCAGAGCAGCAACGGGCCGAACGATCGGCCGCCCAAGATAAACTGCTGCGGGTCGTCGCCGATCTTGCGAACGGCAACCAGCGCGAAGACGATCGTCCCGAGCACGACGGCCAAGACGATGCCGAGCGCAACGGGGGCTCCGCTCATCGCGGCCGCAAACGCTCGACGCCGAGCAAACACAGCGGCGTGAGCAAGATCCAGAGCACGATCCACCACATGATCGGCGGCATGCCCGCGATCCGGTAATCGGTCGTCGCGATGAAGATCGGCACCACCACCAAGGCGAGAACCGGCGCGGCTAGGAGCGCCGCGCGAGCGGCCCCGGAGGCCGCGGCGCCCTTAGCGCCCTTTGGCAAGCAGCGAGAGCGCGTTCACGCTCGTGTCCACCTTCACGTTGACGGTCCCCGTGATCGCGGCCTGAACGTAGAGGGCGTCCGCGTCCAGCGTGATGCCGTTTAAGCCCAGCGGAGCCGGAACCGCGTGCAGCGTGGCCGTCGTTCCGCCGGCGACGTTAACCGTCCGATCGTACGTCTTCATGTACGGGGCCGTCTGCGCGTCGATGAGCGCCGAAGCGTCGTAAGTTGCCGCGCTGCGGACTCTCGAGAGCACGAAGTTGGACATCAGGACCGGCGCGAAGAAGCGCACGAAAAATTTGCGCGTGTCGGTCGTGTAGGTGAGGTCGGGCATCGAGATCACGCGCGTTGCCGGGTCGATCGTCGGCGTTCCCCACAGATAGAGCTTGCCCGAAGCCGAGCCGGAGAAGTCGATCTCCACGACCAGCTGCGGATGCGGCGCGTCGGCCGTGCCGGAATCGGTCGCGTAGACCGCGACGTCGTCCACGCGGACCGTGCCGATGAATTTGACCGGCAGCTCCGTTCCGACCAGCTTGGCTTTCGCGCGCTCGGTGATGTCGTCGAACGGAACGCGCACGGCGACGGGAAGTTTGAATCCGTCCGGCTGCTCGAGCGAGCCGAAGCTCGGCGGCCATGCGGGCGCCGCCGTCGGCGGTATCGTGCCGAGCGAGATTTGCGGACGCATCGCGAGCCCGACGTCGAAATTCGCGAGCAGATCCCCGCCGCTCGCGGCTAACGAAAGATTACGAACCGACGCGTTCTGCAGGTTCGGCGTGAACCACGACGTCGGCGTGATCTGGAGCGGCTGCGAAAAAGTGGTCGCCAGCGTCGCGAACTTTACGCGCAACGCCGCGTCGGCCGCGCGCTGCAGCACGATCGCGAGCACGTCGCTCACCTTGTCGAGCGCCTGGGAGTAGTGGGCTCGGATCGCGGGGGTCAAATCGATTTCGCGATCGCGCAGCAGCGAGTCCGCGGCGTTGCAAACGGCGGTGATCCGCCGTGCAACCTCAGAGACCGCCGGCTGGACGGTGCCGTCGGGCCGCACGCGCGCCGCGATCGTCGCCGCGGTGCGCGCCCGAACGTCGCTCGGGGCCGCGCAGACGTAACCGCCTGCCGGCGAGCGCAATTCGAGCTCGTACGCGTCGTTGAAGCCGACGCGCACGCTGCCGCCCTGGCTGGGCGTTCCCAGCTCGACCGGTCCGCGGCGCACCGTAATGCGAAACTCCGTCGGAACGAACCGCGACCCGACGATCTGCGCGTTGAGCCCCTGGGCGATCACGGCGCGCGCGCTCGCAAAGCCGTCGGTGGACGAGGCCTGCACGGCGCGCCAGCCCGAGTTGAGCAGCGTCGTCGAGCTCGATCCGTTTAAGGCCTGTTGCACGTTGCGCAGCCGGACCGAGACCGGAATCTCGACGACCGAAGGCTGCGCGTTGCCCGTAGACGGGAACGACGTCGCGCGTTGCGGAGCGGGTGGAAACGCCGAACCGCACCCTTCGAGCGCCAGCGCGGCGCAAACGAACGCGGCCGCGAGAGCGCGGCTTGCCGGCGCTTTCATACTCACAAAAATCTCGGCCTCCCTCATGTCCTTGGCCGGGAACCGTTCGGCGCCGTCGCGCAATACTCCGCGATGCGTGCGACCCCGGTGCGAATCGTCGCAAGGTCCGTCACCCAGCTCAACCGCAGCCAGCCTTCGAACGAGTCTCCGAACGCCGAGCCGGGAATCGCCAGGACGTCTTTGGTTTCGAGCATGTCGATTGCGGACCGCTCGGAGTCGGCGCCGTCGGGCAGGCGGACGGCGGCGTAAAAACTCCCCTCCACGTCCAGAAAACGCAAGCCGCTCGCGCGCAGCGCGCTCGTCACGCAAGCCTGCCGCTCGCGGTACCAGGCCGTGTGCTCGCGAAGGCCGCCCGCGGTGCCGAAGATGCTCAGCGCGACCATCTGCGCGAAGGTGTCCGCACAGGACGTCAGCCATGCGTGCGCCTTCGTAGCTTCCGCGACGAACTCGGCCGGACCGAGAATCCAGCCGATGCGCAGACCGGTCAGCGCGTTGCTTTTACTCAGCGAGTTCGTCACGATCGTGCGATCGTACACGGCGGCCAGCTCCGCCGCGTCTTCGACGAAACATTGCTCGCGGTAAACTTCGTCGTGGATGAGCCAAATCGGCTCGCCGGTCCGGTTTTCGAGCGCGCGCACCAGCCCCGCCGCCTGCGCGCGCGAGATGACGCGTCCGGTTGGATTCGAGGGGGAGCAGATAACGATCGCGCGCGTCCGCGGACCGATCGCGGCTGCGATCAGCTCGGCATCGAAGGCAAAGTCCTCTTCTTCCACCATGGCGACCGTCCGGACCGGAATGCCTTCCAGCTTGGCCATCTTCACGTAGGACGGAAAGGCCGGCTCCACGACCAGCAGCTCGTCTTTCGCGGGATCGAGCAAGGTCTTGAGCGTGACGTACATCGCTTCTTGCGAACCGGTCGTGACGCATACGTTCGCCGCGGCGTGCAAGTTCCGGTAGTTGTAGCACCGCGCGATCGCCTCGCGCAGCTCCGGATCGCCGGCATTCTCGGTGTAACGCACGCCGCGCTCGCGAACGTACTCCATGGCGGCGCGAAAATGCGTCATGTTCGGTTTGAACGACGGCTCGCCGAGACCGAGATCGATCGTGCCCCTCCGCTTCATCGACGCGATGCGCCGGATGACCGAGCCGGGGATCTCGAGAACGCGCGGATTCATACGGCGACGCCGAAATCGCGCAAGGCGGCCGTCAGCGACGTCTTGCGATCGGTGGACGCGGTCCGTTCTCCGACGATCAGCGCGCACGGCACGCCGAACTCGCCGGCGGGAAACGACTTCGGAAGCGTTCCCGGAATGACCACGGCGCGATCGGGGATCCGTCCCCGGGCGACCTCCGGAGCCGCTCCGCGAACGTCCACGATCGGCGTGCTCGCGGTGAGCACGACGCCGGCTCCGAGCACCGCTTCGCGGCCGACCCGGACGCCTTCCACGACGACGCAGCGCGAGCCGACGAACGCGCCGTCCTCGACGATGACCGGCGCGGCTTGCGCCGGCTCGAGCACGCCGCCGATCCCGACGCCTCCCGAGAGGTGCACGCCTTTGCCGACCTGAGCGCACGAGCCGACCGTGGCCCACGTGTCGATCATTGTGCCCTCGTCCACGTAGGCGCCGATGTTGACGAAGCCCGGCATCAAGATGACGCCGCGGCCGAGAAAACTGCCGTACCGCGCCACGCCCGGCGGGACGCAGCGAACGCCCGCCCGGTCGTAGTCCCGCTTCACGGGCAACTTGTCATAGTAGGCCGGCCCCCCGGCGTGGGGGTCGCCCATCCATCCCGCGTCGCGGCGGGCAAAGTAAAGCAAGATGGCCTGCTTGACCCATGCGTTGGTCGTCCAGTCGCCGTTCGAACCCGGCTGCGCAACGCGGATCTCCCCGCGGTCGAGCGCCTCGATCGCGCGATCGACCGCGCGGCCTGCATCGCCGCGCACGTCGCCCTCCCCCCGGGCAAGCGCCTCGATTTGAGCGCGGAGTTCGTCGGTCTCCATCGGCGGCATGGTACGCTGAGATGCGCCCAGCCCCTTCGCTCGAAAGACCTCCGCCCAAGAGCGGCCCGACGGTAAGAAAAACCCGCCCGTCCGCGAATGAAACCGCCCCGCTGACAGCGAGCC
>Ga0182013_10008092_pt1 | contig 11397 bp, 11 predicted proteins | sample 612S2MmetaG_FD_120487 | JGI IMG/M metagenome (GOLD analysis project Ga0182013, IMG submission 120487) | Permafrost microbial communities from Stordalen Mire, Sweden - 612S2M metaG | ecosystem: Environmental > Terrestrial > Soil > Wetlands > Permafrost | place: Sweden: Stordalen | collected...
GAACGCGAACGCGAACGCGAACGCGCCGGCGTCGGTGGAGCTTCGCGCGGCAGTGATCGGGTTGCCCACTTAGAACCGCGCAAGTCGATGGCGGAAAATATTGGGTATTGCGGTTAGATGTAGTGATCGAAAGGGATTTTTTGTCCATTCGCACTGCGTTCCTGCACGCCGCGGTCAGCAGGGGATCGTCTACTGCACAAGGAGCTTTCATGCGCAAGCGATCGCAGGTCACCGGCCGATACCAAGGTGCATGGGTGGACCTACGGTGTCCAATGGATTGTCCTGACCCGGAGGTCACGATGCCACGATTCAAGGTCACAACCGCTTTGGTTCTCATCGCGCTCGTCGGAGCCTCGATCATCGCCGTACCGGCCTTGGCGGCCAAGGCTCCACGCCCGTCGGACCCGTGTGATAAGGAGCTGTCAGTCGACGATGTTCAGGGTATCCTGATCGGAAAAGCGAAGATCAACCATTATTCGATGTCAGAGTCGAATCCTGGAGAAGGCTGCTCTCTTGGTGTTACCGGAAGCGGCTGGGCATTCGTCGACATATCAATTCGACAGGGAGACATGCAGTCCTTTCAGACCCTACTCTTTTTTGTCCCGCCATCGCGCAAATCCGTCGCCGGGATCGGCGACGAGGCCTTTAGCACTCCAACGAAGGACTCCAATGTCCCCAACGCCAAAGAGACCGACCTGTACGCGCGAAAGGGCAAACTGCAATGCATTGTCGAGTTGCATCGGTCCAATGGCGATGGAGAGAAGTTGCTTGTTCCGACAACCGATGGCGCGGTTGCCGCCAAGCTGGGCGCTCTATGCAATAAGCTCTTCGCCGCCCGTGGTGGAAGCTGACCGCGTCAACAGGTGATCTTTCGAGCCTGACTCTCTGGCATCCATGGCACTCCCCAGGTGACCCTGCGCTGGACTGCCGCCCGGAATAAAGCAAGCTAATTTACAACCTGAACGTAGGAACTCGCAGGGACTGCGAGCAACGTTTACCGGCCTGCCAGGAAGGGGATAAGCGATTCGAAAGTCGCCGGCACTAGCGTTTTTCCGAGAGCAGACTGCTGAGCAGACCACCGACAACCGCCCCGCCGACTTGAATCGCGAATTGTTCGCCGATGTGGTCCAAGGATCCCCCCGTGCCGTCGGCGGCGTCCTCCTGTTCGATGCGGGAGACTACCCAATCGAATTTGCCGCTGGTGACCGCCGCTTTGCAGTAACGGCACTCGCCGATTTGGGTCAGCGACACCAGCGCTCCGCAGCTGGGACAGGTATTTTCGAGTGTCCCGGCTCTGTCCGAGGTCGCGACGCCGACGGATCGCTGGAAGGTCCACTCTTCTTGGAACGGCCGCACGCTACGGTCGCCAAAGACGATCTTGTCGTTCTTGTCCACGTCGAAATCGGCAGCCGCTGCCGAGATACGCACGGTCAAGTCATCGAACACGCGGCCATGGACCACGCGAACCGGTTCGATGCTTCGAACCACAAGATTCTCCATGACATTGCGGCGCCCTTCGCTCGCCATCGTCTCGAGTTGCGAACTCCAGGTGAAGTACGCGCCCGGGCTCATGAAGGCGCGGCCGGCGTCCAAGTTCTGCTTGCACCATGCGTCCTGCAACGCCAGAAACGCGGTCTTCACCCGCGCTTGAAAGGTGCCGAGCGCAAAATTCTTGTCGACGGAAGTCAAGGTGGCGATGCCGTCGGCAACGGTCGGCTCGGCGAGCCCGAGCGCGGAATCTGCCGAATAGCCCACAAACGCAGCCGGCTGCACGTCGGAGACGACCCAGTCCACCGTGCCGTTGGTGACGCTGGCCTTACAGTGAGCACACGTTCCGTCCAGAGCGAGGCGAAGTTCGGCGCCGCAGGCAGGGCATTTGGACGCTATCACGCCGCCGCTCACCGGCGTACGCGCTGACGCTTTGCGCGCGAACGTCCAGAGCTCGGCGTGGCGCCGATCTTCGCCCTCATCGTTCACGACGGTGTTCGACTCGTCCAAGGTCTTCGCGCGATACACCAGATCGAAGTGCACTTGCAGACTCTGACCTTGCGCGCTGCATTCAGCGCCCTCGAGCGCCAGGCCGCGGACGTTGAGACTTTCCAAGAGCGTATGGCGATGCTGTGTCTTGGTCTGCGCGATGTCTTGCGAGACCGCCGCGAATACCGGGTCGCTGAGATAGGGTCGAACTGCAGCGGCGTCGTTCTTCTGCATGCCACGCTTGACCAGGAAGAAGGTCATTTCGGCTCGTTGCAGGAAGGTTTCCATTTCGAATCCCGGATCCAAGCCGCGAATCGTGTCGACGGCGGGCGGCAAAGCGCACCGCATGGCGCTCCCACCGTTCGCAACGCCCGACCCCGGTTCGCCGGCGGCCATACGGGCGAGGCCCGAAGCACCGAGGACCGACCCCAAGGCCGACAGCGCCGTCTGCGCTGCCGGCGACCCGCTGTTCAGCGATTGCCCGGCCTGTGTACCGCTGCCGACGCGGCGCAGAATATACCGGACGCCAAACACGATGATCACGAGCACGATGATGCCGCCCAACGAACCGCCGCTCCCGAATGAAATACCGCCGTCGGCGCTCTGCGTTGACGCTGCATGATTTCCGGCACCCGTGCGGGCCAGGGCGGTTGCGGAGCAGAGCAGCGCCATGGCGGCAGCGACGCAACGAGAAAGAGGCGAGCGCGCTGTCACGTCAATGCGCCCCCACAGTTGGCGCAGAACTTGGCACCCGCCGCCGCCGCGGTGCCACACTCAGTGCAGTGCACGCCTTTCGGTGCCATCGGGGTTCCGCAGCTCGAACAGAATTTGGCCCCGGGCGCGTTCGGTGCGTGACAATTTGCACACGCATTGCCGCCGGCGCTGCCCCCGGGTCCCGGCGCAGGCCCGGGAGCGGGACCCGTGCCTGGATTTGGCGCCGCTCCGGGCGAAGGACCGACTCCGAGACCGGCGACAATTCCCCCGAGACCCATGCCGACGCCGAGCGCGGCCGTGCCACCACCGCCGCCCGCCGCCGCGCCTTCCCCAATTCCCTTGAGCGCAGCGCCGACGCCGTACTCACGAAAGCCGCCGGCCAATCGCGAATAGGCCGTGTCCTTGCGCAAGCCTTTCAATGTTTGTTCATCCTCGGGGCTCAAACTGATGGTTACGTTGCCCAGCCGAGTGATCTTGAGACCATACGGCGCCAGCGGTTCTTGAACGTCAGCCATCAACGCTGCCTCGATGTCCGCCGTTCGTCCGGCCAAACCCAGCACCGGCCATTTCTCCGCCGTTAGCTTTTTCACGACGCTGGTACGCAGCGCCTTGAGAATCTGTTCGCGCGCCCAATCGGTAATCAAGTCGTTGGAGGCCTGGCGAGTGCCGACCAATTTCAAGATCATCGCGGTCGGGTCGCTGACCATCATCGCGTACTCGCCGAATACCCTTAAGCCCACCGCGAGTCCGGTTTCCGGGTCCTCGATATTGTCGATCGGTCCGCCGAACGGGAGACTGACGAATTCCCGCGTGCCCACGAAGTAGAGCTCGGCGCGGTACATGTTGCCGCCGCTCGCCCAATCGACGATGTCCCCCAAGAAGGGAATCAAGGCACCGTCCATGGTCGATCGGCCCTGAGGCAGGGTACCTGACAGCTTTCCTTCCTTGAAAAAGAGCGCGGTCTCATCCGGCTGCACCGTCACCTGGGTCAGCTTGCGAATGGTCATATCCGGCCATTTGTAGAGAATGTCTTCTTTTGCGGCGTCGGGCCGCGCGATGAACTGTCGATTCAGATCCGTGGGGTGGCCGAATAAGCTCACGATTCACTCTCCTGACGGTTTGACTGCGGGTCTCGATGCGGCCCGCGAGTAGGATTTCTTATCTCTAAAACCGCTAATCGACCAAGTTCCCGCCACCTCTCGTCGATCGCTCTGTCGATCGGCGTGGCGGGATTGCGCATCGGTTCTGGTTCTATTTAAGGCCAACCCGTCTCTCGCTGGAACCGTCGATGTCAGTCACCACCCAAGCCTTCAAAGACGCTGCCGGTCAAAGCGCCGATATCCGCTTGGCGGTAGCCGGCGCCATCACCGTGACGTTCTCTCTCGCGGCGTTCGCGGCCGGGATGCTCGGCGTGTTGCCCTCTGGCTTCAGCACCGCCATCGTCATGGTCGGAATGGGGTTTTCCCTCAAAGCGATATGGACTTATGTGGCGAGATCCGCCACCTCCGCGAGCCGCACCCGCATCGCCACCCTGATGTCGAACATCGGATTGGCGATCTCGGCTTTGGCTGTCATCGCCGCGCTGCCAAGGCTCACGAAAACCTCGGGCGTGGGTTTGCTGCTCGTCGATCTGCTCGCGCATCTGTGGACTCTGGCGATACTCACCGCCGCAGCGGGTCCGGTGCGCACCCTCGGTTGGCGTGCCTTCTTGGGTGCGTTCTTGTTTGGATTTCTCGGACTGACGGGACTCGCGAGGTTCCTCGGACGGCCGCTGATCGTGGCGCTCGGAACCTCGAGCGTGTTTGCCGCCGCCATCTGGGTGCCGCTTACAGAGGAGCTATGCAAAATGCTCCCGGTCATTTTGATCCTGGTGCTGGCGCTGCGCCGCGCCGAGACTCGCCCCTCGTTGCTCGATCTGGTTCTGGCCGGTGCGTGGGCTGCCGCCGGTTTCGCCGTGTACGAAAACGCTACCTACGGGCGCGGCGGATTTTCGTTGACGGCAAGTCCCGTCCTCTCCCTGATTTTTCCGGCCACCCTGAAAGGGTCAGCCTTCGGCTGGACCGTCGCTCAGACCGGTCATATGGTCCATACCGCGCTCATCGCGCTCGGCGTCGGCTTTGCGTTTCTGTATCGCCGCCGCCTACAGCGACCTTGGATCGTCGCGGCGACCGCCCTCGCCGTGGCGCTCATCGAGCATTGCTCCCAGAATGCAATCAGCACCGGCGGTGCGAACAAAATCATCGCCGACGCGCTGTTGGCCATTACCTTGAATGGCCGACTTTCGGCGATTCTCTTGGTAGCAGGCATCGGCTACGTGCTGGCCGTCGAGTGGCGTGCGGTCGGAGGTGTGTTTCGGCCGCGTGAGTGGCTGCAATTGCGACCCGCCGAAATGCAGCGTCGCGGCACACTACTCGCCTCGCTACAAACCCGTACGCCGAAAGCGACGGTCAGCGTCCCCCACGGAAGCGCCCAATGATCGATCTCGTTATGAGCCTCCTGCACTTCTGCGCGAGTTGCGTCAGCGACAACAATGTCATCCCGCCGGCATTGGGCGCGTTGGGCGGAGCCGCTGGCGCGGCGGGTGGTCTCGGCGGTCTGCGCGGCTTAGGGGGCGGCGCCGGCGGTGGTGGCCCGGGAGGTGGCGGAGGCGCTGGTGGAGGCGGCGCAGGCGGTGGCCCTTCCGGGCATGGAGCTAACGCGGCGCCAGTCAGTCGACCGCAACCCATCGGCGATGCGTCGCCAAGCGAACAGCCACCGTCCAGTGACACCCAACCCACTGGAGACGCCACGCCAGCTCCTGGTACACAACCGAGTGGCGCGTCTCCGCCGGGCAGTGATACGCCGCCCGGCGGCACTCCGACCACGAGCACGACCCCTGACGGAACCGTTACCACGGTGCAACCCGACGGCTCCACCAATGTCGCTTCAACCCTACCGCCTTCGGGCAGCGGACTCACCACCGGACCCGGAGCGACCGACCCGAACGATCCTCAGCAAGGGCAACAGCCGATCGGCTTCACGCACCAGGTGCTAGGTTCCAGCTCGCCGAGCGACCCCACGTCGACGATTTCCGACATGCCGAACACGGCGCACGTTCAGGGGACACCAACGCCCGGTACGACTCAGCCCGGCGCAACTCCGCCCGGTACGACTCCGCACAAACCGAATACCCCGTGATTGCTTGGGCTCGACGCTACCGGCGAATGGGTGTGCGGCTGTCGATGCGGCAGCTCCGCGCTGATCGCCTCGCCGCCGCGCTACTATTTGCGTGAGAGCGCCCGGTTCCTATTCATCGGGTCCCTCGCGTTGGCGGGTTCTTGGCTCGTTTCGGGTTCTACAGGGGTGAGTTGCAACGTCACTCAAGAGGACCAGATACGTGCGCCACGATCGATCGGCAGCTTCCCCCTCCTCAAAGTCCTGGCGCCGGGTAACGCATGCGTGGCGGCGCTGGGTTTCGCCTCGCCAGACCGTGCTCCCTCACGCGACGGCAATGGGCTTGCTGGTAACCCTGGCAGCGTGCTCGCACTCGTCCGCTCCAACGCCTGCCGCCACGGGCACGGCCACCACTGCGGCCACTGGATCTGCCACAGGCGCGGCGTTGCCGGCCCTCGTGCCGACGCGTTCGACCTACGACGTGACCCTGAAACCCGAAACGAAGGTCATCGACACCGCCACGATCGCGCGGGCCTACCGCGGTGCGACCTCCGACGGGATGCTGACGTTCGATGCCGCCGCCGCACCGGAAGTGGCAGCGATGGCGCCCGGCACGGTAGCGATATTTGCCGGAGTCGCGCTGCTGCGAGTGAGCAGCGTCACCTCGACTGGCGGCAAGATCGCGGTCGCAGGAACACCCGTAGGGCTCGAGGACGCAATCGACCACGGACATATCGCGTGGTCCGCGCCTCTGGATTTCACCAAGGTCGCCTTCAGCCCGCCACCGGGATTTCACCGGGTCACGGAGCAGAGCGGCCCGCTGCTCGCGCTCGTTGGCCTGTTGGTGCCGCGCGCGGAAGCCGGGCTGTCGCTCGCCGACAATACCTGGGACGGCAAAGTTAAGGACTGGAAGATCAGCATCGCGCTCACTCCCTCGAACGGCAACCTGCACCTGGATCTGCACGCGACCAAGACGATCGACGGCGGTACGATCGACGTTCACGGCGTGGGGCAGTTCAACGGTCTGACGAACGAAGGCTCAATCACCCTCGCCAATGGTGCGACCACCGAGATCACATTCGACAACAAGGGGCTGAGCGGCACGGTCGACTTCGACTGGAAGGTCGCCTTCGATGCCGAACACGGCGGTAGTGACCCGAAGATGAGGGAATCGGACCTCATCAACCTGCCGTTCTCGTTGGATCTGCCCCTGGTACTGGGACCGATACCCTTCAAGCTGAGCTTCAAGACCGCGTTCGCTTTTCAGCCAACGTTCACGAGCAAGGTGACGGTTGCGCAAGGTTCCTACCACGCATCCTACGGCGGTGACTTGCCCATGACCGCCACGGCGGACGCGAGCGCCTCCGGTTCCACACCCGGCGGCGGGGCCGCTGCCGCGCCGGCACCGGCGAGTGCGCCTGCAGCGGACGGAGCCGCCGGCAGTGCCTCCGGCACCGGCACGATCAATTCCTACGGCGGCACGCTCTCGGTCGCGGCCGTAGGCCTCTCGACCACGGTCGCACTACCGAAGATCACGCTCACCATCGGATTGCCCAGCGCGTTGAGCTCAATCCTTCCTTCTTCGGATTTCGGCGGCCCGTACGCGACCCTGCTCACGCAGGCCAACTTCCTGGCCACCGGCGTGACGACCATGGTCCAGTGTGAAAAGCGGGAGCTCAACCTGTTGGTCGTCGTGGGCTACACGCCCGGGCTTCTCGGGAAGCTCAAGCTAAAACCCCAGTCGAAGACGATCCTCAACCAGAGCTATACGGAAATCCGCCCCCCGAACATCACGCTATGCAAGGGTTGAGAGTCGCTCTGTGAGGGGGAAGAGGAAGAACAGGTTTGTTGCAGGTCCCGCCATTCTCGCCGGCCACCCTCCCTGCGAGCAGCTGCCGACCTTGGTGCACAGTCTGCGGCGGGATCACCACCGCAATCCGGTTCTTGTGAGTACCGATACCCGCCGCGCGCCGCGCAACCCGCTCAGTTCAAGGAGTTCCTAATGTTGAGCATCCCTGTACGTCCACTGTCGGCCATTGCCGCCTTCAGCATTGCGGCGACGATGAGCACCTCCTGCAGTAACACGGACACGCCAGCGGCGGCCGCGAAGAACGGGGCACCGCAGAGCGCCGTCACCGGCGCGGCGACCCACCCGACACCGGACTCCTGTACGTTACTGTCCGCCGACGAGGCGCAGGTCTACGTCGGCACGCTCACCAGTCCACCATTTCGCAGCAACGACGACGGGCTCGCGGATGCCACGGGTGAGGCATGCGTCTACCGCGGCTCCGGTGCACGGCAACTGACGATCGCGCGCACCGGCGAGGGCTCCGCGGCCGCCGGCCGGGTTATGAAGGACTTGCCGAACGCCGTGGGTAGTGCGCTCGAAAAGGCAGGCGCCGGCAACCTTGCTGCCACGACCCACAAGGTGATGGCACAGGCACCGGATGGGCCGTGGGACCAGGCCACCTGGATTCCGGGCGGTACGTTCATCGCCACCAAGGGCGATCAGGGCGTCCATGTGGATGTGGGTGGCGCCAGTGGCAAGCAGGAAGATGCCGTCGCACTGGCGCGGCTGGCCATGCCGCGCCTCGATCACCCGCTCGACTACGACGGTGCCCGGGCTGCCGCGAATCTGCCGAAGCCCAAGGCTCATCCGGCCAATGCCTGTGACGTCGTGCCGCAAGCGGCTGTCGAAGGAGCGATCGGCACTTTCGCCGCGCCGCCCGCTCCGCAAACCGATGGCTCACAGTGTGCGTATCAAGTGGCGAGCGGGCAGGGGCCGCGCACCTACTTGGTCGCGTTCACCTGGACGGGTGGCATCAAGGGCTTCAACACGCTCAAGAATGGCATGTCGACGCTCGGGTCGGTGATGGGCGGCTCCATACCAACCGCCGGCATGGACTCCATGAAGATGGACCCGAACATGTCGAAGATGATGGGTGGTCTCATGAACCTGGCTGGCGGCGGTGGCGGGGGCGCGCCCGGCGCTGCGACGCAGGTCGGATTCAAGACCGATACCACGCTCAAGGGACCCTGGGACAGCGCCATGCTCCTGCACGGAACTCAGCTCTTCGCCGTCAAGGGCGACGTCATGGTCAGCATGGATCTGAAGAGCGCGGACTACGAGAAGGCCAAGGCGCTGCTGGCGGCGGCCTGTTCAAGCCTGTAGTCGCCGTCCGCTATCACGGCGCACAAACCAAATACTCGGTCGTTGGCCGCGTGCAGCGCGGCCATCCCGATTGCTCTAGCCGATCGTTCCACCCAGTTCGCGAAATAGCCACGCGCGCGCCTTCAACCAATCGCGCTGCACGGTACGCAGCGACACGCCCAACGCGCGTGCCGTATCCTCCTCGCCGTAACCGCCGAAGAAGCGGCACTCGACCACATCGGCAAGGCGCGGCATCTCCGTGGCCAAACGTTCCATCGCCTCATTGAGGGCCAGCATGCCCTCGTCGGAATCGATGGACATATCCGCCACATTCGACAGCGTGAGGTGCTGGCCGCCGCCGCCGCGCTTTTCCGCCAGCCGCGCCTGGGCGTGATTGATGATCGCGTGGCGCATGGCAAGCGCGGAGGCGCGCAGGAAATGGGTTTCATCGGCAAAGGTGCGTGATTGTCCGAGGCGCAGATAGGCCTCATGCACGAGCGCCGTCGTTTGCAGTGTTTGCCCTGCCCCGAATCGAGCCCGCGTCCGGTGCGCGACGCGCCTCAACTGGTGGTAGAAGACCGGCAGCAACTCAGAGGCAATGCGGCGCACATCCGCGGAAGCCGTACTGGCCTCCAATCGAATCAGCGCGTCTCGCGGCAAGGGGTGTTCTTCGTCGGCCACCGGACGATTCTAGGCAAATCATAGCCAAGCGGTGAAGAAATCTTGGACGGCGCGACGTCGGTGGCGGGATCGCTGTTCGCTTCCGGTTCTTAAAGAGCATGAACTTCCGACGTCGAGTATTGCCATGAAGGCCTTTTGCACCGGCTGCGGCTCCGCACTGAATCCCGACATCGCTTTCTGCACAGGCTGCGGCACGGCGGCTCAGCCCTCCACCGAGCCCACTCGCAAGAACCGCAAGTGGCCGTGGATTCTGGCCCTGATTCTCCTCTTCGCCCTCGGCTTCTGGCTAGGACGTCTGATGGCGCCGAAATGTCCGCCGTGCCCCGCGCCGCCGACCGCCGGCGCGGGCGGGCGGGCGGGCGTCGCAGGAGGCGGCGGTGGCGGGCGCGGCTCCCCCGGGGACGGTGCTAGCGAACACGGTCACGGCGGCGCCGGCCAAGTCGACGGCACCGCGCGGCTTCATGGGGATGGCGGCAGCGCTGAAGGCAGCGGCGGTCCCGGTTCTGCCGGCAGTGGCACGGGAGACGGTGACATGACAGGCGGCGGCAAAGCCTCTGTCAATGGGGACGTCAGCGCTCACGGCGGCAAGGCCAAACCCGAAGTGGGAGCCAACGGCTCGGATGATAATGGCGGCGGCACCGGCGGCAAAGGGAACCCTGGCGACAGCCCCAATGGACCGGACTCCGACCCGGACGCAAAGAAACGAACCGAAGCTGGGGTGTGGCGGCTCGCTGCCGGTGCTCCTCTTTCCGCCAACAGCGTGGATGTGCCGCAAACGAACGGGAAGGACACGTCAGTCAAAGTGCTGAGCGCTCCTGATTTCAGATACGACAAGACCGGCCTGCCTCGTTACCCGGACGCGAACACCGCTGTCTCAAGCGCCATGTCCTACGACGTGGAGGGCAGAACCGACCAGTACCACAGCAGCAGCGGCATCTTGACCAACGGCTCCTTCGATGACGTGGTCAGCTGGTATCGCAAGAACCTACCGCCGGGCTGGTCGAATTCCACCATAAGCGATTTGAACCGATTGGGCGCCGTTGCCCAACAATTGTCCCCCGACAAGATCATGCAAATGATGGCCGCTCAGAGCGATGCCACAGCGGTGAAATCCGCCGCTGAGACACCCGCCACCGCCACCACCGACAGAACGCGACTGTCCCTGTTTGCTCCACCGGCGGGAACCAAAGGCGAACTCGGCGTCATGATTGTTCAGAAGGGCGACCAGCCGGTCGAGATCATGATGAAAACCCATGCGAGTCCCTAGCCAGCACCGCTGCCATCCGAACCGATCTTCTAAACAAGGAACACTCGATGAGCATACCTTTCAAAGCGCCGCCGACCGCGCCACTCACGAAAACCATCGTCTACGACGGTGTTCGGGCACCGGACGGCGTGACGCAATAACGCATCAAGAGGGGAACTATGAAATGTCCGAAATGCCAGGCACCCATTGAAGCCGACAGCCGCTTCTGCGGCCGCTGTGGTCAGATGATCGACAAAGGCGGCGCCGCCCAACCATCCTCTGTGGTTCAACCCGCACTCACCGGCGCCATCCCGGTCGCCGCCACGGCGGGCAATGCAACGGCAGCCCCGGCATCGGCCGCGGGATCCACGGCGTCCGCGGGGCTTGCTGTGCCGTCGATGGCACGGTTGATCGAGCGCATCAAGAACATCGTGTTGGGGCCGAAACTCGAATGGCTTGTGATTGCACCCGAACC
>Ga0182013_10008096_pt1 | contig 11392 bp, 16 predicted proteins | sample 612S2MmetaG_FD_120487 | JGI IMG/M metagenome (GOLD analysis project Ga0182013, IMG submission 120487) | Permafrost microbial communities from Stordalen Mire, Sweden - 612S2M metaG | ecosystem: Environmental > Terrestrial > Soil > Wetlands > Permafrost | place: Sweden: Stordalen | collected...
CACCTCAACAGTGAACTCTGCCTGCTGACAGAGGACTTCAACAAATTCGCCGACTCCACGGAGGCCAGTGGCAGGCAGCCAGGTATGCCCATTGCCGCGGAGGAGCCCAACTGTTTCGCAGCAGTTGAGCACGCACAGGCAGAACCGGAGTGATCCTTCGATGAACGTTGACATCCAGATCGGTCTGAATTACCGGTATCAGTTGCGCCACGCCCTACTGATCTACGGTGGGAACAGCGGAAACCATAACGGGGCCGCTTTCGTGACCTTGCACGACGTGCTGGGCCAGGATACGCCGACGCTTGGCCCGGCCCAACCGCTCTCCAGCAAGTTCCTTGCCGCCCTCTCCCGCGACCTCCGTCAAAACGCCGGCGTCGAAATCCTGCCTGAGAGCGTGCTCGCATATACCCCCGAACTGTTCGCATGGTGGACGCCGGCGGGAATACGCCCCATGTTTTTCGGGTCTCCCGATGGGAAGATGGCGAAGTCGAACGGGCTCTCCTTCCCGCAACCAGCTCTCGTCTTCGTTGTGAATGGACACACCCTCTCTGTCCGCGCTCTCAAGACAAACCAGCGTCCATCGGCAGACACCAAGCTGTATGTGGCGCCCTACTGGAATGTCGGCGACGGCGGGTGCATCTGTCTCGGCTCGGCGCGTATTCCAACATCCCCTTCCATCGGGGCCATTCCGCAATGGGAGCGCGCTTTCTTCGAGAGCGAGTTCACTCACCCGAATGGGGCCCAACGTCTGACTACACACAAGGGCGGCTTCGCCGGACTGTGGGAGTCCCTGACCGGCAAAGACCGCTTCCCCTCCCGCTATCTCGTGGAAGCAAACCAAGCACTCACCGCCTTCATCGAGGCCAGTCATGCAAATTGAACACTCAATACACGAGCAGCTGCTTCGCCAGCGCATCCGGATGCTGATCGTTGGCGCCGGAGGCACCGGGAGCGCCTTTCTGCTCAACCTTCCATACCTCCACCAGGCCCTTACCGCGTGGGGCCACCCGAATGGTCTATCAGTCACAGTCATGGATGGAGACGCGGTTTCAGAAACGAACTGCGTTCGCCAGCCGTTCTCGGTCTCGGACATAGGCCAAAACAAGGCCACCATCCTCGTGAATCGACTGAACCTCTTCTGGGGGCTGAATTGGTCTGCCGTCTCGAACAACTTCACGAGGGAGTGCCTCCGGGGAAACGGATACTCCGACAACTGTGACATCGTGGTGGGATGCGTGGATTCGCGCGCGGCGCGCAGGGAGATCACAGCGGCTGTCACCAGGAGCTTTTCCGGCGTCAGCTATTACCTAGACCTGGGCAACAACAGCGCAGCTGGCCAGTTCGTCCTCGGTGAGCCCTTGAATTCCAGGAACAAACGGAACAAGGAACGACTGCGGATTGTCTCCGAGCTGTTCCCGGAAATGTTGGGCGAGGAAGAAGACCCGTTGCCGAGCTGCAGCGCCGCTGCGGCGATTAACGCGCAGGAACCGTTCGTCAACCAGACCTTGGCGATTTCCGCGCTCTCCATGCTCACCCGCCTCTTCCGTTACGGCCGCATCGCCTACCAGGGTGGATTCTGGAACGCAGAAAGTGGGCGGATGGCCCCCCTCGTCATCGATCCCGAACAGCGCCGCCGCCTCTCGCGCGCAGCCGCGCGGCGAAAGGCGGCGTGAGACCCTCACATCGGTTTGCGTGCTCCTGGAAAAGCAAGCCGCCGGAGTTACAGATCGGGACTGACATCGCCCATCGCGACGCAAATCTCACAAGCCCCGATTCGTCCAGGCGATTTCAGTCGCCATGCCGACTTCGGGGGAGTAATTGTGGTGCCAATGATCTATTCTGGGTGGCGGAATGGCCTGAGGGTGTACAGTGAATCTTCTTTGGCAAGTCTCTGAATCCGATATTGCGACCGTAAGAAACCTGCGGACCGCCGAGCAAGAGCACCCATGGGTGAAAGACAGATTTGACAGGAATCTGCACTACCCGAAGGCTGAGATCACGCGATCATATTTCTGGAAGGTGCTCGTTTCCATGCGTGCCACGACAATGGCGGCTAGCGGCGAAGGCAGCGCCATCGAGAAGTTTGAAAGTCTGAGGCCTTTCCCTCTCTCGCTTGAGCGAGTTCAGGGGGAGCCTGCGGAAGCGCGGAAACAGTTACTACACCTGGTGCTTGGGGAGCACAAGGTCGGGACCCACCGCATGAAGATCGCGTCGGACCTCGCCTGGAACTTCGCGAAGCTTGAGGAGGACAGTTGGCTTGCCCTACTCGAAAAATGCAATTCGTTGCTTTTGCCTTCCGAGCCCAGCGCCGAGCGGGGGGTAGCCGATTTTCTCGCCAGCAGATTACGAGGAATCGGGCCGAAGCAAGCCCGAAACATCCTTCAGGATCTGGGGCTGACGAGGTTCGAGATCCCCATCGATAGCCGGGTCATGAGATGGCTCAACAATTGCAACGTCTTCCCTCTCACAGTGACCGCAGGAGCGCTTTCAGATTGGAATTACTACCACTTCATCCTTGACGCCATTCAGGAGCTTTGTAGGAAGTGTGGTACCTATCCCTGCATACTTGACGCATCGATCTTCAGTTCGTTGGAGAATCGCCAACATGTCTCGCACCAGCCGGGGAATGGTGTACCTGACATCTGAAATCGGCAGCAGATCACTGAACAGTCGCCGACTGTTACCTATCTCGGCGGGGCTGGCGGTGTTTCTTCTGGTTCTATGAACTAATACAACTGCCTAGCTGCCCGCCCTTCTCCGATGCCCTAGAAGCGTCGGGGCAGCATTTGCGCCTCCCCCCGACGGGCAATTGCTCGTAAGGCGGCAGCTCTCTAATGTGCCGCATCCCTCACGCTGTTCCAAATGGGCTCAATTCTGGACCATATCTCGTCGACAGCATCTACGCTTATGAAATCCTCTGCCGGAACCCCTCCCATGGACCATCCATCAAATGAAATCGCCTCCGACTCGTACTCGATGCGAAGAGCTGATATGAAGGCTTCCTTTATCTTCGGATCGTCATCCTGGACGCCGAAGCACAGCGGATAGCGGTGATTGGCCTCCCAGAACGCAACCCAGCTCCCGATGAAGAGCAGATCGCGTTTGCCCTTCTTCAAGTAAAATCCGAACTCGTCCTTCGTCTCACTGGTCAGCTCACCCGCATTCCTTTTTGGCACTTTCTGCTTTAGCCCAAAAAGTACGGCGCTCATTTTCACAATCGTTCGAATTGGGAATTCCGACGAAAACATCGATTCAATCTCCTCACGTTCAAAACTGATAGGACCAAAGTGCTCGACTAGCAAAAGGCGAAGTTCCTCTGGGAACACCGTTTCGTATTTAATGCGACCATCAGAAACGAGTTGAAGAACGTCTTCCCAGTACACAGGCGCAACTAGCACGGAGGTTGCATCCCCCCTCTTTTTGAGAGCAGCAATACTGTTTCTAAGCTTTCGTCTGAACTTCCAGTTATGGGGCACAAGAAACACGAGGACAGCTCGCTTCCCGGCCTTAACTTGACCATGTAAATAACTGAGATAAGTCTTCCCGTCGCTTAGCTCTTGCTTGCTAGTGCTGGATCTGTGCGCGTCTGTCTTGATTTCCACAATCACACAGGCTTCCGGCGACTCAATGCGGAGATCAGGCTGCCCGCAAGCATCAGGCAAACGCCTTTGCGGTATGACTTCTACGCCGCTGTCAGCCACCTGATCGGCATCCAATTGTAGAAAGCGCGCGACGAGGATTCTGCGGAAGACCATATCGCGGTTCATCAAATTGCAGAGAAGTCGTGTATATGCGTTCTCGCCAGAAACGGCAGCATGAAAGATGGAGTCGGCCATCATGACCTCCAGGTGCACTTAGTCAGAAGCGTCTTTTGCGGGAACTGTGTGTTGATAGTAAACCTGATTAAGGCGGGACACCGCTGTCCCAATTTCCAATACCAACTCTCTTGGTGCCAATGCTTCGGCATCCGCTCCCCAACCAATGAGCCACCGCCTGACTTCCCACAAATTGGCAACTTGAAGCTCCCTTATCATGCTTCCGTCCTCCTGTGTGTGGAACTTCTGCGAATCATGCCAATGGCGCTCCATGACGTAAGGCGCCTGACCGGGCGAGAATCGGATACGGCCGGTGGCCCACATCTTACCATCCATAAATGAACGGGTGCCCCATGTCTCGCTTCTGAGGCATGGGAGTGTAGGATGACGAAGGGCCTCATTCGGTTCCAGCAATGCGGGGGCTAAGCGCAAATGATCTTAACGTTCACCCATCTTTCGTGATCTTGGAAGCTTTGTCTCCCATGCGCCAGCGGTCCATCAAACGGCCGATCCCGAGGCGTCCTCCATTCGTAAAAGATACCTTCGGAGGCCACGTCACAGTCCGAAGTTCGACAGGCCAAATGGAGACGGTCATATTGTTCCAATCGCCCGGCTTGGGGTGAAGGGTGACCTCTGGCTGAGTGGCCAGTTCGTTGCCGGGATGTATGGTCACAACCTGCGCAACGAAATATCCCATGATGATTGTCGAGACCGATGCGGTGCCGATGCGGATTGAGTTAGATAATAGCGCGAAATCGGTCCCGGTTTGGTTCAGGTGCGAACCGGCGACCCGGGCCAGCCATACGCGCGTCAGGTTCGGAATTTGACGGGTGACGCGGAGGTTGAAGCCCTCGTCCTTCGTATAGAACCTGTTCTCGGCCTTCCTTCCCTTGGTCGACTCGAACATCATCGTTGTCTTTACCGCCCATACTGCAACAGTCAATTGCTGAGCCTCGTCAAGGGGTATCGAAAGATCCTGGAACATCGAGCCGATTATAGGGATGTTTTCCGCTTCAAGCTTACTCATCCATCCGTTGTTGCATGCGCCGCAGACGGATTTGACGGTTTGCTGTGGGTTGGGAAGAATGACTTCCGGGCCATCTCCACGCCGCATGCGAAGCGGGCCGAAATCCTTCCGCGCGTGAATCCACGCAGGCCAAAGATGCTCACGGCTTCCCGAGGGATTATCGCAAAACAAACATGGTTCAGACATGCACGGAGTATACTCGTCGACATGAAATCTGCCCTGTTTTCTGTTCACGAAACGCCGAGGACTTGCTATAACGATCTGGATGGATCTGAGCAGTATTGTACGACGAAATGAGATTGGCGATAGCGACCGCTCAAGCTACCCTACCAAGTGCATACATCGCACTTCTCGGCCTCAAAACTTACGGCGATTTTCTTCGTGTGTTCGGCTATGGATTGCGGGACGGTTTGCTCCGTTTCTCCCTGAATGGGATTATCTGACGCTGCGGTCAGCCGTTCAGGCGGCCCCTTGATCTTGGCAAGCGTGAAGCCGTCATTGTCCTGCAGGACGAAGGTAAAATCGCCCGTATAGGAAATCTGATCGGGTGGTCCAATGACAAATCCACTAGCAAGCTTGGTTTCCTGCCTATACTTCTGAGGGAGAGCGGAAACAGGATTGGGCTTTATTGGAAGCTTCAAGACATATCCGATCTGAATCCCTTTGTCGTGTTGCAGAAACTTGACTCGGCCTTCCGGCTTTCCGGCACTTGGCGGCGGAATGTCGTCTTTCATTGCCGCTTCGTCGAAAAGGACGGCTTCTCTATCCGGGACAATTGCTATCCACCCCGCGGGAACAGTTGCTTTCTTCAAGAACAGAACCAGACCGGCGCCGAGAACGAAGGACAGTACGGCAACAACCGAGATGATCAGCAGTCTTTTCATGGACGGTCTAATAATAGCTGGTTGCATCGCTTCGATCATACCCATCTCTGGGGAATGCAAGAGGCGGGTGGCCCGGGTCTTAGGGATGTAAACCAACCTTAAATGGAGGGTGGCGAGTGGCCCATGTCTGATCATCCGAAAATGAGTGAGTGCCCCTCAAAACTCAGGGAGAATTGGGGTCTGGAGCCTGATAAAGGCGATTTAGGACAATCGCGCGGCAGGAGGGCCGAGCGTGATTGATTATCGGGAAGAGCTGCGCAGGATTGAAGAAACGCTAGATTCTCTGCGGACGGAGTTGGACGAGACCGACTCGCAGCAACGTAGGCTGACTTTGGCTGCCGAAATTGATGCACTCGAAAAAGACGCCGACTTGTACAGGTCCGTGATCTCCCTGGAGGAGCAATGAGTGCGGGCCCGTTTCATCACCCTCGACCTCTGCCGAGATTCTGCCTCGACTGGGCTGAGGCCCTCATGTCAGTCGGGCAGCTCATAGTTGGAAATCTTGACGTTATGCTCGACGGTACTGAAACAAGATCTTGGGTGATTCTGGATGATTCTCAATGCTAACGATGCCCTTAGAATCAATAGGTTACGACCGTGGGCCTAACCGTCACGGCAAAGGCCTTGAACGAGCCATTCGAGATTAGTACCGAAAAACGCCCCATGGCGCGCGGGATCTTCGATCCCAGATTCAGTCCCAGGATCCCATGACACTGGCCGACTTGAACGAAGCCGCTGCGGCGGCGGACGCATTCGCGTGTTCCTGAGTCGACATTTGTGGCTGTCCCGGTAGTTTGGTTCGCAGAGGAGGAACTCTCTGTGAACCAACTACGTCAGCTCATGCTTGAGGAGTTGCAACGACGCAACTTCGCTGCCACAACCATCCGCACGTACCTTCACGGCGTTGCGCACTTCAGCCGGTACTTTCGCCGTCCGCCCGATCAGCTTGGACCTGAAGACATTCGCAAGTATCAGGCGATGCTGTTCTCCAAGTTGAAGTACAGCCCGAACACCGTCATCCTGCGGCTGGCATCGCTACGGTTCTTTTACATCCACGTATTGAAGCGCAACTGGAGCATTGCAGAGACGCCCTATCCGAAGAAGTTGCGTCACCTCCCCGGGGTACTCAGCCAGGAGGAGGTGGGGCGGCTGATCGACGCCGCGGATAGCCCATTTCACCGCATCCTGTTGATGACGATGTATGCCACCGGCGCACGCCGCGCAGAAGCGGCTCACCTGAAGGTCAGTGACATCGACAGTCAGCGGATGGTGGTTCACATCCGCGAGGGCAAGGGCGGCAAGGACCGCGATGTCATGCTCAGCCCGAGGCTGCTCGAAGAGCTGCGCACTTACTGGCGCGGACTTCGGCGCAAGCCGAAGGAGTGGTTATTCCCTGGCAACCGCTGGCACACGGCAAGTTACCCGGTGACCACCAAGGTCCTATGGACTGCCTGCCAGATCGCTGCTGAGCGGGCCGGGCTCGACAACAGGCACATCCATCCGCACACTCTGAGGCATTGTTTCGCGACACATCTGCTTGAGGCCGGAGCGGACCTGCGCACGATCCAGATCCTGCTCGGCCATCGCGACCTCGAAGTCACTACCGTCTATCTGCATCTCTCGCAACGGCACCTCAGCGCGACCGCCAGCCCGCTCGATGCCCTCATGCTTTCTTCACAAGGAGGACACAAGCACAGTTCATGAGTCGGCCTCTCATGGAGATGGCCGACATCGTTCGCTGTGCTGGACAGTCATTTGTTGAACACAGCCGCAGGTGGATCAACTGGCAACACCAGAAGGTGCTGCTGGCCATCGCACGCTGTCGCACGGTTGCACTGGGCGGACATCGCGACCGCTGCACCGGCTGCGGATATACGGCCAGGATCTCCTATAACTCATGCAGAAATCGGCATTGCCCAAGATGCCAGGGCAACGCGCGTCGACGCTGGCTCAAGGCGCGCGAGGGCGAACTGCTCTGCCCACTCGCTATGTGCACGCCGTCTTCACACTGCCGCGGGAATTGGCCCCGCTCGCCTTGCAGAACAAGCGGCTGGTCTACAACCTGCTCTTCCAAGCCAGCGCCGAGACCCTGCTTGAAGTCGCTCATGATCCACGGCATCTCGGTGCCGAGATCGGTTTCTTCAGCGTGCTTCACAGCTGGAATCAGCGCTTGCAGTTGAACCCTCACTCATGATGCCCGGCATTATCATCTCCTTCATTTTCAGTGAATAGGGTGGGCTGGTTTTCCACGGGACCCCCTTTCAGAATTAGCTTGCCCGTGCGGAGAAGCTTGTCGAGGATGCTCTGTACTGTTTCGCTATTCAAATCGGCGCGGCAAATCCCCCAAGGAGCACGAGGAGTGACCTGTTCACCTTTCAGCAGGCCTGCCTCTACTAGCCGTGCGATCGTGTTGCTACTCACTCCACATATTCGAGCAGCTTCATTAAGGCTGACTCTGTCAGAATCAGGCAACGCTCGCCTTTGCCCGGTAATTGCGTGGTTGCGTCTTGCAGTAGCCACGCGGGTTTGGTTCCATCGCTTGCTCTTGCCAGTCGAATATCCCAGCCGATTTAACACGGAGGCTATTTGGTCATCGCCGTGGCGAACGGCCATGCGGCGGATGACCTCCAGCGCCTCCATCGACGTCGCGCAGTCAGTGGCTGAACGCGGCCGCTCCATCGTGAGTTGGGTATGCGTGCCGCCCTTCCAGTGGACCGTAAACTCAAGAGTCTTTTTCTCCGCATCTGTACGCACGACGATTTCTTCCATAACAGTACGGAAGATCATCTTCTTCAGTGCTGGTGGACAGTGATCGCTCTGCCATATCTCAGTGAAGTTGTCTCCCATAGCGAGGATTCGAGCTTCTTCTTCGGCGGATAGTGAGTATCTTTTTCCATTAAGGCTGGCCAGTCTCTGCTTGGTAGCTTCGATGTTCTCCAACTTCTCGTTCCAGCGCCGCTCCAACTCGCTAGCCGCAAGACGATTCCTGGCATCTACGGCGTCGTATTGCTCGAAGGCTTTTTTGGCCCCGTACTCCAACTGTTCCAGCTTGCTGCTGAGAGCGATGCGCTGTGCGGTATCGCCGGCACTTAGTTCCTCCAGTGCTCTGAGGCTGGCATTTACTCCAAGAGGCGAGATCACGCGTAGTAGCTCCTGGCCCACCCGGCGGTCTACCGACGCGCCGCCGAAGCCAACACAGTACTGCCCACCGTCGTCAAAATCTCCCTTGCAGAGATAACGCGCATTGGTGCCGCGGCCTCCCCAATAACGTACATGGAGCTTACGGCCACAGTGCCCACAGCGAAGAAGACCCACCAGAAGACCTTGTCCTGCGCGAATCGCGGCCATGGATTCATCCCCCTGCCAGTTTACGGAATTACGCCGCAGCATTCGTTGATTCTCTTCATAGGTTGTCCAGTCAATATAGCCCACATGGTGATTGGGGATGAAGACCCGGCAATCCTCCGCTTGACGCGTAGCCTCTTGATGCTTTTCCAGCCTGCCGTCGACCAGCAACGTTGTGACGGGACGGCGGCCCCACACATAGGCGCCAGCATAGAAGGGGTTGATCAGGATATCGCGCACCAAGCTCTGGGTAGGAATCTTCCAGACCAGTTGTGTCCCCTGGATCGGGTTCGCGGGTAACTCTATATCGTGATCCCGGAACCACAGGAAGGTTTGACGCACGCTCCATCGCTCTCGAAACTTCACGAATACAAGTCGAATGGCTTCGCAAATTCGCTGATCGGGATGCAAGGCGACCTTGCCCATTGGATCGAGAACATAGCCGACCGGAAGCCTTTTGAACAACTCACCGCGGCGCGCTTTGGACTCCTGTCCCGCCTGCATTCGCTGCCGAATCACCTTCAGTTCAACAACACTCAGGGTCCCTTTTATTCCCAGAACCAACTGGTCATCCAGATAATTCAAATCGTATATCTGTTGTTCGTCAGCGATGAGCGTACCAAAGATCTGGCACACCTCCAACAGTCGACACCAGTCTTTGTCGGTGCGCGACAGTCGTGATGCCTCCCGGCTACCGACTATCCCTACCTCACCCAGAGCCACTGCACTGAGGACCCGCTCGAAACCTTCCCGGCGGGCCGATGCCATGGATGCACTCGAGCCAAGATCGCTATCGATGATCTCCACCTGCTTCCAACCCAGTGCGCGTATCCGGTCTGCTACTTCGTACTGAAGACGCTGGCTCTCCAGATTCTGCCGAACCTGCTTCTCGCTCGACTGCCTTAAGTAGACGATGGCTCTGCGAGCCAAGTGCTCCGGCCTGATCTTCGGACTGTATACCAGATCTGTCATCAACGTTTCCTCCTTCTGCCTGAAAGACCTCCATCAGAATGCGAGCCATCAGACCGATCAGATCGGCGCGCATCATCGCATCCATCCGCACGATTCCGCTTTCTTCCGGGATCGCCAGACCCAGCAGTTTTAGTTGCACCACGACGACCTCCCTTGCATTCGTCAACAGCAGTTGGCAGAAGGTTATCGTGGTCGCGATCCTCAGGGGCAAGTGGAGAAAGCAACAACATGAGAGAAAGAAGGGATTCCTTGCTTAGATGAACTTCATCGCTGATCTTGATTGCGGTGCAATCAGGCAACAACATCCATACAGGGATCTTCAGCCGTTTTCCGCCTCGATCGATGACACAGACCGCGCCATCTCCCCGCTTGGGCCTTCGGAGGATCTGAAGAGTAAAACCATAAAGCGGATGGAACGGATAGAAAACCCGAACCTCGTTACTTTCCGCGAACAGGGTATTGTGGGCGCGGATGTTTTCATCCGCACATCCACTGCGTCATTGCCGCCGGCGGCCTTGCGCCGGATCACTCACGATGGATCTCCGCCCGGCGATCGTTCTTCCTGCCCATCGGCGTACTCAGCCGTGTCTTCCGCGGCAAGTTCGTCGCCGGACTGCGCAACGCGTTCCAGCGAAATGCGCTCCAGTTCCGCGGCGAGCTTCTGCCGCTAGCTCAACCGCGCGCCTTCGGTACCTGGCTGAGGGTACTGTTCCGGCACGACTGGGTCGTCTATTCCAAACAGCCCTTCGGCGGCCCAGAACATGTGCTCCGCTACCTTGGTGCCTATACCCATCGCGTCGCCATCTCCAACTCCAGGCTGATCGCTCTTGCCGATGGCAACGTAACTTTTCGCTGGAGAGATTCAGCGCACGGCAACAAGAAGAGACTCATGACGCTCGCTGTCGATGAGTTCCTGCGCCGCTTCCTGCTCCATCTGTTGCCGCCCGGCTTCGTCCGCATTCGCAACTTCGGCTTCCTCGCCAACCGTAACCGCGCCAAGCTATTGCCGCTGTGCCGTCAGCTGATCGGCAGCCCAGAGAGAACGACAACTTCGCCGGCTGAACCGTCTGCCGACGCGCCTCACTCACTCTGGAACTGCCCGGTCTGCGGAGACACCATGCGCGTCGTGGAACGGCTCTCCGCCGCCCAACTCCTGCTTCGCTCTCCACCTCAACCAAATCGGTGCGTAGCATGAACCGCTGTCTACATCCTCGACCCTTGCACGTGCTTCGGCGCGAACGCAGATCCCTTGTCTCATTGGGCCAAAACTGCCTTTCCAGCCGCTTTCCGACGGTTCATCATCCGGCTCCGCCCATCTGCCCGGCCGTCAAAAACGCCGATCTTGCCCG
>Ga0182013_10008099_pt1 | contig 11387 bp, 7 predicted proteins | sample 612S2MmetaG_FD_120487 | JGI IMG/M metagenome (GOLD analysis project Ga0182013, IMG submission 120487) | Permafrost microbial communities from Stordalen Mire, Sweden - 612S2M metaG | ecosystem: Environmental > Terrestrial > Soil > Wetlands > Permafrost | place: Sweden: Stordalen | collected...
CCCTTCTCCGGGACCGTGGTGACTCGCGCCGCCGAGCCGGGCGAGGTCATCACCGCGGGAACGGCCATCATCACGCTGCTCGATCTGACCAAGGTCTATCTCCGCGGGTTTGTGCCGGAGGGCCAGATCGGCGAGGTGAAGGTGGGCCAGCCCGCGCACGTCTATCTCGACTCGAACCCGCAGCAGCCGGTCGACGCAACTGTCTCCCGGATCGACCCGCAGGCCACGTTTACGCCGGAGAACACCTACTTCCGCGACGACCGCATCAAGCAGGTAGTGGGCATCAAGCTGGAATTGAAGGCGGCCTTCGGGCTGGCCAAGCCCGGCATGCCCGCCGACGGCGAAGTGCTGGTGCAGGGCGACACCTGGCCCAAGGTCAAACACAAATGATCGCAGCCAGCCCAGACCGGGATGTTGCTTTGGACGCCAAAGATGGCCCCGCCGGGCAGCCGGCGATCGCCGTCCGCGGCCTGACCAAGCACTATGGCAAGATCGAGGCAGTGCGCGGCATCGACTTCGAAGTCCGCGAGCGCGAGATCTTCGGGCTGATCGGTCCCGATGGAGCCGGCAAGACCTCGACCTTCCAGATCCTTGCCGGCGTGATGGAAGCCACCTCGGGCGACGCCAGCATCTTTGGCCGCCCCGCCCGCGAGATGCGTTCCCAGACCGGCTACCTGACCCAGACCTTCAGCCTCTACCCCGATCTCACCGTCGCCGAGAACATCCGCTACAGCGGCGACCTGCGGCGCATTCCGGTGGAAGAGATCGTGGAGCGCGGCAACCAGTATCTGCGCATGTTCGACATGGACCGCTTTGCCGACCGGCTGGCCGGCAAGCTGAGCGGCGGCATGCGCCAGAAGCTGTCGCTGGTCTGCGCGCTAGTGCCCCAGCCGCGCGTGCTGCTGCTGGATGAGCCCACCACCGGCGTCGATCCGGTTTCGCGGCGCGAGTTCTGGGACGTGCTGGCGCACCTGTCCGCGGAGGGGTTGACCATCCTCATCGCCACGCCGTACCTGGACGAAGCAGAGCGCTGCCATCGTATCGGCTTCATGCATCAGGGCCAGATTCTGCGCATCGGCACCGCTGCGGAGCTGTGCGCGTCCCTGGGGGCCAAGCGCATCGAGCTGCGCACCGCGGACCTGAGGAAGACCGAGAGCCTTCTCTCCCACCAGGCAGGGCCTGACAAAGACATTCTGGATGTGCAGCGTTTCGGCGACCGGCTGGACCTGCTGGTGCGCGATCCCGGCCGCGAGCAGCCAAAGGTAGCCGAAGAGTTGCAGCGCGCGGGAGTGGCCATCGAAGAGATGCGCGTGGATGAACCGACGCTGGAGAACACCTTCGTGGCCAAGCTGCGCGCGCTGGGCCAAAGTGCGGACACGGCCGAGTTTCCCGGCAGGCACGACCACAGCAATCTGCGCGGACAGATCGCCGTAGGCGCGACCGGGCTGGTCAAGCAGTTTGGCGAGTTCACCGCGGTCAAGAACGTCAGCCTGCAGATTCGCAATGGAGAGGTCTACGGCCTGCTCGGGGCCAATGGCGCGGGCAAGACCACCACCATCCGCATGTTGTGCGGCCTGTTGCCGCCCACCAGCGGCACCATGGAGCTGGCCGGCGTGCAGGGAGACCTGCGGTCGGAAGAAATTCGTAAACGAATCGGTTACATGTCGCAGAAGTTCTCGTTGTACGACGACATGACCATCCGCGAGAACCTCGACTTCTTTGCCGGCGTCTATGGCGTTCCCAAGCCCGAGCGCGAGGAAAAAATCCGTTGGGTGCTCTCCTTCTCCGGCCTCGAAGGCAAGCAGGACCAGATCACCGGCAGCCTGCCCGGCGGCTGGAAGCAACGCGTGGCCTTTGGCGCCGCCATCATGCACGAACCCGATATTCTCTTTCTCGACGAGCCCACCTCGGGCGTCGATCCGCTGGCGCGGCGCGCGTTCTGGACGCTGATCAACCGGCTCGCCGACACCGGCGCGGCCATCCTGGTGACCACCCACTACCTCGAGGAGGCGGAGCAGTGTAACCGCCTGGGTATGATGGTCGCCGGCGAGCTGGTCGCCGAAGGCACGCCCAGCGGCATCAAGGCCCAGCAGTCCGGACACCTCATCCAATTCATCGTCGACCAGCCGCAGAAGGCAGCGGACCTGCTGAAAGGCGCCGGGGAGAACTGGCGCGTCTCGCTGTTTGGCGAGCGCCTTCACCTCATCACCGAAGACCCCCCCGAGCAGGCGATCCGCGACACCACCAAGTGGCTGGAGGCGCACGGCCTGCACGTCCTCAGCGCGCGCGAGGACCGCTTCTCATTGGAAGACGTATTCATCTCCATCGTCGAGAAGGCGCGCCTGCAAGGCAAGGTGTCCATTGAAAAGTAGACGGGAGCAGGCATGAGGCGAATCGTCGCGCAGGCACGCAAGGAGCTTACCCAGATCGTCCGCGACTGGCGCACGCTGGCGCTGGCGCTGGTGTTGCCCGTGGTCATGCTGATGTTGATGAGCGCTGCGCTCTCGCTCACCGTCAACGACCTTCCCATCGTGGTGCAGGATTTCGACGGCTCCCCCGCATCCAGCAGCTTCGTCGACGCCTTCCGCGCCTCCATCACCTTCCATGTGGTCGCCTGGCCGGTGGACAAGAGCGCCGAGCAGGCGCTGTCCGCCAATGCGGCGCGTGCGGTGCTCATCATTCCCCCACACTTCGGCCGCGACCTGGCGCGCGGCGTGCCCTCACCGGTGCAGATGATTACGGACGCCTCCGACGCCAATACCGCCAAGCTGGTCTCCGGCGACGCCACCCAGATCGTCACCGCATTCAACCAGCAGATGGCCAAAGGGGCCCAGGCAGGGCCAGTGCAGGCCGCGATGCGCCTGTGGTTCAACCCCGGCCTCTCGTCGAAAAAGTTCTATGGCCCCGGGGTCTTCGTGCTCGCCATCTCCATGTTCCCGCCTCTGCTCGCCGGGCTCGCCATGGCCAAAGAAGGCGAGCAGAAGACCATCCTCCAGGTCTACGTGTCCAGCATCTCCGCGCATGAGTTCCTGCTGGGCAAGATCTTCGCCTTCACGGCTGTGGCGCTGGGAGAGGCCCTGGTCATGGCGTCGCTGCTGTTCACCTACTTCGGCCTCGCCTTCGCCGGAGACCCCACCCCGCTGCTGATTGCCACCCTCCTCTACACCTTCTGCGTAGCCTCCTTCGGCACCATGATCGGGGTCAACATCCCCAACCAGGTCGCAGCCATGCAAGCCGTGGCGCTGGGCGGATTTCTGCTGGTCTTCCTGCTCTCCGGCCTCATGTTCCCCATCCAGAACATTCCCATCGGCCTGCGCTGGATCTCCAACATTGTCTGGGGCCGCTACTACATCGAGATCGTCCGCGATGCCCTGCTGCAGGGCGGCGGCTGGCCCGCGGTCTGGTACAAGGTCATCTACATCGGCCTGATCGGGGCCGTCTTCTACACGCTCGCATGGCTCGGCATGAGAAAGATGCAGGTGAAGGCATGACCCTGCGCGACCTCCTCAACCGCCTCGTCAACTACCGCTTGCGCGCCCTCATCAAGAAGGAGTTCGACCAGATCGGTCGCGACCGCCGGCTGCAGATCTCGCTTATCCTTCCGCCGGTCCTGCAACTCACCCTCTTCGGCTTCGCGCTCAGCGCATCCGTCTCCGACGTCCGCCTCGCCGTGGTCGACGACAGCCGCACGCCGGAGAGCCGCGAACTGATCTCCACCCTGACCGAGAGCAAAAGCTTCCAACAGGCGGGCTACTACTCCTCGGTCGATGAGCTGGGCGACGCGGTCAGTCAGGGCAAAGCCGACGCCGGCGTGGTGGTGCCGTACGACTACGCGCGCGACCTGGCGCGGGGTCGTCCCACCACCGTGCAGTTCCTGCTCAACGCCACCAATGCCAATACCGGCACCATCAGCCGCGCCTATGCGGAGGGTGTGATCCAGAGCTACAACGCCGCTTTGATGAGCCAGGGCATCCACGTCCGCGCAGCGCCCGCCCCCGCATCGCAGTTGGCGCGCACCGGCCAGGTGGAGCTCCAGCCCGCCTTCATCTTCAATCCCGGCCTGGTCGATTCCTGGTTCATCGTCACCGGCGTGCTCGGCCTGCTGCTGATCCTCAACAGCTCCATCGTCGCCTCCGCCGCCATGGTGCGCGAGCGCGAAGCCGGCACCATCGAGCAGCTCCTGATGTGCCCGGCCAGCACCACCGAGATCATCGTCGCCAAGATCACCCCGCTCTTCCTGCTGCTCTCCCTGATGATGTTCGCCGCCATCGCCGTCCTCAAATTCGTGTTCTCGGTCCCATTCCACGGCAGCCTTCCGCTGCTGCTCGGCGCCGGTTGCCTCTGCATCCTGTCCGGCATCAGCATCGGCACCGTCATCGCCACCTTCAGCAAGTCGGCGCAGCAGGCGCAACTGACCAGCTTCTTTGTCAACCCGCCGCTCTCGTCCTTGTCCGGCGCGCTCAATCCGGTCGAGGCGATGCCGAAGTGGCTGCAGCCGCTGACCGTGCTCAACCCCGTCCACCACTTCGCCGCCATCGTCCGCGGCACCATGCTCAAGGGTGGCGGATTCATGGACGTCTGGCCGAACTTCCTGGGCTTATTTCTGTTCACCCTCGTTCTGGTCTCGCTCAGCATCTGGCGATTCCGCAAACAACTTAGTTAGGCATAAAAGGATGTCCGATATGAAGGGCTCGATTGCATCTGTCTCGCTCGCCTGCACCGCAATGCTGATCTGCCTCGGGGGCCTGGCCGCCGCGCAGGGCCCATCGCCGGCCGGCCAGCCGCAACACGCGCAGGCCAACCCGCTGCCGCTCTCCGGGCGGGGCGGGCAGAGCGGGTCGGTGACCGCGGTGGAAGCTCCAATCGCCGGGACCACCAACAGCGTTACCACCATCAATCCTTCGGTCCAGGTGCAGGGTCCTTACGCGGGCAGCTCTTCGAGCACCGCCAAGCTTCCCTTCTCCGGCAAGCTCTCGCTGCGCGACGCCATCGAACGCGGCCTTAGCTACAACCTGGGCGCGGTCGGCCTCAACCTCGCCGTCCGCCAGGCCGAGGGCCAATCCCAGGTCGTGCGCAGCGCGCTGCTTCCCAACGTCAGCGGCTATCTTGCCGAGACGCTGCAGCAGGCCAACCTCGCCGCCGAAGGGCTGCGCATCCACGTGCCCATCCCCGGCTTCACCTTCCCAACCATCGTCGGGCCGTATAACAACATTGACCTGCGCGGCAGCGTCTCCCAGTCCATCTACGATCCCAGCGCCTGGAACAACTATCGCTCGTCCAAAGACGCCGTCCACTCGGCGCAGTTCTCCGCAAAGGATGCGCGCGATGCAGTCGTTCTCGCCGTGTGCGGCGCCTATCTGCAGGTCATCGCAACCCGGCAGCGCGTCGCCTCCGCGCACGCCCAGTTGGACACGGCAACGGCGCTCTTCAACCAGACCCAGCAGGAGCGGACGGTCGGCGTCGTCGCCCAGATCGATGTCGACCGCAGCGAAGTCGAGCAGCTAACTCAGCAGCAGCGGGTCGAATCGCTGGAAGCCGAGCTGGGCAAGGAGAAGATCGCCCTGGCGCGCATGACCGGCCTTCCGGCGAACGACACCTATGAACTCAGCGATGAGGTCCCGTTTGCCGTCGCGCCCGAACTCACCCTGGACGACGCGCTGCATCAGGCATTCGCGCGCCGTTCCGACATTAAGGCCGCCGAGGCGCAGATTAGCGCCGCGGAGCACGCGCTGGCCGCGGCCCGCGATGAACGCTTTCCCTCGCTCTCGGTCAATGGAAACTATGGGACCATCGGCACCAACCCCGCACAGGCAAGCATGACCTTCAGTGCCGCGGCCACGCTGAACATTCCCGTCTGGCAGGGAGGTCGCACCGAAGGCGACATCAAGCAGGCGCAGGCATCGCTGGCCCAGCGCCAGGCCGAACTCGAAGACCTGAAAGGCCAGGTGGAGAGCGAGGTGCGCAATGCCTTCCTCGATCTGCGCGCCGCCACTAATCAAGTCAAGCTGGCACAGCGCAATCTGCAGGTCACCAAGGAGACGCTCGACCTCACCCGCCAGCGCTTCGAAGCGGGAGTCACCGACAACGTCGAAGTGGTCCAGGCCCAGGAGTCTCTTGCCTCGGCCGAACTGGACGCGATCAACAGCGTCTTCGCCCACAACGTGGCCAAGCTGAGCCTGGCTCGGGCAGTCGCCAGCGCCGCCGACAATCTGCAGCAGTTTCTAGACCTCAAGTAGGCGAGGCGGTCATTACCGCAAGGGGCGCGCCGGCTCCCGATCGCCCATTGCCGCTTGCTTTTCGATTGTGCTTGGATCGGTTGTGCCCAGAGCTGGCTTTTCAATTGTGCTCGGTGGCTTGGGCTGTTCCGGGGCTCGCGCGGAACTCAGAACACGCAGCAAGCTATATTGGCCGGGATGTACAACCCCGCTGCCATTATGCTCCGCACCCGAACTGAAAGTTTGTGACGGGCAACACAGACAACCATGGGCATCCGACGCCGATTGTAAATGCGAGTAGGAATTGTCGCGAGGCGCATTCCGATGTTACGGATGACCCGCACGCCCTCAGCCGCTTGCCCGCATCATGGGTTATTCAATGGCTGAGCCCACGTACCGGGATCCCCATCAGGGACGCCTCCACAGAGAGTTTATTTCAACGGAGGAGAGGATCCATGGCACAGCGCGCGGCGCACAAGGCACAAGCGAAGAATGAAGGTTCGACCATCACCCCAACCAAGTATGTGTACTTCTTCGGCGGCGGCAAGGCCGAAGGCAATGGCCGCATGAAGGACGTGCTGGGCGGCAAAGGCGCCGGCCTGGCCGAGATGACCAACGCGGGCTTGCCCGTGCCCCCGGGCTTCACCATCCAGACCGAGGCCTGTCGCGAGTACATGCTGGGCACTGTCAGCCCCGAGATCAACGAAGAGATGCACGCCGCTCTCGAACGCCTGGAGGCGCTGCAGGGCCAGAAGCTGGGCGCAGCCGAGAACCCGTTGCTGGTCTCGGTCCGGTCCGGCGCCAAGTTCTCCATGCCCGGCATGATGGACACCATCCTTAACCTGGGCCTCAACGACCGTTCCGTGGAAGGCCTCGCCAGGAAGAGCAGCGACGAGCGCTTCGCCTATGACTCCTATCGCCGCCTCATCCAGATGTTCGGCAGCGTCGTCCTGAATATCAGCAAGAAGAAGTTTGAGCATATCTTCGACGGCGTCAAGCGTCGCGAGAAGGTCACCTTCGACTACGAGTTGAATGCCGCCGCGTTGAAGGAGATCGTCGTCGAGTACAAGAAGCTCATCCGCAAGGAGACCGGCAAGGACTTCCCCCAGGAGCCGCTGGAGCAGCTGGTGCAGACCCGCGATGCGGTCTTCCGCAGTTGGAATGGCGACCGCGCCAAGACCTATCGCCGCATCAACCACATCGACGACTGGCTGGGCACCGCGGTCAACGTGCAGTGCATGGTCTTCGGCAACATGGGCGAGAGTTCAGGCACCGGCGTCGGCTTCACCCGCAACCCCGCCACCGGCGAGCACACCTTCTTCGGCGAGTATCTGATGAACGCGCAGGGTGAGGACGTCGTCTCCGGCATCCGCACTCCGCTCTCCATCAGCGAGCTCGAGCGCACCATGCCCAAGGCCTACCAGCAGCTCCGCACCATCACCTGGAAGCTGGAAAAGCACTACCGCGATATGCAGGACTTTGAGTTCACCATCCAGGATGGCAAGCTCTACATGCTGCAGACGCGCAACGGCAAGCGCACCGGCCTGGCCGCCGTGCGCGTCGCCATCGACATGGTCCGCGAAGGCCTCATCACCCAGGAAGAAGCGGTGATGCGGGTCGAGCCCAACCAGCTCTACGACTTCCTGGTCCCGCGCCTGGTGGAGAAGGATGAAGTCATTGAAGTCCTCGCCACTGGGCTGCCCGCCTCACCCGGTGCCGCGGTCGGACAGATCGTCTTCAGCGCCGAGGATGCGGTGAAGTTCTACAACGAAGGCGCCTACAAGGACGTCATCCTGGTCCGCAGTGAAACCACGCCCGAAGACATCGCCGGCATGGAAGTCGCGTCCGGCATTCTCACCTCGCGCGGAGGCATGACCTCGCACGCAGCCGTAGTCACCCGTGGCATGGGCAAGTGCTGCGTGGCCGGCGCCGGCGAGTGCGTGGTCGACGAAGCCCACAAAGAGCTGCGTGTCAAGGGCCACACCCTGCGCCAGGGCGACTGGATCTCCCTCGACGGCACCACCGGCCGCGTCATCCTGGGCCGGCTCAAAACCATCCCGGTGCAGCCCGACGACTCCGACCTGGTCAAGTTCATGAGCTGGGCCGACCCCGTCCGCCGGCTCAAGATCCGCGCCAACGCCGACATCCCGCGCGACGCCAAGCAGGCACGCCTGTTCGGCGCAGAGGGCATCGGCCTGTGCCGCACCGAGCACATGTTCTTTGCCGAGGACCGCATCGAACACATGCGCGCCATGATCCTGGCCAACACCGAGAAAGACCGCCGCGAAGCCCTGAAGAAGCTGCTGCCTATGCAGCGCGCGGATTTTGCCGGCCTGCTCAAGACCATGGATCCGCTGCCGGTCACCATCCGCCTGCTCGATCCGCCGCTGCATGAGTTCCTGCCCCAGCGCGAAGAACTCATGCTCGAAATCGCCCACCTCGAAGACACCAAGCCGAACTCGCCCAAGCTGAAGGAACTGCGCCCGCTGCTGGCCCGCGTCCAGGAGCTGCACGAGACCAACCCCATGCTCGGCCTGCGCGGCTGCCGCCTCGGCATCGCCTTCCCGGAGATTACCGAGATGCAAGCGCGCGCCATCTTCGAGGCCGCCGTCTCGGTCAAGAGCAAGGGCGGCGATCCCCACCTGGAGATCATGGTCCCGCTCATCGGCTCCATCGAGGAGATGCGCAACCAGGCCACCATCATCCGCCTCGTCGCCGAACAGGTCTTCAAGGAGAAGGGGACCAAGTTGGACTTCATGGTGGGCACCATGATCGAGCTGCCACGCGCCGCCCTCACCGCCGACGAGATCGCCGAAGAGGCTGAGTTCTTCAGCTTCGGCACCAACGACCTCACCCAGACCACCTTCGGCATCTCCCGCGACGACATCAACAAGTTCCTCCCCGCCTACGTCAAAAACAGCATCTTCAAGGACGATCCCTTCGCTACGCTCGACCAGCGCGGGGTGGGAGCGCTCATCCAGATGGCCACCGCCAAAGGACGCAAGACCCGGCCCGACCTCAAAGTCGGCATCTGCGGCGAACATGGCGGCGATCCGGAATCCGTCAAGTTCTGCCATAGAATCGGCCTGAACTACGTCTCCTGCTCGCCCTTCCGCCTGCTCACGGCGCGGTTGTCCGCGGCGCAGGCTGCCCTCCAGGAAAAGAACTCAGGGCCCGCCCTGCACGACCTGCTGCGCAATGGAGACTGGCTGACGACCTAATGCCGTCAGGAACCACGCAGCTCTAAGGTGCCCGGTGAATCCGTTTCCAGCGACTGGCCGAAACCGCTGGATCCGGACGAACCGGGCACTTCTTTGCCTGATCGAAACCCCTACTCCAGCAGGTCGATCTTCGGCTTGTCCATCACATGCAGCCGGTGCAGGATCTTACGCGCCAGCCCGGTCAGCGGCAGGCCCGCCAGGCGCGTGATGCGCGTCCAATGCAGCTCGCGCGAGCGCTTGGGGATGGCCTGCCGCAACGGGTGCGCCTCACCTCGGCTGCGCTTGGTCAGGCCGCTGGGCTCCAGCCGGAGCGGGGCGAAAACCTGCACGTAGTAGTTGGTATTGGTAATCGAGTGGCGGAGCCGCAGCACCGGCTCGCGCCCCTCCACCGCCTCCTGCGGCAGCACCGGCAGCTCATACATCGAGGGCATCAATGAGGCGTCCGCCGGCCGCCGTTCCAGCAGCACCTCGGTGGCCGTACCGCGCTTGCGCAAGTCCAGCAGGCACGCCACCGGCAAGCTGCGCTGCGGGGGCCGCTTCGGCGTCACGTGCTCGCCCCTGGTGCGGCAGAGCGCGTAGACGGGGCATTGCAGGCACAGGGGCGCCCGCGGCAGGCAGACCGTGGCTCCCAGCTCCATCATGGCCTGGTTGTGGTCTCCGGCAACGTTGCTGGCCGGCGGGTGGGACCGGTCGCCTCCAGCGGGAGCCGTGGGGTCCGCGCTGGCCGCCAGGGCAATCCGTTCGCTGGCGTCCCACACCCCTGCGCTGCGCGTTTTGGAGATGGGGCCAGACACAAACTGCGCATCCAGATTGGACGACAGCAGCCTCGCATGAGGCACCAGCGCCTGGGCCTGGGCGCGGACAAAGGCCCGTGCCGCCGCCGTGGCCTCATCGGCGCGACCGGTCAGCCGCAGGATCACCCGCTCCACGTTGCCATCCACCACGGCAACCGCCTCGCCAAAGGCAATGCTGGCAATCGCCGCGGCGGTGTACTCGCCAATCCCGGGCAGCGTCCGCAGCTCCGCCGAGCTGGCCGGCAGCCGCCCCTCCCGCTCCAGCACGATGAACTGCGCCGCCTTGTGCAGCATCCGCGCGCGCCGATAGTAGCCCAGCCCCGACCACGCCGCCAGCACATCCTCCTCCGCCGCCAGCGCCAGCGACACCAGCGTCGGAAAGCGCCGCACAAACTCGTTGTAGTGGTCGATCACCGCCGCCACCCGCGTCTGCTGCAGCATGATCTCCGACACCCAGATGTGGTATGGGTCGCTCGTGCCGCGCCACGGCAGCGTCCGCGCCTGCCCGCGATACCACGCCATCAGCCGCCGCCGCAACACGACAGGGTTCAGCTCTGAGGCGGTCGGGGTCAAGGCCGCCGGGTTCAACTCCGGCGCCGCGCCGGCCAGGTCGCTGGCCAGGTCAGCCGCCTCCGGATTGCCATGCTCTGCCAGCTTCACCTTGTCAGTCTATTCCGTGCCCACCATAACGGGCGGCGAGGCAGGAGCTAAGACCCTCCCAGCCGTACAGAGGAAACGAATAACCAAGTGAGCTGCTCGGGTCAAATGCGCAGGAAGATCGACTACTAGTTAGGCCCGGTCGGCATGTGCTTTATCAGAGCAATCCCATTCTGGTTTTCGATGATCTTATATGCGGGGCTGTTCATGAGGAAGTTCATGTAGCAGTGGTGAACCGTACGCACTAAATCTTGGAGCGTAGGGTCGGACTCAAGATCCATGATCGTCAGCCCCATCTTTTTGCAGGCGTCACCGTCGAAATGCCGATCATGTGTCTTGTTCGCGGCATAATTCGATAGGGCCTTCGTCACCCTCTTGGCTCTCGCGTTCCTGTCGGAGCGGCCGGCGAACATTACATCTCTGAGTTGCTGTTCAACGAATGTGTTTGACCATCTGATTGCGTTCTCGCACTGGCCAAGAAATGTGGGTCTGTATTGCCC
>Ga0182013_10008102_pt1 | contig 11386 bp, 10 predicted proteins | sample 612S2MmetaG_FD_120487 | JGI IMG/M metagenome (GOLD analysis project Ga0182013, IMG submission 120487) | Permafrost microbial communities from Stordalen Mire, Sweden - 612S2M metaG | ecosystem: Environmental > Terrestrial > Soil > Wetlands > Permafrost | place: Sweden: Stordalen | collected...
CCGTTTGAACATCCCGCCGGCAGCGGCAGCGAAGGTCCGTATCATGTGCAAGCCGATTTGCAGAACATGATGCAGGCCAACGTCGGCATTGTACGTTTGCAGAAAGAAATGGAATTCGCGCTCGACGGCATCCAGAAGCTCAAGACACGGGCGGCGAAAGTTGCCGTGCAAGGTCATCTTGAATACAATCCCGGCTGGCACACTTCCATTGATTTGAAACATCTGCTCACCGTTTCCGAAGCCATCACAATGTCGGCGCTTGACCGCAAGGAAAGCCGTGGTGGTCATTTCCGCGAAGATTTCCCGGACAAGGATCCGGAAGCGCAGAAATATAATTCCGTCCTTTCCAAGTCGGCGGATGGTTCCATGAAATTGCGCCGCGAACCGATACCGGCGATGCGGGAAGATTTGAAACAAGTCATCGAGGAGATGAAGAATTAACCCATTCACGCGATGAACAAGCAAGTCACTTTCAAAATCTGGCGCACGGATGAAAACGGCGGCGGCAAGTTCGTGGATTACACCACCGAAATCACCGAGGGTCTCGTGGTGCTCGACGTCGTCCACAAAATCCAGAAGGAGCAGGCCAACGACCTCGCCGTCCGCTGGAATTGCAAGGCCGGCAAATGCGGCTCCTGCTCGGCGGAAGTCAACGGCATGCCCAAGCTCATGTGCATGACGCGCATGGACACGCTCGACATTTCCAAACCTATCACCATCGAACCGATGCGCGCATTTCCGAGCATCCGCGATTTGGCGACGGACGTTTCCTGGAATTTCCGCGTTAAAACCAAGATCAAAAAGTTCAATCCTCGCAAGCCCGATGCCGCCGACGGCACTTGGCGCATGATGCAGGAAGACGTGGATCGCGTGCAGGAATTCCGCAAGTGCATCGAATGTTTTCTCTGCCAGGATGTCTGCCACGTTTTGCGCGACCATCACAAGCACGAGGAATTCATCGGCCCGCGTTTCCTCGTTTACACCGCCGCGCTGGAGATGCACCCGCTTGACACCGAAGACCGTTTGCCGGAATTGAAGCAGTCGCAAGGCATCGGCTTTTGCAACATCACCAAGTGCTGCACGAAAGTTTGTCCCGAACACATCACCATTACCGACAACGCCATCATTCCGTTGAAGGAACGCGTCGTGGACGAATTCTTCGATCCGTTTGGCTGGCTCTGGAAAAAAATCCGGCCGAAGGGTTAGTTCAAAGCCGCTTTTTTGCGAAAGCGCGACCCGAAGCTGACTTCAAGTAACGCTCAAATTCAACGGCGCGATCGCGTTCGGTAAAAGCGATTGCAGTCTTGATTTTCCACGGACGGAATTTGGCGGTGTGCGGAACGCTTCCGGCATTGTGTGTTTTCAAGCGGTCTTGCAAATCTTCAGTGAAGCCGGTGTAAAAATGTTCCACGCTGTTTTCGCTTTGAAGAATATAGACGTAGAAAAATTTCATTTCTCTTTCTTGGCTTGCCGAGCCGAAGCCCGCTGACATGATGCTCCAACCCGCCTGCGCACCAGCCTTCGCCCTCGCTTCGATTCACAAGGATGGTGCGCGATGGAGGGTTTGAACCTCCGACCCCTACAGTGTCAATGTAGTGCTCTACCACTGAGCTAACCGCGCAACCCAAGAGGATTTTCATTCTAAATTTTCACCGCGACTTTGCAAGTCTGAACTGTCGCGCTGGCAATGACGTTTCAATTTCAACTTTGAATCCGCAGCGCCAAGTTGTTACGCTGCCGCCATGTCACGAAAGACGCCGGACTCGCATCATGGATTCAACGACGTCATCGGCATTGCGCTGCTGGCCGGCGCACTGCTGCTGCTCGTGGCGCAATTTTCCTTCGACCGCAACGACATTTCGTTCCTGACCACGCAGGCCAACGCTTCCGCCCACAACTGGATTAAGACGCCCGGTGCCTATCTGGCGTGGAGCTCTTTTTTACTGTTCGGGATCACCGCATACACTTTGCCTTGGCTGCTGGCGCTGTTCGGCTTCGCGCATCTGCTGAATTTTTTAAGTTATCTGCGCGATCGTTTGCGGTGGTCGGTGTTGTGGTCGGCGCTTTTTTTGATTTCGCTCACCGGACTGCTCTACCTCGCGGACAACGGCGGGATGCGTGGAAAATTTCATGAAACCATCGGTGCGCAGAGCATCGGCGGTTTGCTCGGCTACGCAACCTACGGCGAAATCCGCCATCCGAATTACAATTTTCAATACGGCTTTTCCCTCCTTGGACCGGTCGGCGCGATGATTGTCTATGCTGCGCTTTGCATGATCAGCCTGCTTTTCCTAACCAACTTCAAGCTCGGCGGCTGGATCCGTGCGCTTCTGCAAAAGGACCCCGTCGAAATTGAAGCGGAAAAATCCGGCGACGAAGCCGTCCTCGAACGCCGCGCGCGCGAACTTGAAAAGCAGGCGAAGAAATTGCAGGAGGAAGTTGCCCGCTCCGGCCTCGGCGCGGACGGATTGCCCGTCCCCGAACCGACCGTGCGCGATTTGAGCGTGCCGCAAAACAAGCCGCCGCGCTTCCGCAAAACCACCTTGCCTGAAGCCAAGGCTCACGAGCCCGTTACGCCAGATGAAGGCGAAGCAATTTCCGCAAAAGAAGTTGCCGCCGCCACAACCGATGAAATTCTCGGCAAGAAAGCTGGAGAAACTCTTCCTGAAAAGACCGAGGATGCAAAATCTGCGGAGACGAAGGCTGATGAATCCGCCGCCGATAAGGTTGAATCTGATAAGCCGGCGGATGAAAAGCCCGAGCCGGAAATCAAAATAACCGGCATTGCACCCGCAAAGCACAGGCCCAGGAAGCCGAAGCCCATCACCGTCGCCTCGACCCCGATGATCGGCAATTATCAGCTGCCGTCGATGGATTTCCTCCAGCACCCGGACATGACGGTCAAGCCGACCGAGTCCAAGGAGGAGCTAATGTCCAACGCGCGGCTCATGCAGCAGACGCTCGCGCAGTTCGACATCGAGGTATCGCTCGGCGACATCACCAAAGGCCCCACCATCACGCGCTACGAACTTCATCCCGCGCCCGGCGTGAAGATGGAAAAGATCACCGCGCTCTCGAACAACATCGCCGCCGCGCTCAAGGCCGAGCGCATCCACATCCTCGCGCCCGTTCCCGGGAAAAGCTCCGTCGGCATCGAGGTTCCCAATCTCATCAAGACCAAGGTCATCATGCGCGACCTGTTCGAATCCGACGAATGGCGCAATTCCAAGGCCCGCATTCCCATCGCGCTCGGCAAGGACGTTTATGGCCATCCCATCGTGGCTGACCTCGCCGAGATGCCGCACTGCCTCATCGCCGGCAGCACGGGTTCCGGCAAATCCGTCTGCATCAACTCCATCATCGCGTCGCTGCTCTACCGCTTTTCGCCCGACCAGCTCCGCTTCGTAATGATTGATCCGAAAGTTGTCGAGCTGCAGCAATACAACGCCCTGCCGCACCTCGTCGTTCCCGTCGTGACCGATCCGAAAAAGGTTTTGCTCGCCCTGCGCTGGGTCGTCAACGAGATGGAAAAGCGCTACCAGATCTTCGCGCGCGTCAATGTCCGCAACATCAAGTCCTTCAACGACCGGCCCAAGGACAAGCTCGCCCCGCCGGCCGAGCCGGAACTGCCGCTCATGGCGAAAAAGGAAAAAGTCGAGCCGGGCGCGGACGGTTTTGCGGTTGAAGTGGACGAACAAATCGTCGTGCCGCGCGACGAGGACATCGTCATCCCCGAAAAATTGTCTTACATCGTCGTCATCATCGACGAACTCGCCGACCTCATGCTCGTCGCACCCGCCGATGTCGAGATGGCCATCGCCCGCATCACGCAGATGGCGCGTGCCGCCGGCATTCACTGCATCGTCGCCACCCAGCGCCCCTCCGTTGACGTCATCACCGGCGTCATCAAGGCCAACATTCCCGCGCGAATTGCGTTTCAAGTCGCCGCCAAGGTGGACTCCCGCACGATTCTCGACGCGATGGGCGCCGACAAGCTCCTCGGCAAGGGCGACATGCTTTATCTCCCGCCCGGCTCCGGCAAATTGATCCGCGCACAGGGCGCGCTCATCACCGACAAGGAACTGGAGGACATCGTCGGCTTCATCGCCAAGCAGGCCAAGCCGAGCTACGAGATGGAAATCCACCAGCAGCTTTCAAAACCCTCGCCCGGAGCGGGCATTGAAAGCGGCATAGACGAGGACGAGGACATCATCCAGCAATGCATCGAAGTCATCCGCAGCGAACAGAAGGCGAGCGTCTCCCTCATGCAACGCCGGTTGCGCCTCGGCTACACCCGCGCCGCGCGCATCATGGACGAGCTCGAAGGCCGCGGCATCGTCGGCCCCAGCAAGGGCGCGGAGCCGCGCGACATCCTGATCGACCTCGACGGCGGCGGTGCAGACGGCGGGGATCAAAGCGCGGTCTAGCCACTCAAAATGGCCGGCTTTGAATACAACTTTGAATGGGATCCGCGCAAAGCCGCCATCAATCTGACGAAGCACGGCCTCAGCTTTGAAACTGCAGCCACGGTCTTTCAAGACGCCTCGGCCCTGTCCATGTTCGACGAAAAGCACAGCGCCGCCGAGGAACGCTGGATCACTTTGGGGCTGGATAATCAGGGTCAACTGGTGGTAGTGTGCCACACGTGGCGGGAGAACCAGCGTGGCGAGGCAAGCTGCCGCATCATCTCCGCGCGCAAAGCGAGCCGCAGCGAAGCGGCTCAATACAAGCATCGCAACACATGAAAAACGAATATGATTTTTCCCGGGCCGAGCGGGGACGCTTTCATCGTCCCGGCGCGCGGTTGAACCTTCCCGTCTATCTGGAACCCAAGGTCCGGGCGTGGGTGGCCGATGCCGCACAGGCTAGCGGCGAGGACATGGGCAAACTCGTCAACCGCATCTTGAAAAAAGAAATCAAGCTCGCGGGCTCGGCACATTGATGCCAGATGAATGCCAGCGATCGCTACTTGAAATTTGTCCAGTGGAACGAATCGGATTCGCTCTACGTCGGCTTCTGTCCTGATCTTTATCCTTGGGGCGGCATCTGCCACGGCGTCACCGAGGAGGAAACCTATCATCAGCTCACCGAATTGGTGCGGGAAGAAGTCGAGGAACTGACCCGCGCCGGCAAACCGCTGCCCGCACCAGCCACTCGCCCGATGCGTGATGCGGTTTTAGCCTGACAACAAAGGGAGTGCCATGCTGCGGCGGCACGGACGGCGGCAATCAAAGCGCGGTGTGAAAATGGCAGGGCGCGTCACTCCCTGCGCGCCGTGGCTTCGCTTCACTCCTCCGCGATGGGCGACAGCGATGCCGCGATTTTGCCATGGGAATCGTTCACGACCACCAGTCCGCCGATGGGCACGTGGGAGATGATGACTCCGGCATGACCGTGCTGGCCGTTGACGGTGATGAGTCCGCCATCAAGGCTGTTTGCGGCGATCTTCACCCCCACCTTCATGTCCGGCGTCAACGCCAGCAGCTCGCCGTTGTCCACCGTGCTGGCCATGGTGATGCGCGCATGGCCGTCGTCATGCACGGCGCTGATGATTCCGCCAAACTCGGTGGCCTTCATCGCCGCGCGCGGCTTGCCGGCCTCGCACACACCCACCTGACCGCATCCCTCATCGCCCAGCACCTTCAACTGAAGGCCGACTTTGTTCTCCCTGCCGTAGAGTTCAAATGTAGGTTCCTTGCCGTCCATCCGCAAACTGGCCCTGTATTGGTTGTCATCGCCGAAGAGGCTCAGCTCAGGCACGCCCTTGTCCACCTCCATGACGATGCGCGACTTTTGATCCTTGCCCATCACGGACACAAACGCCCCGTCCTCTCCGCACATGATGTTGACCTGCGACCGGCATTGATCGCTGGGGTGAAACAACTGGAAACTGGTGCAGCGGATGGTCAGGTAGGCGGAACACGGCTTCCCGTCGTCATCCTCATACGCAGGCTGGTAATTGAGAAAGGGACGGTATTGATCCATCTCCTGACGGAGGCGGGCCACTTCCTGTTTCAATTCGGTGATTTCTGATTCAACGTTCATAATTTTTTAAGAGTTGCGGTTCGTGATCTGGCCCGGCGCAGGCGGCAGCGGATGCGGAAGGTTTGATTCACCACTGGTATTGCAAAAACGCGGCGGGTTGACAACAAATAATAAATTTTGCCCGCCCGGCATCGTCATGTCTTTGGTGCGGCAGGGCGCGCAGTCCCCTGCGCACCGTCCCGCCGACAAAGCTCCAGAGGGCTGGAGCAGTCCAAGACGCGATGCGTCTTCGGTCGTTCCCGTTCCGCGCAAAGCGTCCTGGACTGCGGCAGCCCCCTGCCGCTTTTCCATCAGCCCACACCCCGGCATCTGATTTGGACTCCCCTTTTTCCCGACCGAAAATAGCCCGGCCTTTTAAGGCTGGGTTGTCCGCGCCAGCCGGTTCCAAGTCCCGTCCGGGACGAAAGGTCCTTGCGGACGGCCACCCTGTTTTCTGCCGTCCCTGAACGGGACTTTTGATGGCCGCGCGCAAGCACCCCAGCCATGAATGGCTCGGCTATTGTCAAAAACACCCGGAGTTCCCCCGCCAAACCGCCAAGTGTGGCTTTTAAGTGGAATTATGTAATGACGGAAGTCCGGGGTAGGGACAGCGCACTGCGCTGTCCCCGTCGCCGAGCGCAGCGTCAGGCGACGGAATAATGGATTACTTGCCACAATCGTTCCGTCCTGACGGACGGGGACGCCGCAGCGCGGCATCCCTACCTTTGCATCCTCGATCAAAGGCAAAATCCCTCATTTCAGCCACCATTTCACCAAAACATCAAAACACCCGCATAAAATCTACCTGTTCATCCGAACGGTAAATGACCGGTTGGGGGGTGTAAATGATCGGTTGCGGGTCGTAAACGGTCGGTTGGGGGGTGTAAATGGCTTCGCGTGGGGTGTAAACGACCGGTTGCGGGTCGTAAATGACCGGTTGGGGGGTGTAAACGGTCGGTTGTGCCTCGTAAACGGTCGGTTGCGGGGTGTAAATGACCGGTTGCGCCTCGTAAACGACCGGTTGGGGGTCGTAAATGGCTTCTTGCGCCGTGTAAACGACCGGTTGGCCTGTGTAAATGACTTCGCGGGCTGGATAAATGGTTTCTGACCGTCAACCGGCCGTTTCCCGCTCAAGAATCATGAAGTGTGGGGTTATATCTTCGAAAAACTATTTTGATGGTAGGGATGCCGCGCTGCGGCGTCCCCGTCCGGCAGGACGGAACGAACGTGATAAACGCCCTCCTTCCATCGCCTGACGCTGCGCTCGGCGACGGGGACAGCGCAGCGCGCTTGTCCCTGCCTTGAAAGTCGGGCATTTGCAGAATTCCATGATTTGCGACCTCGGCGGCGGTCTTTTTCCGAAAATATTTTTTGATTCGATTTTCGCACCCGCCATTTTTTTGGTGCGAAGACCTGAAAATTTTGCAGGATTCACGATGTTTGTTTTGAGGCCGGTTTCAGGGCGTTTTATGAGCTTTGAAACCGCATGATTTTCCTTGATATCATTAGTGTAAATCATGGTTTTCATTAGTAAAATTTGTGCCGATTTTTGACGTGAATTTTATGCTTGCATGGAACCGGCTTTGGCGTGATAAACGTATAGCACTCATAAATATATGGAATACTATCAAGTCTTTCAAAATCGGGCCGTCCAGACGGCGGCGGTCATCACAAAATACATCCCCACCCTCACGGTCAATGGCGTGACGGCGTCGGGATTGCTCGCCCAGTCCAAGGCGCTGGACGGGCTGGCGCAGTCGCGCGACGACGCCCTGGCCGCCTCGGATGCCGCCGTGAACGCGGAGAGCCTGGGTCAGATCGCCATCCACGACCTCGTGCTGTCGCTGCCGCACGTGGCGGAGGGCGAGCTGGACGACAATGTGCCGGCGGAATCGGCGTTGATTGACCTGCTCGCGCCGGTTTATGCCATCGTGCCGCGCACCACGGAGCTGGCGCTGGAACGCGGCATGAAGCTCAAGAGCGCTTTGGACAAGATCAATCCCTTTCTCGCGGCGCAGACGCCGGTGCGTCCGCCGGTCACGAGCGGCGGCAAGGGCGAGGCGGATCTTGTGGCGTTGATGAACGCACAGCCGGCGTTGGAACAGGCCATTGAGGACATGTCGGCGGGTGTTTCGTCGGCGCGGACGGCGCTGCGCACGGCGGCCAACAACGTTGACCGGTTGAACAAGCGGTTTTATGTGAAGCTGCAATCCGAGGCGCGCACGAACCCCGCGCTGGAGGCGGCGCTCAGCCAGATTGACACGGAGACGGTCAACCTGCCCGGCACGCTGGGCATCGCCAGCATCGTGCAGGGCGGCACCGACCAGTTGCACCTGCTGGTGGGCTACGACAACGCTAGTTATGACGGCACGCTCACTAACGCGATTGAATGGGAGGTGGCCGGCACGGACACCGGTTTCACGCATACTGCGGCGGTGGACCCCAGCGGCAACACACTCGGGCCGTTCGCCGTGGGCAAGACGGTGAAATTGCGCACGCGCGTGACCAGTGGCGTCGGCACGACGACCGGCAGCATCCGCACGCTGACGATTCAGCCGCCGCCGGCGTGATTCGCATCAAAACGCGGCGGGCAGTTCCAAGGCCGCTTCGGCGATGGTTGCCGGCTCCAGTGTCATCGGCTCGTCGTGGGCCAGATAACTTTCGCAGACGCGGAAGAAATCGGCGGTGGTGTGGACGCGCCGGATGTCGTGCAGGAATTTTTCGCCCACGCCCTCGCCGATGAAGTTCATGAATTTCTTCATGCGCATCACCTGGGACGATTCCTTCACGCCGGGCGTGATTTCGTTTTCCCAAAGTTCGCGGACGTAGGCCAGCACCTGGCGGCCCGTGGGCAAAATGACCGGTTCGCCGCGAAGCTGCGCGCGGATCTGGTCGAAGAGCCACGGGTTGCGGATGGCGCCGCGCCCGATCATCAGGCCGCGGACACCCGTGTCTGCGACAAGCGTCTGCGCCTGCGGCGCGCCATGGACGTTGCCGTTGGCTAAAACCGGACAACGCAATTCGCGCGCCGCCTGCGCAATTAAATCGTAACGAACGCCGGGCCGATACATCTGCTTCACCGTTCGCGCGTGGACCGTCAAGAGGTCAATCGGGTGTTTGGCGAACAACTTGAGCAGTTCGTCGAATTCCCCCGGCGATTCAAATCCGATGCGGGTCTTGACGGTGAAGGGAATCGTCACGGCGTCGCGCAACGCGCCGAGGATGGCGTCGATCTTCTGCGGTTCGCGCAGCAATCCGCCGCCGGCGCATTTGCGATAGACGATGGGCGCGGGGCAGCCGAGGTTCAGGTCGATGGCGGCGACGGGATATTGCTGCAGCTCCCTGGCGTTGCGGACGAGGGCGGGGATGTCGTTGCCGATGAGCTGCGCGATGACGGGCCGGCCGGTGGGGTTTTTGGTGATGGAATCGAGAATCCACTTTTCCGGCCTGGAATCGCCATGGACGCGGAAGTATTCGGTCCAGTAAACATCCGGCCCGCCGTAGCGCGAGATGACGCGCATGAATTGGAGCGTGGTCACGTCCTGCATCGGCGCGAGCGCGAGGACCGGTGCCGGTCCGGCCAATAGCGCAGAAAATGTTTCGGACGGAGTCATGCGGCGCATAGTTAAGCGAGTTGAGACGCCAAACGCGAATAAATCATTTTCATCGTCCTGCACATTATCATCGGCGGTTGGCTTTTTGAGAACGAGGAGGAGGACGACGATGAGGAGGAATTTGCGGGTGCGAATAATTCTTGCGTTTGAGCGCGGCAACCGCAATTAATCGGCTTGAGCATGACCCAAAACATTTTTATCGGCACGGACAGCGGCGCGACCACGACCAAATTCTCCGCCGTGATGGAAGACGGCGAGGCGGTGAACACGAAGGTGTTTCAGTTGCCGACCGACGCGAAAAACGGACGCGCCTCGGTCATCAGCGGCTGGATTGCGGGCATCACGGAATTTCTCGCGCAGAATCATTTGCAATGGTCGCAGGTGGCGGGGGTCGGTCTGGCGATACCGGGGCCATACGAACGTTATGGCGTGCTCGGCAAGCCGGCGAACCTGCCGGCTGCGTTCGCCGGGTGGAATGTCCACGCCGATTACAGCGCGGCGCTCGCCGCCCAGGCCGGGAGGCCGGTGCCGTTGAGCATGAGCAACGACGGTCATTGCGGCGGCGTGGCCGAGGCGCGGATTGCGCGGGGCGGCAGCAAGCTTACTGTGTTGATGCTGATGCCCGGCTCCGGCCTCGGCAGCGCGTTCGTGGGGCAGGACGGCCTGCCGCTCACCGGCCAGACGCTCACCGCCATGGAAACGGCGCACATGGCCGCGCCGTTGCACCTGTTCGGACTCCCCGGCAAACCGATTCCCTGCGGCTGCGGCAAAAATTGGGGATGCGTCGAGCCTTACACGACCATTTCCGGCCTGTCCTATCTGCTCGCGGACAAACTTTTGAAATATCCGGACCACGATCTCGCCAAGTCCACGGCGTCGCCGAAGGAAAAGGTGTTGTCGCTGCGCAATCTCGCGCAGAAGGGCGACGCGCTGGCGCTGGAGATTTTTGATTTTCAGGCGCGCGCGATGGGTTATCACGTGGCGAACCTGGTGACGCTGCTTGACCCGGGCATTGTCGTCATCGGCGGCGGCCTGATGGACATCGAAGTGACCACGCCGGAGTTCCGCGCGCGTTATCTGCGCACCATCCACGAGACCGCCGCGCCGTATTTATGGCCCGCGCAACGCGACACCATCAAGATCATTCCCGCCGTCCTGGGTGAATTGTCGCAGGCCATCGGCGCCGCGCTCGTGGCGCTGTATCAAAGCCGTAGTTGAACTTGCCCTTCGCGTCGGCTACCCTGATATCTTATGACATTGACGGAAAAGATTCTCGCCCGCGCCGCCGGCAAGCCGGTCGTGCAGGCCGGTGACAACATCTGGGTGAATGCCGACGTGCTCATGACGCACGACGTTTGCGGGCCGGGCACCATCGGCGTGTTCAAACGCGAGTTCGGCAAGGACGCCAAGGTCTGGGACAAAAACCGGATCGTCATCATCCCCGACCACTACATTTTCACCGCCGACTCGAAGTCGAACCGCAACGTGGACATCCTTCGCGATTTTGTGAAGGAGCAGGGGCTGCCGTATTTTTACGATGTGATTGACGACCCGGACGGTCACTGGGTTTTTGACGCGACCAAGGGAAACACCAAGCGGCAATATGGTTCGCAATATGCCGGTGTCTGCCACACTGCGCTTCCTGCCAAGGGCCACACGCGTCCTGGCGAAATCCTTTTCGGCACGGACTCGCACACCTGCATGGCAGGCGCGTTCAACCAGTTCGCCACCGGCATCGGCAACACGGA
>Ga0182013_10008103_pt1 | contig 11382 bp, 15 predicted proteins | sample 612S2MmetaG_FD_120487 | JGI IMG/M metagenome (GOLD analysis project Ga0182013, IMG submission 120487) | Permafrost microbial communities from Stordalen Mire, Sweden - 612S2M metaG | ecosystem: Environmental > Terrestrial > Soil > Wetlands > Permafrost | place: Sweden: Stordalen | collected...
CGACCCTGTGTACACGCAGTCCGGGACGCCTCCATATCAAGCCCCCGACGCTGACATGACGAGGTGGGATGTTTCCACCGACCTTTTCGCGGTCGGTGTGTTGCTGTACCAGCTCTTGTGCAACGGGCAACACCCGTATCCGGCGTCAAACCCTACGTGCGGGGCGCCTGTGATTGATCCGATGACGATCCGAGCAAACCTGCCAGATGGCATTGCGGAATTCTTGATCAAGGCTTGCGCCTCCGATCGCAACGAACGATTTGCAACTGCGCTGGGAATGAAGATGGCGCTGGAGTCGGTCCGAGCTAGATAGTTCTCGCAAGGGTTGGACGAGAGCGTGCTGTTGCTGCGCCGGCGGATCGGTGACCCCCTGTGTGCGTAGCAGGGAGTCAAGGCGCTTGAGTCGACGCCGTGCAACGCCCATGGAGCGCGCCGGCCGTCGGGCCACGCGCTCTCATTCCGAGGCTCCGGGATAATACCGGATAAGGTATAATCCGCTCCATGGCGATTCAGGATCTGATTCGTCGGGGGAGACTCGATGCCGGTTTGACCCAAAGCGAGCTGGCTGCCCGCGCGCAAACTTCGCAGCCGGCTCTTGCCCGCTACGAGACCGGTGCGACCATGCCGTCGCTGCCGACTCTTGAGCGCATCCTGCGGGCGTGCGGACAAGAACTACGCCTTGACGCCGCGCCGCTTTCCGACGGCGCGCCCGTCGTGGCTACCTCGGCCAGGGCGTTTTCCGGTCCGGCGGGGCGGCGCCTGCGAAGCGTGCGCGGTGCGCTTCTCGAAGCCGCGGCAATCCATGGGGTGAGACGGGTCCGTGTGTTTGGCTCGCACGCTCGCGAGCAGGCGAAAGACGAGAGCGATCTCGACCTGCTCGTCGACCTGGCACCGGGCCGCTCGCTCGTCGACCTCGCTGCATTCCGACTGGACGCGGAACAGATCCTCGGCGTTCGAGTGGACGCGGCGACCGAGGATCTCCTGAAGCCACACGTTCGCGATTCCGCCTTGAGAGACGCGGTCCTTCTGTGAGTCGCACTGAGCAAGAGCGGCTCGTGGACATCCGTGACGCGATGCAGCCTAAGGAACTTCCACGGCGCAGCGTGCACCAGTTGCGCGGGCCAATCTGCGGTCGAGCGTCAGGACGGTTGCCGCCAGATCCTCGCCGAGTGCGACGTAAAGAGCATCGGCGGTGCTCATCGAGTTACGCAGATCCCATGCTCGGGCTAGAAGCGGGCGGTGATCGAACCGAGTCGCAGACCATGATTCGAGATCCTGGATTGCCAACTGGGCAGCGGTTGGATCGAGTTCCCTGCGGAGATGGAACCTCCGGATGACGCCGAGCACCTCGGCGTCGATCAGAGACGGTGCCGCATGATCGGGGTCCCGTTCGAGCCGCCGGCGGACAGGCTCGGCGTCGGGGCCGGAGAGGACGACCTCAGCCACGCACGAGGCGTCAACTACCAGCATCGCGCAGCTCGTCGAGCGCCTCGACCACGGCCCCGGCGCCGATGTCGGACGAGCGCCGCCTGGTTGAGGCCAGCCACGTTGTGATGCTCGGGGTCGCTGCGATCCTCGACGCCTCTGCGCGAAGCAGATCGGGGACGCTCACGCCGTCCTCGGCAGCACGCCGGCGCAGGCCGTCGTAGACCTCATCGGTGACGTTCCGGATCTGAATCGTGCGGGGCATAGATGCACCATATCATGCGCTGCCGCATGTGCGCGTGCAGGGGTGCCTTCTTGCGCGTGTCCGACGCCCGTTTCCCCAAGTTGCGGCGGCAGTCGACCGCCCGCTCGCCTGACAGGGGTCAGCGCGTGACGGTCGCGACGCCGCGAGTCTCGCGCGGGGACATTCATCAGCGCAGCGGGCATCGCGCGGGAGGTCGATTTGGCAAGATGCCGTCGCGACCCGGCACTCCTGTCGCCTAGCAGGGGGCCTAAGAGGAGCGACGTTCGGGATGAGCACAGCAACTGGCGATCAGGCGCAGCCACCGCCCGCGTTTCACTCCGAACGGCCACGCCGTGAGCTCGCGCGCATCCTTCGGCGGCGTCGCCGACTGCGCGCGGGCATCGTCCAACTGCTGGGCGCCGCGTTGGCGATCGCCCTCGCAATCGTTCTGCCGGGCGTGGCGGTCGGCTTCAACATCCCCAGCAATCGTGCGGTCGAGATGCTGCTCGCCGTCGGTGCGGGCACGGTCGCCTTCATTGGGATTGTCTTCTCCCTGTTGTTCCTCGTCGTGCAGTACAGCTCGACGAACTTCACCCCTCGGCTGAACCTGTTCCGCGACGCGCCGATCGTTTGGCGCGCGTTCGCGCTGTACACAGCCGTGGTCGTCTACTCATTTACGGCGTCACTCGTGATCGGTCGATCCGACTACACGTCGGGGCTCGTTCCGATAGTGGCGTTCGCGGGAGTGCTTATTTCCCTCGTCGTGTATCGGCGGCTCCAAATGGCGGCGTTCGCGTCGATCCAGCTTGCCTTCACGCTTCGACAGATCGCCGAGCGCGGCCGCGGTGTGATCGACGGTCTCTACACGCAGCCGTGGCGGCCGGACCGGCCGGCGGAGCCTTCGGAGCGTGCTCCTGACGCCGCAGCCGAGGTACACGAGATCCGTTGGCCCCGTCACGCGGCGACGTTGCAGGTCATTGATGTTCCGCGCGTCCTGCGGGCCGCTGAGCGCAGCGGGACCACGATCGCGTTCCAGGTACGTTCGGGCGGGACGCTCTCCGAAGATGCGGTGGTCGCGACCGCCACGGGACAGGTTGACTCGGCCCTCGATCCTGCGGTCCTAAAGGCCCTCACCGTCGGCGATGAAAGGACATTCGAGCAGGATCCTGAGCTTCCGGTCCGGCTGCTCGCCGACATCGCGCTACGAGCCTTGTCTCCGGCAGTCAACGATCCAACGACGGCGGTGCAGGCGATCGACGCGATCGATGCCCTGCTCCGCGTGCTCGCGACGCGGGACCTTGACGTCGGCAAGGTGGCGGGCAGCGACGGCTCTGTCCGCGTGGCTGTCCCTCTGCCGACCTGGGGCGACTATCTGGAAGTTGCGTTCGACGACGTCACCGCGCTCCCAGTGCTCGCGCCTAGTGTTGGCGGCCGGATTACGCGACTGCTGGACGATCTCGCCGCGCTCACGACCGGCGAGAATGCGCTTGAGCTGGCGCCTTACCGCCGACGGCTTATCGGCCGCTGATCTTCTCGCCACGACGAGCATTCCACGGTGGGGAGTCGCCTCGCGAGGCGCTTTCACCGTTGAATCGCAAGCTCTCCCCGGGGTGACCCCCTGCTGATGTAACAGGAGGTCAGGGCGGCTCGTAGGACCGACGGGGGTTGACATACGGTGCAGACGTGCCTCGCACCATTCAGATCCGAGTCTCCGACGGGCTCTACGAGGGGTTGCGCCAGCGTGCCAGCGAGGAGAGCGTGAGCGTACACGCGTTACTGCGGGCGGCGGCAGTGAGGGTCGCAGCGACTCCTAGCGTCACGAGCTGGCTGGCTGCCACCAGGCGGCTCGGACATCGGCGCGTGCGCGGTTGTCGACGCACTCGACGCCCTGCGCGGCTCGGCGGGTTAAACACGACGAGGTCGTCAGGCTCGACGGAGCAGGGCCTTGATCCGTGCGGTGCGCTGGTCGTCCTCGCCGACTGCGCGGTCGAGTTCCCCAAGTAGCGCGCCTACGTTCAGGTCGTCAACACAGACGATCATCTGTTCTGCGTCAAGCCAATCCTTCGGACGATCAAACAGCACCTTGCAGAACAGCAGGTGCTCGGGAGCGAGAATCGGAATCCGGACATCCCCGAATGGCACGAGCCGCCGCTCTGCGCGCATCGCGTCATGGAGCTTGTCGCTCGCGAGGAACACGTCTACTGGCGTCCTTCCCCACCAAAGCCGGCACTGGCCATCCCGCATCGCAGCTTCTTCGTCGGAGGGTGTCGTGATCACGCCGAGCGGCCTCAGTACATCGCCGAGCTCTGCGATGCGCTCGGGAGGCAGGAAGACGTTGACGTCAATGTCGTCAGTGGCGCGCGGCTCCGCGTAGTAGGCGAGCGCCAAGGCGCCCCCGAATGCGTGCTCGATGAGAGCTGCGTCGAGCGTGGCGTGGATCGCCTCGATCTTTGCGGGGAGGGATGGCTCGGTCACCGCGCGAAGTGCATCGTCGGGAACTCGAGCGGCCCGCGATCACGCGCAGGCAGCCGGTCGGCGAGCAGCAGCAGGTCGCGGAGCGTCTCTCCGCGCTGCGTCGCGCTTGCATCGATCCACCTCATTGCGGCACGCTCGCTGTCGCTGGCGCTGTGGAGTCCGATCGCATCGCCCAGGACCCGGATCAGCGCGGGCCGAGGTGGACCTTCCCTCGTCGATGCCGCCAGCAGCTGAGCTGCGGCGCCGTCGACTGGCCGGGGCGCGACCGGGGCGCCGGCGCGTCGGCACAGTGCGCGAACGGTCTCCGCGTCGACTGCGCCTCGTTTGCAGACCTTCGCTGTTGCCTCGGCGTCAAGCTCGCGGAACGTCGCAAGCGTTCGACTGCGCGGGCCCTTCGCCGTGCTGCTCGATGACCTGATCTCCCACCTGCCTTCTGGGCGCCTCACAACGTACATAGTGGGAGAATATCCCACTATTGGTATTCCCCACGCAGACCTCCGACGCCGACGTCGTCGCGTGACGCCTCGGCGGATCGAGTCGGCGCCTCTGACCCCCTGCGCTCATCCAGGGGATTCGTGCTTGAGCCGGAGGTCGGGATCGGGGCCGGCTTGACAAGCAACCAGATGGTTGCCTATAGTCTTCCCGAGGCCGACGACCTCGCCGGCGACCAAGAACCCGCAGGAGGAGCCCATGCCAGACATCAGGCATCGCGTCGAAGTCTCAGCACCGATGGAGCGCGTCTTCGCCGCCGCATCGACACCGGAGGGGATCTCAAGCTGGTGGACCCGTGACGGCGTCAGCGGAAGCGGCGCCGCGGGCGGCACGCTCGAGTTCCGCTTCGGCAGCCCAGACCCCGCAGCCGTCGTCGAGGTAACCCAGCTCGAGCCCGACCGGCGCGTCGCTTGGCAGTGCACCGACGGGCCGAGCGACTGGGTGGGGACCGAAATCACCTTCGACCTCGCAGAGAACGACGACCGCACGGTCGTTCTCTTCTCCCACGCGGGGTGGAGCGAGCCGAGCGAGTTCATGGCGCACTGCAGCGCGCGCTGGGCATATTTCCTGTTCAGCCTCAAGGGGCTCGTCGAGCGGGGCGAGGGCACCCCGCATCCCGAAGACATGCGATTCTGAGCGGCGTGGACCCCGAGGCCGCGCTGTTCCGGGCGCTCGCCGACCCGGGTCGGCGCCGTCTGCTCGACCGGCTGAACGACAGCAACGGTCAGAACCTGCAGCAGCTGGCCTCAGGGATGGGGATTACGCGCCAGGCCGTGACCAAACACCTGGCGATCCTGGAAAGCGCGAACCTCGTCACGAGCGTTCGCCGCGGCCGAGAACGACTCCACTACCTGAACCCGGTTCCGATCAACGAAATCGCCGAGCGCTGGATCTCGGCCTTCGACCGCGGCCGCGTCGCCGCACTCTCGGACTTGAAGCGAGTACTGGAGGAGGAGGAGATGGAAAAGCCGAGCTTCGTCTATACGACGTACATCCGCACGACCCCCGAGCGCTTGTGGCAGGTGCTTACCGACCCCGAGTTCATGCGCCGCTGGTGGACTGTCTCGCTGGACACTGACTGGCAGGTTGGATCGCAGGTCACCTGGGACAATGACGGACTGATCATCAGCGACCCAGAGCAGGTGGTGCTCGAGTATTCCCCGCACCGCCGGCTCGCCTACACGTGGCACTCCTTCACGCCAGAGTGGCAGGCCCGCGGCGGCACTGACGACCAAACCCTCGCGCAGCTCAATTCCGAGCCGCGCTCGCGAGTCGCGTTCGAACTGGAGCAGCTCGACGAGATGGTGCGCCTCACGGTGCTGCACGACGGCTTCGAGATCGGCAGCCGCGTCGCCCGGATGGTCAGCGCCGGGTGGCCGCTGGTGATCTCAAGCCTCAAGAGCTTCATCGAAACCGGGGAGCCGCTCGACGTTGCCGGCACTCGTCAGAGGGCGCGTAGCGCAGCCTCCGAATAGGCGCCGCCGACTCGCGCGGCGCCCTAGATTTCGTGTTGTGCCCGAGCTCCCAGAGGTCGAAGCAACCGCACGCCTGCTCAGCGCGGCGCTGGCGGGGGCTCGCATCGAGTCGGTACTGGCCCCCGGGATCAACGCGCTCAGGACTGTCGACCCGCCGCTGGATGCGTTGGTCGGCAGGACCATCGAGGGAGTGACGCGACGGGGCAAGGTGCTCGTCGTCGAGATTTCTGGGGGGCTGGCGCTGGCGATGCACATGATGAGCGCGGGGCGAGTTCAGCTCTACGAGCGGGTGGCCGGGCCGCGGGATCGCACCTCGCGCCTGCTCGTCAGGGTGCTCACGCCGGCCGGTGAGTCGCTCGAGCTGCGCCTGCGTGAGTTCGGCAAGCGGCAGGCGGCGTGGGTCAAGCTCCTCACCGACGAGGCGCTCGAGGAGGCTGAGGCGATCGCCGGCCTCGGGCCCGAGGCCTGGCCGGACACCCCCGATCTGCGGGAGATGCTCGCTTCGCCGAGGCCACTTCACAGCCTTCTGCGCGACCGGCGCGTGATCGCCGGCATCGGGCGCGCCTGGGCCGACGAGATCCTCTGGCAGGCACTCCTGTCGCCGTTCAAGCGTGGCGCGGACCTCACGGAGGCGCAGTCCACCCGGCTGCGTGAAGCGATCAACGAGAAGCTCGGCGGTGCCCTCGCCTTCTACGAGCGCGAGCTTTCGCTTCCGATCCCGGACAAACTGCCGATGCCGCTCGAGGTGCACGGCCGGGAGGGTGAGGCCTGTCCACGGTGTGGCCAAGAACTGCGGGCGGTCCACTTCGAGGACTACGTCATCGCCTACTGCCCGACGTGCCAGACGGAAGGCCGCGTGCTGAAGGACCGTCGGATGTCGCGGATTCTGCGCTAGCCGCGCACTGCCCGACCTCGTATGTCCGTAGCAGAGGTTATGCGGGGGCGGGACCGCCGGCCGGGTGCGCAGTTGAGTCGTCTCCGGGGCCAGCGGTACAACCCGGAGGATGGAAGCGCCTTCACCGATGTGCCCAGCAAAGTTATACTCGCAAAGTATGACAAGTCGAATCGGTGCCAAGGGGCAGGTCGTGATCCCCAAGACGTTGCGTGACCGGGGCAACCTGCAGCCCGGCGACGAAGTCGAGTTCGAGTTCGAGGATGGCCGAGTCGTGATCGTCGCGCGACGTGCGCCTTCGTCGCTTGGCGGCCGTTTCGCGTCGACCGGGGGCATGGCGTCGCGCCTGCTCGAGGATCGCGCGAGCGAACCGCGGTGACACTTTGCCTCGACGCGTGGGCGGTGCTCGCCTGGCTCGACGGTGACGAACCAGCCATCTCGAGCGTCGAGCGAGCCCTCGGTGAGCGCCCGTATCTCAGCTGGATCAACGCGATTGAGGTGTACTACCGGATCGAGCGCGACCATGGCCGCGATGCGGCGGACGAGGTGCTCTCGGGCGTGCGCTCGACGATGACCTTGGACCTTCCGGGCACTGCACGAATGGTCGAGGTGGCGCGGCTGAAGGCCCGTGCGCGCATCGCGTTAGGCGACTGCTTTGCGATAGCGACAGCGGCCGCGCACAATGCCCAACTGCTCACGGGCGACCCTGAGATCCTCGGCCTCGATGACTGCCCATGTGCGCTGCGCGACCTGCGCAGCTAGCGACCGACGCAGCTCCCGCTGCGGAGGTCAGGACGGCGGGGCGAATCAGTCGAGCGACTTGCGCATGCGCATCGACGACACCTCGTAGCCGCTCGATGCGTAGAGCCGGCGTGCGGTCTCATTCCAGGCGAAGACATTGAGTCCGATCTGCGGAATTCCGCGGCCGCGGACGACCTCCTCCGCGGCGATCAGCAGTTCCCGCCCGTGGCCACGTCCACGGAACGGAGCGTCGATCTCGATGTCGTTGATCCACGCTTCAGGGCTGCCGTTGTGTTCGAGTTCGATCCAGACTCGGCCGACGACTCCGTCGGAGTCGGTCTCGGCAACGAGGATGACCATGCCCGGCGTCGCGAGGCCCTCCGGAAGCCGGCGGTCGTGACCTTCGGTCGCGCGGCGTAGCGCTTCCTCGCGCAGCCATTCGCCCGCCTCGACCATCTCGTCTGCGAAGTCGCGAGCCAGCCGCGGCCGGTACTCGGTGTATTCCTCGTCGTTCATCGGGCGAAGACGGATCGTGCTCACTGCGGAACAGCGTCCCAGATCGGTCAGCCGCGCGTGCGCCTTATAGCGCTCCTCACCTGGGTGCAGCGGCAGTTGCCTTGAAGAACTGTTCGAGCTCGCCGGACCGCAGGTCGTGCGTGCTGACCGTCACGCTCCCCGAGAACGGGTAGCTGAGGTCGAAGAGGACGACGATCGATACGGCGACGACAACGGCAATGGCGGTCGGTCCGAGGGCATGGAAGAAAAAGCTCGGCGAGCCGACAAATACGGCGTAGCCGACGATCACGAGCGTGTTGAACAGCACCAGGATCACGATCACGCTTGGGATTCCGCCGGCGACCGACCCGAGCCGGTCCTCTCTTGCGGACGCTGCGGTGTTCGCCTGCGTGACGGCGTCTTCGTAGAAGGTCCGCGACTGCGTCGAGTCCGGCCGCACGCCTCGCAAGGCCGCGAAGATGCCGTTGAGATCGGCGGTCGCAACGCCGCTCACGCGCCCGGTTCGCATCAACCGCCACGACTTGAAGACGACCGCGCGGGAGTAGTCGCCGACGCTCGCTCGTACCTCGCGGCCTCCGGGTTCCGGGAACGCCTCGCTGTCCCGGACAATTGCCGAGAGCGCCTGTGCCTCGCGACTGACGTTCGTTTGGGCGGTCAGATAGTTCTGGTAGGCGATGATGATCACGAACGCCAGGAAGAGTCCGAAGAGCGCCGCGACCACACCGAGCATCGGCGCAGAAATCTCCGCGTGGTAGCCCTCGCGGGTGGCGGGCACGAAGTGCCGAACGAGCAGAACGGCCGGGATCACGATCACGACCGCGAGGCAGGCTGCGGCGACCAGCAGCCAGACTGCCGGTACGTCGTTCAGCAGTGATCGCAACGCTAAGCGGCGGCTGGGGGCCGGTAGCCCGGGACGGCGCCGGCGGACGGCGTCAGGCGCTTGCGCTCGAGCTCGCTGCACAGCAGCGCGAACATCTCCTCCTGGAGGGCGCGCGAGGCGTCCGTCGCATTGCTCGGATGCGCGAGGTTGCGTTCCTCGTGGGGGTCGAGCGTGAGGTCGTAGAGCTCGAATTCGTCCGGCTCGGGTCGCGTCGCTACGAGCGTCTTGCGTCCCCGCAGCCGCTCGTCGCGTTGCGCGGGAACCGTCCAGAACTGCTGGTTGTCGTGGTAGCGCGAGAACTTCACGCGGTGCGACTCGCCGTCGACCCCGACATCGGCGATGACGGTCTCGATGTGGTTCGGCTGCACGATCGTCGAGTACACGCGAACGGCCCGCGCGACTTTCTGGAACGGGCTCATTCCCGGCGCGCTGCCCTCGCTGATCTCATCGTCGGTCGTGAAGAGCACCGGCTCCGTCGTGACCGCGGCCTCGGCTGAGCGAATGATCGGCGAGAGGTCACGGCCGACCGGCGCGCGGGCGTCGGTGTGGGAAGCCTGCAGCTGCGCCAGCGTGCTCTCGGCGTCGATGCCGGCCAGGCCGAGCAGAGTGGGGAGCAGGTCGGCGTGGCTCGTCGGCACGTCCACCTCGCGTTCGCCGCCGGGCAGCAACGGACTGGAGACTACGAACGGCACGTGCAGCGACTCCTCGTAGGCGTTGTGCCACTTCTCGTGCATGCCGTTGTGGGCGCCCTGCATGTCGCCGTGGTCCGCACTGAAGACCACGATCGTGTTCTCGTACTGGCCGCTTGCGCGCAGGGCGTCGAGGACGCGCGTGATCTCGCGGTCGACCGTGGCGTGCAGCTGGTAGTAGAACTTGAGGTGCACCTCGATCCACGGCTGGGGTGCGCCGAGCCGGGACCACATGTCGACCATGTCCTGCTGGCAGGGCGGCTTCGTCGACAGATCCTCGTGTCGAGTCGGTGGCTGTGCGATGTGGGGGATCTCCGAGGTGTCGGGGCGCAGTCCCTGCGCCAGGCCGACCAAGCCGAACAGCGAGTCGTCGTGCGGGTTCAGAAACGAGCAGACCGTCAACCACGGCGCGTCAGCGCCGTCGGCGTCAAGGCGCTCGAGGAGGGCGATCGTCTCGTCGGCGGTGAAGGGGTCCTTCACGGTGCCTGTGTTGTGCTTGCCCAGACCGTGGGGCTCGGGCCCGACCCACTCTGAGAATCCCCAGTCGTCCAGGAGATCCGCCTCGAGGTAGGCCGCGACGTTCTCCTCGATTGGCCTGCCGTCGTCGTCGATCGACAGGAGCGATCCCTTGCCATCGGGCGCGTCCAGGTGCGCGTGGGAGGCGTGCCACTTGCCCTTGTAGAAGGTCCTGTAGCCGGCGGCGCGGAACCAGTCGCCGATCGTCGGGACGGTGTCCGGCGCGAGCCAGAACATGTCGGCGCTGTCGGGCGTCTTTGCGAGCCCGTCGGTTTGCGTCACGCCGTGCAGCGACGGATAGTGGCCGGTCAGCAGCGACGCGCGGCTCGGGGCGCACGCCGCGGAGATCGGGTAGTGGTGCGTGAACGAGACGCCGCTCTGTCGCAGGCTCTCCTGGCCGGGCGTGCTCGCGCGGCGCCAGGCCGCGAGCTCGTCCGACTCGTAAACCGGCGGGAAGCGGAGCTGGTCCGTAAGGACCACCAGAACATTGGGTCTCGCGCTCACGTGGCGAACCTTAGCCGCCCGCTCATGAAAGAAGCCGCTCGCCTCTCGGCGCGCGGCCGGCTTCTGCGGCTCAGTCCTCGCGGTGCCAGTCGCTGCGCGCGGTGTACTTGCGCACGATGTGGCTCCACTTGGTCTGGGTGGCCTCGTCGTCGTCGTAGACCGGAGCCGCCCCCGCGGGTGCCGGGAGGTTCTCCGCCGTCGCCGCGTCGATCCGCAGGTCGACGCCGTGCTCGTGAATGCTGCCGACGTGTTCGGCATCCACGAAACGCTTCCCGTGGGCCTTCGTGTCGATCACGAGCCCGTCGAAGATGTCCTTCTCGGGCGCGGCGATGACGTGCTGGACGGTGCCGATCTGCTCGCCGTCACTGGTCAGGACCGGCACCCCGGTCTCAAGCACCGTGTACGCGATCGGGGCTCCCTCATCCATGCGGGAGACGATAGACCACGGCCGCGGACCCGTCGCTCAACTCTCTCCTGTGCCCCCACCATGGTTCGGTTCGGGACGGTTGACCTCCCGTTGTGCGTACAGGGGA
>Ga0182013_10008105_pt1 | contig 11382 bp, 9 predicted proteins | sample 612S2MmetaG_FD_120487 | JGI IMG/M metagenome (GOLD analysis project Ga0182013, IMG submission 120487) | Permafrost microbial communities from Stordalen Mire, Sweden - 612S2M metaG | ecosystem: Environmental > Terrestrial > Soil > Wetlands > Permafrost | place: Sweden: Stordalen | collected...
CAGACGGAGATCTGGTTCCTGCACGAGGACGGCGAAATCAAGATCTCGCTGAACAGCTCGCGCGCAAAGACGAAGCACCTGATGGCCCGGCCGCAGTGCAGCCTGATGATCCTCGACCTCGAGAACCCCTACCGCTACCTGGACATCCGCGGGCGCGCGCGGATCGAGCCGGACGATGACTATGCCTTCGCCGACCGCGTCGGCGCGAAGTACAGCTCCGACCTGCGCCAGCACGATGGACCCGGCGACCGGCGTGTGCTCGTCACGATCGAGCCGGGGAGCGTTTTCGCGGTCGACATGTCCGGCTGAGGCCGGCTTCGCTCTCTGACCGGACGGGCTCCCGGCGCTCCAGCCGCGCGGCAACGCGGAGGGCTCACCCCCTCGGTGTCGGCCCGCAGCGGTCCGCGCGCGACGGTTTGGGACACTTTCGCGGTGCCATCCCGGTCATTTCTGTCGCGACTTGCTGAGGCAGAACGCGAGGCGCTGCTCACGATCGGTGTCCGGCGGACCTTCCCTGCAGGCTCGGTGCTGCTCTTCCAGGACGAGCAGGACGACCGCGTGATCCTCATCCTCGCCGGCCGCGTGAAGGTGATACGAGCCGACCAGGACCGACACGAACTGCTCCTCGCGATACGCGACCCCGGAGACCTGCTGGGCGAGCTGGCCTTCATCGACGGGCTGCCGCGGGTCGCTACGGTGACGGCGCTCGAGGAGGTCGAGGCGCTCGTGATGAACGCAGGCGCTCTCCGCGAGCATCTGAGGGTCAGCCCCGACGTCGCGGTCGCGCTGCTGGAATCCGTTACCGCGCGGTTCCGCGAAGACTCGGTGCAGCGTATGCAGCTGGCGGCCCTGGACACGCTCGGGCGCGTCTGTGCGCGCATCACTGAGCTCGCCGAGCGCTACGGCCGTACGACCGATGCGGGGATAGAGGTGGAGATGCCGATCTCGCAGGAGGAGTTGGCGACCTGGACCGGGGCCTCGCGCGCCGGGGTCGCAAAGGCCCTGCAGACGCTGCGCGAGCTCGGCTGGCTGGAAACCGAGCGGCGCGTGCTGATCGTGCGCGACGTCGAGTCGCTGCGCGGCCGCTTCAGCTGAGCCGCGTCCAATTCTGGACCTCTGGGCGCCCAGGATTGGGTGGCGGCGGTCGCCCCGCTGCCTCATGGTCTAGTCGGTGGAGCCAGTCAACCGGGGGGTTGCGCGTTGGACGAGCCGGTGCGCCAGTCGCCGGACGGTGACCGGTGCCCGATTGCGGTGTGCGGGTGATGCGCTCATGTCAGGGGAATGTGCGGGGCCGGCGGCGGTATGTGCGCCTCCCCGCACACGGCCGCCGCGCGAGTCAGCGCGGCCGCCTGTGCGTGACACGGGACCTGAGGAGGATCGGGATCTCCCGACGATCACGCCCGGCGGCGCCGCGGAGGGCGCGCCCGAGCTCAGGTCACATCTGGGGCGGCGCCGCCGGATCCGGACAGGATCGTGCCCGGAGCGGGAGTCAATCCTGGCATTCGTCCGGGGAGCAGGCGGGGTGCGGGTCCTCGTTGCATACGGCCCCGAGGCGGCCGGGACTCCCGATCCGCTTCGCGCTCGCGCCGTCGCAGCCGGCGACCGCAGGACCGCCGCACGATGAGCACACCCCTCTCCGGAAGCCAACTCCTCTACTTCGTGCGTACCGCAGAGGCCGGCCAGATCTCGCGTGCAGCCGCGTCGCTGCACATCGCGCAGCCGGCCCTCTCCTCGGCGATCATGAGGCTCGAGCGGAACCTCGGGGTGGAACTGTTCAACCGCCACCCGCGCGGCGTCTCGCTGACCCACGCTGGCGTCCTGCTGTATGACAAGGCGACGATCGTTCTTCGCGCCCGGGAGGACGCCGCATCCACGGCCCAGGCGCTCGCCCGGTCATACGGGAGCACGATCGAGGTCGGTTTTCTGGGAGCGCTTCCACAGCTCATCGCTCCGGGCGTGATCGAGCGATTCGCGGCGCTCCGCCCCGACGCGGCTGTCACCTTCCGGGAGCTGCAGTTTCCCACCACTGCGACCGCGGACTGGATTGCACGTGTGGATGTGGCCCTCTGCTTCTCGCCGGCTGTGCAGGCCGGAATCCGCATGCACGTGCTCCGCGAGGAGCCCCGCTGCGTGCTGATGCACGTGGGCCACCCGCTCGCGCGGAAGAGGACCCTGCTCGTCGAGGACGTGCTGGACGAGATGTTCTGCGGCCTTCACCCGTCGGTCGACCAGGACTGGGCGGGCTTCTGGAGCCTGGACGATCACCGTGGAGGCCCGCCTTCGCATGTCACACGCGATGAGGTGACGGGCTACATGGGTGTGGCGGCAGCGGCCGCCGCGACCGGGTGCATAGGCGTCCTACCGGTGACGATCGCTGATTCGATCGTCGGTCGGACGGGGCCGCTCGTGGCAACCCCGATCGGCGACGCCGCCCCTGCTTCGTGTGCGCTCGCGTGGAGCGCATCGGCTGAAGGTGCGCTCACGGCCGCCCTGGTGAAGATGGCGATCCAGGAGTGCGCGGAACGCGAACGGGGCCCGCTGGCGGCCTGATCACCCGGCTCGTCGGGGCCGGCGCCCGGGCTTGTCGCATCGGCGCCTGCGGGAAAAATTCTGGCCGGGCCGGCGCACGCTTTACCCGCCCCTGCGGGCAGCCGGAGACTTGCTTACAATTCTCTTCAGCAGACCTGCACCGCCGTCACGCGGTGCACACGCGACCGGGGGGTCAACATTCACATGCAGCGCTGGTCCGGCAGTGACCGATTCCTTATGCGATCGGCACCCTGATCGCGGGCCGGAGAGCAGCCGGAATGCTTCACGGACTCGCACTCGACTACCTCGCCGTAGCCGCTGCGGCGCGTGTGCGCTCGCGCATACCCCCCCACGCCGTCCTTCGACGGCAGAGCGAGAGCAGCGCCCTCTGGCACTGCGGCTGCAACCACCGCTCGTTCGAGAGCTCCGGATGACCGGGATGCTGCCGACCGATCCAGCGGAGCAGCCGGTGAGTGCCGGTGAGCTGTCCGCGAGCCGCGAGATCCGTTTGGACTCGGCGCTGCCGACCGGGGTGACGACATTCCTGATGACCGATATCGAGGGCTCGACGCGTCTCTGGGAAAACCGTCCCGGCGCGATGCCCGAGGCTCTGACGCGCCATGACGAGGTGATCGCCGAGGTCGTCCGCGCCCACGGCGGTCGTTTCGTGGCATCCGGCGACGGCGACGCCACCACGTCGGTTTTCGAGTCCGCGACGCAGGCGGTGAACGCCGCGATCGACGTCACCCGCGCGCTGACCGACGCCGCCTGGCCCGAAGGCGCGCCGATTCGCGCACGCATCGGCCTCCACACCGGCGAGGCCGAACAGCGCGCCGGCAATTACGTCGGGACCGCCCCCAATCTCGCCGCGCGAATACGAGGCCAGGCGCGCGGAGGTGAGATCCTTCTCTCCGAAGAGACCGCGGCCCTCGTGAAGGGGACGCTTGCGCCGGGATTCACGATCGTCGACCTCGGCCCGCACACGTTGCGCGGGGTCGGGCGCCCCGAGCGGATCAGCGCGGTCGCAGGCCCGGGACTCGAAACGCCCGCGAGTGCCGCGAGCTGCCCCTACCGCGGCCTGCTCTCATTCCGTGCAAGCGACCGGCACCTCTTCTTCGGCCGCGAGCGGATCCTCGGTGAGCTGCTCGAGCGGCTCACTCCGGGGAGACTGCTCGCGCTCGTGGGCCCCTCGGGCAGCGGCAAGTCATCGCTGCTTTATGCGGGAGTGACAGCCGCAGTGGAAGCAGGCGAGGTCCCGTGCGCCAGTTCGGCGCGACTGATCACGCCAGGCGCCGAACCGCCTCTCGACCTGGACGGAGAGGACACCGAGCTGCTGGTCGTCGACCAGTTCGAGGAGCTCTACACGCAGTGCCCCGATGCCGAGCGCCGCGCACGCTTCATCGAGGCGCTCCTCTCGCGTACGAGCCCGCTCGTGATCGGGGTGCGCGCCGACTTCTATGGGGAGATCAGCGGCGATGCCCGCCTCGCACGGGCGGTCGCCGCGAACCAGGTCCTGCTCGGCCCGATGGGCGAGGATGATCTGCGCCTCGCGATCGAAGCGCCGGCGCAGCTGGAGGGGCTCGAGCTGGCACCCGGGCTCGTCGACCTCGTGCTGCGCGATGCCGCCGGGCAGCCGGGAGCGCTGCCGCTGATCTCGCACGCGCTGCGCGCGACGTGGCAGCGCCGCGACGGGCGGACCCTCTCTGTGGAGGCCTATCGCAGCACCGGGGGTGTGAGCTCGGCGATCGCGCAGACCGCCGAGAGCTTCGTGCAGCAGACCCCGGAGGAGCAGCGTCCGCTGCTGCGCGCGATCTTCCTGCGTCTCGCCGAGCTCGGCGACGGCGTCGAGGACACGCGCAAGCGCGTGCGCAGCGACGACCTCGTGCCACACGGGGCATCCGCGGACGAGGTACGGGCGCTTCTCGAGCGGCTGGCGGAGGCGCGCCTGGTCACACTTGACGAAGACACCGTCGAGCTCTCCCACGAGGTGCTGATCCGCCGCTGGCCCCGGCTGCGACGCTGGCTTGAGGAGGACCGCGAGGGGATCAGGCTCTACAGACGCCTCTGCGACGCAGCCCGCAGCTGGGACGCCTCCGGGCGCGAGCCGGGCGACCTCTACCGCGGAGGGCGGCTCGTGGCTGCACTGGAGTGGTCGCGCACCAACGGCGCGCTGCTGAACGACACCGAGAGTGCGTTCCTGGACAGCTCGGCCCAGGAGTCCGCGGACGCGCTGCGCCGCCGCCAGATCGCCAACCGCCGGTTGCGGCGCTCCCTGGCGGCCGCCGCCGGGCTGCTCATCGTGGCGCTCGCGCTGCTCGCGTTCGCGCTCGGCAGCCGCCACGACGCCGTCAGCGCCGAGGCCTCCGCACGCTCGCAGGCTCTGGCAACAGAATCCCGGGCACAGATCGCGCGCGACCCCCAGCTCGCCCTCCTGCTCGCACGTGCAGCGCTCGCGAGCGCGCACACCCCGCAGGCGGAGCTGGCGGCGTCGGAGGCGCTCGACGCCAACACGCTGCGGGCCCAGCTTCCGTCGCTCGGCGTGCAGGCATGTGCCAGCTCGGACTACCTCGTGCTGCTCGACGGCGGCCGCACGGCGGCAGCCGACACCTGCCAGGGCGACGTCGTCTTCGCCGACCTGGCGAACCGCCGAATCCTGCGGAGCGTGCATATCGGCCGCACGACGACCGACATGGTCCTGGCAGCCGGTGGACGCGAACTGATCGTCGCCAGCGGAGAGAACCTCGTCTCCGTCGACATACGCACCGGGCAGACCCGGCACCTCTACACAGCGCCCTTCGAAATCGAACAGCTCGCGGGGCCACCCGGACATTTCCTCGCGATCGCCGACCGTGAAACGATCGCGCTCGTCGACCCGCGCAACAACACGCTGCGTGTGGTCGCACACGCCGACGCGAGCGCAAACGGCGTCAACGGGATCATGTCGGCCTCCCCGAGCACCCTCCTCGTCGCGTCGAGTGGCGCGACGCAGGGCCGCGGCGAACTGTTTCCCCTGCTGACGGCGCTCAACGTGGACACCGGCGCCAGATGGACGGTCCCGCTCGGAGTGCCTCCACGCATCGCCTCCGTGGTCTACGTGCGCGTCTCACCGGACGGGCGGACCTGGTACGTCACGGGCTCCACGACCAACGCCGAACACGAGGAACAGATCGCTGCGACCTGGGCGATCGATCCCCGCACGCGCACGGTCCGCTGGCTGTCGAACGGGCCCGCCGGGACATGGGCAAGCCCGGTGCAGGTATCGCCCGACGGCAGTCTGGTGGCCGTCGGCTACGGCAACGGCGAGGCCGCCGTGCTCGACGCCGAAACGGGACATCTGGTCGCGCTCGACTCGAGCAGCAGCACGATCGCATCCGGCGACCTCGCGATCGCAGCCGACGACAAGACGCTCGTAACACTCTCACTCGACGGCCTGCTGCGGCTCTGGTCAGCTCACGGCAGCGAACGGCTACGGCTGCAGGCGCCCTCCGAAACGACGATCGCCTTCACGGCCGGAGGCAAAGACCTGGTTCTCGTCGGAAGCCGCGATGAGATCGTCAACGGCGCCGGGGACGTTCTCCGCAGCTATTCGGGCCCACCGGGCTTCACCTCCTGCGCCTCGTGCTTCTCCGCAACACCCGGTCTCGGGCGACTGACCTACATGGACCCCAACTCGAAGGAACCGCGGGTGATCGAGGTCGAAGGCAGCACCGGGCGGCGGGTCGGAGATGTGGCGGTACAGCGAATGGAAGCGCAGGGGGTCGCCGCCGACGGAAGCATCGCGGCGGACTATGTGGAAGGCGACAAGATGGAGGCCGCGATGATCGACCCGCGGGACGGCGTGGCACGGCAGCTCGAGCCCGGCACGAGCGAAACCGGGTGCACCGCCGGGAAGCCGACGTTCAACTCGGACGGATCACTGATGGCGATCAGCGACGGGTGCGTGCACGTTGACGTCTGGGACGTGCGCTCTGGCAGGGTGGTGCGGACGGTGACGCTGCCGGAGCACAGCAGCAGCTCGGCGCTCCTCACGCCCGACGGGCGCTACGTGCTCGTGCCGATCGCCGTCGGCACGTTCGCGCGCGCCGATCTGAGCACCGGCGGGGTCGAAGAGGTGCCCGGCTCGCAGGCGGCAAGCACCGCCCTGGCGGTCTCCCCGAACGGGCTGTACTACGCGATCGGCCGCGAGGACGGCTCGGTCGACGAGTACGACGCGCGCACGCTGCGCCTGATCCGGCACCACGAATTCGACAACCCGATCAAGACGCTCGTGTTCTCACCTGACAGCGCCGAGCTCGCGGTCGAGGACACCAGCGACGTCGTGCGCGTGTGGGACTCGTGTGAAATCTGCGAGAACCCGACGCAGCTGGCCGAGCGCGCGCAGGCCGAGAGCGTGCGATCGCTGACGGCCAGCGAGAGGGCGACGTTCGGCGTGCACTGACCGCGCCGCGCCCACCTCGGCGGAGCTTTGACCACGCAGGCCTCCGCTGTCGACTGGCGCTCTCTACTCGGCGGGGGCCAGCGCAGGCTTGGCCTCGGCCCTGTAGTCCCGGCTGTCGCGACCGGAGATGAGCACGAGCGTCGCGAGAACCCCGAGCAGGGCGAACCCGCCGCCGACCAGGAACGCTCGAGCGAAGCCCGCCGTCAGGGCATCAGGTAGCGCGTGGCCGGCGCTGACCGAGCTCTTGGTTGCGCTCGCGACCGCCGGGCATCCGGGCCAGCAGCCACGGGCCGTATGCCTCGAAACCCTGGCGGATGATCTCGATGGGAAACTGGCCACCACGCCACTGCTCCCGCATGTCGATGGCCTCGGGGGGCCATAGCTGAAGTGGCCGAGGGGGACCGGAGCCGATTCGACACGTCCGCCGTGCATGAGTCGCGCGTCGTCCGTATGTAGCGGACCCGGTATTCGGCGTCGAGTATTTCGGCCCACTGACCCGCCTCGTTCAGCGCCGTGGCCCACGCCGCGAGCAGCGGATCCTTCGGCAGCGGACACGTCTCCTGACCCCCCATCGGCGCGACTCTACACGCGAGACCGCGCCCGCTCTGGCCGCCGATCCAGGCAGCGGTCATGCATCAGGACCCACCGGCACCGCCATGCCAGCGACCCGCCGGGCGGCGAAAGCCCGCGCTGTAGCGCGTATATTGGGTCCCCGAGGGGCCATAGCTCAGCTGGGAGAGCGCCTGCTTTGCAAGCAGGAGGTCACCGGTTCGATCCCGGTTGGCTCCACTCTAGAAAAAGCCTGCAAACTGGCTAAATCGTGCGACCCACGACGACGACTGGAACAGCCGTGGATGCCATCGAGTACCGCCACTGAGTACCGCGCGGCGCGGAAGACGGCATCAACGGCTGACGAAAGGCGCAGACGCGCCGCAGGTCCCAGCGGCAGTGTTCCGACCTGCGCCGCGCAGGTCACATCCTGCGGCTGCCGGTCGCGCCGTGCCTTACGAGCTCTGCGCATCGGGCGGCGACGCGCGCTATCCGGCCGGCATGAACCGGGCGGCGCTGCTGTCGTTGTCGCTGGGCATGACCGAGCATCAGTCGCACCGCTGGGCTCGAACCAGTGACCTCCGCCTTGTCGAGGCGGTCTAGGGTGGGAACGGCAGGGTGGCGAAGGGCACGAAAAGGCAGTAAACGCTTGAGAAAGTGCCCCTTCTGGCTCCCCCTCCCTACCCCACCTTTCCCGCCGTTTCCCGTCGAGATGTGCGCCAGGTGTGCGCCAACCTGCCGCCTCATTCTGAGTCAGACCGGGACGTGGGCGACACGTCAAGTGTGGCGGTTGGTGATGCCGATCGGTTGGCCGCTGCACCGAGCATGGTGAGCTGTCCCGGACGGCGGGGGTCGGGGTCGTCGACCATCTGTCCTGAGTTGGAAACACGACTTGTCCGGCGATGAGTTCTTCGGCAGAGTCGTTACATGACGTTTGGACAGGCCGTCAGAGCCGCGCGCCTGGCGCGCGGTCTCTCCCAGAGTCAGGTGGCGAGAGCCGGCTGCCTACCGCAAACGTATGTGTCGTCGGTGGAGCGGCGCAGCGGTGTGCCGCGTATCAGCAACGTCGTCAAGTTGGCACGGGGCCTCGGATTGCCGCCGAGCCAGCTCTTCGCATGGCTCGACGGCGTGGACGCGCCCGTCGAAGCCGATCGCCGCCCTCCGCAGGAGAGTCGTCACATGGGATCCCAGCCGGGTGCGGGGCCTGCCCGATGCCCCGGCCCCGGTTCACCGGACACTTTGGTGAACAAGCTGATCATGCCACGAGTGCCTGGCTGAGTAGGTGCTCGCGTGCTTCGATGGGTGTGCGGTAGCTGTGGCGCTCGAGCAGCCACTGGTGGTTGTAGGTGACGGTGAATGTCCTGACGGCGGCTCTGAGCTCCTCGAAGGTGTCGAAGCGCTCGATCCACAGCACCTGCTCCTTGAGTGTCTGGATGAGCTTCTCCGCGCAACCGTTGGTCTCGGGCTCGTAGTGGTAGGCCGGTGAGCGGGCGATCCCGAGGTGGTCGATCTCGACCTGGTAGTGCTCGGAGCGGAAGCACGACCCGCCGTCATAGCGCAGCGCGAGCCCTGAGGCGACTGCCTGCTCGACCGACCCGAAACGCTCGCTGGTGACCTCCCGCAGCAGGTCCGCGGCGGCGAAGCGGTCCATCCGCAGCCCCGCATCGGCCCACGCCTCGCCGGAGGCGTGGTCGATCATCACGAACACCGCGCAGCGCCCCTCTTCGGTCCATCCCTCTGTCGCGTCGGTCGCCCACAGCGTGTCCGGGATCGACACGGTGATCGTGCCGTCATGCAGCCGGGCAGCGCGCTTGCGCACCCTCGCGGTCGGTGCGAGCAGACCGGCCTCCCTGGTCAGGCGTAGCACCCGCTTACGGCTCGTGCGCACGCCACGACGACGCAAACGCGCCCACACCTTGCGATGCCCCTCACCCACGAACGGGCTCTTCTCCAGCACGTCGCGGATCTCGCCGAGCAGCTCTCGGTCGCTCATCGCCCCAACAGGGCCTGGACGCCGCCGAAGCGGCTCCGAGGCACCCCGCCGCCGGCGTGCCTCACACGCCGCCGAACGGGACACGCCAGCCACCCGGCACACCACGGCAAGTGGTGCGGGCAGCTGCTCGCTCACGCTGAGCGCCTCGGCGACTGAGGGTGGCGGTCCATCTCGTCATTCAACGCCCGCAGGATGTCCAGATCCATCGTCAGCTCGCCGACCTTGCGCTGGGCCTCGGCCAGCCGACGATCCTCAACCGGCGCCGGGCGAGACTTCAACCCCTCACGCCCGCCGGCGAGGAACTCCTCACGCCACGCGCTGATCCGACCAGCCGGCTGACCCGTCTCACGCGCCAGCAGATCCAAGGACTCGCCACGCAACAAGCGCATCACGACCCCCTCCTTGCGCCGGGCGCTCCAGCGCACTTCGCGCTCGCCTACGGCTCGCTGCTCCGTGCGCTGGACATCCCCCTCCAGTCCTCCATCCATACCGGCCTCCGTGACTCTCGACATGCTGACCTCCTGGGTCTAATCGAGTGTCCGGTCAGAACCGGGGGCGAGGGACCGAATACGGAGGCCACGTGCAAAACGCCCTGTCTGACTTCATCATTTTCTGCCGTGTGGAGCGGCGTCTCGCGGACCTGACGTGCAAGGCGTATGAGCGCGATGTGCGGGCCTGCCTTGGGTTTCTGCGCGCCCAGGGCATCAGCGCCCTGGTCGAGGTGCATACCAGTGATCTGCGGCGTTTCCTCGCCGATGAGTCAACGCATCGTCCGGCGCCGTCGAGCCAGGCAAGGACGGTCGCGGCGCTGCGCTGCTTCTTTCGCTTCTGCGTGGAGAGCGAGCACCTGGAGCGTGACCCAGCGCAGGTGCTGCGTACGCCGAAGAAGCGCGAAGCGCTCCCGGACGTGCTGGACCGCAAGGAGCTCTCGCGTCTGCTTGACGTTCCCGCCCGCGAGGGCGTTTGGAGCAGGGTTCATGCCGGGAAGGTGCAGCGCGACCGTCTGCTGCTCGCCGTGTTCGCCTATGGCGGGCTGCGACGCTCGGAGCTGCTCGGCCTTGACTGGGACGATGTCGACCTTGACCGGCGGGTGCTTCGGGTGCGCAACGCCAAGGGCGGTCGCCAACGTGTCGTGCCGATCCACCCGGGCCTCGTGCCGCTGTTCGTTGAGTACGCCGCCACACGCGACGGCGCCGGTGAGAGGGCGCTGTTCGTCGGCGTGCACGGCAAGCGCCTCTCCCCCACGATCCTCACGCTGACGTTCCGCCGCTACACCGACGCCGCGGGCGTCTCGCGGCGAAAGCACGTCACGCCGCATACGCTGCGCCACGTGTTCGCGACCGAGCTGCTCAGCGCGGGCGCGAACCTGCGCCAGATCCAGGAGCTGCTCGGGCACAAGCATCTGGACTCCACGCAGCGCTACACGCGCGTGAATGCGCACCAGCTGCACGGCGCGATCAAGCGGCTCTCCTGGGCGCAGGCAGCGACGGGCTCAGGTTCCGCAGGCGGACAATCAGCCGGCCCCGGGCGAGCAATTGCCGGCGCGGCGTAGGCTCGCTCGATGACCGCGCCGAGACGCTCTGAGGAGCAGAGCACCAGCGCAGGCGGGGCGCGTCCGGTTCGCCGACGCTGGCGTGACTACAGGACCCCGGCGGGCCGGAGCCCCGTCGAGGCGTTCATCGACGGTCTCTCCGATGACGACGCGGCGGCCGTGTTCGCCGGAATGCAGGACGTCCGCGACCAGGGGCTGCGCGCCGCCCGCCATCTCGGCGGCGAGATCTGGGAGGTCAGGGTCGACGGCGACCGGGTGATCTACCGCATCCTGTTCGCCCCGGAAGGCAGCCGTGGCCAGATCCTCCTTGCGCTGGAGGGG
>Ga0182013_10008108_pt1 | contig 11378 bp, 10 predicted proteins | sample 612S2MmetaG_FD_120487 | JGI IMG/M metagenome (GOLD analysis project Ga0182013, IMG submission 120487) | Permafrost microbial communities from Stordalen Mire, Sweden - 612S2M metaG | ecosystem: Environmental > Terrestrial > Soil > Wetlands > Permafrost | place: Sweden: Stordalen | collected...
ATGATCTCCTGCGTCAGGCCCTTGAAGGCCACCACCGCGTCCAGGCGGTTGCGGAACTCCGGCGAGAACACCCGCTTGATGGCCTCGCTCTCCTCGTCCGCCGCACGGCCACGACCAAAACCGATGGAATGCCGCTGAGCGTCCGCCGCGCCGGCGTTGGTGGTCATGATCAGTATGATGTTGCGGAAGTCGACCTTCTTGCCCACGGCGTCGGTCAGCACCCCGTGGTCCATGACCTGCAACAGGATGTTGTAGACGTCCGGATGCGCCTTCTCGATCTCGTCGAGCAGCACCACCGCGTGAGGGTGCTGATCCACGGCGTCGGTCAGAAGGCCGCCCTGGTCATGGCCAACATAGCCAGGAGGCGCGCCGATCAGCCGCGAGACGGTGTGCCGCTCCATATATTCGGACATGTCGAAGCGCAGCATCTCGATGCCCAGGGTTTGGGCCAACTGCTTTGCGGTTTCGGTCTTGCCGGTGCCGGTAGGACCCGAGAACAGGTAGCAGCCGATAGGCTTGTGGGCGTCGCGCAGGCCGGCGCGAGCCATCTTCATCGCCGCCGACAACTGGAGGATCGCGTCGTCCTGGCCGAACACCACCCGCTTCAGGTCCGCCTCGAGTTGCCTCAGCGATTCGGCGTCGGACTTGGACACCGACTTGGGCGGGATGCGCGCGATCTTGGCCACCACGGCCTCGACCTCCTTTACCCCGATGGTCTTCTTGCGCTTGCTCTCCGGCAGCAGCATCTGCGATGCGCCCGCCTCGTCGATGATGTCGATCGCCTTGTCCGGCAGCTTGCGGTCGGTGATGTATTTGGCCGACAGCTCCACCGCGACCTTCAGCGCCTCGGCCGTGTACTTCAGCTTGTGGAAGTCCTCGTAGTAGGTTTTCAGGCCCTTGAGGATCTTGATGGTGTCCTCGACGGTCGGCTCATTCACGTCAATCTTCTGGAACCGGCGCACCAGGGCGCGGTCCTTTTCGAAGTGTTGGCGAAACTCTTTGTAGGTGGTCGAGCCCATGCACCGCAGGGAGCCGGACGCTAGGGCCGGCTTGAGAAGGTTGGAGGCGTCCATCGCCCCGCCAGACGTCGCGCCCGCACCGATCACGGTGTGAATCTCGTCGATGAACAGGATGGCGTTGGGGTGGTTCTCCAACTCCTTGACCACCTGCTTGACCCGTTCCTCGAAGTCCCCCCGGTAGCGGGTGCCGGCCAGGAGCGCGCCCATGTCCAGCGAAAAGATCGTGGCGCCGGCTAGGACGTCGGGCACCTGGTGGTTGACGATCTTACGCGCCAGACCCTCCGCGATGGCGGTCTTGCCCACGCCCGGTTCACCCACCAGAAGGGGGTTGTTCTTGGTGCGCCGACACAGAATCTGGATCGCGCGCTCCACCTCGCTGTGGCGTCCGATCAGCGGATCAACCTTACCCTGCTTGGCCTTCTCATTGAGGTTGACGCAATAGGCGTCCAGCGCCTCGCCCGGCGACTTGGGCTGGACCGCCTTTTCCTCGGCGTCCTGCTCGGTCGCGCCCTTGACCGCGCGCGTCTCCGAAGCCCCCGCCTTCTTGGCGATGCCGTGGGCGATGAAGTTCACCGCATCGTAGCGCGTCATGTCCTGCTCTTGCAGGAAGTAGGCGGCGTGGCTTTCCCGCTCCGAGAAGATGGCCACCAGGACATTGGCGCCGGTCACCTCCTCGCGGCCGGATGACTGCACGTGGATGACCGCACGCTGGATCACCCGCTGGAAGCCCGCGGTCGGCTTGGCGTCCTCGCCGTCGTCCACGACCAGGGACTTAAGCTCCGTGTCCAGGTAGTTGAGGACGTTTTTCTTCAGGACCGCCAGATCCACGTCGCAGGCCAGCATGACGCCCTTGGCGTCCGTGTCGTCGGCGAGGGAAAGCAGCAGATGCTCAAGGGTGGCGTACTCATGCTTACGGTCGTTAGCGAACTTGACCGCCTTGTGCAGAGTGTCTTCCAGATTTCTCGAGAAAGATGGCAAGAGCGACCTCTCAATCCTTTTCCATAGTGCACTGCAGCGGATGCTGGTGTCGACGAGCCGTGTCGATCACCTGCGCAACTTTCGTCTCAGCCACCTCATAGGTAAACACGCCGCACACACCCACGCCGTGCTGATGCACATGCAGCATGATACGAGTCGCATCTTCCCGCGATTTGTTGAAAAACCGCTCAAGCACGTAAACGACGAACTCCATCGGCGTATAATCGTCGTTTAGCAGCAGGACTCGGTATAAAGACGGCTTCTGAGTTTTTGGCTTGGCCTGCGTGACCACAGCAGAGCCGGCGCCGGTTCCAATATCCTCGCCAATCCTGCCTGGCTTGCGCTCAGCCATCTAACGCCCTTGATCCGCTGCGCCGAACGAACTGTCCGGTTCGCTGATTAGATATGGAATCGCGGCGCATTTGAAAGGGCTCTATGCCGCAGGCGCGAGACTAAAACGCGCAAGGGCCTGCTTTGACGACCTTCACCTGCCGCCAAAGCTGCGCTGCGCGCTGGGACCAATGCAAAAGGGGCCCGGAACGTCGCCGTTCCGAGCCCCTACGCAAAACGCCCAAACTGTACGCGGGCGGGTAAACTTATCGGGCGCTCTGGAACTGCTCGACCGCGGCGCTGACCCGTTCATTGATCGGGCGGAGCGATTCGCGCACCGAACCGGACACGATGTCGGACCACTTGTTCAACTCGGCCAGATAGGCGTCCAGCGACGTCTTGGCGAAGGTGGTTTGCAGCTCCACCGCTTCCTGCAGGCTCTTGGCGCTGCTCAAGGTCTTTGCGGCGGCCACTTGGTCTTCCACGGACTTCTTGGAGAAGGCCATGGCCTGGGCGCCCAGGGTTTCCGCACCCTTGGTCGCCGCGGTCACCGAAGCCACGACGGCTTCCAAGTTGCGCTTGGCTTGGGTGTTGATGTCGGTGAAAGCTGCCATGGATTTCTCAACGTTTTCCTTGAAAACCTGATTGCCGGTCTCGGCAAACCGCTCGGCGGTCGCCTTTGCTGTTTCAGCTGCTGTCGCCATCGGGATCTCCTCAATAAGGCGAGTTCGGGTGACGTACGCGGCGAAAAGTTCAAGGCAGTCCGTGCGTCGCAGCGTCTCAATAGGCGAACTTGCCTCCGGGGTCAAGAAAAAATTGTGCGGTGCACAATCGCAACTGCGAAGGTTGTCAAACTGCGGCGGCGCGTCTCGCTCACCAGTTGTTTACTTTGGCGAAAGGCCTGTAACGTCATGCTATAGGCTTGTACGGCGGCGCCAGGCCGCTGCAGCTCCCGACGGATGCCGGCTGATGCAAAAGTTCGCTTGCCGCGTAGTTAACGCACTTTTTGTAGCGTTTCTGACGATGGCTCCGGCCCAGGCGGTCCGGGCCCAGATTCCCTTCTTCACCTCCCAGCCGAAGTATGCGGCGATCGTGGTCGACGCCAAAACCGGCGAGGTGCTCTACGCTCATGAAGCCGACAGCCCGCGCTATCCGGCCTCAATCACCAAGGTCATGACGCTGTATCTGGCCTTCGAGGCCCTGGCGAACGGCCGGCTTTCGCCCAACGAATTGATCACCGTATCACCCCGCGCGGCCGCCCAGGCTCCTACGAAGCTGGGCCTGCGCGCGGGTCAGACAATCAGCGTGACCGACGCCATGAACGCGATGGCGGTGATGTCGGCCAATGACATGGCCGTGGCCATCGCCGAGAAGATCGGCGGCAGCGAAAGCCGGTTCGCCGCCATGATGACGTTGAAGGCCCAGGAGTTGGGCATGAACAACTCGCATTTCGTCAACGCGAACGGCCTGCCCGACACGCGCCAACTGACCACCGCCCGCGACATTGCGATTCTGTCGCGCGCGGTCATGCGCGACTATCCGCAATATTATACCCTGTTCGGCCGCAGAGAGTTCGTCTGGCGCGGCCGCGCCACCGCCAACCACAATGGACTGCTGGGCAAGATGCCGGGGGTGGATGGCATCAAGACCGGCTTCACCAGCGCCTCGGGCTACAACCTCGCCGCCTCCGCCGTACGCGACAACCGCCGTCTGATCGCGGTGGTCATGGGCGGCAATTCCGTGGCCGCCCGGGATTCCCATGTGGCGGACCTGCTCGAGACTGGCTTCACCGTGCTGCGCAAGCGCGATCATGGGGAGACGACCACCATCGCGCAGAACCTGTCCGAGCCGGCGCCGATCGGGCCTTTGGTGCGTCCCTCCACTGAACAGGGCGACGGCGAACAAGCGAGTCTGAAGATCGTGGTCGCTGAAAATAATCTGCGCGGTTCGCAGGCCCCTCAGGCCACAGCCGCACCAGCGCCGGTCGCCAATGTGACCGCTTCCACGCCCGTTCCCAATCCGCCGGAGCCCGCGGTCCAGCAGGCCCGCGGCGCCCGCGGGCGCCTTGAGCTGGCGACCGGCGGAGCCTGGCAAGTCCAGCTCGGCTCCTATAGGGACCGGCGTCTGGCGCGGGAGGAACTCGGCAAGCTGAACGCGAAGTTCGCCGCCGTGCTCAAAGCCGCCCATGGCCGCGTCGACCGTTCCGCCGGCAACTACCGTGTGCGTTTCGCGGGCCTGTCCGCTGGCCGGGCCAGGGAAACCTGTGAAACCATCAAGGCCAGGGGCGCGGACTGCCTCACCTTGGGGCCGGGCTGATTTTCACCTTCGCCTTGCCCTCAACGGCCAGCCAGCAGACGATCCCGCGCCGCGTTGAGCTTTGACGCCAGGCCCGACGTTCCGCCCTGGTCAGGGTGATTGCGTTTCATAAGTCGCATATAGGCCGCCTTGATCCGCTCGGGGTCAGCGTCTTCGTCCACGCCCAGGATCGACCGCGCCTCCACCACGCTCATGGCCTCGGCCTGCGTCGCCATAGAGGCCTTGTCGCGCTGACGTGCGCCCCGCTTAGAGCGCCCCAGCAGAGCCATGACCAGACCCGCCGCCGTTACCGGCAGGCCGACCCACTCGTCGCCGCGAAGCGCCAGGATGATCCCGACCACCACCAGCAGCAGCGCCAGAAGGCCTGCGCCCACCCGCCAGCCTCCGGCGCGAATAGGCGCCGAGGATTTCCACCCGACATATGCGAGCAACAGGCCGACCAGGACAAGGATCAGGCTCAAGCGGCGGTCACGAAACGGCCAGGCTGGGCTCGTCCGCCTCCTCTTCGGCGTCCATGATCGGAATGTCTGGGGCGTCGCCTTGCGCCAAGCCCAGGCACTGCATCAGCGACCGCAGCTCCTGGCGCGCCGCGACGTGGGTCAGGGACACCGGCGCCGGGCGCACCTGCGGCGAAAGGTCCGCCACCGTCAGGCCGAACGGAAACAGTTCGCGATAGATCACCCGGTCGCGCAGACCCGGCCCGATGCGAAAGCCCACCCGCCGGCTTAAGGCTTGCACCCTTTCGTCCAATCGACGTCGGTTGCGGGCCTCGGTGGTAGCCAGGCGGTTGCGCAGTACGATCCAGTCAATCGAGCGGCGCGTGGACATCGCGCGGATCTTGCGGGCCTCCCACACCGCTTCGGAATAGAGACTGGGTTTCTTCAGATCGAGCGTCACGGGGTCGATTTGGCCCAGCATGTCGAAGTCCACGAAGCTGTCGTTCATGGGCGTGACGATCACGTCCGCGTCCTGGTGCGCGCGCCGCGCCAGGGCCGTGTCGGCGCCTGGCGTGTCGATCACCACAAACTGGGCCTGCGCCGCCGCCTCCCGCAGCAGGTCCTCGAAGCGGCTCGGTTGTTCATCCACCGGCGTCTGCAGCAGCAGCTCCGCCGCCTCGCCGGTGGGCGTCGTTGGCTCGGGCACCTTGGCGCCGGACGCTTGCGCCCAAGTGCGCCGGTTGGACAGGAAGCGGTTCATGGATTGCTGGCGCAGATCCAGGTCGATCACCGCCACCTTAGCGCCAGCGTGCAGCAAGGCGGTGACCAGATGAATGGCTATGGTGGACTTGCCCGCCCCGCCCTTCTCGTTGCCCACGACGATCACGCGCGCTTCGGCCACGATTGAACTCCATGCACTCGGGTCGCCGGGCGGTCGCCCTTGACCGTTCCTGAGCTCGACCAGACACGGGAGCGCGGGCCACGTCAACGCGACTTAACGAAACACTAACAGCTAAGCGGGCGCGCAAATCCGCTAGTGTGCTGGATCTGAAGTTCACCTGCACAGTGGGTTAGCCTCGGAGCGAACTTCAGATTCAAAAAAGCACACTAGAATCATATATTTCTAGTGTGCTGTAGATTCAGAAATTCGCTCCGCGCGCTCCACAAGCCGCAGGCGAATTTCTGAATCGCCACACTGGACGGCCGCCGCTGGCTCCGGTCATAAGCCTGCATGGACGCCGCCTTGCCCATTGTCCGCACCGTACCGGACCTGCGCCGCAGGCTCGACGCCTGGCGCGCCGAGGGCCAACGAATCGGCCTTGTCCCCACCATGGGGGCCCTGCACGAAGGCCATCTGTCCCTCATCGCCCAAGCCAGGGCGCGGGCGGACCGGGTCATCGCCAGCCTCTTCGTCAATCCAACGCAGTTCGCGCCGGGTGAGGACTTTGAGGCCTATCCGCGCAGCGAGGCCCAGGACGCCGCCCTCTTGGCTGGCGCCGGGTGTGATCTGCTGTTCGCGCCCACGCCGGACCAGATTTATCCGCCAGGCTTTTCCACCACCATCACCGTCTCTGGCGTATCGGCGCCTCTGGAAGGCGAGAACCGCCCAAGCCACTTCTCGGGCGTGGCCACGGTGGTGGCCAAGCTCCTGATCCAGGCCCGGCCCGACGTGGCGGTGTTCGGCGAGAAGGACTACCAGCAGCTCCAGGTGATCAAGCGCCTGGCCCGCGACCTGGACCTGCCGACGCGGATCATCGGCGCGCCCACCGTTCGCGCCCCCGACGGCCTGGCCCTGTCCTCCCGCAACGCCTACCTGACGCCCCCTGAGCGTGAGATCGCGGCCAACCTCAACAGGGTGCTGCTCAATCTCGCACGCGTCTTGGCGCAGGGCGAGCCGGTCGCGGCCGCCGAAGCAGAGGCCGCCGAGGCGCTGATGTCTGCGGGGTTCGATGTCCTGGAGTATGTGCAGGCGCGACACGCCGAGGACCTCTCGCGCCTGGGCCCCGGCCCCATCGGCGCCGCCCCCGCCCGCGTCCTCGCGGCCGTGCGCCTCGGCAAGACGCGGCTGATCGACAACCGGGCGGTTTAGACTCTCACCACGCGCCCAGCTCGCGCAGCTTTCCGGCCAGGGCCTGGGGCAAGGCGCCGTCCGCGCCCGCCGTCGCCAGGTCGTCCGGCGCGTCCTTGGCTTCCAGATAACGCCAGCCCTGGAAAGCCCGTCGCGGCGTGGGCTGGGTCAGGACGATCTCGGGATCGAGGGCGATGTGGCAGCGGGCGTCCTGGCCGCCCCCCACAGTATCGATAGCCAAGATGCGCTGGCGGCACAGCACCACGCCCTTGAACACCCGATAGACCGACCCACCATCGATCAATTCGGCCGCGCGCTTGGGCGTCTGGCGCGTGTGCAAGATCCAAGGCTGGCCGGCGCGGTGGGCGTCATGCCATTCCACAAGCGCCTCAACCGTGTCGCAGCCCACGCACAGCTTGATCAGGTTGAGGCCCACGGATCAGTCCGCGGTCCAGTTCGGCCTGCGGCCTTCCAGCACGGCGGTCAGGCCCTCGCGTCCCTCCTCGCTGAAGCGGCTTTGCGCGAACCTGTGGGCGATCTCGCGGATCAGAGCATGGTCCTGGACCTTGTCCCACACGTCCCACACCATACGCTTGCTTTCGGCCACCGCAGCCGGCCCCGTCGCTAGGGCCTGCTCGGTCAGGCGCTCGGCCGCGGCGTTAAGGCCGTCGGCGTCCTCCACCAGCTCCTGCACCAGGCCGATCCTCTCCGCATAGGCCGCGTCGAAGACGCGCCCGGTTGCGAACAAGGCCTTGGCCTGGCGCGGGCCGATGGCGTTGACCACGAAGGGCGCCGCCAGCCATCCCGCCGCGCCCGTGGTCGCTTCGCTGAGCGCAAAACGGGCGTCGCGCGTGGCGACGGCCAGGTCGCAGGCGGCCGCAAGGCCCACGCCCATGCCGACCGCCTCGCCCTGAACCAGCGCCACGGTCAGCGCCGGCACAGCCGTTAGGGCCTTAAGCATGCCCGCCAGAAGCTCCCCCTCGTTCCTCAGGTCCGCCTCGCTCCAGTCGGTAGCGGCAACCTTGAAGCGCGCATGGTCGAGGCCCGCGCAGAACGCGCCGCCGGGCCCTCTGATGAACACGATGCGCACGTGGTCCGCGCCGTGCAGAGTCTCGAAGGCTTCGGTCAGGGCCGCAGCCGTGGCGCCCGACATGACCGGCTTGTTGAGGGTGACGGTGACGGCGCCGTCCGGGTGCGTGTGCAGGCGGATCAGCCCGTCCAGCTCTCCGGTATCAACGTCTTCGACCAGGGGAGTGGCGATGGGATTGGACATGAAGGGCCTCCTTTGGCGCACACCCTAGAATAAGGCGCGAGCAGAGGGGAGGTTCTAACGCGCAATACGCGCGTCGATCTCGATTTCCAGTTTCATGCGGTCGTCCACCAAGCCGCACACGATAGCGGTGGCCGCGGGTCGTGCTTCGCCCAGGTGCTGGCCGAAGATCGGCGCCAGGGCTTCGAACTGGGACGGATCGGTCAGCAGATAGCGCACGCGCACCACATGCTCCAGCCCGCCGCCGGCCTGCTCCAACACCTTGGCGATGTTGGCGAAGCACTGGCGCGCCTGAGCTTCGGCGTCCGGTTCAATGGTCATGGTCTGGTAGTTGAACCCGGTAACGCCCGAGATCAGCACCTCGGCGTAGCCGTCGTGCTCCACCACAATGGCGCGGGAATAGCCGGCGACAGCCTCAAAGCTCGAACCGGAAGAAATGCGGGCGGTTTTCATGGCCGCCTTTCAACCCGATTCAAGCGCGAAACACCAGTCCCAAACCCTGTCCCCAAAATGGGACAAACCTAGTCTTCCCGTTCGCCCAGGCGTTCCAGATAGACGTAGACCGCGCTGACCACGCACAGAATGCCGATCAGGCCCAGGATCCAGCTCGCCACACCTGTCCCCTTGGTGCTCATTCCCCAAACTATGCCGCCGGCGAACACCGCCAGTCCCGCCAGGAACAGAGCCATCAGCCACAGCGGCGAGACGCCGCTGAGCCCGTCGCCCAGCAGGCGCGACGCCTCCGTCTCCATGGGCGCCTCGCGCCACACCACGCGCCGCGATAGATCCTCCGGATCGCGCTCAGGAATGTCGAAATGCTTGTCGTGCGACAGCGACGGTTCGGTCAGCGGTTGGGGCGGAGCCGATTCAGGCGTCGGATCCACCGTTAATTCGAGCGTCGCCGCAGGCGCCGGCGTGGCAGCCTGCGTCCCAAATATCGCGCCAAACAAGGCCGGGGCGGCCAGATAGGACGGTGAGGCCACAGCCTCTGCCAAGGCGGCCGTCCGGGGCGGCTCGTCCGGCCCGACCACAGGCTGAGCCTCGACAGGCGCAGACTCGACAGGCAAAGGTGCGGAGATCACCGGTTCAGCGATCATCTGCTGAGGAATAGCCGGCGCGACCATGGACCCGGCCGTCACGGGCGCCTGTGCTGTTTCCGGCAGGATCTCGTTCAGGCGCGCCTTCACCGCCTCGGCCGCCGCCAGGCTGGCCGGAGCGGTTTCCGGCGGGGCGGCCTGCGGCCGGTGCGCCTCGGCCACGTCCCCGCTCATGGCGCTCTCCAGCTCGGTAGAGGCCTTCGGCAGGGCGTAGCCCACGTCATAGTCCACCCGTGCGCGCAGAATCGGCGACGGCGCGGGAATCCATCCGTCCTCAGGGGTGAGAAACAGGGTTTTTTCGGCCGCCCGGCGGCGCACCAGGGCGTCCACCACAATCCGCTCGCCCTCGAAATCGGCTTTGCGCCACATCTCGATCGCGCAAGCGGCCTGGATCAGGTTGCCTTCATTCACATGTCGCAACACCGCCGAGCGCCGGAAATTATCCAGACCGATGCCGTAAGCAAACGCGACCAGCGCGTCGAACTGGTTCTGTGTCAGGGGGGTATAGGCCAGCTCGTTCACCAGCGCCGCGATCGGGCGCAGGTCATAGAGCAGCAGGGCTTCAGCATCGTCCTGCGAAACCGCGGCGCCCTCGCGCGCCGTCTGCGTGTGCCCATAGCCGATGGTCCAGCGCCCATCGGCAAGACGGGCCGCCCTGGGACGAAATCCCTCGAAGCGCATGATCAACTCGAGGGCGGTTCGGGAAAACTGATGGCGCGCAGTCATGGCCTTGGTGATCCAGAATGGGACAGACGCCGGAGCGTCACATCCCATTCCAGCAAGATCGACGCCGCGCCATCATGGGACCCAACGCTTCGCGGCGAGAAAGGATCGCACGCCCAAGGGCCCGGCGCGAACACGCCTCAGGAACGAGAGGCTTTGCTGATTGAACTGGCCGGGCGCGAAGGCGTCTTGCCCAGTTGAAAACGGAGCTCTGGAATATCCGCCGGAAAACTGCTCGGCCAGGAGGATCAAGCCTACCGTGAAAAGCGACCGGTTGTCTGGCAGCTCACCGTCGCTCCCGAGTCGGAGAAGGCCCGCTCCGCCAGGGCGAGCAGAATTGAGGCCCCTTTCTTGCTTTCGGTTGCTCTCTAACATCTGCTAGGAGTGGCCCTAAGCCCGTTGGAATCGGTTATTACGTCAGGGCTTGGTTATCTTCCGTTTACCGAAGCAGGGGGGGGCTTCGGGCGAATTCCGCGAGAGCTAAAGCGTCGAGACGCGCGCTCCGGGGGACCCGCTTAGCAATCCTTCGAAGGTCCATAAACTCGCCTGCACAAAGGCAGGCATAGAGGGGAAATACATGAAACGAATTCAATTTCTGTTGTCGACCACGCTGCTGGGGTGCGCCGTCGTCGCTCATCCGGCGTTCGCCCAGAACGCTCCCGCCCCGGCGGCGGCTCAGCCTCAGGTGCTGCAAGAGGTGGTGGTCACCGCCGAGCACCGCACCAGCACGGCCCAGAAGACGGCCGCTTCGGTCAGCGTCAGGTCCGGTAAGGACATGCTCACCCAGGGCCGCTACCAGCTGGCCGACATCATCGAGGACGTGCCCGGAATCAGCGGCGGGGCCGCCAACGGGGTGAACACGGGCATCCAAGGCCTCGGCTCGGACAACCCGGCCACGAGCCTGGTCATCCGCGGCGTGCCGTCCAACACCGGCGCCGGCGGCAGCGCCATCACCACCGCCGCGTCGGCGGCCATCTATGTGGACGACGTCTATAACGGCATCGGCGGCAGCTACGACCTCGACCGCGTCGAGGTCCTGCGCGGGCCGCAGGGCACGCTCTACGGCCGCAGCGCGACGGCGGGCGTGGTCGCCATCCACACCGGCGATCCCAACACCACGGCGCTCAGCGGCCAAGTCAC
>Ga0182013_10008109_pt1 | contig 11377 bp, 12 predicted proteins | sample 612S2MmetaG_FD_120487 | JGI IMG/M metagenome (GOLD analysis project Ga0182013, IMG submission 120487) | Permafrost microbial communities from Stordalen Mire, Sweden - 612S2M metaG | ecosystem: Environmental > Terrestrial > Soil > Wetlands > Permafrost | place: Sweden: Stordalen | collected...
CACCTTCGTTCTCCTGTCCATCGGCCTCCCTGTCGGCTCCGCCGACAGAGTAGCCAATTAGTCGATGAAGGTGGGCCAAATCAGACGCGCACAAGTGGGCCAGTTCAGAGTAGCGAAATCAACGGGCGGTTCGTTGGGTCCCATATCGGAGCACAGTGGGCACGGCGGTGACTGGCACCACGCCCATAGGAAGAATCGGTTCGCCCACTAGTGCACCAAGTAGGGTGGATTTGCCTCGTTTGAACTGACCAACGCAGGCCACGAAGAACCGACCTTCATTGATTCGCGCGATAAGCTGCCGCAGGTCGGCAGCAATCGCACCTTCGCCCAGTTCTTCAGCAACGTTGGCCAGCTCACCGAGCGTCCGCGCATCGGTTGACCGAGCAGCGGAATTCTGGTTAGGAATCGGCACGTCTTGTACGTTCTGCACTCGCGGTTCGCGCATCCTCGGACCAAACTGTGGGGTTATTGACTCACCATCCCAATCTTGTAGTCGATGTAGAGCGGTGCGATCTTGATCTGGTCTTCGTGTAAGTACTTCGGGGCCTTGGCCATCTGGACCAACCGGAGCATGGCTCCGGGGTTCCCGCCGCTGAATTCAACGACTCTATTCAGAAACTGATCGAGATTTGCCGCCGTTAGGCCTTCTCTCTCGGCATAGCCTGCTGCAAAAAGACGGGCGAGTTCAGGATCGAAATTCCGGAGCGCAACCTTCTCGGCTCGCTCAGGGAAGAGCGGCAGAACGAATCCCGCGTCTTCCATGTGAGCTGAACGTGATACGGCGACCACCGGGACTGACCAGTTCAGCATGAGCTCACGAATTACCGCCGCCAGTGCCTGCGAGGGACGTACAAGATGATCTACGACCACCAGATATTTCGAGTTGTGCAGTGCATCGCGCACCAGACCCTTAACGCCGACAGCAGTTTTCGCCTCTAGCGACGTCAGTCCGCTTGGGCAAGCCTTGCTGAGGACGGGGTGCCGCAAATCCAGCAACGACTCCGCCAAGTGACGGTACAGTACCTGGGGGCATGGGTTCTCCGGGCTGTACAAGATGTCCGTGAATTCCGGGATAACAAGCCGCAACAGCAGTGTCTTACCGACGCCCGCGGGACCGTGAAACAAGAAGGGACGCCGAGCGGCAATACGTTTACGCAATTGCTCCAATTCCTCGTCACGACCAAACACATTAGGTCCGGCGATGGCCAATCTGTGGTCCGCGCCGGGATCGGAAGGCAGCCTGTGGTTAGCCGTCATTGTTTAGGCTGCTCACCTTGTTGGTGCACGTACTTGATTACTTCGACGTCGGACATCGCGATCAGGCCCTCTGCGACCATCTCGTCCAGCGCTGGTATAAGGCGCTTGATATTTTCTTCGGTGTCAATGATCTGGACCAGGATCGGTGAATCCGGTGAGAATCGGAGCAGGTGAGATCGACGAATCAACGTGCTGGCGCCATAACCTTCAATACCGCGATAGACGGTGGCGCCGGCGATGTCGAGTTGGCGACATCGTTCCACAATAGCCTGGTAAAGTTGGCGGCCCTGCCACTGATCGTCCTCCCCAAAGTGAATGCGCAACATCTTGGCCTTGCCCTCAAGCTTCATTTCTGGGCCTCCTGTGTCTCCGGCAGTGGCTGGGCGTGCGAATACTTGATTACGTCGACATCCGACAAGGCCACTAGTCCCTGCTTAACCATCTTGTCCAGAACGGGAAAGAAGGCTCGGAGTTTCTCCTCGCTATCGACCACCGTCAAGAGGATCGGGGCATCGTGAGACAGGTTCAGGGTTGAATCCTTATGCATGCGACGATTGGCGCCATAGCCCAGAATTCCCCTGTAAACAGTGACTCCCGCGATGTCATTCGCCCGCAGTGCCTGCACCAAGGCTTCGTAGAGCGGCCTGTCATTCCACTTGTCGTGTTCGCCAATCAGGATACGCATCATCTTGGCTCGCGACTCCAGCTTCGCTGCTGGCACATCGGGCACATGCTTTTCTCCCGGCGGTAGCGGCCGAATGACGGTCGTATCATGTACCTCGATGAGGCCATGGCTGGCGATTTCTACAAGCTTCGGGAGGACTTCCTGCACCCGTTCGGGGGTCTCGATGAATTCGATCTTGATCGGCATCTGGTCCGAAACATCAACCAAACGGTTGGTATGCATCTTGTGGTCTGTCCCAAACCCCGCCATACCCCGAGTCACAGTCGCATCAGAAATTCCTCGAAAGAACAGATAGTCGAGAATTGCAGCGTAACAAGCCGTCCCGTGATAGGTCTTGCCTTCGATTACGTATACTGTCACTTTCTTAGCTGGTCCAGTAGTTAGCACTTGCCCTCCTAGCGTGTAAGACCGCGCTGAGAAACCACGAACTCCGCGATGTGGCCGAGAACGCCCGCACCACCTTTTTCACCTCTCCGCACTTTCACGTCGAATTCTGCCAGTTGTCTTTCCAGCTCTTTCTGATTGCTCGCGAGGATATGCCGAATGACCTCAGCTTCTGGCTCAGGAAGAATCTTTATCAGTCTTCGGCCGTGGAAGAGACAGATTGTTCCATATTCGGTTACCCAGCCACGGAATTTGTCGCGTTTCATCTCCCGAGCAAACTCCGCCAACTTTTCATTTTCCTGCTCGCGCAGTGCCACGCACCAGTTGCAGGGATACAGCCCTGTGGCACCAGAGTTTGATCTAACGGGCGACTCTTCCAGCATGGAACGAAAGATTCGTACAGCCTCGACCGCAGGAGACGCGCCCGCGAGTGACCAGGCGTGAAAATTACAGAGGCTCACTGCGGGGTAGCGATATGGAGCCTCAAGCATTGCGTTTTGAAACGCCCGTATTAGTGTGCAAATCGGACATACACCTCGCGCAAGAGCTTGGATCAACGGTGCTTCGGGAGCAAGAACGGTTTGCGGTCTCATATGAACACCCGTCCCATAGCAGCTCCAGCCCATACTGCTACGAAACCAACAATGACACTAAGTGCCACATTCAACAGACCCATGGTGAGTTGCCCGTCCTGAACGGCCCGAAGCGTTTCATACTCAAACGTCGAGAACGTTGTGTAGGCGCCGACAAACCCAATTGGAATCAGATACCGCCAATACTGGCTGGCCGTTGCCCTGGCAAGCAGCGTCAAAATCAACCCGATAAGGAAGCAACCGCTCATGTTGATTACGAACGTGCCATATGGGAAGCGAACACCATAGCGGCTTCCGATGTAAGTTCCGAGCATGTAGCGGGCGATCGCACCCAGAAAGCCTCCGACGCCCACGACCATGAATTTCAGCAAATTTACGGTCTCCTTCCTTCGTCCTTATGTCTATCGCCGCGATCACGAGGCGATGGCTTGCGTGTCTGTCGTGGGTGAATCCACGACAAACATTAGCGACAGAACATCGAGATCTAAACTCACTTGGGTCGGATTGATCGTGCTTTGTTTCCTGTCCAGCAACAATCGCTCCAACTGTGCACGGTAACGATTGGCAAGACTATCGAACCTGCGCTCCAAATCGGTACTGGCGTCACAGCCCCATGCATAAAGCAACCGAGAAAAACTCTCCAACGCCAACGTGAGACCACTCTCGTGAGCCTGCAGCCGATGCTTTGCCGAATGAACTCGGAACCATCTCCCGAGCCAGCCCAAGATCGGCCGTCTTGCAAAGCCGTCTTGGTGATTCATGTGGAACGCCGGAGTTTCCGCAGGGACCTGGAAGTCCTCGGGCTCAGGCGTGTCCGAAGACTTTAAGACACCGGCCGTCTTCGACAATTCTTGCCGGAGCTGCTCTCCCAGCTTCAGTAACTTCGTTCTCACATCACTCGCGATTTCTGCCGCTACTTCTCCAGAAGTTCCACGCAACACGTCGGAGCAGTCCACCTCTCGTTCTGTGGGCCAGATGTCTGCAATCGAGTCCGCAGCCCTACTCAGAATGAATGAAGCCAGCCTCGGAATCTCTTCCGTAGTGCGCCGAAGATCGGACTGCAGCCTCTGCATGTCACCGGCGCTGCGCCTCAGTTCCAGGTCTATTTCTTCCAATCGCACCCGCTCTTCCCCTTCGATGCGGGCATAGGAAGAACTTACTTCCAGAGCGGAATGGACAGCTCCAGCTAGGCCCAAGGTTTTCCTCGTTAGTGACTCCTGTAGCAGGTGTTGCTTGCGATCATAGAGTGGCGCGAGTTCTTCCGCGAACCACTGCTCCAACAGAGTCGCATGGCTCGGCATCACGCTCACCGGTCTCACCGGCAAGGTCGTGCCGAACTCGGTGTGAAGCTGACGCTTCACGTAGGCCATCTGCTGTTCGAGATCCTGAGTGGCTAGGAGGTCTGCCTTGCTGATGAGGACGGTCGTGGCTGTCGACGCTTGGCTCAACGCTCTAACGATCTTCAGGTCGTCGGGCGTGAGCGTCGAACCAGCATCCACCAGCACGATGCCTGCATCGCAACGAGGGAGGTATGCCAGGGTTTCGGCAGCCCCACTCGTGGCCAGAGACCCAATGCCCGGCGTGTCCACAAAGATGATGCCTTCGCGCAACCGCTCCGAAGGGTAGAGCACGAGGATTCTTCCTACCCGCTTCTGGTTCTCTGGATTCAAACGCTCGTCCACAAAAGAGGCAAGTTCCTGGAGGCTGTGTTCGGAAGCTCCGCGACCTTCCTGCCAAACCCGAATCAGAGGGTTGGGGCCGTATCCAATGCGGGTCGGAACCGCAGTGATCGGGGTCACGCCCACCGGCAGAAGATCTGCGCCGACTACGTGATTCAGCAAGGACGACTTTCCGGTACTCACACGTCCGAAAACTGCGATTTCGAGTGCAGTATCCTCCGCCCGGTCCAACAACATGCTGATCGTCGGACGGAACTCGGTCAGCCCGTGCCGGTCGATAATCGCTGCGATACTGTGGAGCGACGCCACGTCCCATCCTTGGTTCGCCAGCTTCTCAAGTCTTTCGCGCAAGTCGCCTGAGCGGGGCTGGAGGATATAGCGATGTAGTTCCTTTGCAGCGGATTGCAACTCAGCAACTATCCCATGCAGATCGGCTGCACCCTGCTCGGATACTGGACCGTAGCCCCGCATGTAATGCGGGTCGAGTTCCGCGATCGCAATCTCAACAAATGTGAGTCCGACATCCAGCGAATGAGTTGCGGAAATGCGAGGCTTCTCTGGAGCAAGCGACTGACCGGCTATTACCTGTAAGAGTTGGCCGCGGAGCCGCGCGATGTAGTCCTCGATGGTCTTCCGCTGCAGGGGAGTGATGTCGCCGACGTAATTCGGAAAGACGCTCTTGGAGGCCGCGGCGTTCATTGTCTCCTCAATATCCCCCAGGAGCTTGTCGATGTGCTTGCACGTGACCAGCAGGCGCTGGCGCTGGCTTGGATTCAACGTGATGTGGTTCTCATTCATCGGGTAAAGTTGTGCGATCTGTCAGTCTGAACGACCGAAGCGCGTCTTTTTCAGACCCAGAAGGAGCGCTCCGGCGTCGCATTGTTGCACTATTTGTGCACCGCTTCGTTTAGCCACATGGCATAAGCCTCACGTCCGACATACTTTGCAGCGCTGCCCAATTCGGCTTCAATTTCAAGCAGCCGGTTGTACTTCGCGACGCGCTCACCGCGCGATGCCGACCCGGTTTTAATCTGGCCAACTCCAGTCGCTACAGTGAAATCGGCAATCGTTGTGTCATCGGTTTCGCCTGAGCGGTGCGATACCACACACGTGTAACCGTTTTTGCGGGCCAATTCGATGCAGCGCAGCGTTTCCGTGACCGTCCCTATCTGATTAAGCTTGATGAGCACCGAATTCGCGACGAACGCCCGAATGCCACGCTGGAGGATCTCAGGGTTCGTGACAAAGATATCGTCGCCAACCAACTGGATCTTGCTTCCGAGCCGACGGGTCAGCTCGCCCCAGCCTTCCCAATCGTCCTCAGCCAGGCCGTCTTCCAGCGAGTAGATTTCGGGATATTTCTTGACCCACTCCTCCCACAAGGCAACCATCTGCGCGGGAGTGCGTCTCGACTGGTCTGATTTGCCGAAAACATAAAATCCGTTCTCGAAGAACTCACTGGCCGCGGGATCCAAATTGATCGCTATGTCCCCGCCAACTTTGTAACCAGCTTTACCGATGGCAAAGCCCAGCAACTCCATGGCCTCTTCATTGGATCGAAGCTGGGGAGCGAACCCGCCTTCGTCACCCACTCCGGTCGCGTAACCCTTGCGTTTGAGCGCGTCCTTCAAGGCATGAAACGTCTCGGATGCTGCGCGCAGTGCTTCGGCAAAACTCGGAGCGCCAACCGGAGCGATCATGAACTCTTGGAAATCGACGTTGTTGTCGGCGTGCTTACCGCCATTGAGAACGTTGAGCATGGGTACGGGAATGGCGTATTCGCGTTGGTCTGAAAAATACCGATAGAGGGGAATTCCACGCTCGTTAGCCACGGCTTTGGCGGCGGCGATCGAGACGCCCAGAATGGCGTTTGCCCCGAGTCGTGCTTTGTTGGGAGTCCCGTCAAGCTGTATCAGCTTTTCATCGAGGCCGGCCTGATCGGCCGCATCAAAGCCCACAACAGCCTTTTGGATTTCATCCAACACATGGCCGACCGCTTTCTTTACCCCCTTCCCGTCGAACCGCTTGCTATCACCGTCTCGCAACTCGACTGCTTCACGCTTCCCTGTTGAGGCGCCGGATGGCACCTTGGCGGTTCCAGCCGCCCCGCTGTCCAGATGAACGGTTACTTGCACGGTTGGATTGCCGCGGGAGTCAAGAATTTCGAGTGCTTGTAACTTTTTGATAATCGACATGAGTGCTCACCTCTGTAGCTGCTAGGATAGTGATCCCGATACCAAAACAGATTCGAGATCGCGTTTGACTTCCTGTGAGACCGGTAGCTTCTTCAACTTGCTTATGGTCTCGTGAAACGGATAAGCGAATTGCTTCATTTCGAAATGGTCGTCGTACCAGACCGCGTAACATGCATCGGCCTTTCCGGTCTTGGACTGACCCAGACTGCCGGGATTGACCACGGCCGTCGCACCGACCTTACGGATGAATGGCGCGTGAGTGTGCCCTACCAGCAGGTAGTCGGCTTTGATCTCCCGAACTTCCTTTGTCCACCGGTCAGAGTCCTCGGGACAATATCCGTACAGGGGATTAGTGGGAATGGCGTGGCACAAGTGGAACTTTCGGCCATCCCGCTCAAGCGTCCGCTGCAACGGCAGCTCCTGCAAGTATCTCCGAAGGTCTCCGTCGATTGAGCGGATCGAGAACTCTCGAGTTTCGATTGCCATTTGCCGATACAGCGGAGTGCACCGCGGATCATCGGCGAATCCCACGGCATGGTCGTGGTTGCCACGAATTACGACATCCCCGCGAGCACGGACGAGTGCCACGATCTCCTTGGGATCAGGACCATAGTTCACAAGATCGCCGAGCACCCAGAGTTCATCGCCCCACTCTGGCAACGCCATGAACGCTTCGAGATTTGCGTGAATATCTGAGATGAGGACGATCTTCATAGCCTCACAACTCTCTTGCGATGAAAGTCGATCATTTACTTCACCAACAAAACCGGACAGTGCGCATAGCGCAGCACTCTTTCGGAAACCGAGCCCAGCATGATCTTCTGAAACACGGATGTGCCCCGTCGTCCCACGATGATCAGGTCTACGTGCTCGATTTCGGCACGATGGATAAGCTGTTCCGCAGGGTGGCCCACGACGATATCTGTCGCGATCTCAACTCCATGCGCCTGCCCGCGCTCCACCATGCGTTTCAATCCGAACTCAAAGTGCTCGCGGGCATCGTCCAGCACGGCCTCTACCTCAACTGAAGTTGCTGGTTCGGGGAGTCGGGCCACGGCGAGCACAGAAACGGACGACTTCTCATTGAGTCCAAACCTGATGGCGACATCAACTGCTTTCTCCGCCAGCGGCGACCCGTCATAACCGACCAGAATCTTTCGAAAGTACGGTTCTTGCAAATTCAAAGGCATCCTTCCTCCTACTCTGTTGCCTCCGCCGACACTGCGGGTAGCTGCGATACACCACCTTCTCGAATCGGTTCATGCCCCTGCTTTGGCAACAGGTGCCGAGGCAAGAAAAATGCGTTCGCAATTACCGTGGGAATCACAGCCGAGCCAATCACCGTCGCAACCAAATGCGAGTATTGCGCTTGACTGATGACATTGTGGTTCAGCCCAAACAGCGCCGATATCGTGCCGAAGGTCAACCCCGTCGACATCATCAGCGTGTAGTACAAACCCTCCTCACGTTGGTAGCTGAAGGCCCTAACCGTGGGGATGAGACCAGCCATCTTGGACAACATTTTGGCGAAGAAGAGAACTACGAATACGAGAGGAGCCCCGGCAAGGGCCGGAACGGAGACGAATGAGCCGGCTCGAATGAAGTAGAACGGTGTGAGAAGTCCGAACGTCAGGGTTCGTAACCGTCGGACCAGCGAGTGGTCCTTGCCGACGGTGCCGGCCAGCACCATTCCGATCATGTAAGCCGGAAGAACAGCTTCACTTCCTGCCCATACCGCCAGGCCACCCATTGCAAACAGGAAGAACAGCAGGAACTTAGCTTCAAGCTCTGAGGGTCGCCCTCCATACTTCGCGAAGAAGCGAGGCGTCAGGAATGGAAGCAGAGTGAATACGCCAACACATACGAGCACGAATGTTAGCGTTTTGAAGGTGAACGGTGAAAAGATCAGGCCGAGTGCAATTACGGTTCCGAGGTCGTTGACGAAACAAGAGGCCAGAATAGCTTTGCCGAACTCGGTCTTGTTGAAGCCGAGTTCCAGCATCACTGCATATACCACCGCGACCGACGTCGTGCTGAGGGCCACACCTGCCAATTCGCTTGCTCGCCAACTCCAATGCAATACGTAGTACGCGATGAGCGTGCAGCCGATAAATGGTCCGAAGAAGCCGACCAGCCCCACCGCGACCGATTCTTTCCACTTGGTTCGGAAAATGACGGGGTCGAGTTCTGCTCCTGCGAGAAATGTCAGAACGATTGCTCCCGTCCCCGCGAGGAAGGCGATCCAGCCAGTCTTGGCGCCTAGACCGCCCTGTACGAGGAAGGCTCCAATGATGAGCTGGGCTACCGTGCCTACGACAATTTCGGTCAGTGCGGTCGATATCCTGAACCAGATTGCAAGCAGGGTTGCGAACAGGGCAAGCCCAACCCAAAGCGCGGCGAGAACCCAAACGTTCTCCATGGAACGTTACTCGTAAATTGTTTCTGGAAACTCGCCGGGAGACATGACTCCGCGACAAGTTTTCCTTGTCAGGAGTCATCATCTGTCCCGGAATCTGGTAGGACAGCGGTTTGGGTGAACTCCTTCACCCTTATGTGTCGTTGATAAACCAGAGTGACCAAGAAGTCAAGTGCGACGATCACAGTCGGACGTTGGAGGGTTTGTTTCTGTCACTGTTGGATTCCAAATCTTATTCGTAGACTACGGTTTTGTCTTCGGCTATCGGGAAGGAACCCCGATCGGGAAATGTTGATCGTTATCGACAAGTCTTAGTGCTGTATCTGAAGCGCCCGTCGCGGAACAGTCGGCAGTCGCATGATCCTTGGCCGGGCGCTTCGGATACAGCGACTTGAAGGAAGCCGCCCCGGGGGAAGGCTATGTACTTTGAACGGGGGTGAGCAGGTGCAGATGTTCAAGTAGGCCGCTGTGGTAGGTATGATCTGCCGCTTTGAGGTCCTGGTGAAGCGGCGAAGCGTTGCACAGAGGCGTTCGGCATAGGCTGAAAGAATAAGTAATAGAGCACTCCGGGCTCGACGAGACAACGGATCTCCGTGCGTGCCGGAGCACGAGCAGAGGCTGACGATGTGGATAGAGGTTCATGCTGCGCACTGCTCGGGTTGAGGTGGAGAGCGAAGCAGGAGTTGAGCCGGGGTAAGCCGTTCAATGACGTGCATAGTTCCACCGCAGACTGGACAGTTCCATAGCGACTGAGGCTGGTGGGTGGACGGCGATGCCGGTGAAGCAGTTATGTTCTGTGAGGCGTGGAGCAGTTGGAAGCAGAGCGGCAGGAGGATGGCGCGTTGCCGGTTGGCCAGAAATCCGAAGTTGCGGACGCGCACGAAGCCGCGTGGCAGCAAATGGAGTAGGAATCGGCGCAGGAACTCCTCGACCGGCAGAGTCATGAGCCGCTTGTGGTTGCCATGGGCGGAATCTCGCCATTGGAATGTGACATTGCCCTCGGAGAGAGCGACCAGCCTGCGGTTGGAGATAGCGACGCGATGGGTGTAGGCGCCCAGATAGCGCAGCACATTTTCCGGCCCTCCGAAGGGGCGCTTGGAGTAGACCACCCAGTCATGGCGGAACAGTACCCGCAGCCATGCTGCGAAGGCACGCGGCTCGGCCAGGGGCAGGAGGCTGCCGGGGAACTGGAGCATGCCGCGATGGAAGGCGATGCGAAGTCCGGCAACGAACTTACCGCGGAAGACACGGCTGAGCACGCCGATGGGCAGGAAGAAGGAGCGTCGAGCGGAGATCCAGCGGGAGTGATCTGGCGCCAGACCACCGGCGGCCAGTACGCAGTGGACATGGGGATGAAACTGCAAGCGCTGGTTCCAGCTGTGGAGCACGCTAAAGAAGCCTATCTCGGCCCCAAGATGCCGGGGATCGCCAGCGATCTCCAGCAAGGTCTCGGCGCTGGCATGAAAGAGCAGGTTGTAAATCAGCCGCTTGTTCTGCAATGCGAGCGGAGCTAGTTCCCGCGGCAAGGTGAAAACGGCGTGTACATAGCGAGTGGGCAGCAGTTCACGTTCCCGCGCCTGAAGCCAGCGCAGGCGGGCGTTGCCCTGGCACCGTGGGCAATGCCGGTTGCGACACGAGTTGTACGAGATGGCAGTATGTCCGCAGTCCGAGCACTGATCGCGATGTCCGCCCAGCGCGGCGGTGCGGCAGCGCGTGATGGCCAGCAACACTTTTTGGTGTTGCCAGTTGATCCACTTGCGACTGTGTTCAAGAAATGCTTGTCCAGCACAGCGAACGATGTCGGCCACCTCCAGCGGCGGCCGGCTCATGAACGGTGCTTGTGTCCTCCTTGTGCCGAGAACGTGAGTGCATCGAGCGGGCTGGCGGTTGCGCTGAGATGCCGTTGGGAGAGATGCAGATAGATGGTAGTTACTTCGAGGTCGCAATGACCGAGCAGTATCTGGATGGTGCGCAGGTCGGCTCCGGCTTCCAGCAGGTGTGTGGCGAAACAGTGGCGTAGGGTGTGGGGATGGATGTGCTTGTGCGCCAAGCCGGCGCGCTCAGCGGCGTTCTGACACGCAGTCCAGAGGACCTTGGTAGTGACGGGATAACTTGCGGTATGCCATCGGTTGCCGGGAAACAGCCACTCTGTCGGCTTGCGTCTGAGC
>Ga0182013_10008110_pt1 | contig 11377 bp, 13 predicted proteins | sample 612S2MmetaG_FD_120487 | JGI IMG/M metagenome (GOLD analysis project Ga0182013, IMG submission 120487) | Permafrost microbial communities from Stordalen Mire, Sweden - 612S2M metaG | ecosystem: Environmental > Terrestrial > Soil > Wetlands > Permafrost | place: Sweden: Stordalen | collected...
GGGTTTTCCTAGGGGCTGAATATTTTTTTCCTTCACTATCCGCAGCCCCACTTTTTCTCTAAATTCCTCAAGCAGGTATTTTGACAAATTGATATCGTTGAAATGAAAAGCAGCTCTTGCCGACTATATCATTTTTACCCACTCTATCGAGAATAAGAATGACAATTTCAACCACTCAAAAAAGAAAAATGAACAAAAAAAATCTAAAGCTCTACGCAATAAGCAAACTCTTTCGGATGAGAGTGTGAAAGCCTCACAATATTAAATTAACTCACTGTGAATTGAGCTGTTAAAACTGTTGAATGTCGGAAAATAATTTCTTCTTTGATTGAAGCCTTTTTAGATTGAGAGTTATCACCTTAATCACCGAATATCGGAAAATAATATCGTTTAAAAATTCGAGGTTTATCTAGAGAAAGCTATCGGCATAATCGGCAAAACAATTTAATCCTTTCATTTATAATAAATCAGTAATTTTTAAATCTTTTTACATAAAAAAGTGTGGTAAGTGTATATAGTGACGGAAAATTACGTTACCGATAGCGATACATGCGACGTTTATATTTTCTCTTTGAAAGTTTCGCCTCTTCTTTCAATCTCTTTGCTTCAAGAAAGTTCCTAAACCATTCATCCATTATTATCCTCCATGCTTTTCTATGCGCTTCCCCTGCCTCTTTAATAACATGAGCGAAGTTTGAATAAATAGTATCCCTGTGAACGCCTAAGTGTAGGGCGACCTTTGTTATTTCTGCGCCGTTCAAGATCATATGAAAGATAATGCCGACGTCGATGTTTTTGCTTGGACGGCCTCGGTGTTTTTCTTTTGGTGAAAAAGTGGGGGGAATACTAACTAATGTCGGAAAATAACCTATCATATTAAACACTTCCTCCTTTTCCAATATTCAATCATCCCTCGCTTGGCTGCTTCCCTGCAACGTTCCTTTCCTTCCTGTGTTTTTGCTCCAGAGCTTAAACCGCCGTGCATTCTGCAACGTCCATTAATCGGTTTATCTGTTTTTGGGTGAACAACCACTTTAGCTTTGCAAGAATGACCATCACGGCAACGAGCACCACATAAAAGTCGATTCTTCTTCATTCTGCTTTTACGCTTCCAGTTATGAGACAATTCTCTTTTGAGAACCTTCTCAAGATCCCAAGGTTCATATCCTTTGTACATATGCACTCCTTGATGCGTGCGCGCAATGTGGTAGGAATTCGTTCATTTTTCAGTCCAATAAAGATTTACATTCTTTGATAAATGCTCGAACTCTTTTAGCTTCTTCGACCGCCTCTTTTGATCGTAAGCCATGCTTCCAACATGCCATTTTTTGTTTTAGTTTTCCCTCTTCCGTTTTCGGTCCTGTATTGCGAGTTAAACCACCATGAAGACGGCATCGACCGTTAGACATAGCAGGTTGACGACAAGGCTTGTGTCCGTTTGTTCTTGCTTTTGCTCCACACTCTTTTAACATGGGGTAACCTCGTAATTTTTTTCGTTTATCCCCCACCCCCTGCAATCACGTTTCCACCGACAATAGCTTTACCACCATTTTCGACATTCACATGTTGCACTATAACCCTTTGTTCTCCCTTGCGCCTGTAACGCATTAAGGTTTCAAGGGTTTCGTTGTAAAGGCGAAAAAGCTTTGTTGAGCGATTGACATTAGTATCAATTCCTTGCGGTGTTTGCCCTTCGTTGTTCGTGCGTCCTAAATATTCCATGCCCTGATTATGTAGGCTGATAAGTCGAGATATGAGCATTCCTTCAATTTCATCTTGCGGTTTAAGTGCTTGTAACGCACCAAGAATGCCATTTAAATTTTTTGCTACATCTTTTTCGACTTTAAACGATCCGCTTGCTATTGAACATTGAGTAAAAAGATTAACACTAAAGTCAAGGTCGTTTGATCCCGTCGCCTGCGAAAGTGCTGCATTGTACAAATTAAATATATCCGTTGGCGAAACAGGATATTCATCGAGTGTTTCAGTTAAAAAATCCCTTTTTCCCTCTGAATTAGTTTCATATGTGAATTTGATGAGATTTTTAGATGTCTTTTTAAGCCTATCTCGCCATTGCGCAACCATCGCTTTTTCTTCTTCATTCAAGGGAACGAAAACATTTTCTTCACTGTCACTTTTTGGTGTAATTCCTTTATTTGCGGAATCTTTTCGTATCTCTGTTAGTTTGTTTTTACTTATAGCTAATTTTTTTTTCCGTGTGTTTTCTTTAAGTTCTTCTATTTTTTTTAACCGTTCTTCGTCACTCAAAACCGTTGTGACTTGTTTGACACATGCAACCTGATTCTTTTTCTTAGCCATACTTCACCGCTTGATTTTGTTTGATTTTTGATAAAAATATTAAGTAGAGGGGTTTATTTTTCGAATCCCCTTATACAATTTTATTCCTAACCTTTTTCAAAGAAGGTTTTCGAGAAGGCGGATCAATCCATTGTTTAGGTTTAAGCTTCGGCTTTGTAACTATTTCCGCTATCTCTGTAACATTTGAGGCAGCGTCGCCAATAAGTGGCGTTTTCTTTGTCTCTGTCGCATTTTCTTGTAAATCGGAGAATACATGTGCCGTCTCTGATTTTTCTTTCACCAACGCAGGCTCTGCGGTTTTCTTCTGATGAATTACAGGTTGTTTAAGATTGGCCTTTGGTATTGGTGGCAATGGCTCAGGATTCTCTAGCAAATATTGCTCAATGAATTTCTTTGCCTCGTCCCGAAGGTTGGCTATAAATTCATTGTTCAACTTTTTATCTTCAAATACGAATGTTGCGTAAGAAATCACATTGCTTGTACTGCGATCGTATCCTTTCCTATTAGGAAGACTGCAAAATAAAAAATCCTTCTTCTTGTGAATAAAAATACCCTTAAGGTCAATCCCTATGGAAAGCCGAATATGAAGCGTTCCTGAGAGAAAAGCTTTTTTGTCATCTCGCTCGATTTCGTAAAATTTGATTATTTTAAAGTCTGTATTCATCAATATTTTTCCTTGTTTTTGTTTTTATGCTTTTTCGAAGGATTAATCGGAAAAATCAACCCCTTTCCAGTTTCCTTTTTTTGCTTAATTCAAACGAAAAACTCTATTTTATGTCTTTTAAGCCCCTAAAAGTGGAGGAACTTTTAAAAAGGTGGAGGAACTTTTGTTGAGTTGCTCCACCCCTTAAGTATCTATGTAAGAGCAATATATGATTAAAAGATGGAGCAAGTGGAGCAACTCACTCTATTTCTTGGGTATACAAATTTATATTTTCTTCTAGTTACACTTATATTTTTTTTCCTATATCTAATTACTGGTGAAAGTTCATCCACTTGCTCCACAACATATATTAAACTCTTATAAATAAGAGGTTTAATGTGTGGATGAACTAAAAAAAGTTGCTCCACAGTTCCTCCACAAAATCATAGTTCCTCCACTTTTTTATTAATATTCATAGGAATTTGAAACTTTTATACTGACCCCTTTCCAGAAATTCCCTCTGCTTGTTTCATTTTTTTTGAACTTTACTTTCAAATAGTCCGTTATTTCGTTTCTGGATGGAATATTTAACCCCTCTTCATTGCAATAGTCTTTGATAGCGTTTAGCATTTCTTGGCATGGCGTTGTAAATTCGTCTCCTTTAACACACATTTCACTTAAGAAACGGCCTATTCCATCGTTTTCTTGTCTGTAGTCTTCTGTTTGATCCAAGATGATTTTTGGTATTTTAAGCCCCTCTTTTTGATACTCTAGGCAACCATCAACAATCCATTTTAAAATACCTTCAGATTCTTTAAGAAGCTCCTCCTTCAAATTTTCATTTGCTGTTTTAGTGAAGTCAGCATCAAAAGGAACTAAAAAATTTCTCGACCAAAGAGCTATATCTTCTGAGGGTGCTTTCGGTTTGTAATTTGTTTGTAAAATCATCGTGTGAGTTGGAATAATTTGCAGATCAATGTTTGAAAAAAGTCGACGGCAGGAAATTACATCTCTGCCACTTAAGTTTTTCACTTCTGCTGAATCAATTTTACGACCCTCGTTTATTTCGCTAAAGATCGCCATCCTCACCCCTTCAAGATTGGCCTTTTCTGGGTTTGGGCTGCTAGAACTTGGTGGGTTTCGTTGAATTAAAAGCATCTCGCTTGGAAATGTTCTAGCAAAAGAGCCCAAAACGGATTGTATTGTTTGAATCAAAGTTCCTTTTCCGTTTCTTCCTTTTCCAAAGAAATAAAAAACTTTTTCTTCTCTTGGAACTCCTAAAATAGCATAACCAAAAAGTCGAGGTAAAAAACTTTTCAATTCATCTCTACCTAATGTGATCTCCGTTAAAAACTTTTCGAAATTAGGGCATTTTGCATTAGGGTTATAGTTGACGGAGCAAACTTTCTTAATAAATTGCTTCGGGTTAGATTTCGTCAATTCTCCCGTCTTGAGGTCAATAACTCCATTGGCACAAGGCAATTTAAAAGGCATATAATCCCATTTATCTTTGAAAGAAATGAAAGCGGAAACGGTATCGAACACACTTTTTCGCCTTCTACTTGTCCGTAATTGATTTACTCGTTTTTCGACAACTTCTTGAATGTTTTCTTCAAATACAACCGTATTTTTCGCGTTTAAATAGGCCTTTGCAACACATTCAAAATCTTTATATCTTTCTTTGTGTAAATCAATACTCCAAGAACGCCCATCCCAAAGATAAAAAACCCCTTCTTTTCCTTCCGTCGGATCAAAGAGATATTTTTCTTTAGATAATTTTACAAAAAGTTCCGCATCCCCAATTTCATTTTTTGAAAGATATTCAAGAATATCTGAAACTTGACTATTTTCTTTTTCTTCAAGATCTTCGGGTTTATGTTCGATATTTTCGATCTGTTGTTTCACTTCTTGCGCCCCTGCTATAATCATTAAATCGTTAAAATCGTCGTTATCATACTGCTTACCTTCTGGAAATGTAGGGAAAACGACGCTGCAATTATGTTTTTCAGCTACTTTGTAAGCCTCATCCAATCCAACATTTTTTGCTGTTTTGTCTTCATGCAAATTATTGTCAGCACAAATGATTATTGGGCTATTTGGATAAAGTTCTTTTAAAAAAGGAATGACGTGTTGATAGTTGCCTGCGGAGAAGGCGACAATATGGGGAATCGTTTGTCCTGTGCAGTTAAATACAGTATCGGCGGTTGCATATCCTTCGCTGACCCGAATAGGTTCACCATCTTTAATTTCGCCTATGGAATGATAAAGCCCTTTCATCGCATTTGTAAAGTGCTTATCCCTTGGCTTTGTTTCATTAAAAAATAGTTTCTTTTTTGGGTGAATTTCTTGCAGGCATTGAATTTGACCGTTTGAATCTATCATTGGGACTAAAAGAATATTGCCTTCAAACCGTACGCCATGCGCCTTAACTTGTTTAAGTTCGAGATATGGAGATACTCCAGTTTCTGAAGATTTGTTGAAGCGTACTCGGTCTCTTTCAGCTTGCTCTTTTCGTATTTTTTCTTTGTGTTCGTCTTCTTTTTTTCTTTTTGCCAGTCGTTCTTGATGCCGCTTTTTTATAGCCTCTTGTTCTTTTGGGTCTGTTGGATTGTTGAATTTTGAACAAAACACATGGTTTTTGTCTTTTTTTAGAGTGTCATGATGGCTATTGTACGTTACTATTATAGTGCCATCTTCTTTCTCACTGGCTATATACCATTCAATCTCTTTCCCATCTTTCCCCCTGGCGTCAAAATGAATTATTTGTTCTGAAAGGTCTAATGGAAGAGGCACATTTTTGAATTCATTATCAAACATGTGATCGGCGCATTCTCGCTCGATATCCTGTATTGTCTTTGTTATGTATTGATCGGCTCTAGATGTTCTTTTGTTGCCTCGTGGGCTTATTTTTTCTTTTCTTTTAGTCGCTGTTTCTGTCATAATGATGCTCGTTATACGTTTATGTAAAGCCGTTCAGGTTGTTGTTTGAACGGTTTTTTTTATTATTATTTTATCCTGTTTTTCCAAGCTTTCCGCTCGAAATTAAATCCGAAGCTTGTCCTCTAGTTAAATTTTCAATTCCAGCCCTATATCCCTTTTTTCGGATACACTCTAATTGTTTTATGCTTGCTGGCTGATCTCTCCAATAAGCGTCTCTATCGCTAATGATGAATAGGCTTCTATTGGCTTTTGCGAAGTCTTCCGCAGAGGCAAACGCATACGAAAAAGTCAGGCCGTCTGCAATTGTTTGAATTCCTTTTTCATTTGCAAAAACCACCCTGTAACGATCCTCGCCACAAGGAACCACTCCAAGGCGTGCATTAATCCCCTTTAGAATGAAGGTTCCCTCTTGCATACTCCAAGTGAATGACTCCCCAAGTGGATCAAAGTTTATCAGTGCAGACTTAAGTTTCTGGTTGAGATTTGCAGGAAGAGCTGCTTTGATTTCTCTCTCTTTATTCTTCTCTTCTTTTTCTTCCTGTTTTTGTTCTTCCGAATCATCAAGAAGTGTAGCGGAATTACAAAGGCTATGACTTTTTGTGCAGAGATCTAGAATCAGACAATCTTTTTTGTTTGGGAATAGACGCAAACCACGACCACACATTTGTTGAAATAATCCTGTGGACTGCGTAGGACGAGCTACAATCACGCACGATGTTTCACAGGAGTCAAAACCCTCCGTCAGTACATTGCAGTTGCAGAGAACCTGTATTTGCCTTGTGCGGTATCTTTTTAGAATGTCTGTTCTTTCTTGTTTAGGTGTTCCTCCATGTATCAGAGCTGCCTTGATACCACTTTGTTTGAAAAGTTCACATAAATTACATGCGTTTTGAACCGTCACACCGAAACAAATTGTCTGTCTGCCCTCTCCATGACTGAGGTAAGCATCAACGATAATTTGTCTTATCTCTGGAACATCCATCACTTGAGATAGTGATTCAGCCTGAAAATCATCATCCCCACCCATTTTGACAAGAGAAAGGTCAATGTCTGTTGCAATTTTGATTCCTTTGGGAGGGCATAAATAGCCCTCCTCGATCATTTCTTTGATATTTTTTTCATAGGCTATTGTGTCGTAAATTTCACCCAAGCCCTTACCGTCATCTCTCCAGCAAGTTGCACTGAAACCGCAAATAAGTTTATTTGTATCTTTTCCGAAACCTAATTCATCAATGACAGTTCTTGAACTGTTCGAACCGCTGCGATGTGCTTCGTCATACACAAGTAGGCCGAAATCTTGGACTTTCAATGCTTCTAGATTCTTTTCTATGCGTGCTGATTGGATAGATGAGACGACAACAGGGGCATTAAATTCTTTGGAATCAGCATTCACGATACCGACATTTAATGAGGGGGATATCATTTGAATCTTATCTTTCGATTGATTCAAAAGCTCGTTTGTATGTGCGATCACGAGAGCCTTTAAACCCATTTGCTGAATCAGGGAAGCAAAGACAACAGTTTTGCCTGCGCCTGTAGCCATCGAAATTAAAAGCCTATGTATGCCTTTCTTGTGATGTTCTTTAATATTTTTTAGGCACTCTTCTTGATAAGGCCTAAGCCGAAGACTTGTCATTGGGGAAGCCTCCTACAGAATCATTGCGCTCTTTTTCTCGAAGCCATTGACAAAGGGCTGATCGAGGAAAAACTACTTTATGAGTCGAAAGTTTTAACCAAGGTGGGGCTTGATTGCGCTTCATCGACCAAGTAATGTCGCTTCTTGATTTGTAGAGGCCAGTTTTTATTAGATCTTTTGGACGAAGGAATTCGGGGAGCTTTTCCTCAAGATTCTCAATCATCACATCGAATTTTGATTGCATATTCAGCACTTGTACTTCCTTAATTTTGAAGCACCGCCGAGATAGTCCCTAGGGAAATTCAGTTTTGGAACATAAAAACCTAGTGTTTTTTGTGTTCTTTTTCTATATTGAAGAAGGAAGGTAAAATGAAATTCCTCTTCAGTTGTACAAGGTTCCAGCCTTGTATGAAATTCCTAGGGCTCCCTATCTCTTGCGGAGCCCATTTTAGTATAAACTCCAAATTGACTTACCCATCCATAAAAGTCAACGAAAAAGCATACATTAAAATCACGTTCAAAACATTTATTCTGACAGACTTAACATTATATTGATGATGGCACACTTTAGACACCAAAAAGACATCGTTTTAGTACTGTTTTGGTGCTAGTTAGACATCAAGTTAATGCTGAATGTTTATTTCTTAGATTAATTATGTAAATATTTGAATGTTGTGTTAATAAAATCCATCCAATCAATCGAAATTATTTCGGCATCATATTGGCATTAAATTGGCAGCTTTGTTATTGGAAATATTTCCAGCTTGGTAGTATCCCATTGCTGTAGAAATGCTGCGATGACAAGATAATTGCATGACGTCACCGATAGGACAGCCATTTTTCCCCGCCTCTGTAATAAAACCGGAGCGTAACGAATGGGCGGAATATAAAGATTCATCATAGCCAGCAAGTTTACAACGTCTTTTTACGACCCTATTGATATCAACATCGGTTATACTGCTTCCGAGTTGACCACTTTTGGATACGGAACGGAATAATTTCCCTTCCGAAATACTGGAGAGTTGTAACCAGTTTTTCAATGACCGAGCTGCCACTCCATTAATTGGGACTTTGTTTCCATGTCCTTCTTGGTCTGTTTTATTGCGAGGCATTGTATATGTATAATTTCCGTTTGAAAGCGCTTCTAAATCTTTAAATTCAGCATCGGCTATTTCAGATCGGCGACGTCCTCCCGATGACCAACCAAATAGCAACATGGCTTTGTCTCTAACATCAATGAGCTTGTCATTTTTGCATGTATTTAGCATGTCGATTAGAATATCTTTAGTGATTGCTTTAGCTTTTTTCTGTAGAGGCGCTGACTTTGAGAATGCAATAATCAGTTTTTTTACTCTTTGAGTATAGGGATCATCCATAAATCCGATTTTGTGCAGGGTGCTAATCATTTTTATTCTTCTCTTCACAGTTGAAAGAGAATGAAGCCCTTTGTCTTTTTTCCCCCCTTTGACAGTTAAGAGTTTTCTTTCAATTTCTTCAGGCATTGACTCCAGATGATGGAATATGAACTGAATGATCGTTTCTTCGGGTACAGGAAATTCGGGGCGAATTCCTATCGCTTCCAGCCAATGCTTGAAATATAGAATGTCACCTTCATACGCTCTTCTTGTGTTTTTTGGAACTTTGGAGGCAATAATTAAGTCAGCTTTTTTTCCCATTCGATCGATCTCGATTATAGGGCGTACAATTTCTAAGCTTGTTTGCATTTTAAAATCCTTTTTTGTGTCTGATTATGATAGGTTATCATACATAAGAGATGTTGACTAGTGTTTTGTTGTGTTGACATGTGTTGTGAAAAAAGATTCGATCGGTTAAAAGTGATGGTGTCAAGGTGATGTCCTTTTAATGCCAATCAGACAACAAGGAGTAAAAAAATGATTATTGTTATCGGGGGAATAAAGGGCGGAAGCGGTAAAAGTACGCTCGCAACAAACCTCACAGTTATACGCGCGCTTGAAGGAAAAAAGGTTCTTCTTGTGGATGCAGACGAACAGCGTAGTGCCTCAGATTGGGCCGAACATAGAGAGAATTTAGGAATAACAACCCCTTGGACTACGATTCAACTTTTAGGAGCGACGGTAAGGTCTCAGTTGCTCAAGATGGTAAATGATTATGATAATATTATTGTTGATACAGGCGGAAGAGATACAACCAGTCAGCGAAGCGCGTTAACTGTTGCTGATATATTTATTGCTCCATTTCAGCCGAGAAGTCTAGACGTTTGGACGGCAGGAAAAGTTGTTAGTCTTGTTGAGGAGATCAGAACGGTAAATCCAAAACTCAAAGCTTTTGCGGTTATTAATAGAGCTGATCCTCAAGGGGTAGACAATCACGACGCCGCGGAAATTCTTAAGGAAAGCGAAGGAATTACCTATTTACCTGCAACGATTGGTCAAAGAAAAGCTTTTGCAAATGCAGCAGCCGAAGGGCTTGGAATTGTTGAGTTAAAGTCTCAAGACAAGAAAGCTATTTATGAAATCAAGCTGCTCTGCGACGTTATTTTTCAAGAAGCAGAAAAACATTAACCAAAAACAACACCATAATGACACTAAAACAACATCAAACAAATACCAAAACAACACCAAGGATAAACAAAAATGGCAGTAAAGAAAAAAGCAGGCAAAACAGTACAACCACACCAATATAGCTTTGATGACATAATAAACCGCGGAGGCAAGACGACTGTTGACACAAAACTACAAGCACAAACTGATGAGGAAATTCGCTTTACACTTAGAATTCCACAAAAAATGATAAATAAGCTTGATAAGGATAGAGTGGCTCGCGTTGGAAATGTTTCTAGAAATCAATGGATACTAGAGGCTATTTCAGAACATCTAAGCTGACACCAAGTCGACATCAAACAGATGTCTATTCGGTGTTTTACAAAAAACAATCGAATTTTTATGAATTACAGAATCATATATAATGGAAATAGAAGATAAATGCCTGAAATTAGTCGAATAAATGGAATTATAATTAAAATGTTTTATGCAGATCATCCGCCAAAACATTTTCACGCTGAGTATGGGAAGAATAAAGCCCTGTTTTCAATAGATAAACTTGAGCTCTTGGAAGGCGAACTCCCTCCAAAAGAGTTAAAAATCGTTAAGGACTGGGCAAAGAAACATAAATCCGAATTGCTACAAAACTGGGATCGGGCGGTTAAGAGAGAAAAACTAGAAAAAATAGAATCAACATACAAAAAAGAAGCTGCAAAAACAACAAAGCACAAAAAAACAAAGTAAAAAATCATGTGGAATATTTATGCATACAGTTAAAAGATCATTTTACATCGAAGACTATAAAATATTGATTGAATTCGATAACAATAAATTTAAGATTGTTGATTTGAAAAATGAAATTTGGGGTCCTGTTTTTGAACCCTTGAAAGATGTTAATTACTTTAAAAAAGTCAAAGCCAAGGGCGGTACGATTGTATGGCCTAACGAAGCGGATTTTTGCCCCGATGTATTATACAAAATGGGACAAGATCTTTTTGGGAAGGTGAATAAAAACAATCGAAGAACTCCTCCTGCTTCGAATACAGAAAAACCAAGAGCACGAATTGTTGCTGGCTCTAAGCGTTAATCTTGTGTCGATAAGACACCAGAATGACACTAAAATAGTGTTTTATATACACTTAAATTTGATGTTTTTTTTGCTGAGTTTGAATTGATTTTTATACCATTTATAAGGGGTTTTCCTAGGGGCTGAATATTTTTTTCCTTCACTATCCGCAGCCCCACTTTTTCTCTAAATTCCTCAAGCAGGTATTTTGACAAATTGATATCGTTGAAATGAAAAGCAGCTCTTGCCGA
>Ga0182013_10008114_pt1 | contig 11376 bp, 6 predicted proteins | sample 612S2MmetaG_FD_120487 | JGI IMG/M metagenome (GOLD analysis project Ga0182013, IMG submission 120487) | Permafrost microbial communities from Stordalen Mire, Sweden - 612S2M metaG | ecosystem: Environmental > Terrestrial > Soil > Wetlands > Permafrost | place: Sweden: Stordalen | collected...
TGCCGCCGCTTCCGTGGGAAGGACTTGCACTGACCGGTCCGACCCTCCCGCCGCTTCCGTGGGAAGGCGTTGCACTCACCGGCCCGACGCTGCCGCCGCTTCCGTGGGAAGGCGTTGCACTCACCGGCCCGACGTTGCCGCCGCTTCCATGGGAAGGACTTTCACTCACCGGCCCAACGCTGCCGCCGCTTCCATGGGAAGGACTTGCACTCACCGGCCCGACGCTGCCGCCGCTTCCATGGGAAGGCGTTGCACTCACCGGTCCGACCCTGCCGCCGCTTCCGTGGGAAGGACTTGCACTGACCGGTCCGACGCTGCCGCCGCTTCCGTGGGAAGGACTTGCACTCACCGGCCCGACGTTGCCGCCGCTTCCGTGGGAAGGCGTTGCACTCACCGGCCCAACGCTGCCGCCGCTTCCGTGGGAAGGAATCGTCTAGAGCCTACGTCACGTCCAGGGCAATCTCGTCTTTCGGGGCGTGGTGCCCGTGTGTCTTCTCACCAAGAATCTCCCCTCGGGAAAATCTCAGGCCCTTATGTGCTAGCCATTCGCTGCCGTACAATCGGATAGCGTATGGCGATCGCCAGATTCGTGATCCAGGTGTTGGGTTGGGTGGTCGGCATTCCGCTGGAAGTCCTGGCGATCGCGGCACTGCTGCGCAATGGGTATCGCCGCTATCCAGTGATTTTTGTGTACTTGCTGGTGCTCTTCGTGACCACTCTGTTGAGTGTATGGTTCAGCATACAGTCTTTCTACACTCAGAATAAGGCGCTGGTGCGGCTGTCGGCCAAGGTCTACTGGATCGATGAGTGGATCCTCCAGGGGCTCATCTTCGCCACGGTTATCGGCCTGATCGATCTGGCGATTGCCAAGTCACCCTGGCGCCGCATCCTCCGCCTCGCTCTGGCGGTGGGAGTTCTCCTGTTCGCGGGTATTACCTTTTGGATCCAATACCTGCCCCAGGCGGTCACCTTTGGCGTCTGGATGACACCCTGGATCAGCGATCTCAGCGTCGGCGCCACCGTCATGGATCTGGCTTTGTGGATGATTCTGATCGCGTCCCGCAAGAGCGATCGGCGTCTCATGCTCATTTGCGGCGCCCTAGGGATGCAGTTCACGGCGGAAGCCATCGGCGAACGAATCGTTCAAATGTCGGGGCCTCGCCGATCGGTGGCGTTGGGAACGGCCGGTTCGGTTGTGGCCGTGGCGGGCAACCTGATCTGCCTCTACGTGTGGTGGCAGACTTTTCGAAGAATGCGGGATTCGCGTCCAGCCGCCATATCGCCTTCTATCCCATAAAAAAGGCCGTGGAGGTTTCCCCCCACGGCTTATCCCTGCGTCGGCAGTGTAGCTCAATGGAAAGCTACTATTGCTGCTCCTGTCTGGTGGCAGACGTCGGCGTCCCGGCATCCACGTCGGCCGTGAAAACCTTTACTTCCACGCGGCGATTCTTGGCGCGCGCGGCGCGATCTTTGCCCTCGTCCACCGGTTTCTCCTCGCCCAGGCCGATCATGTGGATGCGGTAGATCGGCACATCGTGCTTGGCTACCAGGTATGCCACCACGGCATCGGCGCGCTTGCGGCTCAGAGCCTCGTTATACGCCTTGTCGCCAATGGAGTCGGTATAACCCTCCACCGAGATGACGAAGCGCTTGTCGGCGCTCAGACCGCTCGCCAGGGTATCGAGGTCTGTCTTGGCGGACGCGGACAGAGCGAACTTGTCGAACGCGAAGGGTACGCTCGCGGTATTCAGCATTTTGTAGTCGTCGATGTTGGCGACCACGCTCCGCAGCTTATTCAGATCGCGGGAATTGGCCTCGGCCATTTGCCCGGCCTGTTTGGCCTGGTTCATGGCATCGCTGGCATGTTGATCGGCCACAGCAGCGTGTTGATCCGCTGCCGCCGCCCGCTCTTGCGCGGCATTAATGCCGCTTTGGGCCTTCTCATCGACGGACTTCAACTGGCCCTTGGTGTCTTCGATCTGTTGGGTGTTCTGGGTTGTCTGCGTGCCCACCTGGTCTACTTTGGCCTGGATGGGGGCGGTGGTGTTGCGTACATACGTTTTCGTGGCGCAGCCGGCCGCGAGCAAAGAGCCCGCTACAATGCATGTGGTCGCAAGGAAAATTCTCATGTTCTTAAAAACCTCGACACGACCAGTGCAATTCGGCAGCCATTCAGTAAAGGTCTATTTTTTGAAGGATCTAACAGCTTCAAGCCAGTCTTACCCCGATGTAAGGATTACGCAAGCCGGCAGCTTTGACGGGCGCAGTAGGAGAAATGTACTCAAACGCACAAATTTGGAGAAGTCTCGCGTGCCGGAAGCTTTGTGGGTTTCTGAGGAGCGGGCTGACGACGTCGGCCCGGAAGATCCCAGGCCGGGTTGTCATAGATCTGCCCTTCAGGATCCATATCGAGGGGCCAATACTTAGGTGTGCGCATAAACGTTCTACCTGTGATTCCGTGCGGGAAGGAATGCAACTTTATTTTAGCATCTTCCGGGTACGTTCCCAGGAACGGCACACCTTTATGAAAACAAATTGGTTACAGTCGCCTGCGCCGCGACGCGGCACAGGCCCTGGAGACTCCCCGCGGCGCGGGCAAGTGGAGCGAAGCGATTTGACGGCCTAGTCTTTCACCTTCTCCGTCCAGTTCGTCATCACCGTAATCGGCGAGGCGTTGGGCCACTCGAGTGGCAGATTCATGAGGAATCGCTGGCCATCGGGAGCCACGTCGAAGAGATTCCACGTATCGGGGATAGTCCGCGTCTGAAACAAAGGCTGCGGCGCATCGCTGCGGAACTCGTCGCCTTCGGCATGCACGTTCACCGACATCATGAGGCCGCTGTTGGTCATGTAGAAAAGCTCGTTGCCATCGGCGCGCCAGCGTGGCAGGCCGCCGCCGGCCTCGGTCGAGACGTCGTAGCGCCGCTTGGTCCCGCGTGCGATGCCGTCGAAGGGCTGCACGTAGACCTGATTGCGGCCCGTTTCGTCCGACTGGAACGCCAGCCACTTGCCATCCGGCGACAACGCCGCGTACCCCTCTGAATAGACCGTGTCGAGTATCGGGCCGGCATGCCGATCCGCCATGGACATGGCCCAAACATCCGAGCGCGTTCCCTCGCTCAACACGCCGAACAGTACGAATTTGCCATCGTGCGACCAATCGGTGGGGTATTTCGCCTGGGCGCTCTTGAGCAGCGGTTCCACCTTCGCGCCGGCGTTCGCTGGACTGACTACAATATCGTAGTTGCCTTCGCTATTCGAGAAATACGCGATGCGGGAACCGTCCGGCGACCATATAGGCGAACCTTTGTGAGCCGCGCCGCTAGTGAATTGCGCCACGTTGCCGTCCTGATCCACCAGCCAGAGATCGGCGTTCTTTTGGTCTTTGCCCAACTTCGCCGCTATCGCGCGGTGTCCGTCCGGCGAAATACGCGGTGGTCCCCAACTCCCGCCCTCGCTGACGGCCGTCAGCGGTTTTCCGCCGCGGTCCATCCACGTGAGGCGGCGCGTCGCCGGGCTCACGCTCTGGTAAACCAGAACGGCGTTCTGCGAAATCGAGATGGGCGCGAGCGAGAGGCTCTGTACGGCGCCCACATCTTCCCCCAGCGTGATCGGCTCGCCAGCCAGTTGCAGCTTGCTGGCGTTGAATCCCACGCCCATCAGCGAGCGGTTGCGTATGTAGAGCAGGAATCCATGTTTGCCTGAGTCCGTAGCTGCCGGCGAGGAATACACCGCGTTGGTTTCGGACTGGAACACCATGGTGTAATTCGGCGAATCCAGCGAGCCGGTGTAGACACCGGTGGCCGCGGGCGAATCGGAGAGCACAAAGAACACAAAATGGTTGCCATCGGGCAGGAACTGCGGCCAAAGATGGGCGTGCTCGTACTTCGCGGGATTCAGTTTCTGCACCGGTTGAGGTTTGCCCCCGTTGGCGGAGACTTGATAAAGCGTGGTGCCCTGGCCCGGCGAGAAAAGGATGGTGCCGTTGCGGTTCCATGTGCCGCCGCCCGGCAGTGGTTCGGCATCGCAGATCTTTTCGATGCGTCCGTCGCTGCGGCGGACTTGTCCATCGCTGAGGCGGACCTTCTTGAGCGAACCGTCCGAAAAGAACGCCAGATACTGGCTGTCCGGCGACCAGAACGGCGCGAAGCCACCCTCTGTCCCGGGGATCACGTCGGGCTTCATGGCATCCAATGCGCGCAACCACAGCATCGGCTTGCCTTCCGGTCCCTCCGATTGCACCACCACAAAGCGGCCGTCGGGCGAGATGACCGGCATGCGATAAGACGTGTTCTCCGGCGGCGCTACGGGGAACTTCACCACCTGAACGGGCAGCGTGTGGGACATCTGCCACAGGATCCATGCCCCGCTCGCCAGCAAGAGGACCGAAGCTCCCAGCAATAACCACAACGTCACACGCTGGCGCCTTGCCCTGCCAGGCACAGTCTGGATCTCATCGGGGAAATGAACCGGCGTAAAGATTCGCGGCCGTTTCGGGCGAATATCGGTTTCATCGCTCGCCGTGCCCGCCATATCGGGCCGAGATACGTACTCCACCTGGGGACCGCCCTGGGCGTGTGCGATACGAGGCAAGGACCGGCCCGCCAAACGCAGTTCAATGACCGCATTCTGTACGCGCTGGCGCCGCCGGGCGGGGTCTTTCTCGATGCATCCGGCGATGGCGCCTTCCATCGCCGCGTGGATCGGCGACTTGCCCATCAAGGCGGCGGGCGGTTTCTCCACAATGGCCCGGTCGAGCGCCGGGCCTTCACCTGAAAACGCGCGCCTCCCGCTAACCATTTCATATAATAGGGCCCCGAAGGAGAAAATGTCGCTGCGCCAATCGGGCGTCTCCCCGGAAACCTGCTCCGGCGAACGGTATGCCAGGGCATCCAGGTCCTTGCCTTCCACCGGACGCACGATGCGCGCCCCGGAAGCGGTGAGCAGGATAGCGTGCGTCGAGAGCTTTCCATGGACGGCGCCGCGCTTGTGTGCCCGATTTAGTGCCGCACCTATATCGAGCGCATAGCGAAGCGCGTCTTCACCCGGCAAAGCGCCCTTCGCCAGCCGCTCCGCCAGCGGCTCGCCTTCGATGGCTTCGTTACTCAGAAATTCGGTTTCTTTGGCGCTCACTTCGGTCACGTTGTTCCCTTGCCGGGGCATTTGCCATCCGCATCGGCATCTGTCCTTAAGCACAATCCTACTATCGGCAGAACGCCGCTACAATGCAGGTACCGGTTCATTGCGGTTCTGTATGTACCACTGGCGCCTAAGGTAAACCGCTGGTACGTGTTATGTTAACGGGAGGCCATTTTGGGGAACGGAAACGATTTCGGCCGAGATTGTTTTTTTCGGCGGATTAACCCTTGACACTGGCCGAGGCACAGGTACAATCCTTTTGGTAGCATGAATTGGTCGATGGAAACGGAAGTGGCGCAAAATGCTTAGAGCCAGGAAATCCAAGCCGGTCGCTTCGTCGGGCGAGCAGGGCTTCAATAGTAGCGATGTGTCCCGAATCTGTGGCGTGAGTCTTCGGCAATTGCAGTGGTGGGACGAACGGAATGTCGTTTCCCCGCGTCAGGACGGCCACAAGCGCGTCTACATGACCGAAGAGGTAGTGGAAATCTCGGTTATTGCGGAACTGCGCCGGAAGGGCTTCTCGCTCCAGAAAATTCGCCGCGTGCTGCGCTTTTTGCAGAAGGACATGGGCAAGAGGCTTGCCGATGCCCTGGCATCCTCCGCCGATGTACATCTGCTCACCGACGGCAAGAGCATCTATCTGGAAGAAGCGCCCGACCGCATCATCGATCTGCTCAAGAACGCCCGCCAGCCTATGTTCCTGGTCTGCGTCACCGATCAGGCGAAGCGCCTCACGGCTACCGCGGAACGCAAGCCGGCAAAGTCGGAGACGGGGTCGGCGGCGGTGCGAAAAAAGGCCGTTAGCTAGCGGGAAGAAGGCTATTAGCAAAGAAGGCTATTAGCTTTTGGCTATTAGCTTTTAGCTGGGGAAGCGACAGCCTGCGAGGCCATCCATCCCCTAGGGCGAACAACGGCTGCATGCCCGGCATTTTGCTGGACCGGCTTCTTAAGCCAAAAGCCAACAGCTAAAAGCCAAGAGCCAAAAGCCAAGAGCCAAGAGCCAACCGCTGTCCTACTGGGGCTTCGGCGAGGCCAATGACATCACCGCGCACGTCCCTAAAGCAAGTGCCAGCCCAATGTACGAGTAGGGGCTATACTTGCCGATCTCGAACGTCGCGCGGCCGAGTCCCATCAGCACGCTTCCCCGCAACGAGGGAGAGATCATGAGAAAAAGAGCGGCCATTCCAAATATCGACATCACTCGTAGCATGTGGTGAAATCCGATCGAAGCTCAATCTTGCCCTGCTATCGAAAACCGCACAAGATCGCTAGTACTATGGTGGGCACCCGCAACCCCCTTATGGGGGGATCCGCGATAGCTACCCTTATTTTCTGCCAAAATAGGTTTTCTGCGAAAATAGCAGTTCCGATGACTGAACGCCTCTATTATCATGACTCCTACTTGCGGCAATTCGATGCACATGCACTGGAATCCGCCGATGACGGCAGCACCGTCTACCTCGACCGCACCGCCTTTTATCCCACCTCCGGCGGTCAACCCTTCGACCTCGGCTCCATCGCCGGCATAGCGGTACGCGATGTGGTCGACGAAGGTGACCGGGTGGCCCACCTTTTGGCCGCGCCGCTCGCTGCCGGACCGGTGGCCTGCTCCATCGATTGGATCCGCCGTTTCGACCACATGCAGCAACACACGGGCCAACATCTCATATCGGCAGTATGCGAGGAATTGTTCAAACTTCGTACCGTGAGTTTCCACCTGGGCGCCGAGAGCGCCACCATCGACCTGGAGGGCGGACCGGTGGATTCCCGCGTCATCTCCGCCGTAGAGGCGCGCGCCAACGAAATCGTGTGGGAGAACCGGCCGGTCGACGTGACCTACGAAGACGCTGGCAGCGTGCAGGGCCTGCGCAAGGCTTCGGAACGGGAAGGCACTCTGCGGGTCGTCTCGATCCACGGGCTGGATCGCAGCGCCTGCGGCGGCACGCACGTGCGCGCCACGGGAGAGATCGGCGCGGTACTGCTGCGCAAGCTCGAAAAGATCCGCCAATCGGTACGCGTGGAGTTCCTGTGCGGCGGACGGGCGGTACGGCGCGCGCGTGCCGATTATGAAGCGCTGAACCGCGTGGCGCAGCTCTTTTCTGCGTCGTTGGACGAAGTGCCGGGCGTGGTCGCGGCGCAAATGGAGACGGCGCGCGCGGCTGACAAGGCCCGGCGCAAACTGCAACTCGACCTCGCCGCCTATCGGGGCAGGGAACTATACCAGAACACCGTCCCCGGGCCCGACGGTATACGGCGCGCGGTGCGCCGCGCCACCTCCGGCAGCCTGGAGGAGTTGCGCGCATTGGCGCAGAATTTCACGGCGCAATCCATGGCTGTCTTTGTAGCGACGCTGGCTTCTCCACCTTCCGTGCTGCTGGCGACGTCGGCCGATTCCGGGGTAGATGCGGGACAGAAGTTGAAGGCCGCGCTGGCCGCGGTCGGCGGACGGGGTGGCGGGGCGGCGCGGATGGCGCAGGGTAGCGTGCCGGACGGAGCGCTGCTCGATCAGGTGGTGGAGAAGCTATAGCAACGATTCACCGCCGAGACGCAGAGAAAACACAAAGTCAAAACCGGAGAGCGCGGAGCGAGCGGAGAGCGCTGAGGGGCCTGCTGACGCGGCATTCAACGGCCTGCGAGCAATGGACGCCTTGATTCTGACTTCAGGGAGCCGCAGGCGACCCCTCCTGACTCCTGACTTCCATATCGCGAAGCGATATCCGGGGCGACGCCCCGGCTCACTTCCCCGCGGCGATCGCTTGCAGAAGACGCTGTGCCTTCTCGTATTGCGGATCGCTCATCGGAATGGATTCCAGGATCTCCTTCGCGGCTGTCAGATTACCCTGCTGCGCGTACGCACCGCCCAACAAGTACCGCACCGGGACCTGCGGGTCCAGTTTCAGGCTGGTTTGAAACGCCGCCACGGCGCTGGCCGGGTCTGCAGTCGCCATGTAGAAGCGCCCGGCTGCCATATCCTGCTCCGCGTCGTCCGAGTTGAGAGCGGCGCGTGCGCGGAACAATTGTTTGGCGAGTTCCATCGGCTCGGCGAACTCGCTCGGCGTCTGCCGCAACCCCATGCCGATCAGCCCGACCGCGGCGGTGATGCGCACCGTCGTCGACGGGTCGCGCAAGAGCGCCCCCAACGCCGGTCCGGTTTGCGAACGGTATGCCGGTCCCAGATTCAAGGTGCGCGCGGCGATCGCCCGCACCAGCGGTTCGCCATCGGCCAGCGCCTGCAGCATCGCGGGCATGGCCGAGGGATCCGCTGTGAAGTTACTGAGCCACCCGACTGCATTCGCCCGCACCAGCGCTCCTTCCGCCGGTTCGTTCAGAATCGCCAGCAACTTGGCGACCGCGCCCGCGTCGCCGTGCCGCGCGTCGGTGAATGCATCGGCGCGCCGGATCAGTTTCTGACGCGATGCCGGGCTGTACCACGCGTTCATCCGCTCCAACGCCCAGTTGGCGTCGCGATTCTTGTGGCATACGTTGCAGGCGTTGGGAGTGGCGTGGTGCAGCGTGTTTTCCGGCACCGGAATGGTGATGGCGTGATCGCGAATTTCCGCCTTGATGCTATACACCGTGCGCGGCATGTGGCACTCCACGCAGGAACTGCCGGTGCTCTTCTCCGCATGGTGCGTGTGGCTCGTCAGCGCGGCGCCTTCCGCCTGGTGGCAGCGCGTGCACAGGCTGTTTACTTCGGGTTTCAACTGCGGATTCTTGTCGACGTCGGTGTTGTGCGGCACCACATGGCAATCGAGACAGGTGGCCTTGCCCTTCAGATAACACTCGCTTTGCCAAAAGCCGAAGGCATCGGTGGAGAATCGCCGCGGACGGCCGTCCGGATAGTACGTCGGATCCTCGCCCGCGGGCTGTGAGAACTCCAGGATGGGGAGGAAGTGATCGAAGTAATCGTCACCCGCCACGAAGCCGTCGACCAGAATGTCGCGGAAAGAGTGGCACTGCGCGCACACCGCGGTGTTGCGCGCAGCGCCCAGGCGCGTCTGCAACACCACGTCGTGCGCGGGCTTTCCCTGGTGGTTGGGTTTGGCGTAGAAGGCCGCATGCTCGGCGCCCGGCCCATGGCATCGCTCGCAGTTGATTCCGAAATCGAGCCAACCTGTCTGGTAGGAATTCTTCTCCGCGCTGAAGTTCTTCTGCTCCTGGCTGACATGGCAACCGTAACAGCTCTTGTTCCAGATTTGCACCTGCGTGCCGGGAGCTTCTTCAGGGTCGTCGATGTCGAGGTTATGAAACCAGTTCTTGCGCAGCACATCCCACGTCGGCGGGAGCACGATAATACGGCCGTCGGCGAGGGTGGTGAGGTAATGCTGAATGCGGCGATTTCCCAGGGTGTATTGGACGCGATGCTCTTGCGGCTTGCCGGTGAGATAGGATTCGGTGATGTAGAACGCGCCGGCCTGCGCACGAAAGCGGTACACGCTGCCCCGCAGAGTGACCGTGCCGCGGCCGAAATCTCCCACCACGCTGGCAGTGGTGGCGGGTTGGACCATCTTACTGTGGCGCGATCCCGCCCAGGTATGGCTGACGTTGGCGTGGCATTTTCCGCAGGTCACCGCGCCGGCGAACGAGGGTAACCCGGCCGCACTCGCGCCCGCGATCGCCCACCACCAGGCCAATATTGCCCCCAGCCGAATCATCCTCATCCCGGTGGGATTATTTTACAACGTTGGGAGTGCAATCGTCAGAATTGTAAAAATGGAGAAGGTAAACCCCAGCGTGTTTCTGGAGGGAATTGGTGGCGGCGGGGAGACTTGAACTCCCGACCTACGGATTATGAGACCGTCGCTCTAGCCAGCTGAGCTACACCGCCTTGCAAACACAGTGTAGCAGACAACCCCGGAGCTCCAAAACCACAGGATTCACCCGATTGAATTGTGGAAAACCCCTAAGTCTGTGGGGATTTACAGCGGGCTCGTTGCGCAGCTTTTGCACGGTTTCGTGATTTGCGCTCAATTCCTTTATTTCCAGCTGATTAGCATGGCATGCTGCTGCTTGGTTCAATTTGATGTAAGTGCAATTTTTTCCGCGCTTTAATCGCATGGAGAGGCCGTTTTCCAACAGGGTTTTCCACAGAGCCTGTGGATCGCTGAATTCAATCTTTTAATGCCAGCCGCCGCTCTAAAGATTGCGGAATTTCCACCTCGATTTCAGACCCTTCCTCGGTATACCGAGTGGACAAAACCCGTCCGAATTCGTGGAGCATCGCCAGGGTGGCGCCGTCGCCGGGAGGCAGATGAAGAGTCGTGTGAACAATCGGGTCGAGCGGCAGCACTTCGTCGATTGCCTGGAGCAGCCGGTCGATGCCTTCGCCCGTGAAGGCGGAAATCGCCACCGCCCGCGCACTGGTGTGCCCGGGGGTGGTGTGCCCTGAGGTGGCATGCCCTGGAGATCCGCTCAGCAGGCGCCGTGAAACGGCTTCGGTATCGGCGGCCGCGCCTTCCACCCGGTCCACTTTGTTCATCACCAGGATCTGCGGGATCTCCGCGGCATCTATCTCCGTCAGCACTTGCAGCACGTGGGCGGTATTCTCGGCCGCGGCGGGCGCGGAGACGTCCACTACGTGGAGCACGATCGCGGCTTCTTTTACTTCCTCGAGGGTGGCCCGGAACGCCTGTACCAGGGTGGTGGGCAGGCTGCGTATGAAGCCGACCGTGTCGCTCAGCAGAACCCGCCGCCGCGAGGGCAGCGCCAGGGGGCGCACTGTGGGGTCGAGCGTCGCGAACATACGCGAGTCCGTCAGGACTCCGGCGCGGGTGAGACGATTGAAGAGCGTCGATTTGCCGGCGTTGGTGTATCCCGCCAGAGCCAGCGTGGCCAGCGGAACGGCGCTGCGGCGCTGACGGTGCAAGGCGCGGCCGGCGCGCACACCCTCCAGATCGTCCTTGATTTTCTTGATGCGCTGCGCGATGCGGCGGCGATCGGTCTCCAGCTTCGTCTCACCGGGACCGCGCGTGCCGATGCCGCCGCCCAGCCGCGACATTTGTACCCCGTGGCCCGAGAGGCGGGGCAGCATATAGCTGAGCTGCGCCAGTTCCACCTGCATGCGGCCCTCGCGAGTGTGCGCCCGGGAGGCAAAAATATCGAGGATGAGCTGGGTGCGGTCGATGACTTTACAGTCGGCGGCCTTTTCCAGATTGCGCTGCTGGGTGGGAGTCAGATCGTGATCGAAGATGAGGACATCGGCGCGGTCGGAGAGCACCTGCGCACGTAACTCCTCCA
>Ga0182013_10008117_pt1 | contig 11374 bp, 11 predicted proteins | sample 612S2MmetaG_FD_120487 | JGI IMG/M metagenome (GOLD analysis project Ga0182013, IMG submission 120487) | Permafrost microbial communities from Stordalen Mire, Sweden - 612S2M metaG | ecosystem: Environmental > Terrestrial > Soil > Wetlands > Permafrost | place: Sweden: Stordalen | collected...
AAACTGTAAACTTCATGAATCATATCTCGCCGATATGGATCATCTATGATCCCTTATGTCACTTATGGGATCATAGATGATCCATAAACGAACCCGGAAGGGCCTTCCGGGTTCGCTAATGAACCAAGGAGAAGAGAACATGGACGCCGGCACAGACTTTGCGAACTTCTACATCGATCGCGTCCTCAATGAAGTGGTCGAGGGTGTCAAGTCAAGGATAATGTTGGAGGCGAAGCTTCAGTTTCTGGAGACAACAGCGGGACGCCTCATCGAGGACAACCGAGCACTCCAGGCAACGATCGAGGAGCTCAACGCTAAGCTGGCTCGAAAGCAGTCCAAGGGGAAGTCGACGAATCTTGAAGACACTGTTGAAGGAATAGTGTAGGCTTGAATGAGCACCCCGATTTACGTAAACAACGGTGGCGTAGGTGTAACTACGGGGTCCTCCTATACGCCCGGATTGCCTTCCGGCGTAAGTGTTGGCGATCTGCTTATTCTTGAAGTGGTTCTCGGAATCTCTGGTGCGGTAGTTCCAACGCCATCGGGCTGGACGCCCATTATGAATCAATATTATGCATTAAGAACGAACTCTTTTGCTGTTTTCTATCAAGTCTACGCTGGAGGAAGCGCACCGACGATAACGGGCGGCACTTACATCGCTGCTGTTATTTCCAGATTCACGGGGGCGCGCACCACGACGCCTATTGGGGCGATAGGCACATTTAATACTGGGCAAACGACGACTATTACGTCAAGCGGGTTAACGACAACAGCCGCTAATTCCTTGGTGGCTCTAGCGTGTATAATTCCAAACAACATTAGTGCTGCGTTTACAAATCCATCGGGTTGGACTTCGGATGTTGACCTTTGGATAGGCACCGTGGGTGATGAGTTTATAATTACCACACAAGCTCTCGCGTCAAGCGGAAGTTCTTCTGGTTCAACATCGACTCTCGATAGTAATTTTTATAACACTAATAATTTTAATTGGTATTCAATTCAGTTTGAAATTCTCGCGATTCTGCCTCCGTGTTGGGTATACCACATCGGCGACAAATGTGCCGTAACTGTCATGGACCACACCGCTGTGACAATGAACTAAGCACAATAAATAGACATTACCCGTCGGTACATACCGACACTCAGGGGACTAGATAGTCAAGTGGCCAACACCGTCTACCAGCACAAGCGGACCGCGACGTCCGGCAAGCTCCCGAACACCACCAACTCGTCGAACACGGCGTATATCGCCGCGGGCCAGCTGGCTCTCAACCTCACCGACCAGACCACCGTCTCATCGGACGGCACCAACCTGTTCTACGTCGGAGCCAACGTTCCGTCAATAAGCGTTGGCGGCGTGTTCGTTGCCAACGCGACGGTCGTCAACCTCGGCAGCTCCAACGTCGCGGCCAACGGAGCCGTGGGCTCCGTTGGCCAAGTTCTGACCTCCAATGGATCGGCGTCGTATTGGGCCGCCGCTGCCGGCGGCGGGGGAGTGAACACCGCCAACCAGTACACCTTTACCAACACCGAAACGTTCTCGTCGAACGTAGTCATGGGCAACGTGAGCGTCAACACGACCTTGGGCTACGCCACTTTTTCGGTGGGGAACTCGGGCGGCAACTCCGTCGTCAACGCTTATGGTTTGACGGTAGCTAACGCGACCGTAAGCAGCGTTCTTAGTCTCACCGGACTAACCACAACTTCAAATACTCTTTCCTTGGGAACGTCCTCGATCGCCGCCAACGGCTACACATACCTACCAAATCAACTGCTCCTGCAGTGGGGGAGCCTCCTGGTAAATTCTAGTACGGCCGCTCAGACGTGGCCAACGGCGTTCGCAACCAACGCCTATTCCATAACGGCAACGGCAAACACCATCAGCACCAACGTCGCCGTGACTACCTGCAACGTTTCCAAGTTCACCGTAGTCACCGCTACCACAGCCAACGTACGTGTTTTTTGGACCGCGATGGGGCAGTAGCCTAAATAGGCCGACGGAGACGCGCGCATGGCTGACCAGAACACCAACCTAATGAACCTCGCTCAGTACCTGAGCGTGAACAGCAGCACCGTGGCGGTGACCGGCGCCTACGACGGCTCCTTCATGGGGCCGAAGTCCTTCAGCGTCTTCTCCCCCGTCGTCGGGGACGACTACGTGGTCCTCTGGACCAACGCGGCCCTTTCGCTGGCTGAGCTGAAGACGGTGGTCGCGGGATCCGCGACGCCGTCGGTCACCGCGACGTTCTACTACGGGTCGGACTCCTCCGGGGTGGGCGGTAACACCGTTATCCAGGCCGGCGTCGTCACCACCAACACCACCAACGGCAACGACGCCGTGTCGTTCACCAACCCCGTGATCGCCGCCAACTCCTGGGTATGGGCAACCGTCACGGCTGTCGGCGGTACCGTGAACGTCTACACCGTCTCAATGAGGTTTACGTGACGCTCTACTCCAACTCGGCGTCTGGCTACGGTTCATGGGTGGTGCCGGCGGGGGTCACCAGCGTCAACGTCTTCGCGATCGCGGCCGGCGCCGGCGGGGCCAACTACAGCACCGGGTACGCGATGGGCGGCGGCGGCGGCGCGTCTGTGAAGACGACCGGCCTCACGGTCGTACCCACCCACACGGTGTACTTCTACGTCGCGCCCGGGGGTACCCAGTCCGCCAACGGCGCCAACAGTTGGATCAACATCGCGGCGAACGCTGCGCCGACGGCCGCGGCCAACGGGTGTCTGGCGCTCGGCGGACAGGCCAACGGGTCCGGCTACGCGAACACGGCCGGAGGAAACGGTTCCCTGTGTATCGGGACGACCGCGTACTCCGGCGGTACCGGCGTCGGCACCAACCAGTACGGGTGCGCGGGCGGCGGCGGCGCCGGGTCGGCAGGTGCCGGAGCCAACTCCGTGCCGCTCACCGGAGACACAGCGAACAACTCAGCCGGCGGCTCGGGCGGCCCCTCGGACGGTACGTTCCCAGCGGGCGGCGTTGGGGGCAACGTCGACATCGCGGCGACGGCGTCTCCATCGGGATATCCCGGGGTGTGGCCCGGCGGCGGCGGGGGCGGCGGAGGGAACACCGGCGGCAACGCCGGTGTCGGAGCTTCCGGGGCCAACGGCGGCGTATGGATCTCCTACGCAGCGGGCGCGGCGGCGCGCCGCAAGTTCTACGTCGTGGGGTAGGGGTTTCGTAACACCGGCGAAGCCTAAATAAGGGGCCCGCACCTTTGGAGACCCCTCGGCGTGACCATCTCAAACGACTTCATCGTAGATTCAGGGATACGCGCCGCGAACGCCCAGTTCGTAGCGAACGCGTCCGGCATCTTCATCGGCAACGCGTTCTCCAACGCCGTCGTAAACTCCACGACCTTCACGGCGACCTCCAACAACGCCCTCTACCTCGGCGGGACGGTAGCCGCGAGCTACCAGCTGAACTCCACGCTGGGCGCCAACGTCGCTACCATGTTGGCCAACGCTGCCGGGTACATCGGGACGCTTCCGGCCGCCAACGTCGTTTCCAACGCCCAGCTGTCCTCCAACCTCACCGGCTACCTGACGCTGGCCGGGGTCGCGACCAACGTCTTCACCGTCACCGCGAACAACGCGTCGTACGTCGGCGCCGTGACGGCCGCCAACGTCGTTTCCAACGCGCAGCTGCAGTCCAACCTCTCGAACTACACCAACACCGCGACTACTGTCGCTACGTACCAGACGATGGCCGGCCTCTCCGCGAACGTCGCGACCGTGACAGCGAACAACGCTTCGTTCGTCGGGACAGTCAGCGCCGCCAACGTCGTCTCCAACGCCCAGCTGTCCTCCAACCTCACCGGCTACCAGACGCTGGCGAGCCTCGCTGCGAACGTAGCCCCTCTAACGGCAAACGCTGCCGGATACATCGGTGTTCTGTCGGCGGCCAACGTCGTCTCCAACGCGCAGCTCCAGTCCAATCTCGGGAACTACCAGACGACCGCGGGCATGGTATCCAACGTCGCGACCATGACGGCAAACAGCGTCTCGTACGTCGGCACCGTGACGGCCGCCAACGTCGTCTCCAACTCCCAGCTGTCCTCCAACCTCGCGCTGTACCAGACGTCCGCTGGGATGGCGACCAACGTGGCGGCGCTGACGGCGAACAACGCTTCGTTCGTAGGTACAGTCAGCGCCGCCAACGTCGTCTCCAACGCCCAGCTGTCATCCAACCTCGCGAACTACCAGGCCCTGGGCGGCATGACGTCGTACCAGACGTCGGCCGGCATGGCTTCGAACGTTGCCGGTCTCACGGCCAACAACGCGTCGTACGTCGGGGCCGCGACGGCCGCCAACGTCGTTTCCAACGCGCAGCTGCAGTCCAACCTCTCGAACTACCAGACGTCGGCCGGCATGGCGACCAACGTTGCTACCCTTACATCGAACTCGGCGTCCTATATCGGAGCGCTGCCCGCAGCGTCGGTCGCGAACACCAGCGCGCCGCTGATCGCCACGAGCCTCCGCATCGGCTCCGGCACCACAAACGTTCAGATAAACACCACGTCCCTGTCGGTCTCCAACCTGCAGGTCGCTACCTTCACCGTCAGCAACGCGGGCATCTCGATCGGCAACCTGCCGCTGCTCGCCAACAACTCCGGCGGGTCGGCCGGACAGGTCCTCATCACCAACGGGTCCTCCGCGTACTGGGCGGGCGTGTCCAACGCTGTCGGGTCCGTCCAGGCGGGCGGTACCGACACCCAGGTTCAGTTGAACGAGTCCAACGTCCTGTCGGGTGCGTCGGGACTCACCTTCGCGTATACGACCAACACCCTGAACGTTTCGAACACGGTGAACGTTGGCGGCGCGATCGTCAACTCCACGACCTACACGGGAACTGCCTACCTCGCCAACTCCGCCGCGTACGTTGGCGCGCTGCCGGCCGTCAACGTCGTCTCCAACGCGCAGCACCTGGCAAACTTGGCCAACTACACCAACACGGTCGGGCTCGCTGCGTGGCAGACCACCGCCGGTCTAGCTGCGAACGTCGCGGCGCTGACCGCGAACTCAGCGTCCTATGTAGGAGCGCTGCCGGCCGCCAACGTCGTCTCCAACGCCCAGCTGTCCTCCAACCTAGCGGGAGCGCTGGCCCCGTCCAGCCTCTCCACCACCGGCAACGTAGTCGTCGGCGCCGCGGCCAACCAGGTCTACGCCAACTCCACCGCGGTCTTCATCGGCAACAGTCTCGTCAGCGCGACGGTCAACTCGACAACGTACACCGGTACCTCTTGGACGGCGAATAACTCGACGAACCTCGGCGGAGCTGCCGCCGCCGCCTACCAGACGACCGCGGGGCTCGCCGCGAACGTCGCGCCGCTGAGCGCCAACAGCGCCGCCTACCTCGGCGGCGTCGCGGCCGCTGCGTACGTAACGAACTCCATGAGCGGGGCGCTGTCCGGCAACCTCAACCACACCGGCGCGAACGTTGCGTTCTCCGGAGCCAACCTGACGGTCGCCGGCGCCAACGCGTACTTCACTTCCAACGTAACTTTCGGTGCGAACGTTTACTTCGGCGCGAACGCCAGCTGGGGATTGGTCGCTCAGCAGAACGCGACGGTCAACTCGCTCGGGCTGACCGTCTCCACGAACGCAGCGGCCGGCGTCAACTCCACGGTCGTTGTCAATTCCGCGACGGTGTCGATGGGGAACTCCACCGTCAACGCTACGGTGAACTCCACCGTCTACACGGGAACCGCGTGGTCGGCGAACAACGCCGCGTACCTAGGCGGCTCCCCGGCCGGTAACTGGCAGACCACCGCTGGACTGGCGGCGAACGTGGCCGCGCTGTCTTCCAACCAGGCCGGCTATATCGGGACGCTGCCGTGGACGAACGTCGTCTCCAACGCTCAGCTGACCGCGAACCTCGCTGTGTACCTGACGATCGCCGGGCTGGCCGCAAACGCCGCGCCCCTCACCGTCAACGCGGCGGGATATATCGGGACGCTGCCGGCCGCTAACGTCGTCTCCAACGCGCAGCTGTCTTCGAACCTCGCGAACTACCTGACCGCTGCCAGCCTCACCGGCTACCAGACGACTGCCGGTCTCGCCGCCAACGTAGCGACCCTGACGGCCGAGAACGTCTCATTCGTCGGGAGCGTCGCCGCGGCCAACGTCGTCTCCAACGCGCAGCTCACAGCCAACCTCTCCGGCTACCAGACGGCCGCGGGCCTGGCTTCCAACGTCGCTGCCCTGACGGCGGAGAACGCAGCCTTCGTCGGCAGCGTCGCCGCCGTCAACGTCGTCTCCAACGCGCAGCTCACAGCCAACCTCTCCGGCTACCAGACGGTCGCGGGCCTCGTCGCGAACGTCACGACCATGTCGTCCAACCAGTCCCTGTACATCGGGACCCTCTACTACACCGGGGTAGTCTCCGCCGCGGCCCTAACGGCGAACCTCGTCCCGTACGTCACCAACAACATGGTCGGGTCCCTGACCGGGAACCTCGCCCTGACGGCGGCGAACCTCGTCGTCTCGGGGACCAACTCGTACTTCACCTCCAACACCACACATACGGGGGCGAACCTTAACGTTTTCGGGGGTACCCTCTACTGTACGTCGAACCTCATCCTTGGAACGTCCCTCGTGGCGGTCGGACTCGCCGCCAACGGAACGTACGGCGCGGCGGGACAGGTACTCGCCTCCAACGGTACCGCCACGTATTGGTCGACCGCCTCGGGATTCACCCCGACCGCGCAGTATACCTGGACGAATACACAGACGTTCTCGTCGAACCTCGTTATTGGGACGGGGTTCTCTGCCAACGGAACCTTCGGGTCCAACGGACAGGTCCTAGCGTCCAACGGGTCCACCGTGTACTGGGCGAATGCCGTCTCGGTTCGTCAACAGTTCACTGGTACCGGCGCCTGCACCACGTTCGCGGTCACCTCCGGGTTCGTCAACAACTACGTCGACGTCTACGTCAACGGCGTCAAGATGTACAACGGGACCGACGTCACGGTCTCGGCGTCTCCGAACGTCGTTTTCGGGACCGCGCCTCCCAACGGAGCGCTGATCGACGTCGTCGGTCAGTCCGGCACCGGGGTGAACGTCATCGCGGCGGGCGCGGTGAACACCGCCAACCAGTACGTCTGGACGAACACCGAGACGTTCAACGCGAACGTCGTTGTCGCCGCGGCGAACCTCACGTACTCGGGAGGACTGCTGTACTCGGGGTCCAACGTCAACTTCCAGTCGGTGTTCTCCACGAACACGTCCCAGGTAACGCTGGCGGGGAACGTTACTGTCTCTGCCGCGAACCTCTACTTTATCGGGACAAACGCGTACTTCGCGTCCAACACGACGTTCAACGCGAACGTTACATACAACTCCAACGCCTACATGGGCGCGGCGGCTGCCCTGACGATCGGCGCGGCGGTCGTCAACTCCACGACCTACACCGGTACCTCCTGGTCCGCCAACAACGCCTCGTACCTTGGGGGCGTTGTTGCCGCTAGCTGGGCCCAGCTAGCGTCCCCGGCGTTCACCGGATCGGTGACCGTGACGAACTCCATTCAGTCCGGCAACCTCGTCGTCACCACGAAGTCCGGAAACTATACTCTCACAGCCGCGGACTCGGGAACGGTCCTGCCCGTGACCGCGGCCGCTACCATCACCGTTCCGAGCACCCTGCCGGTCGGCTTCCGATGCATGGTTACCCAGACGGGAACGGGCAACGTCGTCTTCTCGGGATCGGGTCTTACCTTATACTCTAGGACGAGCGCCTTTACGATCACTGCGCAGTACGGCAGCGCCAGCGTCTTCGTGCTTAGCTCCAGTCAGGCTATCGTGGATGGAGCCATCTGATGACCATGCCAAAGGTAATCTTCTTAACGGCTGGAACTTCTTGGACCCTTCCTATTGATTGGAACAACAACAACAACACTATTGAAGCCATCAGTGCTGGAGGTGGTTGCGCCCCGTATGGTGGTTGCGGTGGAAATTACGTTAAGATTTCAAATTGGAAAGGTTCTGGAGTAATTTCCTATGCCATAGGGCACGGTGTTTCTGGAGCCAAGGGTGGAAACACTTGGTTCAACAGTACCGGCACTCTGCTAGCAGTCGGGGGAAACCAGAGTGGAACCGCCGCTTCTACTACTGGGTGTGTAGGAACAACAATTTATTCGGGCGGCGGCGGCGGCTCCGCGGGCGGCGGCGGAGCCGCCGGTCTAAATGGAGTGGGCGGCACCACCGGTGGCAGTAGCGGCGGTACCGCTGACAATGGAACTGTTGCTGCGGCTACGAACGGAACGGAATGGACCGCTACCGATACTTGGAACGGGACTGCTTACACCGGGACGCAACCGACTGGTGGTTCGGGAGGAGGTGGAAACTCGGGCGGCGCTGGTGCTGGCTCCTACGGTGGAGGCGCTGGCGGAACAAGTAGTGGACCGGGCGCGAACGGTATCATCGTGGTCACCTACGTTCCTATATCCTCCGAACTGACCCCACAGTTTATGTCGTTCTGCTTCAATTAAGGAACAGTGATGAGCAGCCGCCTTCCCCAAAACCGACACGAGTTCAAGGAGTACGTCCTGCGGAAGCTCGGCGCGCCGGTCATCAAGATCAACGTGGACAACGACCAGGTCGAGGACCGGATCGACGAGGCCCTCCTGATGTTCGCCAACTACCACGCGGACGGGACGGAGAGGGTCTTCTACGCCCACCAGATCACCGCCGACGACATCGTCAACCGATACCTCCTCCTGCCGGAGGGGACCATCGGGGCGGTGAAGATCTTCCCCCTCGGGACCTCCTTCGGTCTCGGGGACATGTTCAACATACGTTACCAGATCGCCCTGAACGACCTCTACAACCTCACCTCGGTGTCGATGGTTCCCTACTACATGACGATGAGACACCTCGAGTTTCTTGAGGAACTCTTGGTCGGGGAGAAACCGGTTCGGTACAACCGACACGACAACAAGTTCTACATCGACATGGACTGGAACGTCGTGAATCCGGGGGACTTCATCATCGTGGAGACCTACGTCATCCTCGACCCCGACGCGAACCCCGACATCTGGCAGGACTCATGGCTGTTGAGGTACGCGGCCGCCCTCGTGAAGGTCCAGTGGGGGGAACACCTGACGAAGTTCGTGGGGATGAAGATGCCCGGCGGAGTACAGTACAACGCCGAGAGGATCCTCAACGACGCGCAGAAGGAGAAGATGGCCCTTGAGGAGGACCTGCACCGCAGCTACTCGCTTCCCTGCATCGATATGATAGGTGTGTTGACTGCAGCGGCCATGGGTCTTGGAACCGCGATGTATCTTTTTGGAAGTATGATGGGAGGCATGATAGCATGAGTGGATTTGTCTATGTGTGGAGGGATCGTTTAAAGAAGTTGTACTACATCGGTTCTCATTGGGGTGACATAGATGATGGCTACGTGTGTTCATCGCCATGGATGTTGCGCGCTTACGATCATCGACCGTGGGACTTTAAAAGACGCGTCATAGCGAGGGTTGAGATCAGTCGTGAGGATCTTCTACAGGAGGAGCAGCGTTGGCTCGACATGATACCTGATAAGGAGCTTGGTAAGCGCTACTACAACCTAAAAAAGAACTCCGCTCACTGGCACGGTACTTCTCAGTACAAAACAGTTAGTGAGAAAATTGCTGCCACGACGAAGGAAGCGATGGCCCGTTCCGACGTGCGAGAAAATTACCTGAACGGACTCGCAAAGCGAGACAACAGGTCGTCCGACCCTAAAGTAAGAGAGAAGCGCAGAACATCTATGAAGGCAACGATGGCCGAGAAGTTCCCAATAGAGGACCGTCGAGTCTCGATGGAGTTCGGCAGCGAGCAGTACTGCGAGTTCATGAGGAGACACGCGACAGAGATGTGGCAGCGTCCCGGACACCGCGAGAATGTGGGTGTAAAGATCTCCGAGGCGCTCGTCGCGTCTAAGGAACTACGCAGCGCTAAGATATCGTCCCTAATGTGGTTCAACGACGGATCGCGAAACGTACGCAAGTCGAAGTGTCCCGGCGACGGTTGGCAGCGAGGCCGTGCATGAAGAAGCTGCGGGACATCCTTGAGGGCGCAAGGCCCAAGCACTACCTGCGGACGGCGATCAAGCACCAGGGCGAGATAGTCCTCGGTCACCAGGGAGAGGAGCACCACCACCTGGGCGCGCGGAAGAGGATTCCCCAGAGCATGCGCTATTCCGGGGATGAGAACTTCGACGACCCGATGTACGGGTACGTAACTCCCAAGGGGGAGTTCCTAGACCGCAGGTCGGCTAGGAAGTACGCTTACGAGCACGACCTCGTGGTCGACGTCAACTACGACTACATGTCGCAGCTCGTTAGCCCGATGCTCGGTGCGCGGAAGTTTCGCGACAAGAAGCCCCCGCGCAGAGTTCCCCTCAATCCCCTGAAATTCTTGAACATAAGGTAGCGCGGTGCCCCTAGGTACGACCAACCCATTCTTCGATTCCATGCCCAACTTCGCCGAGCAGGACCTCCTCCTGTCTCTGACCGACGAAGCCATGGCCGCGTTCGGCATGGATATGTACTACGTTCCCCGAGTCCTCGGGGCGGTCGATACCGTCTACGGAAACGACCCGTCCTCGTCCTACGTGAACGCGTTCCAGATCGTTACGTACCTCGAGTCGGTCGAGGGGTTCGGCGGGGACAAGGACTTCATCGCCAAGTTCGCCGGCCTTGAGATCCAGGACGCGCTCAACTTCACCGTTTCCCAGAGGATGTTCGCCGACATCGTTGGGTCCGTTACCGGACAGGTTAGACCAAACGAGGGTGACATCGTCTTCTTCCCCTTCAACCACAGGTGTTTTCAGATAACGTTTGTCGAGAAGTTCTCGATGATGTACCCCCTCGGGGTCCTTCCCGTGTGGTCCCTGCGCGCCGAACTGTTCGAGTACTCCAACGAGGTGTTCAAAACGGGAATCCCCGACATCGATAGGATCGCCGAAAAGACCCAGGACACTATGAAGACGTCCATCACCGACACACAGGGGAACTTCCTTGAGACCGAGAAGGGGTCGATCGTTTCCTCGAAGGACGAGACCGTCCCCGACGACGACACGAAGGAGACCGTCAAGGAGGCGGACGCGATCATACACTGGAACCCGAACGATCCGTTCGAGGAGGGGTCCTGATGTTCGGGGGAGGACATTATGGGTTCGGTTTGATCCGAAAGTATGTCGTGTTAATGGGAAAGTTGTTTTCCGACATCTACGTCGAACGAGTCGACTCGGAGGGGAATCAGTTAAACCTTATTCACGTACCACTACGTTATAGTCAGAAGGAGAAGATGTTGACGAGGGTCGTCGAGGACCCGGGGATCGATCGACCCTCGGCGGTACTTGCCCTTCCCCTGATGTCCT
>Ga0182013_10008119_pt1 | contig 11372 bp, 7 predicted proteins | sample 612S2MmetaG_FD_120487 | JGI IMG/M metagenome (GOLD analysis project Ga0182013, IMG submission 120487) | Permafrost microbial communities from Stordalen Mire, Sweden - 612S2M metaG | ecosystem: Environmental > Terrestrial > Soil > Wetlands > Permafrost | place: Sweden: Stordalen | collected...
CGATCTGGCCCGCGCCCACGGACGCAAGGTCGCCCTCATCGGCCGTTCGATGATGGAGAGCACAGAGATCGCACAGGACCTGGGCTACATCGACATTCCCCAAGGGCTCATCATCAACCCCGGCCAGATGCGCGACTACCCGCCCGAGCAGTTGCTGATCATGATCAGCGGCACGCAGGGCGAGCCGATGAGCGCGCTGAGCCGCGCCGCCGTGGACAACCACAAGTACGCCCACATTGAGGCGGGGGATACGGTGCTGCTCAGCTCGCGCATTATTCCCGGCAACGAGAAGGGCATCTTCCGGGTCATCGATCACCTTTACCACCGCGACGCCAACGTCATCTACGACAACGGCTCGAACGGCCTGATTCACGTCAGTGGCCACGGCTCGCAGGAAGAGATGCGCCTGCTCATCAACCTGCTTCGGCCCAAATTCTTCATTCCCATCCACGGCAACTACGGCAACCTGCGCAAGCACGCACAGGTCGCTTTGGAGACCGGCGCGGTCGAGCATGCCATCGTCCTCGAAGACGGCGACGTGCTGGAATTGGACAAGACCGACGCCCGCAAGAAGGACAAGGTCACCACCGGGCGCATCCTCATTGACTCTGGCTCCTCGAATGACGTGGTGGAAGAGCTGATCATCAAGGACCGGCGCATCTTGTCGGAAGACGGCATCGTGCTGGCCGTGCTGGCCATCAACAAGAACACCGGCAAGGTGGAGCAGCAGCCCGAGGTCATCATGCGCGGCTTTGGCGGCGCGGATATCACCGACCAGGCCCGCGAGCTGGTTCTCAAAACGCTCGATGGCTTGAGCAAAGAGCAGAAGGCCGACTACGGCATGGTCAAGGAAAAGGTTCGCTCCGAACTCAAGCGCCTCATCCAGAAAACCACCGGCCGGCGGCCGATGATCATGCCCGTGATTCTGGAAATCTGAGCGAATTGTCTCTGTTGTAGGCGAAGATCACGAAGGCGTTGAGGCAGGAACATTCCCTGCCTCAAATAGCTTCAAGCTTTCATCTGCATCGACCCCCCGTTTGTGAGAAGATCGATTCCAACGGCGTTCTTTCTGCATGAATTGCCACTTTGTTCTATATGTATTGAGAAGCCCACGGATTCGCATCGCAAATCCTTTCTCTATCACAGTAATTCAATACAATAACTCACCGATAAACTTCCCGCCGATTTCCAATCTGCAACACCAAAACCGTCAGCACCCCGTCCTGAATATCGCAGATGACGCGATAATCGCCCACACGGTAGCGCCACAGCTCACCCAAAGAACCCTTGAGCGCTTTACCCATCCCGCGCGGGGCATCGCTTGCTGCCACGCGCTCATCCATGAAGTCGACGATGCGCCGGGCCGCGAGTTTGTCGAGCTTTCGCAGTTGCTTCTTCGCGGTTTCGGCGTACTCAATCGTCCAGGCCAAGGTCTTTGCTTACCGAAGCCGCGGAGTGTACCTTCTCCTGGCCCTTGCGGACCCGCGCCAGCGTCTCGGCGGCCAGATAATACTCCTCAATCTCACTGATGCCGCTTTCGATGATCTCCCGAAGATAAAAGGCCTTGGTACGGCCCGTCTTCAAAGCCAACTGGTCCAGCCGGTTGGAGAGTTCCGGCGCCAGCCTGATTGAAGTAGCCATGGCGAGCTCCTGTTCGAATACGTGTATTCATTGTATCACTTTGGCCGGCCGCGCACTGCACGCACACTCCAACGCCGCCGGCTGCGGGGTACTCCAGCTCCACCTTTGTGACCTGGGAGCGACTCAAAATATAATCGCAGTTCACTGCCAGGCCCAAGGCAAGCGCATCAATTTAGGAACTTTTGCGCTCTTTGGCTAAAATTGAAAGAATTCTCGAAGAAAGATTTTCCTTTTCCCGATGAAGGGTTATAGGGTTCTTCAGGAGTGATCTTTCTGAGGAGCGGACGGGCCCGGCGGAATGCCGGCCTTTCAGATGATGCGCACGCAAACAAAACGGATCTCGGTTCTCCTTGCCGCCAGCGTCGCCGGCGCGGTGCTGGGGCTGCTGGCCGGCTTTCTGCTGGGCCGCTTCGTTGCCCTGCGTCAGGCCGAGGGCAGGCTCAACCAGTTTGCGGTGCATATCGTGCAAGAAGGGGATGCCGCCTCGGCCGCGGCGCGCGCGATGCTGGCGACCATGCGCGCCTCTCCCTATCCGTTTTGCTCGGATGAGGAGATCGCCTATTTTCGCACCCGGCTCTTCGCTACCGATGAGGTAAGAGACGCGGGCCGGATTCGCGGCGGAGAGATCGTCTGCTCGACTACTTTGGGGCGTTTGAAGCGACCCTTCAAGCTGCCCAGACAGGATTTTTCGCAGCCGGACGGTACGAAAGTGTACTGGAACCTGCCCCCCTTCCAGATCAGCCAGCAGGGGGTCGTGAGCCTCGCACTGGGCGATTCCTATGTGATCTTCGGGGCCCACGACCAACTGCCGGCGGAATCCTTCGGCGCGCGCTACACGATTGCGGTCGTCGGCTCCTCGGACCAGCCCTTCGCCTGTGCGAACGGAAAGTGGTCGCAAACCGAGGACCAGACCCGCACCCGGGACGGCCAGGGCCGCCGGGGAGACAGCCTGTATGCCACCCGCTGCTCTTCCCGCTACTTCAACTGCGTCTCTGCCACCATGACCATCTCCACCATCTTGCAGGCCGAGCAGGGCCATCTGCTGGCCTCCACTTTTTTGGGCGGGCTGGCCGGCGCCAGCCTGGGCCTGGCCTGTTCGCTTCTTTACTGGCGCAATCGGAGCCTGGAGCAGCAGCTTCGCCGGGCGATCCGCGGGGACCAGTTGCGCACCGTGTATCAGCCCATTGTGAACCTGGCCAGCGGAAGGATTGTGGGCGCCGAGGCGCTGCTGCGCTGGACCGACGGGGAAGGCCGGGTGATCAGTCCCGATCTCTTCGTCAAGCTCGCCGAGGAATGCGGCTTTGTGCAAGAGTTGACCGCGCTGGTGACGCGCCGCGCCCTGCATGATTTTGGGTCCACGCTGCTCACCCGGCCCGACTTCCGGCTCAGCCTCAACGTGACTGCCGCGGACCTGACCGATCCCCGGCTGCTCCCCATGCTGGAGCGCTCGCTCAAGACGGCCGGGGTTTCGCCGCCGAGCGTGTCCATCGAGATTACGGAAGGCTCCACCGCCCGGCACGAAGCGGCCATCGAGAGCATCCGGAGCCTGCGCCAAAGGGGCCACAGCGTCCATGTGGACGACTTTGGCACCGGCTATTCCAGCCTCGCCTACCTGCATGAACTTTCTGTGGATGCGATCAAGATCGACAAGTCTTTTACCCGGTCGATCGGCACCGAAGCGGTCACCCTGGCCATTCTGCCGCAGATTCTTGCCATGGCCGGGGTGCTCAACCTGGAGGTGATTGTCGAGGGAATCGAAACCAGCCTTCAGGCCAGCTATTTTGCCGTCTTCGGGGAGCGCATTCTGGCCCAGGGATGGTTGTTCGGACGCCCCGTCGCGGCGGCTGCATTCCATCGCCTGCTGGCCGAAAACGAGCTGGATCCGTCCATCCGCTCAGGAACGGCCTGACGCGCGGCAGCAGCCCGGATGCCCCGCGCCGCTTGACAGCCGCGGCGGCGTCCACGAGGCTGGTTGTAGAGGAAACACATGGATCCGCGCGACGCGATGGAACCCGGCCAGTTGGAGATGCTGACGCAGGCTTTCTGCGAGCAGCTGATGGACTGCCTCGATGCCTGTGCGCGAGGTCGCCGGGGGCTGTTCGGGGACGTTGAACTGCTGGGCGATGAGGGCCTGCTGGGCGATGAAGGCAAGGAGCGTGGCTGGCCGGAGGCGACGCGGCTGCGCGAACTTGCCATCGCACTGCAGGGTATTCTGGCCCAGCAGGAAGAACGGAACGCGCTGTGCGACGAGTTCCTCGACCTGTGCTCGATTCACGGTGAGAGCAACCCCGGCGAACGGAAGCTGGCGCGGGCGTTTCTGGAGCGCATCGAGCGCGGCGACGTGGGCGCGCAGCCGGAAGACAGGCGCAGCCCATGGTAGTCCTCGACGCATTTGTGGCGCTGGCGGCGGGCTTCATCGTTTTAACCTTGCTGTCGCTGGCGCTCTCGACGCTTGTCACCCGCATGGTTCCGAGCTGGTCGAATGCGAAGGGCCCGGTCGAGTGCGGACCCGGCTACGCTCTTGTCTCCCTCGGCTCAGCATTTCTGGGTTCGGCTGCCGGCGGCTACGTGACTGCCTGGGTGGCGGCGGCCAATCCGCTTGTTCATGTGATGGCGCTGGGCTTGGCGGTTCTGGCGCTGGCCGGGCTCAGCACTCTTAAATCCCGCGGCAAGGCGCCCCTCTGGTTCCAGCTCGCGCAGGTGGCCATCCCGCCCCTCGGCGTGCTGGCTGGCGGATTGGTGCGGCTCAGGGTGCTGGGGATTTTGTAGAAGACCGGCTCCCTGCCGGCCTCGACGGAGATCCGGCTGCTACCGAAACTTCGCCGCGCAAGAGGAACAGGAGCATGTCCGGACGCATAACTCCCCCGGAAACAGCACCTTCCATCTGTAAAATTCCATCCCTGAAATCCTGTGACCGGAATCACCCCTTGCATTCTCTGTTAGTGGTACGCTTCGATTGACAATTCTTGCGAAATCTGGCTATCGTCTTGCGCGATAAGCCGCTAATATTTCTTCCGAGGAGGATGTGTGACTGTTCGAGACTGGGTCTATTTTTTGATAGGGATGAGCGGACTCTCGCTCATTGTGGCGTGGATGTTCACGCGTGAAGTGCCGGGTTCGGGCTCTGGAACGCCGGCCATGGAGCAGATCTCCGCCCAAAGCCAGCCAGCGGGCAGAGGGGGGCGTATGAGAGGCAAGTTATTTTCCTCGCGCCGGGGAAGATTCGCCAGCATCCTTGCCACGCTGATCCTGCTCGGTGAAGGCGCGGCTTTTGCGGAACCTGCGGGCGCCGTCGGGGGCGAAGCCAATCTGAAGCTCCCGGATCTGGCTCAGGTCAGGTTCTTTGGGCAGTCGGGCATCGACGGTCACAGCCTGCTCATGTACGGACCTCTGTTTTGCATTTTGGGAATGATCTTCGGCCTTTTCATGTACGTTCACCTGAAGGGCCTGCCGGTGCATCGAGCGATGAAGGAAGTGTCGCAGTTGATCTGGGAGACGTGCAAAACCTATCTGATCAACCAGGGCAAATTCCTGCTCCTCCTCTGGTGCTTCATCGCGGTCGTCATCCTCGCCTATTTCGCGGTCTTGCTTCACTTCAGCGCCTTCCGAGTGGCCATCATCCTTGCGTTCAGCGTGCTGGGAATGGCCGGCAGCTACTTTGTGGCGTGGTTTGGCATCCGGGTGAATACGCTGGCCAATTCGCGCGCCGCCTATGCTGCGCTGGGCGGCAACCCGTATCGCACATTTGACATTCCGCTGAAGGCGGGCATGAGCATCGGCATGATGCTGATCTCGATCGAACTGCTGATGATGTTCAGCATCATTCTCTTCGTTCCGGGAAGCTATGCCGGGCAGTGTTTCATCGGCTTTGCCATCGGCGAATCGCTCGGCGCCGCCGTGCTCCGGCTTGCCGGCGGCATCTTCACCAAGATTGCCGACATCGGCGCCGATCTGATGAAGATCGTCTTCCATGTCAAAGAGGACGACGCCCGCAACCCGGGTGTGATCGCCGACTGCACCGGTGACAATGCCGGCGATTCGGTCGGTCCCACCGCCGATGGTTTCGAGACCTATGGCGTGGTTCAGGTCGCCCTCATCGCATTCATCATGCTGGGCGCGAAGAATGCCCTCTCTGGAGTGCAATTACTCGTCTGGCTTTTTGCGGTTCGCGTGGCCATGCTGGTGGCCGCAGTTGCAGGCTTCTACATCAACGATATGATCTCCAAGGCGCGCTACTCCAAAGCGGAAGAAATGGACTTCGAAGCGCCGCTTACCTCGCTCGTCTGGATCACCTCCGTCGTGACCATTGCCGTAACCTATCCGGTCACCTATTTCCTGCTTTCCAATCTGGGCGGCGACCCCACACTCTGGTGGAAACTCGCGACCATCACTTCCTGCGGGACCGTGGCCGGCGCTCTCATTCCTGAGCTTGTCAAGGTGTTTACTTCCACCAAGGCCAAGCACGTGCAAGAGGTAGTCGCGTCGGCAAGGGAGGGCGGAGCTGCTCTCGGTCTGCTGTCCGGGTTTGTCTCCGGAAGTTATTCCGCCTACTACCTGGGATTGGCGGTCACGGCCTTGATGTCTATCGGATACCTGGTGAGTACCCAGGGATTCGATAGTGTGATTCTGGCGGCGCCGATGTTCGCCTTTGGCCTGGTTGCTTTCGGCTTCCTGGGCATGGGACCGGTGACCATCGCAGTCGATTCTTTTGGACCGGTGGCGGACAATGCTCAATCCATCTACGAGCTATCGCTCATCGAGGACGAGCCGGATGTGCATGAGGAAGTGAAACGGCAGTACGGCGTGGAAGTGGATTTCGAGCGCGCCAAGAAGATGCTGGAGGCGGCCGACGGTGCGGGCAATACCTTCAAAGCCAGCGCCAAGCCGGTGCTGATCGGCACCGCCGTCGTGGGCGCCACGACTCTGATCTTCGCCACCATTATGGCGCTGACCAACTCGCTCACCGAAAACGTCGACAAGCTCTCGCTTCTCAACGCTCCCTTCCTGCTCGGCCTGGTGACCGGCGGCGCGATGATTTACTGGTTCGTCGGCGCCTCCACCCAGGCGGTGACCACGGGCGCCTACCGCGCCGTGGAGTTCATCAAGAAGAATATCCACATTGAAGGAGCGGCGAAAGCTTCCACCGAAGACAGCAAGAAGGTGGTGGCCATTTGCACTCGTTACGCGCAAAGCGGGATGTTGACCATCTTCATCGCGCTGTTTTTTGCCGCATTGGCTTTTGCCTTCCTGGATCCTTTCTTCTTCGTCGGCTATCTGATTTCGATTGCCATCTTCGGGCTCTATGAAGCCATCTTTCTGGCGAACGCGGGAGGAGCGTGGGATAACGCCAAGAAGATCGTCGAAGTCGATCTGCATGAAAAAGGAACGCCTCTGCATGAGGCGACCGTGGTGGGCGACCTGGTGGGCGATCCATTCAAGGACACCGCCGCGGTGGCTCTCAATCCGGTCATCAAGTTCACCACACTCTTTGGCTTGCTCGCAGTCGAGCTGGCGGTTCAAATCTCTGCCACCAGCGGCCCGTTTTTGACGCACGTGCTCGCGGCGGTATTCTTCGCCATCTCCTTCTTTTTCGTTCACCGCTCGTTTTACAGCATGCGCATCGGGGGCAACGAGCCCCTCGAGGGGTCTCATTCCGAGTAAGAGCTTGATTGCAGTGCTACCGGTTGAAGCCGCTCTGCACGCCTCGGCTGACAACCAAACGCCAACGGCCCCGCGCGATCCAGCGTGGGGCCGTTTGGTTTTGAGAAGCGCGGCTCTCCCGGTTCGTCTTTCCGCCCCAAATCTCCACGATTCGCACCGGAACTCCTCAAACCGCACCGCTTTTCCGCCTTGTTCCCGGCCCCGCCGAGGACTAGGCTTGAAGGTGAGGGCAGCGGCCGGAAAGCTGCGGAATTGCACCGGAGCTGGAGCAAGCCGCCCGCAAAAAGCCACGTCCAGCAAGGCGGATTGAGCTTTCCACAGAAAATTGCCTTTGTTTGTGAAGTTGATGCCGGGAATGTAAACAAAATACAAGATATGGTGGTTTTTTCTTGACATGCACTACAGACAGCGGTATTTTTTCATCTGCGGCAGTTAACAAATTCCAATGAGCTCTGGCGTGAATTCCCCGCAGACAGTCCGCTGAGAACACAGATTCACGGTAATTTCAATCCCCGGCTCCAGCACTTTGATTGATCTTTTTCGCCTTTCCTCAGGCCGTCTCGCGCACAAGCTGACCGGAGATTCACCGATTTTTCCCATTGAGAGGGTTCCATGAACGACATCCAGTTTCAGGCTTCCAACGCTTCCCAGACTCCACACTCCCAGCGGGGACTGACCTTTACCCGCCGCTACACCACCGAGGGCGTCTCGCCCTATGACGAGATTCAGTGGGAGCTGCGCACCGCGTCGATCACCGACAGCAAGGGCAACACGATCTTCGAGCAGAAGGATGTCGAAACGCCGGCCGATTGGTCGATGACCGCGACCAACATCGTTGCCTCGAAGTACCTGCACGGCCATCTGGACACCCCCGAACGGGAGACCGGCGTCCGCCAGTTGGTGCGCCGTGTGGCGGAGACCATCCGCGACTGGGGCATGAACGGCGGCTACTTTGCCACCCCCGAGGATGCGGCCATCTTCCATGATGAGCTGGCGCACATGCTGCTGACCCAGAAGGTGGCCTTCAACTCGCCGGTATGGTTCAACGTGGGCTGCGACCGCCTGGAACCGGATGCGGCAGGGCAGAACTGGCACTGGGACCCCGCGACTGGCGGCGTGCGCTACTCCGCCACCGGCTATCGCAATCCCCAGTGCTCGGCCTGCTTCATCAACTCCGTGGACGACTCGCTGGATTCGATCCTCACCCTGGCCAAGACCGAAGGGATGCTCTTCAAGTGGGGCTCTGGGACGGGCACCAACCTGTCGTCGATTCGCGGTTCCATGGAACTGTTGTCGGGCGGCGGCCAGGCTTCAGGGCCTTTGAGCTTCATGCGCGGCTTTGACGCCTTTGCCGGAGTCATCAAGTCCGGTGGCAAGACGCGGCGCGCCGCCAAGATGGTGATTCTCAACGCCGATCACCCGGATATTGTTGATTTTATTGACTGCAAAGCCAAGGAAGAAGCCAAGGCATTCTCGCTGATCGAGGCCGGATACGACGGCTCTGGACCGGACTCGGAGGCTTATTCGTCCATCTTCTTCCAAAACGCCAACAACTCCGTCCGTGTCAGCGACGAATTCATGCGCGCCTGCGAGAACGACGCCGACTTCACCACGTATACGGTGAAGGAGCACCAGCCGGTGAAGACCTACAAGGCCCGCGAGGTCCTGCGCAAGATCGCCGAGGCCACCTGGCTTTGCGGCGACCCCGGCATGCAGTTCGACTCGACCATCAACCGCTGGCACACCAGCAAGAACACGGCGCGCATCAACGCCTCGAACCCCTGCTCGGAGTACATGTTTCTGGACGACTCGGCCTGCAACCTTTCCAGTTTCAACCTGATGAAGTACGTCACCCCGTCTGGCGGCTTCGACATTCCCGCCTACCGGCACTCCATCTCGGTGGTCATTACCGCCATGGAGCTTCTGGTGGACAACTCGGGTTACCCGACCGAGGCCATCGCCAGGAATTCGCACGACTACCGGCCGCTGGGCCTGGGCTACGCCAATCTGGGCGCGCTGCTGATGGCCATGGGGCTGCCCTACGACTCGGCAGCCGGCCGCGATTTTGCCGCCACCATGACCGCCATCATGTGCGGCCAAGCCTATCTGCAATCGTCCATCGTGGCCGCCCACTGCCCGCCGATTTCATCGGCCACTCCTCTGACCGCCAGTACCGATCACCAGGGAGGCGCCTGCCCCGGTTTCTACGTCAACCGCGAGCCCTTCCTCGACGTGATCCGCATGCACCGCGCCGAGGTGAATAACATCGGCAAGTCGCGCCAGAGCGGCGAACCCTTCGCCGTGCCGCAGCTCGACGCGCTCATCGACGCCAGCCGCGAAACTTGGGACACGGCCCTGGCCTGCGGAGAAAAATTCGGCTACCGCAACTCGCAGACCACGGTCCTGGCGCCCACCGGCACCATCGGCTTCATGATGGACTGCGACACCACCGGTATCGAGCCGGACCTGGCCCTGGTCAAGTACAAGAAGCTGGTCGGCGGCGGCATGATCAAGATCGTCAACAACACCGTCCCCGAAGCCCTGTTCAAGCTCGGCTATTCGAACGACGAGGTCAATGCCATCGTCAGCTATATCGACGCCACAGGCACCATCGAGGGCGCGCCCGGTGTTCACCCCGAGCATCTGGCGGTCTTCGATTGCTCGTTCAAGCCCGCCAAGGGCACTCGCTCCATCCATTACATGGGGCACATCAAGATGATGGCCGCCACCCAGCCATTCCTCTCCGGCGCCATCTCGAAGACCGTCAACCTGCCTCACGAGGCCAGCGTCGAAGAGGTTGCCGCGGCCTACACCGAAAGCTGGCGCCAGGGCATCAAGGCAGTGGCCATCTATCGCGACGGCTCCAAGGGAACCCAGCCGCTCAATACCAGCCTTGACGCCCGGCGCGCCTCTCCGGCTCTCAACGCCGCCGCCAGCCGCGTGCTGGCCCGGATGGCCGCCGGTGAGCCGCCCGCCGAGACCGACCTGAAGGCTCTGGAAGCCAAGGCCAGCGAAAGACTCGACCTCCCCGCCCAGCAGATCGCCCTCACGGCCGCCGCCTTTCAGCGCGCATTGGAGCAGATCGCCCAGGGCGCCAGCCTGCCCTCGCTGCAGGCCTCGACCGCGCTTGAATCCCGCCACGAGCCCGACGGCTCCGACGTGCAGGATCTCAACGGACCGCCCCGCGCCATCCGCCACCGGCTGCCCGGAGAGCGCGCCTCGATCACGCACAAGTTCTCCATCGCCAGCCACGAGGGCTACATCACGGTCGGCCTCTATCCCACCGGGCAGCCGGGTGAAATCTTCATCAAGATGGCCAAGGAGGGATCGACCGTCTCCGGCCTGATGGATGCTTTCGCCACCTCCATCTCGCTCGCCCTGCAGCACGGCGTGCCCCTCAAGGTGCTCTGCGAAAAGTTCGCACACACCCGCTTCGAGCCCTCTGGCTGGACCGGCAACGAGCAGATCGGCTACGCCAAGAGCCTGATGGACTATATCTTCCGCTGGCTCAACCTGCGCTTCCTTTCCGGAACCCAGTTGACGCTCTTTGCCGATCTGGGTTTGCAGGCGCAGCAACTGCCCGCCTCGCCCAGCATGCTTCCCGAGCCGGAGCCGGAGCGGGAGCTGGACTTGATTTCACAGAGCCACCTGGCCCAACTGGCCGAAGAGGTCGCCCGCCGTCTCCACCAGGTCATCGGAGGCAGTGCGTCCTCTGGCAGCGGCTATCCGGCCCCGGGCCTGAGTCCGGAAGCGAGCGAATCGCTTGGCCGCGGAATGGCCGCGGCGCTTGCTGGTGGTTCAAATCCACATCCGCCCAGCGGCATCTTCCACGCCGCGGACGCCATGCGCGAGATGTACGAGATGGGCGATGCCCCAAGTTGTTCGACCTGCGGGGCCATCATGGTCCGCAACGGCAGTTGTTACCGCTGCATGAGCTGCGGCTCCACCAGTGGGTGTTCCTAGGGCGTGACCGCGTGATTTGGTCATTGTATGAATGGAACGCCGGCCTCCCGGCCGGCTGTAGCGCGGACGTCCTCGTCCGCGCTTGTCCACGATGAATGACCAATTCA
>Ga0182013_10008120_pt1 | contig 11372 bp, 5 predicted proteins | sample 612S2MmetaG_FD_120487 | JGI IMG/M metagenome (GOLD analysis project Ga0182013, IMG submission 120487) | Permafrost microbial communities from Stordalen Mire, Sweden - 612S2M metaG | ecosystem: Environmental > Terrestrial > Soil > Wetlands > Permafrost | place: Sweden: Stordalen | collected...
GGCGACGAGGCCGTTTTTCGGCGTCGTTCCCGAAATCGTCGACGCGACCGGGCAAGTGCTCGAGGGCGCATGCGAGGGCAATCTGGTGATCGCCGATTCCTGGCCGGGACAAGCCCGCACGCTATTTGGCGATCACGACCGCTTCGCGCAGACCTATTTTACCGCCTATCCCGGCAAATATTTTACCGGCGACGGCGCGAGGCGCGACGAGGACGGCTATTACTGGATCACCGGACGCGTCGACGACGTGATCAACGTTTCCGGCCATCGCCTCGGCACGGCGGAGGTCGAGAGCGCCCTCGAAGCTCACGCCAAGGTCTGCGAGGCCGCGGTGGTGGGCTTTCCGCACGACATCAAGGGCCAGGGCATCTACGCCTATGTGACGCTGATGGATGGCGCCGAGGCGAACGAACATTTGCGCAAGGAGCTGGTCGGCTGGGTGCGCCAGGAAATCGGCCCGATCGCCTCGCCGGACGTGATTCAATTCGCGTCCGGCCTGCCGAAGACCCGCTCCGGCAAGATCATGCGCCGCATCCTGCGCAAGATCGCCGAAGGCGAATTCAGCACGCTCGGCGACACCTCGACACTGGCGGACCCATCGGTCGTCAGCGATCTCGTCAAGAACCGGCCGGCGTCCTAGCGCGGATGCGGGAACGGGCGGCGGCGCCACGAAGTTTGCACAAGGAAGTGACCATGTCGGCGAATTCTCCTTTCTCCGGCGTCAGTCGCCGCGCGTTGCTGCCCGCCTTGGCCGCGTTTCCAATTTTGTCGCTGCTTCTTCCCACTCGCGCGACGGCGAGACGGACGGCGAGCGACCCTCTGTCGTCGTGGAACAACACGGCGTCAAAGAAGGCCATCCTGGACTTTGTCGACAGTGTGACGGCGCACGGCTCGCCCGACTTCGTGCCGGAGGACGAGCGCATCGCCACTTTCGACAATGACGGCACTCTGTGGGCCGAGCAGCCGATGTATTTTCAACTCCTGTTCGCGCTCGACCGCGTGAAGGTTCTCGCGCCGCTGCATCCCGAGTGGAAGGACAAAGAACCTTTCGCCTCGCTGCTTCGTGGCGACGTGAAGGACGTCCTCGCCGGGGGTGAACCGGCCGTCGCGGAAATCGTGATCGCCACGCACTCCGGCATGACGAACGAGGAATTCTCGCAAATCGTGTGCGACTGGATCGCCAAGGCGAAGCATCCGATCACCGGGCGGCTCTATACCGAGATGGTCTACCGGCCGATGCTGGAATTAGTCGCCTATCTGCGCGCGAAGGGTTTCAAGACCTACATCGTCTCTGGCGGCGGCATCGAGTTCATGCGGCCCTGGACCGAGCAGGTCTACGGCATACCGCCCGAAAATGTCGTCGGCAGCAGCGCCAAGGTGAAATTCGAATTGCGCGACGGCAAGCCCGCGCTCATGCGTCTGCCGGAAATCAACTTCATCAACGACGGACCCGGGAAACCTGTCGGCATCAACGAACACATCGGACGCCGTCCGATCGCGGCGTTCGGCAACTCCGACGGCGACCTGCAAATGCTGCAATGGACGATGGGCGGCGACGGCCTCCGCTTCGCGCTGATCGTGCATCATACCGACGCCGAGCGTGAATGGGCTTACGACCGCGACTCCAGTATCGGCCGGCTGGACAAAGCGCTCGACCAAGCCCAGGCGAAAGGCTGGACCGTTGTCGACATGAAAAGCGACTGGAAGACCATTTTTCCATTCGGGAGCAAGTCAGAAGGGCGCGAAGCGCGCTAAGTCCTTGCCCGAACCAATGGCCAAGCTCTTCGCGGAGCCCGTCGCCAGCCTTATACTGTGGCGGATTTGTCACAGCTTCCGACAAAGCATTTAAGCGCGCCGCTTAATGCGGCTCTCGATGTTGACCGACCGGAATTTCGGACGCTATCGTTTAGTCTCAGACTTCTTTCTTTGTCGAAGCGTGCTGTCGACGGCCCGTTTTCTTGGCGATGTAAAGATAATCGCATAACGAGGCGGCTCCTCATGAAAATTCTCTCCGCCAGCTTTATGGCTCTATGTTCTTGCGCCGCTTCGGCCGCCGCCGCGGACCTTCCGTCCATCAAAAGCCCGCCTCCCCCGCCTCCGCCAATATTCACATGGACCGGCCCCTATATCGGCCTGAACACCGGCTATCTATTGAAGGGCAACGACAGCATCGACGTCGCGACTGCGAATTTGTTCGATCAAGCGCGCACCGGGATTGGTCCGGCGTCGGCGCTGGGAGCCTCGGGGAGCAGCGGCGCGCGTCTCGATGGCGTCATGAATGGCGTTCAACTCGGTTACAATCTGCAGTTCGCCGACAAATTCGTCGCCGGCTTCGAGGCGGATATTCAGGGCGGGCACGCTCAGGGCGGCGGTAATTTTGGCTCCGTTGTAACCGTGCCACCGGCGCTTGTTCCCGGCCTGACATCGGCGGTGACCGAGGCGAACGTCTCGCGCGGGCTCGATTGGTTCGGCACGGTCCGGGGGCGGCTCGGCTACACGGTGACGCCGACCCTCCTCGCCTATGCGACCGGCGGTCTCGCCTATGGAAGAGTTTCGACCGACGCCTCGATTAAGCAAACCCTGGCTCCGGGGCTGCTGGTGTCGACGGATGGCGAGGCCGATTACGCCGGCACGCGCGTTGGCTGGACGGTCGGCGGCGGGCTCGAATGGGCGTTCTATCCCGGCGTGAGCGCCAAGATCGAATATCTCTATTATGACCTCGGCGTCGTCAACGCCAACAATGACATCAGCCTGCTCACGCATTCCTATCCCGCCGCCATCCCGCTGATCGGCGGCACGACGCAGGTCGTCGACGCGCCGACCGCCTCGACGCGGTTCAACGGCCATATCATTCGCGTGGGCCTGAACTACCATCCCGAATTCGGCCTGGGCGATCTAACCAACGCCGCCCTCGTTCCATCGCCGACCCCCGCGGCGAACGATTGGGAATTCAAATTCGCGCCCTACGGCTGGGCGATCGGCCTGAACGGCAATACGACAGCGCGTGGTCGAACAGTCGATACGAACGTTAGCTTTTACGATGTTCTCACCAAAGCCAATCATTTGTTCGCCTGGATGAGCTACGCCGAAGCGCGCAATGGCCCGATTTCCATCTATGGCGACTTCATATGGGCGCGTATTAGCGCCTTTGGCGGGGGGCTGCGCCAAACAAATCCCGTCGGCATCAGCGCCCTATCGATCGGCCAAAATGGGACTCTCGAGGTCGCGCCGCTCATCATCGGCGAAGCATGGGGGGCTTATGAAGTCGCGCGTTGGCGGCAAAACGGCGCCCAAGACTCGTTCACCGCACTCGACGCTTATTCCGGCCTTCGCTATTGGAATGTCTCGCACACGCTTTCGCTTAACGTCACGGGCGTCATCAATGTTCCGCTTCTGGGCTATCAGCAAAGCGGCGCGCTGGCTCTCGACAAGTCCGGCACGATGCAATGGATCGACCCGATTATCGGCCTGCGCCTTCGCCATCGAATCGGGCCCGGCGACGAATTTCAGTTGCGCGGCGATATTGGCGGCTTTGGCGTCGGCAGCAAATTCAGCTGGCAACTGGCCGGCGGCTACAGCCATGACATGAAGATCGGCGATTGGACGATCACCAACACGGTCGGCTATCGCGCCTTGTCGGTCGATTATTCCAACGGAACGGGCTCTGGTCAAAAAGGCATGGACACGGTCATTCATGGCCCGGTGATGGAGACGAGCTTTCGGTTCTAGGCGCGCGGTTACATGGAAGGCGCTTAAGGTGGAACGGGCGCGAAGACGCATGGAGTGGAGTTGAACAAATGAGAATCCGAGTGGCGTCCCCGAAACGAATTGTCATCTGCATGCTCGCGGTTGGCGCTTTATTGGTCTCCGCGTGCTCCACGCTTGACCGGAAAAGCGCTGTTCCGCCGGAGTTGCGGCGTGAAACGACCGTTCTTGGCATTCCCAACGCTCGGTTTTTCCCTGATCAACCCGCCCCCATGCGGGCCGAACAAGAGCAGGCGCTCATTCGCGAGGCGAGATACGCGCATGTGAAGCCAGGTGAAACCATGGCGACCGGGTATTTGCTTTCCCTGTCGGGTGGCGGCGACGATGGCGCGTTCGGCGCGGGTCTGCTGGTCGGCTGGACCGCGCATGGCGATCGCCCCAGCTTTAAACTCGTCACCGGCGTGAGCACGGGCGCGCTTATCTCGCCCTTCGCCTTCCTCGGCCCCGAATATGACGGCGCCTTGACCGAAGTCTACACCGGCATCAATCAGTCCAATATCTTCGAGAAGAGATTCATAACCGCCGCCGTAACCGAAGACGCGCTGTCCGACACCGCTCCACTCTATGCGACCATCTCCAAACATGTCGATGAACGCATGATGGCGCGCATCGCCGAGGAATATGAGAGGGGAAGGTTGCTGCTCATTCAAACGACCGATCTCGACGCCGGATATCCCGTCATCTGGAACATAGGCGCCATCGCGAAGAGCGGCGGTCCGGAGGCTCTAAGCCTGATACGTCATATCATGCTGGCGTCGGCGTCGATTCCCGCCGCCTTTCCGCCTGTCATGTTCGACGTCGAGGCGAGGGGCGAGCCCTATCAGGAAATGCATGTCGACGGCGGCGCGGTGAGTCAGGCTTTCCTTGTTCCCGCATCGGTCGATCCGCGTCTCGCGCAAAAGGCCGCTGGTTTTCATGCAAGAAAGATGGTGGCCTATATCATCCGCAACTCGCGCCTGACCACCGAATGGACCGATGTCGAACGACTGACTCTGTCGATTGCCCAAAGAGCTGTCACGACCATGATCAACTACAATGGTATAGGCGACTTCTACCGCATATATATGGAAACCCGCCGCGCCAACGCCGCTTTCAATCTCGCCTATATCGGCCCCGACTTCCACGCCGAGCACAAGGAAGAATTCGACACGGGCTATATGCGGGCGCTCTATCGCTTCGCCTTCGACAAGGCCGCCAAGGGCTATCCCTGGCAAGACGGCCCTCCAGGGTTCACGCATTCGGCGCATTAGCGAGACGTGGCGAGCATGGGCGGCCTGACATTCGAGGCTATTCCCGGAGCGGCTCCGTTCGGCGACTGTCGCCGCGGTCGCGACGGGAACATGGACTAGCGTCGCGAATCTCGGCTAAGCGATTCCGCTCGTTTTTCGCCACTCGAGGTGATTCGCAAATGCGCCATTTCTCCTTCCGCGACGCTCTCTTTTGCGTGGCTCTCTCCCTCGCCGCCGCCGCGTTTCAAACGCCCGCCGCGGCGGCCGGAGCCGGCGGCGCGAAAGTCTTCGATCACGTTTACCTGATCGTGCTCGAGAATCATGATTTCGACGACGCGCTCGATCGCGAATTGTCGCCTTTTCTGGTCGAACTCTCGCGCGGTCAGGGATTGGCGACGCATTACTCCGGAGTGACGCATCCCAGTCTGCCGAACTATCTCGCGATGATCGGCGGCGACGCATTCGGCGTAAGGGACGACGCTCCCAGTTGTTTCGCCACCGGCCTTTCGGCATTGCAGTCTTGTCATCATATAGAAGGCGATAGCCTCGTCGATCAACTGGAGGCGGCGGGACTGACCTTCGCTCTTTACGCGGAGACGCTTCCGGCCGCGGGCGACCTGACGCAGGCGTCGGAGCCGGCGCCCGCCGCGCTCTACGCGCAAAAGCACAATCCCTTCGCCTATTTCGACCGGATCGCGAAGAACCCGGCCCGCCTCGAAAAACTGAAGCCGCTCGAGGCGCTGACGGCGGATCTCTCCGGCAACGCGCCTAATTTCGCGTTCATCGTTCCAAACCAGTGCCACGATGGACATGGTTCGCTCATTTGCAAGGATCCCGCCCGCCTGGCGCGGGATTTCGACGACTTTCTCAAACGGACGATCGGCGCGATCCGGGCGTCGCGCAATTGGACGCGCGACTCGGCGATCGTCGTCACCTTCGATGAAGGCGAATCGCGCGACACTCCCAGGTCTCCCAGTTCTCACACGGAAGACGACAATCGCGTCGCGACAATCGTCGTGACGGATTGCGGCAGCCCGGCCGTCGACGACGCCCCGCTAAATCACTATTCGCTATTGGCGACGATCGAGGACGGCTTTCACTTGCCGCGCTTGCGCAAGGCGTCCGGCGCGCCGACGCTGATGAATTTGTTTGACCGCCCATGTCGATGAACGACCGTCCAAATAATTTAACGCAGCGTCAATCAACGAGCAAAAATAGGGCTTGACCAAATCCCGAAGCAGGTTCAGTCTTGCATCATCGCAGTCGTCGATAGGAGCGCAGAGCCTCTCCGACGAAGAGCTGATCGGGCGGGACCTCGATTCGGACGCGAAAGAAACTATCGACGCCGCCTTGGCGCCGAGGTGATCGCAAAAGACTTGCGAGAGGAGCATGACGCCACCGGGTCGGATGTGACCTGCGCTGAATGCGTCAGGTCGTGGCGGTTCGAAGAATCGAGCGCTGATCTCTTCGGTAACCGTCTTCTAGCCTTGAAATCGCAATCGGGCCTCTACCGCGAAGGCCAAGCGGAACGGGCCGATCCCTAACTGGAAATCCCCCAGAAAGCTTCGTCTGATGCGAAGCAAGTAGGCCCCGTTCGCATAGCGCGACGGGGCCTTTTATTTTGCGGCGACGCCCTTCGTTCCACGCGAATTGTTCCCGCGACAACAGGCCTCCGCGCAAATTATCGTTCGGTCACGCTCACTTGAGAAGCACAAGAACAAACTGTTTACTGTGTTTTCTGACGTTAAGCTTAATATATAGACCAAGCCAACCCGCCACTGTATGGTTTACGCTGTCTCGTGCGGGTGTTTTTGTGACGTGAAACGTGCTTCCGTGTTCCTGATGGCCTCCGTAGCGGCCCTGTTTTCGCCGCTGGCCATCGCGCCCGCCAGCGCCTTTGATTTTTTTGGACTGCTCGGCTCCGAAGAAGACGCGCCGCCGCCAAGCCCGGAGACCTTGCCCTACAAGCTCGAAATCACCGGCGTCGACGACGACAAGGCGCTTGCGCAAAATCTCAAGGACGCGTCCAACGTCTGGCGGCTGCGGCTTCAAGCGCCAGCCTCGGGAGCTGGGTTGACGCGGCGCGTCGTCGGCGATTTTCCAAATCTCGCGGATGCGCTATGGGCCAGCGGCTATTTCGACGCCCGGGTCGAGGCGACGGTGGCCGGCGTGGAGATTTATCCCGATGGGCGCGGAATTGACGCGGCGTCCAGCGCGGCCGAAGGGTTTCGCAATAAAGCGCCGGTTTCCGTCACGATCAATATTGATCCGGGCCCGCTGTTTCATTTGCGCCATGTCGTCGTCTTCGACGCGCGCACCTTGGCTCCGATCGACCCGACGCTGTTTTCGAAAAAAGCGTTCGAACGCGCGCCGGAGGCGCCGGCTCGGGCCGCCGCGCTGCGGGCGATGCAGGCCGAATGGGTCGACGAATTACGGCAAAGATCCTATCCGCTCGCCAAGATCGTCAAGACCGAGCCGGTGGTTCAGCACAGGGAACATGCGCTCGATGTCGCGGTGACGATCGATCCGGGACCGCGCGCGGGAATCGGCGAGGTTCGGCTCAGCGGATCGCATGGCCCGTCGTCCCAAGGGACGGGCGTCCTTCCGGACGCCCCTATTGGCGTGCCCGATGACGTGATTCGCTCCTTCATCTATCTCGAGGAGGGCGAGGACTACAGTCCCAAAAAACTGGCCGACACGCGCAAATCCATCTCGCGCATTGAAGCCCTCGGGTCGGTCAAGGTGGAGGACGGCGAGCCGCTCGACCAAAACGGCAATTTGCCGATCCTCGTCGAAACGAGCGAGCGCAAACAACACGCGGTCGGTTTTTCAGGACAAATCTCCAACACCGACGGTCCCGGGCTGCGCGCCTATTGGATGGATCGCAATGTGTTTGGCGAAGGCGAGCGGCTGCGATTCGATCTGCAGGGCGGACTCGCGCCCACGGTCATCTCCGGCGGCTTCTTTAGCCTTCCGCCGATCGACGCCGCCAATCTCATTGGCAGCGCCAAGATGAGCTTCGTCAAACCGGCGTTATACGGCTCCCGCGACGACCTTCTGGTCGACACGGCGGCGGTGCGGGAACGAACCCAGTATTATTGGGCCAACTATGGCAATGCGAGCGTCGGCATAAGGCATCGCTTCAGCGATGCGGCCTCGGTTCAGGCCGGCGTGGAATTCGAGGGGGGCCAATATTTCGACGTGTGGGGCCCCCACGATTATTCGCTGCTCGGCTTCCCGCTGTCCGCGAATTACGACAGCACGGACAGTCTGCTGGCCCCGACCACGGGCGTCAGAGCCAACGCCACCGTCGAACCATATGTGAAAGCGCTCGGCGATAGCGTCGGCATGGTGCAGTCCAAAAGCCAGGTGACCGGCTATTACGCGCTCGACGACGACGCCTGGTATATTCTGGCGGGCCGCGTCACCGCCGGCTCGATCGTCGGCGCCAGCGTCGAAGATATTCCGGCGAGCCACCTCTTCTTCGCCGGCGGCGGCGGATCGGTGCGCGGCTATCGATATCGCTCGCTCGCTCCCGACTACAACTTTGGCTTTCCGGTCGGCGGCCGTAGTCTGCTGGAAGGCTCCGCCGAAGCGCGCATAAAGTTGACGCAGGAAATCGGGATCGTTCCCTTCTTCGACACGGGCATGGCCTTCGCTTCGCCCTTTCCTGATTTTCAAAACTCGATGCGGGAGTCGGTCGGGTTGGGGCTGAGGTATTATACCGGCATCGGCCCGATCAGGCTTGACGTGGCGACCCCCATCGCGCGCCAACCCGGAGACAGCCCCTTCGCGTTGTTCATCGGCATTGGGGAGGCGTTTTGATGCGCGGACGCGTTTGGCGATACATCGGCGCCGGCCTTGGGCTGGTCTTGCTTATTTGCGTTCTCGCCGCGATTGGGCTGAACGCGAAAACGCAATCCGGCAAAAGCATGCTGGCGGACTTCGTTTCGCGCGCGGCGTCAACCGAAAATATGAAGCTCGACATCGGCGCGATCGAGGGGCCGCTGTCGGCGCATCCGATGTTGCGCGACATCTCGCTGGCCGACAAGGACGGCGTCTGGCTGAAGATCGATCATGTGGAAATGGACTGGTCGCGTCTTCCGCTGGCCTCGCTGCGCGTTGACATCGATAGCGTCGCCATCGGCCGCGTAGACGTGCTGCGCCGACCCATTCCGGCGCCCGCCGCCGCGACGAAACCGGCGGCGCCCGCGCCCGCCAGGAAAGCCGGCGACGACATGGCGCCGGATCTGCCGGTCAGATTCCGCCTGGGCGCGTTCCAGCTCGACACCTTGGCGCTGGCCGCGCCGGTGTTGGGCGAGCCGGCGACGCTGACTTTAACCGGCTCCGCCGATGCCGGCGCCTCCAGCAATGGCGCCAAGGCGTCATTGTCGGCGCGGCGCACCGACGCCCCTGGCGCGGTGAATCTAGAGGTGGCGATTTCTCCCAGCCCGAACCGCGTTTCGCTGGCCCTGTCCGCCCACGAGCCCGCGGGCGGACTTATCGCGCGATTGGCGCAATTGCCGGATCTCCCTCCGATCGACATTTCTCTCAAGGGCGAGGGGCCGCTCGACAACTTCGTCGCCAAGCTTGTCGCGCAGGCGGGCGAGGAACTCGGCGCGCAGGGAGGCGCGACGATAACGCGCGTCGCCGCGGGTCGCCGAGTTGAGTTCGACCTCACAAGCCGGTTTGCTCCGCTGTTGCCAAAGGCGCTTGCGGACGTATTCGCCGACGGCGCCAAACTGCGCGGCGCCGCCGTTCTCGCCGACGACGGCTCGGCGACGCTCGATAATCTCGCGCTCGAAAATTCAGCGCTGCGTCTGGGCGCCTCGGGCCGCCTTGCCGCCGATCAAAAAATCGAAGCCCATGCCGCGCTGCATGGCCTGCCCACGTCCGAGACGGCCCCGTTTCGCGCCAAAACGCTCGAGGGCGAACTCACGGTGACCGGCAGCGCGGCCCAGCCCGACGCGAAGCTGCGTTTGCTGGTCGAGGACGCGCTGTCTTCGGCCGGGCGCTTTGGTCACTTCGACGCCGAGGTCACCGCAGTCGCGGACGGACCGTTGACGGACGCCGCCGCGCATATCGACATAGCCGCCGAGGCCCGCGGCGACGAACTCGCATTGGCCGACAGACGACTCGCCGACGCGCTTGGCGATCGCGTGACGCTCAATCTGCGGGCGCGAGCCAATGGCGCCGGCGACGCCGATATTGGCCTCGCCAAGTTTGAGACGGCGAGCGCCGCCGTCACTTTCGTCGGCAAGGCCGGACCGACGGCCATCAACGGCGAAGCGAAAATCGCGGCTTCCGATTTGTCGCGCTTCGCGCAACTCGCCAAGCGCGATCTGCGCGGCGCGCTGACGCTGACCGCCGCGCTCTCGGGCGCGCCAAGCAAGGGAAGCGTCAGGGCCGTGCTGAGCGGCGCCGTCAACACGCCAAGCGCGGGACTCGCCGCCATCGACGGACTGCTGGGGCGCAAGCTCGCGCTTGCCGGCGCGGTCGAAACACTGCCCGGCGGCGTGAGCTTCGATGCGCTGACCATCAACGGCGAATTCGCGCAGGCGCGCGTGAACGGCGCCGCGACCCAAGAAAAAGCGGACATCGGCGCGCAAATAATCTTGCCCGATCTCCACCGCGCCGATCCGCGCCTCGCCGGGCGCGCCAATATCGACGCGAAGCTTTCCGGCTCGCTGCAAAAGCCCGACGCCGCGCTCGATGTGGCTGTCGTCGACGGCGGAGCCAACGGGCGTCCCATCCCCACGCTAAATCTTCACGCGCGGGCGCAAGATCTCTTGGGGGCTCTCGACGCGAGCGCCTCGCTTGACGGAACAGCGGACGGACGCGCGTTGCGTGGACGAGTCGACGCGGCCCGCGCGGGAACGGGCTGGAAGGTCGACGCCTTGGACATCAGCATCGGCCGCGCGAGCTTAAAAGGTTCCGCGACCTATGACGGAGGCGCGACCGGGCGGCTGACCTTGGCCGCGCCCGACCTCGATGATTTTTCGGCGTTGGCGCTGCAAAAACTGAGCGGCGCGCTCAACGCCGACATCGCCTTCGACAACGCTTCCAGCGGACAAAACTTGACGATCGACGCCAAGGGCGCCGGCATTCGCGCGCAAGACGCAAGCGTCGAGAGGTTCAGCGCGAAGCTTTCGGGCCGCGATCTCTTGCGACGACCGGCGCTCGACGGGATGGCGGCGCTGGACAATTTGCGCCTCGGCAAGGAGTTGGTTTCTTCAGCGAGTCTGAAGGCGCGTCCCGCCGGGGCCGGCACGGCGCTCGACGTCTCGGTCAACGCGCGCGGTTTCACTGTCGCGAGCGCCGCCACGCTCACCCCCGGAGAGCGCACGCGCATCGATCTTTCCGCGCTCACCGTCCAAC
>Ga0182013_10008127_pt1 | contig 11368 bp, 8 predicted proteins | sample 612S2MmetaG_FD_120487 | JGI IMG/M metagenome (GOLD analysis project Ga0182013, IMG submission 120487) | Permafrost microbial communities from Stordalen Mire, Sweden - 612S2M metaG | ecosystem: Environmental > Terrestrial > Soil > Wetlands > Permafrost | place: Sweden: Stordalen | collected...
AGCTCGTCGAGGACCTCGTCGACGGTCAGGTCAATCTGGTGTTTAGCCAGTAGAGCGCCTAGCGCGGGGGCAGTCGATCCATTCATACTGCACAGACTAGCACTGCCATGCGGGTATGTGCGCGCGGACTTCGATCGGACGCGCCGCGCGTCCAGTTCAAGGCACCTTCCTCGGAGAACTGATCGCGGACAAACAAACCGGACTACGGACTACGCGCCAGATCGTTCGCGCCGCAAGCTAAATACATGACATGTCCGGCAAGACCGGGGGTAAGCCCGGAACGTCGTGTTACAGGTCATCGCCGGCTCTGGCTCGGTCATTTGTTGTCCGCCTGAGTTCCCTGTGCGCGCGGGGCTCGTTTCCGGGGTGCGGGAGGACTGCTGGTTGGAGCTGTGTGGGGGAGTTGGGCGCGATACGCCTCGGCGGCTTCACGGGCGACTGTCAAGGCCTCAGTCAGGGTGTGCACACGTTCGTCGGCGTTACGTTGGGCTTGTGCGAGCTGTTCGGCGTGGTCGATGCGGAGCCTTTCGCGTTCAGCCCGTGCGTCGTCGCGCTGCCGCTCGAGCTCTTGGTTGAGGGACGCCAAGGCTTCTCGTTCTGCTTGTACCGCGTGTTGCGCGGCGGTGGCTTCAGCGCGTGCGGCGGCGAGATCGGCACGGATGGTGGCTGTTTCGGTTGCGGCTTGCTGCGCGGCCTCGCGCGCTGAGTCGACTTGGGCTTGAAGCCGCTGGCGTTCTACATCGGCATCGCGACGGGCTTGGTCGAGCTCACGGCGCAGCTGGGCAGCGGTCTGGCGCTCACGCTCGGCCGCCTCGTCGGCGGCGTGCTGTGCGGCCTGGGCGGAGGCGGCCTGGAGTCGGGCGGCACTGGCGTCCTGGCGTGCTTGCTCAAGCTCGGAGTCGCGTTCCGCGAGTTCGTTTCGGTGTTCTGCCTCGACCGCCGCCAACTGCTCTTGCGCCCTCGCTACCGCGGCGTCGGCCTCGGCGCGAACCTGGGCGATCTCGCCTTGCGTCTCCTCACGCACGCGCGCCGCTTCGGCGATCGCGTCTTCGGCCAGGGAATCGGCTTCTTCGCGTTCGCGCTCGGCGGTCTGTGCGCGCTCGTCCGCCAGTCGGGCGGCCCGCTCAGCGGCTGCGCTGCGCCGGTCGGCCTCGGTCACCTTGGTGAGCGCGTCGCGGTGTGCATCCTCCACCTCCGCACCCGCAGCCTCGACGTCGCCGGCGGCGCGGACGTGGACTAGCAGGTCGTCGAAGTATCCTCGCAGGTCCGCGACCTTCTCTGGCAATTCGCTTAAGCGCTGCTCCAGGGTTGCACGCGCCAGGGACACCGGGGCAGCGAGTCCGGTGTCCTCCTGTGTCGCCACGCCGCCACGCTGCGCGCGCCGGGCCCGCCAGGCGTTGGCGCGGTTATGCACGTGCCCTCCGCCGGTGTCGGGTTGTTCGCAATATCGGGAGGGGCGACCTGTGGCGGGGTCGGGACGGCTGGGGCGGGTGCAGCCGGGGTAGTTGCAGCGATCCCGCGGTTCGCCCCTCTCCGAGGCAGCTTCGCTCATTCACCGATGCTACGACTTTCGTCACCTGCAATCAACAACGCAACGTAACGTAACGAAAGCGACGAAACGAAAGCGACGAAACGGCCCGCCGCCGCGGGGTTCGGGGTGGTGGTGTGTGTCAGTTCTCACGAGAAGTGGCGAATTCTCAGGTGATCTGTCGTAGCGGTGGCGAGTTCTCACCGAAGTGGCGAAGATGGGACGGGTGGTGGAGGCTTTTGAGCTCAACGGGGTTTCGCTTGCCGTAGGTGAGGACGGGTTCGATGCGGTGTTTGTGACCGCGTCGGGGGACGAGCGGCGGGTGCCGTGGCGGTGGCTACCGCAGGTGGTTGACGAGATTGGGGGACCGGTGCGGGCGTTGCGGTCTCACCACGGTCAGCGCAATTTCCCGGGCTGGTATTGGTCTTCGACGTTGGGCCGGCGGGTCGGGTTCGAGTCGTGGTTGGCGCGGGATCATTTGTTGGCGCTGGATTTCGACCCGGACGTGGTGGACATCGTGTCGCAGCCGTTTTGGTTGGTCTGGCGAGATGGGCAGGGCAAGCAGCGGCGCCATGCACCGGACTTCCTGGTGCGGCGAACCGGCGGGCGCACGCTGGTGCTGGATTCGCGCCCGCGGGAGTCGATCGGGGATCGGGCCGCGTTCGTGGCGATGTCGCAGGCCAGCGGCATGGTCGGCTGGGAGTACGCGGTGTGGGATCGCCTGGATCCGGTGATGGCGGCCAATCATCGCTGGCTGGGCGGCTATCGGCACCCGCGTTGCTTCGACGAGGCGGTCGCCCGGGAACTGCTGGCGGTGTTCATCGAGCCGCAGCCGCTGATGGACGGCGCCGAAGCGGTCGGCGATCCGTTGGGAACGTTGCCGGTGCTCTATCACCTGCTGTGGCGGCGCTGGCTGGTGGCGGATCTGTCGGTGGTGCTGTCTCATCGCACGATGGTGCGGGTGTCACCCGAAGTGGCGAATCTGTCGAAAGACGTGGCGAGTCTGTCGCAGGTTTTGCCGCTGCGTCGACGGCGAGTCCGGTGATGTTCGAGCGTCCCGGTGTGCTGTCGGTAGGTGACCAGGTGGTGTTCGACGGGACGGTGCAGACAGTGGTCGCGATTTCCGGAACGAAGATCCGCTTGCTGTCCGACGCTGGGCAGGCCAGTGTGGTGGCGTTGCCGTTCCTGTTGTCGGCGGAGGATTTCGAGCTGGTGGGGTCGGGCCCGGCGGCGCCGAAGATCGAACCGCGGGGCCTGTTGGATGCATTGCCGGACAAGGTGCTGGCGGCGGCGAAGGATTGGGAGCGCCACGTTGTCGAGGTCGAGACCGGGGTGCCGCCGGACGCCCCGGCAGGTACCGAGCCACGGCCGGGATACGACCCGGTGACGCAGTCGATGGCGGCGCGGGAGAAGGTCAAGGCGGCTGAGTTGAGCGCGGCGGGGCGCGAGACGAGTGCCCGCACAGTTCAGCGGATGCGGCGGCGCTATCGGGAGCAGGGGTTGTGGGGTCTGGTCGATTCCCGTTACGTCCGGATGTTGGGGCCGATCGGGCAGGTTGATCCTCGGGTGGTCGCGGCAGCCACGGTGGTTGTGGCGGCACAGACCGGCACGTCGACGGGCACGAAATCGCGTGCCATCGCCCAGATCCAGCGGCTGCTCGACGACGAGCACGGGCCCGGGGTGGTGCCGATGCCGTCGCAGGCGACGTGTTATCGGTTGCTGGATACGCTCGCGAAAGGTCAGCATACCTTCGGGTCGGCGGTTACCCGGCGGCAGACGGCGACCAAGCCGGACCGCGTCTACACCCCGACGATGGCGGCCCGGCCGGGGGAGCTGGTGCATTTGGACGCCACCCCGCTGGATGTGATGGCGGTCATGGACGACGGGGTGATCGGCCGCGCCGAGCTGGTGCTGGCGGTCGATATCGCCACCCGGACGATCTGTTCGGGGGTGTTGCGTCCGGTCGGCGCGAAAGCCGTTGACGCGGCGCTGATTCTGGCGCGGATGACGGTGCCCGAGCCGATGCGGCCGGGCTGGGATCAGGCTCTGGCGATGTCAGCCTCCCGCATCCCATACCAGCGGATGGTGTCGCTGGACACTCGGATGGCGTTGGCCGCCGCCAAGCCGGTGATCATCCCTGACACAGTGGTCATCGACCACGGCAAGGTGTTTCTCTCGGAGGTGTTTCTGCGCGCCGCGGACACCCTCGGCATTTCGGTCCAGCCCGCACACGAACTGACCCCGACCGACAAGGCGATCATCGAACGTACCTTCGGATCCATCAATACTCTGTTCTGCCAACATGTTTCGGGATATACCGGCCGCGATGTCACCCGCCGCGGCACCGACGTCGCCGACCGCGCCGTCTGGTCGCTGGCGGATCTGCAGGAGCTGTTCGACGAGTGGGTTATCGCGGGGTGGCAAACCAGACCCAATCAGGGACTACGCCACCCGTTCAACCCCGACCAGGCCGCATCGCCCAACGACGCCTATGCCGCGTTGGTCGCTGCCGCGGGCTATGTTGCGGTCGCGTTGACCGGCGAGGACTACATCGAGCTGCTGCCCGCGGACTGGCGGACCATCACCGACACCGGCGTCCAGATCGACTACCGCACCTACAACAGCAGCGAGCTGCGGCCTTGGGCGGGGCAAAGCTCCGGGGTCGCGAGCAAGAACGGGCGCTGGGAAGTCCACTACGACCCCTACGACGTCTCCCGGATCTGGGTCCGCAACCATCGCGGTCGCGGCTGGTTCACCGTCCCCTGGACACATCACAACATCGTCCGGCAACCGTTCGCCGACTTCACCTGGCGCGCAGCACGCAAGCTCGCTGCCGCGCGCGGAGTCGACGACGCCAACGAGATGGCCGTGGCGGTCATCCTGGCCGCGCTGCTGCGCCGCGCCGAAGCCGGACCCGACACCACCCGCGCCTTGGCCCGCACCACCTCCACCAGGGACATGCCCAACCATCTGCCCAAAGAACTGGCCACCGATATCGGCCGCTGGCCAGCTCAGGTGCCCGAATCTGCACAGCAGATCGCGCTACCCGCTGCGCCGGCAGACGACGGCAATATCGACCCGGATGCCGAAATCGATGCCGAAACGGTGGTGCCGTTCGGATTGCTCGACATCCTCGACGACTCGCAGGGCCGCTGGTGAGCTCCCTACACCTGGATGCCCGCCATCCCCTGGCCACCAAAGAGGGGTGGGCATCGTTTGTCGGCACAGCCAATCCTGAACCACCGCAGCTGCTTTCCACCCCTGACCTGGACAGGATGGATGAGCTTGAGCGGGAACTCTACAACGAGGCCCGTCAGGACTACCACTCGTCGCTGCTGCTGGTCGCGACCCCCGATATCCGCAAGGTCATCCATACCGGGCAGAAGCTGATCGTCAACAACCGCAGCAAGCAGCTCGGCCGGCGCGGGCTATTGGTCTCCGGCGCCAGCGGCACCGGCAAGTCGACCTCGATCACCCAGTTGGGCAAACGTTTCCAACTCGAGTTCGAACACCGCAATCCCGGTATTCCCGATCGGATTCCTGTCATCTACATCCTGATCCCTCCCGACGCCGACTCCAAAGCCCTCACTTCTGAGATCGCGGTATTTCTGGGGCTGCCGGTCGGCCGCTTCGACAGCCCGCAAGCGTTGGCACACGCGGTTGCCGCGGTGATGCGCCGAGCCGCAACCAGGCTCGTCCTAGTAGACGAGCTTCACCGGCTCGACCTCTCGACGAAAAAAGGCAAAGGGGCGTCCGATCAGCTGAAATACTTCTTCGACACGGTCTCGGCGACGTTCGTCTACGCGGGACTGGATCTTGAAGAGACCAACATGTTCTCCGGAATCCGCGGCCGCCAAATCGCCGGGCGGTTCATCCCAGTCAGGACGGCGCCGTTTTCCTACAACACCATCGCAGCCAAGAACGACTGGAAAAAGCTGGTCGCCACGATGGAGCAGACGCTTCGCCTGCACCGGCACAAACCCGCAACCCTCATCGAATGGGCTCCCTACCTGCACGCCCGCACCGGCGGCATGATCGGCAGCCTGGATCAGCTCATCTACGAAGCCGCCAACGACGCCATCAGCGACGGCACCGAGAAGATCACCAAAGCCCACCTGGACGCGGTCATCCTCGACATCGCCGCAGGCAACCAATACGAACCCCGCCGAAAGCCGCGACAATTACGCTGAAACTCTGGCAGCAACCGGCCACGCCGTTGCCGTTCCGGGTCCGGCCCATCCGCGGGGAAACCACCATGTCCTACGTGTTCCGGCTCGCCACCGCCAACGAACTGATCAAGCCCACAACGCTGCTGCGGTCGATCGGCCAGCCGTCCAACGTGCAACCACATCAGTACATGCTGCGCGACGGTTTCGAGGTCGAGCTCAACGCTCCCGCGCTGCAGCGCCTGGTCGTCTTCGCCGGAATTCCACTGCAGCGGCTGCGCCGATGCCTGCCACTGCCGGCGTTCACCGGCGCCGCCGATGATCACGGCACCCCACGGCTGGCAATGGTCGGGGCAGTTTCGCAAACCCGCAGCCACTGCACGCTGTGCATAGCCCGCTTGCCGGGAACGCCGCCGATCAAGGTGTACCGCCGGTACGCACCGGTCATCTGCCGCCGGCACCGCTACTGGCTCGGAATTCCCACGGCACCAGGTCAATTCGACCTCGGCAACACCCCCGAGATCATCACCGCCAACCGACGACGCGACAGGTTGTTGCGATCACAGGAACACCAGCACTGGACCGATATCCGGTTGCAGGCCGCCGAAGGGGTCGCCATCAGCTGGTTGCGCATGTTTCACCTGCTCTCGCACCGGCGTCTCGTCGAGCGCTGGAAACAGCGCAGCGCCCGCATCGCCAGCGCCACGGGCCGCGAGCCCCCGGAACGGCTGGTCGTGCTGCCTGAAACCGTGGTCCTCGCAGAGATTTTCTGCGACCCCGACTGGCGCCGCCAGATCGCGACCGCCAGCCGCTACGGCCACAGAACGTTCTACCTGCACGTCGCGCACCGTCTTGGCCTGCCCGCAGGGTTCGCCACCCACGTCCACGTCTCCGCCGACCCGCTCAGAAACTGGGTCGATCAACACCGGGCGGCCCAGCGCCGCGCCGCCTACACCGCCGCGTGGCACCGACCAAATCCAGCCACGGCGAACACTCGCTGAACGTCTCCCCGCCACGGCGGCAGCATCGACGCGCCCGGGCTCCAACCCAGAATTCGCCACTTCACCTGAGAACAACAACGGTAGGGACCGGGAACCCGATATGGCGAACCTCAGGTCAGGACACCAGAGCCACGACAGATCACTTGAGAACTGACATTCGGGGTGGTGGTGTGAGGATTCCCGAATGCGGGGAAGCCGCAGGCGGCCCAGCTGCAGGGCCCCTCGAATACCCTCGATGTCGAGGCGGTGGCTGAGATGAACGACGATTTGTTCGACCCCTACGAGCAAGCGCTCATGTGGAGCGACTCAGACGTGGGCATCATCGTCACCGCGGACGAACAGATGCACCTGGTCGCGATCACACACCGAGTGGTAACCGACTGCGTCGGCACCCCAGCGGACACGTTCACAGCTCGTGCAGGTCTCGTATTCTGGTTCGGGCCAGCCGATTCCAGCCCCGCGGTCAATAGGATGGCGACTCTCAACCTGCTCGCCGCCGCGGCGATGTCTGCACGCGTAGTGCCCTTACTGCACGGTCCTGTGCTGATCACTGGGGTCGATCGGGCCGGGAAGCTGCTCGGGCTTTCGAAGGCGCAACTTAAGTTGCTCGAATCCGGCTCGAGCCCGAACTGGTGGGCAAGAACAGTCCTCCAAGCACGAGTCCACTGCTCGCTCCAGCGACGCCGCCGCGCCGTGGGTTGCCAAGTACGCGGCGCCGTGTGACCGTTTCCCCCGAAGCTGATTGTGGAGGGGTTATCCGATGCTGAGACGCTCTGTCGGCTGCCCGGTGAGTTCGTTGATTAGGTTGTAATCCTTATCGGGCCTGAGTCTTAGGAGAATCCGCGCCAATCAGCGGGTGACCCGGCTGTTGACTACCGCACGGGCGCGGCGGCGAAGTCAGCGTCGAAGGTGGAGCCCACGGCGGTAATAAGGTCTGGCGCGATCGCGGTGTCTAGCGCAAGCGACAGTTCGCGGTTTTCGAGAAGGCTTGCGGTGGAGAGATTTTGGCTGCCGATGATGAGCTCGGTGTTGTCGGTGAGCAGGATCTTTTCGTGCATGTACAGCCCTGTCTTGGTCGCCGGGAACAGGTGCACGGAGCAGCCGGCGGCCGACACTTCGGCCACGGCATTGGCCCACGCCGGGTTGTCGGTGAGAACGATGCGACAGTTCACACCGCGACGCGCGGCCTTATCCAGGGCGGACACCACGGCGCGGTCTTTGAGTTCCTCGCTGGTGACATCGACGCTGCGGACAGCCTGGTCGATGCGCTGCAGGAAGCTGGCGCGCGCTGTCGGCGACCAGATGAGGTTAGGTGCGGCAGTAGCCGCGGGCGGGCGCCCCGATGGTGGGGTGGTGTAGTCGGTGTCGAACGTCGCGGTGACGGCTGCCACGTCGGTGGGGTTGGTGTCCAATACCCAGGCGTCCCGGCTGGTCGAATAGTACTGCGGCGTGAGGTTCCCGGTGCCGACTGCCGCGGTGGTGTCATCGACGGTGATCGTTTTCTGGTGGTAGATCACGCCGTTGGGAGCCCATTTCACGCCGACGCCGGCCTCACTGAGTTCTTGGAAGGTCTCGGCGTTGGTGTCGCGACCGTGAAATGCCGCATCCAGAATGACCTTCGTGTCCACACCCCGGCGGTGCGCCTCGATGAGCGCGCTGACCGCGGCGGGATCGGTGAGTTCGTACATGGTGATGCGTACCGAGCGGGCCGCGCCGCTGATGACGCCGATGATCGGCGAATATCCTGCGTCGGGCTCCTGAATCAATAGGTAGTTCGCATCAGCCGCCTGTGCGCGCGGGACCGTGGAAATGGTCAAGCCAGCCCAGCTGCAGCAGGTCACGGCCAACGCGACGATCAGCACCGCGACCACAGGGAGCGCTTTGCGCGCGACGATAGTCATGAGCCGCATCTGCCCAATCTATGGGGGCCCACCGACACTGCCGTGCACATCGACGGTATCCGGCTCGACTCGAGTAGGAACAAGCCGCCGGGGGAGGAGGAGCATCGTTGCACGCTGCTTTCTTGCGGCAAACACAACCCCAACACCGTCACGCCGAGCGCGATCATCGCACCCGCACAATAAGGCTTAGGCCAGCGGGTAGCGGGGGACAAGCCCGCCGATCCAAAACCCCTTGGTGGTTCATTACCGGGCCTCAAGGACCCATCAACGGTGTTCGCATTCGTGTTCCCGGCCGAACCGCCGACCGCTGGTGTGTAAATCCATGTCGATCTGTCTAGGCCGTGTCTCACCGTGTCATCGCGTCCGCCACTCGTCGCTCAAACAGGAGTGTTTGTCTTCGTTGTCTGGGCTCGTATCGGCGCGTGATCGCGTGTCTTGGCCTATTTTCGGCCTAGCGGGGGGTGACCTCGCTTACGTGTTCGAGCGCGCGCAGGGCTTAACGAGACTCAACCCTCAACCGGGTTGGCCGTCTTGGCCGTGGTGGCCGGAGCTGCCGTCCGTGCCGGTGCTGCCGCCGGGTGAGCCGGCCGCCCCACCGTTGCCGCCGGAACCGAACCCGCCGCCGAAACCGGCAGTGCCGGCCGGGAGGCCGGCTCCGCCGTTCCCTCCGTTCCCACCATTGCCGCCGTTGCCAGCCGCGCCACCGGGTCCGCCGCCGCCAATCGCGGAATTACCGCCGGCCCCACCGTTGCCGCCGAGGCCGCCACTTCCGCCGGGTCCGGCGTCGCCGCCGCTGCCGACCGGGGCACCACTGCCACCGGCGCTACCGTTGCCGCCGGTGCCCCCGTTGCCGCCGTTGCCGGCAGCGCCGCCGGCACCGCCGTTACCTGAGCCCAGGGCCTCGCCGCCGGCCCCGCCGTAGCCACCGATCCCGCCGTTGCCGCCAACCCAGCCGACCCCGCCGGCCCCGCCGGCCGCGGTGCCGCCGTTAATGGGCGCGCCGCCGGCGCCGCTGGCCCCGCCGGTCCCGCCGGCGCCGCCGGCGCCGCCGGCGCCGCCGTTGCCTGACCCCAGGGCCTCGCCGCCTGCCCCACCGAGGCCACCGAAGCCGCCTGTGCCACCCGCAAAGCCAGCGCCCCCGCCGCCGCCGAAGAAGCCGCTGACGCCGGGGCCGCCATTGCCGCCGTTACCGCCAGCCCCGGCGGTGCCGGCGGCGCCGCCATTACCGCCGTTGCCCGACCCCAGAGCGTCGCCGCCGGCCCCGCCATAGCCGGCCGTCCCACCGTTGCCGCCGGTGCCGGCGTTGGATTTGAAGGCAGCACCGCCGACACCGCCGGTGCCGGCGGTGCTGCCGGTGCCCCCGACCCCGCCGTTACCGCCGTTGCCTGACCCCAGAGCCTCGCCGCCGGACCCACCGGTTCCGCCGGCTCCGCCGGTTCCGCCATTGCCGCCGTAGCCGACGTACTCGCCGGGGAGGGCGGAGTTGCCGCCGTTGCCGGGTGTCCCGCCGTTGCCGCCTGCCCCGCCGGCCCCGCCAGCACCGTCGCTGCCCGCATTGCCTGACCCCAAGGCTGCACCGCCGGTGCCGCCGCTGCCGCCGACCCCGCCGTTGCCGCCATTGCCGGCATTGCCGCCGACTCCACCGCTGGAGCCGGGGGTGGTGCCGTTGGCGCCGCTGACGCCGGCGCCGCCGGTTCCGCCGGCGCCGCCAATGCCAGCAACCCCGCCATTACCGCCGTTGCCGGATGTCGAGCCGCCTAAGCCGCCGGCGCCGCCGTCACCGCCAGCCCCACCGGCCCCGGCATCGGTGCCGGAGTCGCCCGGGTTGACACCGTTGGTGCCGTTGCCGCCGACCCCACCGTTGCCGCCGGCGCCGCCGGCGCCCCCGCCGCCGACCGCCCCGCCGTTGCCGCCGTTGCCGCCATTCCCACCGGCGCCGCCGGCACCGCCCTGCACGCCAGCGCCGCCAGCCCCGCCGTCGCCGCCGCTGGTGACCGCGGTGCCGGCGCCGCCGTGAACGCCGGCAGCGCCGCCGGCACCCCCAGCCGCGCCGCCCTCGCCGCCGGCACCCACGTCACCGGGGTTGCCGCCGTTGCCGCCGTTACCGCCGTTTGGGGTGCCGGCGTCACCGGCCCCGCCTGCACCGCCGTTGCCCGGCGTGCCGGCGTTACCGCCAGTACCACCGGCGCCGCCGGCACCGCTGATGCCGACACTGCCTGATCCGCCTGAGGCCACAGCGCCTCCGACCCCGCCGAGGCCGCCGACCCCCCCGACCCCTCCGTTCCCGCCGTCGCCGGCATTGCCGCCGGTCGCGCCAGCCGCCGCCGCATCCATGCCTGCCGTACCCGTGCCGCCGGCTCCGCCGGTCCCACCGATACCACCGACACCACCGACACCGCCGTTGCCCGATATCGAGCCACCCAAGCCGCCAGCCCCGCCGTTGCCGCCGGTGCCGCCGGTCGTGCCGTTGGTACCAGTACCGTCCATGCCGGTCACACCGTTGCCACCGGCCGCCGCGGTGCCACCGGCGCCACCGGTCCCCCCGTTCCCGTACGCGCCGCCGTTGCCGCCGACCCCCCCAGCACCCCCGGCTGTGCCCGCCGGCGCGGCCGGGTCACCAGCCGCGTTGTAACCGGCGCCGCCGGTGCCGCCGTCGCCGCCGCTGGTTATCGCGCCGGCCACGCCCATCGCGCCCGTATGGGCGCCCGCACCGCCAGCCGCGCCGCCGTCGCCGCCAGCACCCACTTCGCCGGGGTTACCGCCGTTGCCGCC
>Ga0182013_10008132_pt1 | contig 11366 bp, 13 predicted proteins | sample 612S2MmetaG_FD_120487 | JGI IMG/M metagenome (GOLD analysis project Ga0182013, IMG submission 120487) | Permafrost microbial communities from Stordalen Mire, Sweden - 612S2M metaG | ecosystem: Environmental > Terrestrial > Soil > Wetlands > Permafrost | place: Sweden: Stordalen | collected...
GCGATGCTGATGCAAAACACGGTTCGCGCCGCTGAAAATTCTGGAAATTAAGAACTTAAAACTCAAAACTCAAAACTCATAATTATAAATGCAAGCCACCCGAATTCTCCCCGACCTGCAATCCTCGCTGCTCTGCGAGGAAGTCCGGCAGGAGGCCAATGGAAATTTTTTCATCATCGGCGTCGTCAACTTCATCCGCGTGCCGCAACTGCCGGTCGTCGCCGCGCGGCTCTGTGTCTTCAACCGCTGGACGGCGGGCATCGGCCAGTTTGTCGAGAACGTGAAACTCATCGCCCCCGACCAGACCACGGTCCTGCGCAAGGGCGAAATGAAGTTTGAACTGCGCGATGCCGCGATGCACTCGACCAACGTTATGGTCTTTGGGCAGGTCGAATTCAAGGCGCCCGGGACTTATTACATTGAGGTGCTTGTGGACGACGTGATGAAGCTGCGCTATCCCGTCCCCGTCATCCTCGCTCCGCCGCAGAACCAGAATCCGCCGCCGGCACCGGAACAGCCGGCCTGATCTTCCAGCCAAAGATTGAACACGGATGAAACACGGAAACAATTTGCGTGGGAGCCGCTGACGCCGCGCGGCGTGGCTGCGTTCGCGCACGCCAGATTCAGCCGCTTGCTGCTCGTTCAGTTCATCGTCGCGCTGCTCGCGGCGTTTTCAGTCGTCTGGTTTCTCGACAGCGGCTGTTTCCCGACCATCCGCGCGGCGATTCAAAGCCTGCCCGACGACGGGAAAATTTCCTCCGGAAAGCTCGACTGGCATGGCGATTCGTCGCAACTGCTCTCCGAGGGGAAATTTCTGGCGTTCGACGTTGACTTGAATCATTCAGGCCAGATCACCTCGACCGCCGACTTGCAGTTCGAATTCGGCAGGGAAACCATCTGCATCTTTTCATCGCTGGGCTACGGCTACGCCGAGTTTCCGTATCCGCCGGACCGCTTCACGCCGTTCAACCGCACGGAGCTTGAACCCATTTGGGACGCTTGGGCTGCGGAAATTCTTTTTATCGCCGCCGCCGCGACCGTCGTCAGCCTGATGTTGAGCTGGTGGATTCTTTCGACAATTTATTTTCTGCCGGTCTGGATCCTCGGATTTTTCGCAAACCGCGACCTCAATTTCCGCGCAAGCTGGAGATTGTCCGGCGCGGCGCTCATGCCGGGCGCGCTGCTGATGGCGGCGGGGATTTTTCTTTACGGATTTGGATTTATGAACCTGGTTTCATTCGGGTTCATTTTCGCGGCGCATTTTGTCCTCGGCTGGATTTACCTGTTCGTCAGCCTTGTTTTCCTTCCGCGAATTTCCGGACCCGTGCCGAAGGCAAATCCGTTCACGGACAAAAAGTAGTCCATCCCGCCCCTGCCGGGTCATTCCGCAAACTTGGAAACTATTCCCGCGTTCCCGGAAGTTCCCGCCGCGAAATGGGAGCCTGCTCCCGCGAACTTGTCATTTCCCCCGCGAAAGCGAATCCTCCACCCGCGCTTTGACCAGTCGTCCCCGCCATGTCGGCAGCCGCCTCCGCGCTTGCGGAGGCTTCTCCCGCGAAATTGTGGACGGCCCCCGCGACACCGTCTCCTTTTCCCGCCGCCGCGTCAGTTACCCCGCACCGGTGCCGAGTTTCCCCGCGTCGGCGTCATGCCCTCCCGCAACAGCGGACGGTTCCCCCGCCGCTGCGGGAGCTTTCCCCGCAACAGCAGGAGCTTCCCCCGCCGGCGCGGAAACGCCCCCGCAACAGCAGCAGCTTTCCCCGCACACTTGGGAACCCCGCCCGCACCAGCGGCGAGGCCCGTCGGAATTTTGCAAGCCACTCCCGCAAAACAATTTGCGAGTTTCAGCGGCTCCGCGGCCGCCCATTCCATTTCCAGCAGCCAACAACAGACAACTGACACACCATGCTGCTCCGGCGCATCCACCGGGCGTTGCGTCCGTTAATTGACACCGCCGCATTGCGTCTCTAGCCTTTGGCGATGTCGAAACTTCCGTTTGAACTGATGCTGGCGCTGCGTTATCTGCGGCCCAAACGGACGTTTGTCTCCATCATCACGCTCATTTCCATCCTCGGCGTAGCACTCGGCGTCGCGGTGCTCATCATCGTCATCAGCGTAATGAGCGGTTTCGACCACGATCTGCGCGAAAAGATCCTCGGCTTCAATTCGCACCTGAAGGTTTTTTCACGCGGCAGGACGATGGAGAATTACACGGACGTGATGCGCCTCGTCTCTTCGAATAAAAACGTCCATGGCGTCGCGCCGTTTGTGCTCGGCCAGGTTCTCGTCGAGACCGAGCCGGCGAACACAAACGGCCAGGACGCGCTGACCGCCGCGCCTTATCTTCGCGGCGTGGATGTGAACGCGGAAAGTTCCGTGAGCATTCTTCCAAAAAAAATCCAGTCCGGTTCGTTTGATTTGAGCGGGGAGAGCGTGGTCATCGGCAGGGATTTTGCCGACAGCATGGATTTGTCCGTCGGTGACCGTATTTCAATTTACTCGCCGGCTGATTTGAAAAAAATGAAGGACCAGCGCGGCAAGCCAAACGAAGAGGCGGTTCTGCCCGACGATTACACGGTGACGGGCATTTTTGACGTCGGTTATTTTGAATACGATGCGAACATCATCGTTACGTCGCTTGAAAACGCGCAGGAGCTTTACAATCTGGACAACAGTGTTCATGGCTTGATGGTGATGCTCAACAACCCGTATAAAGCGGACCAGGTGCGGGGCCAGTTGCTGCAAACGCTCGGTCCCAATTTTAGCATCACGACCTGGATGGACGAAAATTCCATGATTCTCGGCGCGCTGCTTGTCGAGAAAAACGTCATGTTTTACCTGCTGTTTTTCATCGTGCTTGTCGCGGCTCTCTGCATCTTGAGCGCGCAGATCACGTTTGTTGTCCAGAAGACGCGAGAGATCGGGATGCTCAAGGCGCTCGGCGCGACGCGGCTGCAAATCTCCGGCATTTTTCTTTTTCAGAGTGCCATTATTGGGGTCATCGGCGTCGCGTCGGGTTTTGGCCTGGGAATGCTGGCGGTCAATTATCGAAACGAGTTTTTACATTTCATGCGCCATGCGACCGGCTGGGAACTGTTTCCGGCGGCCATTTATGGTTTCGGCGAACTGCCCGCCGTGATCACGCCTGGCGACATCGCCATCATTTGCGGCTGCTCGTTTGTCATCTGCATTCTCGGCGGCGTGCTGCCGGCGATCCGCGCCGGAAAATTGAAACCCGTGGAGGCGCTGCGCTATGAGTGAATTATTTCTTTCTGCGCGCGCGCTTACGAAAACCTACGCGGTGGGCAGACGTTCGTTGGAAGTCCTGCGCGGAGTGGATTTGACCGTGTCACGCGGCGAATTTCTTGCGCTGCGCGGCGCGTCCGGCGCTGGCAAGAGCACTTTGCTGCATTTGATAGGCGGCCTTGATTCGCCAAACGCGGGGGAAATTTTTTTCAAGGGCCAGAACCTTGCGAATTTTTCCGAGTCAGAACTGACGCAGTTCCGAAGCCGACGCGCCGGTTTTATTTTCCAGGCGTATCATTTGCTGCCCGAACTCACCGCCTTGGAAAATGTCTGCCTGCCCGCGCGCGTTGCGAGGATTTCCGCAGGGCAAACCGGGAGGCGCGGACGTGAACTGCTTGTGCGTGTCGGCCTGAAAGACAGAACGGATCACAAACCGTCCGAACTATCCGGCGGAGAGCAGCAGCGCGTGGCTATAGCCCGAGCGCTCATCAACGAGCCGGAACTGCTGCTGGCCGACGAGCCGACCGGCAACCTTGATTCCAAGACAGGCGGAGAAATCATCGAACTGCTCAAGAATCTTTGTGCCGAGAAGCAAATGACGCTGGTCATCGCCACGCACGATGAAAAAGTGGCGGCACGCGCGGAGCGGACGATCCAGCTCGTGGACGGCCAGGTCCAATCACAGCAACCATGAGCCGCGACTACTGGGAATCGCGCTATCAAACTGGGGACATGCGCTGGGAAAAAGGCGGCCCGTCCCCTGGACTGGTGGATTTTCTGGCGGCACACCCGGAACTGCGTGGCGGCGACGCCCTCGTCGCCGCTGCTCCGTGTTCGGGCCAAAAAATGGGAGCTTCTGCGACGATGGTCTCGCTTCCAACTCCAACCGTCTGCGTTCCCGGCTGCGGCACCGGCCACGATGTCCGGGAATTCGCACGCGCCGGCTTTGATGCCTCCGGATTTGACATCGCGCCGAGCGCCATCCGGTTGAGCCAGACAAAGACCATGGTTGCCGGCCTCAAGGCGAAATTCCAGCTTGCAGATTTTCTCCGCGACGAGCCGCCGCAGAAATTTGACTGGTTGTTTGAACATACTTTGTTCTGCGCCATCCAACCACAGGAACGCGCCGATTATGTCCGCGCAGTTTTGAAGTGGCTGAAGCCGGACGGCCAGTATCTGGCGGTGAATTATCTGATTCCCGACGAGGATGGGCCGCCGTTCGGCACGACCCGCGACGAATTGTGGCGGCGGTTTTCGCCGGAGTTCGATCTGGTCGAAGAAGTCGTGCCGCGTTCCTATCCGAACCGGACGGGACTGGAACTGCTGCTTTGGTGGCGGCGAAAAGCCCGTTGAAATTTACGGTCCGGAGTGTAGCTTGAATTGTTATTATGCTTGAAGATCGCGACTATATGCGCCAGCCGGCTTATCACGAGCCGCGCATTTCATTCACCGTTGCGCTGTTGATCATCAACGCGGTTTTCTTTGTCGTTCAACTCATCTCGACGAACTTTCCGAACGGCCAGGAAATTCAAGATAAATATTTCGCGTTGAGCCTTGGTGGATTGGAGCAGTTTCGCATCTGGCAATTGGTGACGTTTCAGTTCATGCACTCCACTCATGACTGGCTGCATATTATTTTCAATTCGCTCGCCATCTTTTTCTTTGGACGTCCGGTTGAAATGGTTCTGGGCCGGGCCCGGTTTCTGGCGCTATATCTTTCCAGCGGAATCATCGGCGGCGTGGTGCAGACGCTTTTTGCGCTTTCGTTTAAATCTTTTGACGCCCCGGTCGTCGGCGCTTCTGCCGGCGCTTACGGTCTTGTCGCCGCATTTGCGGTGCTGAACTGGGAAGAAAGCTTCACGCTGCTGATTTATTTTTTTCCGGTAACCATGCGCGGGAAAACCCTGCTGTGGGTCAGCCTCGGCCTCGCGGTGCTTGGTCTCATCACTCCCGGCAGCGGCGTTGCCAACGGCGCGCATCTTGGCGGCATTTTGACGGGCTTTGTCTGCGCGCGTTACATCTTTGGCCGCTGGCGGCTGGAATTGCCGCCGCGCCAGGAACCGCGCGAGCTTGCCGCCGCCGGCAAAGGCAAAAGCAAGTTCTGGGGTTCCGCCGGTAACGACGAAGAGTTGTCCGCCTCCGAATTTCTGCAAAAGGAAGTTGACCCGATCCTCGAAAAAATATCCGCTCACGGCATCCACAGCCTGACCGCGCGCGAGCGTGAAACGCTCGAAAAGGCCCGCTCAAGGATTTCAAAGGGTTGAACCGCTGCATCGGCTGCGCACGACGCATTTTCCGTCCAACGATTTAACATTTCAACGATTTAACGATTCCGTTAATCTGTTTCCATGATTACGCGTTACTCGCGCCCCGAAATGCGGGCCATCTGGACGGACGAAAACAAGCTCCGCATCTGGCTGCAGATCGAACTGCTCGCCAGCGAGGCGCTGGTGAAGGAGAAAATCGTCCCGGCGAAGGATTTCGCGAAGATCAAAACTGGCTGCGACAAGTGGTTCGCCGATTTGCCCGGCCTCGTTGCGCGCCAGAAGGAGCTGGAAAAAGTTCTCAACCACGACGTCATCGGTTTCACCACCGCCGTGGCGGAAGTCATCAACGACGACGCCAGCCGCTGGTTTCATTTCGGCCTGACAAGCAGCGACGTGGGCGACACCTGTTACGCCGTGCAGATGACCCAGAGCGCGGACATTTTGATTGCCGACGTGAAGAAGCTTCTGCCCGTCATCGTCCGGCGCGCAAAGGAGCACAAATTTACGCCCTGCATCGGCCGCAGCCACGGCATCCACGGCGAACCGACGACGTTCGGTTTGAAGATGGCGCTCATGCACGATGAATTCGGCCGCGCTCTCGAACGCCTCGAACGCGTCCGCAAGGTCGTCGCCGTCGGCAAGCTCTCCGGCGCGGTGGGAACCAGCGCGCATCTCTCGCCGCGCGTCGAGGAATTTGTCTGCAAGAAGCTGGGGTTAAAACCCGCGCCCATCGCGACTCAGGTGGTGCAGCGCGACATCCACGCGGAGTTTCAACTGGCGATGGCGCTTGTCGGTGCGAGCATCGAACGTTGGGCGGTGGAGTTCCGGCATCTGCAGCGCACGGAAGTTCTCGAAGCCGAGGAGCCGTTCACGAAAGGCCAGAAAGGTTCCAGCGCGATGCCGCACAAGCGCAATCCAATTACTTGGGAACGATTGACCGGCCTCGCGCGCGTGCTGCGCGGAAATGCAATCGCCGCGCTCGAAAATGTGGCGCTGTGGCATGAGCGCGACATTTCGCATTCGTCGGTTGAGCGGATTATTTTCCCCGATTCCTGCACGCTGTTGGATTACATGTTCGGCCTGCTCACGAGGCTGATGGACGGCCTCGTCGTCTATCCGGCGAACATGAAGAAGAATCTCGGCTTGAGTTTGGGTATGTGGAATTCACAGACCGTCCTGCTCGCCCTCATCAAAAAGGGTCTGACGCGCGAAGCGGCTTACAAGCTTGTGCAGGACGCCGCGATGAAGACGTGGGAGGTCAAACATGCCGGTCGCGACGATGCGGATTTCGTCGAGGTTCTTAAAGCCACTCCCGAAGTATCGAAACATTTCAATCCCGGCGAACTGGAGAAGCTCTGCTCTCTCGACTTCCATTTCAAGGAAGTGAACAACCGGTTCAAGCATCTGGGGCTATAAGTCCTCCCCCTCCGCCTCGAATGGGGAGAGGGATTGAGGGTGAGGTGTCGATTTATTAATCACAAATGGACACAGATAAACAGGGGTTTATCACTTTGAAACCTGTCGAAGCAAATCTGCCGTTCTACGCCCGCCCCGATTTCCTGAAGTCCTGATGGATCCAGGCAGTGGCAGTTCTGCGTTGCCAAAATTTAATCGCCGGGCGGTGCTGCCGGTGCGCCCAAAACAAACGGCGTATTACATTGCTATCTGACCGGCGCGCGCTGAAGCTCAAGCATGAGCAATAGCCTTCAACAACACGGTTTCCGTGAAATCAACAAACAACTCCGCTTCCGGATGATCGCCAGCGGTCTGGACACCGTCAAGATCTTGGTCACCCGCCGGTCGGGAAAATTCAAATTCAACTTTACCGGTTCGCCCGAACAAGTCGTGAAGGCGGAAGAGATTCTTGCGGCCTGGGGCTGATGGTGGCTCATGCGGCTCGCATGTCACATGCCCTGAGCCGGCCACGATTATGCGGGACTGATTTGCCAGGGGTTGGCAATATCGCGGCCTGTGAACTTGGAAAACTGGCAATGGACCCTGCTGGCAGCCGGCGCTTTCATCACCGGCCTGTCCAAGACGGGCATTGCCGGTCTCGGCGTTCTGGCCGTGGCGCTGTTTGCCAATGCGCTGCCAGCGCGCGATTCCACCGGCGCCCTGCTGCCGCTGCTCATCTGCGCGGACTTTTTTGGCGTGGCCTTTTTCCGCAAACACGCCGAGTGGCCCCAGCTCTGGAAATTATTTCCTTGGGTGGTGGTCGGCATTCTGTTGGGCTGTTTTGCGCTGGGCAAATTCAGTAACGCGGAGGCGCAGCGGTCCATCGGCGGAATCCTGCTCGCCATGGTGGCGCTGCAATTCTGGCGGCGAAGACAGCCGGACGATCTTGCTTCCCGGCTGCCGCACGCCGGATGGTTCGTCGCGCTGACCGGCATCGTCGCGGGATTCGCGACCATGACCGCCAACGCCGCCGGCCCGCTGATGGTGCTTTACCTTCTGGCCATTGGCCTGCCGAAACTCGCGCTTGTGGGAACCGGTGCATGGTTCTTCCTGCTCGTCAACGTCTTCAAAGTCCCCTTCAGCCTCCATCTGGGATTGATCACCACCGGCTCGCTCCGGATGGATGCCCTGCTGTTCATTCCCATGATGCCGGGCGCGCTGCTGGGGCCGGTGCTCCTGAAACGGATCAATCAGAAAGCGTTTGAATCCATGGTGCTGATCTTCACCATTCTGGCTGCGTTACGGCTGCTGCTTTGAAAGCAAAAGGGCAAGAGCGGCAGCTTTGCCCCACCGAATAAAATGATGGGTGGTGCTGTGTCCCTCCGCCCAAGCTAATCCGTGTTCGGGATGCGCATCAGGTTGGAGGGATCGCCAGTGGAGTTCTTCCGGCTTCATCAGGAAATGACCTTGAATCGTTTTCATGATACCCAGAGAAAACCTGCGCGCGGTTTGTTCCAACCTTTCTCATATCGAAAAAATTTCTGGCTGGCAAGAACGGTGGGCAATTGCTAAACTTTTTTGACTAAAGATGAGTGAAAACTCACATCCTACGTATCGCCAATCGATACTGAATAAACCAACCTATGGATATCCCGGACCGGCGCCTAAAACTCCTTCCATTTTTGAAGTGTTGGTCGAATGGATTGACGCCGTCAGTTTCTGGAAAGATCGCACACGGCTGATTCCGGCGGCGTATGCCGCATATCACTTCGCCACGTTTTGTATTTTCGCCTGGTTTTTCGCAACGCATTTTTCCATCGTGGCAGTCTTGACCGTGATTATCTTCGCGTGTTTCATCGGCACGGTTTATAATACGGTTTGGTATCATCGGTATTGTTCGCATCAAGCCTTCAAATTCAGGAGCATCTGGTTCGCTCGATTATTTTTGTGGACGAATCCGACTTGTTTCCGCGAAGAAAGCTACGTGATTCCTCATCGGATTCACCATTCCAAATCCGACGAACCGGGCGACCCCTATGGCCCGCATCTGGGTTGGCTGGGAAGTTATCTGGCGACCGAAACACAACAAAAGACCGACCGTAAACTCTCCGTCGGCGAATATGAACGGCTGGTCAAGAGTTTGAAGCACGTCGGCTTCGTCAGCAATTCCTACAGGCAATATCAACTTACGGGTTCGGTCGAAACTGTCTGGCACTATTTCGCGCACTGTGTTTTCACGCACGTTTTTTGGGGAGGCCTCGCATGGCTCGTCGCTGGTTGGTGGGGAGTTTGGGTGTGGATTTCGGCAAACTTTCTTTTCACCTTCATCGTCCGCGATTTTAATTATCGCGGCCATAGCGCGCTGACCGGCACCAAAAAACACGGCGAGCCGGCGAACCAGTTTGTTTACGGCCTCATCGCAGGCGAATGGCACGAAAATCATCACAACTATCCCCGTCTCGCGCGTAGTGGTTTGCGCTGGTGGCAGGTGGATGTGCCTTATTGGATCATTCTAGGCATGAAAACGTGCGGCATGGTTACACAATGCAACTCGCGTCTGCCATCAACTACATTTCAACAGACCGACGCACAAATTGTGGTTTGAATTTGCGCCTTCGTGTTCCGCCTTGGTTGAATGCTTTTCTGGTCGAGCGGCTTCTTTATCAAATTAAATACCGTGCTAAACTAACTGTAATAATTTAGTGAGGTCTGACAGGACGCATGAATCAACAACTTTCACTTATCGAAAATCTAAACCCTTAGCGAGCTGCGGAAACCCCGGCCGGCATAATATGACTCCGCGCCGTTGTGACCGATGAAGACGCGACCGTAGCGGCGATCACCATAAATCGCGCCGCCGAGTTCCCGGATGTCCGCCGGCGTTTTCAACCAGCTCGACGACTTCGTGTCGAACTCGCCCAGCTTCTGCAGCGCGAAATATTCCTCTTCTGTCAACAGCTCAATGCCCATGGTTGCGGCCATGTCCATGACGCTGTTTTTCGGTTTAAATTCTTTCCGCGAATCCAGCGCTGCCCGGTCGTAGCAAAAACTGACACGGCCCTTGGGACTTTGTGCGGAACAATCAAAGAAAACGAATTCGCCCGACTTTACCCCGACCACATCCGGTTCGCCGCCGGTCCGTTCCATTTCCTTGAGCGACCACAATTTTTCCGCATTGGCTTCCAGCCGGGCCTGCACCTTGGCCCAATCCAGACCTTTATGGCGGTTCATGTTTTTCTCAAAGCGGTCTTTCAACGCGCTGAGCAGTTCTTCACGTTGTTTTTGGGACAACTGCTTTTTAATGATCTTGTTCATAGTTTGCGGTCGCCATTTTGGAAAGAATCCCAAAGGGATTCAATCATTCAGCCTGGGGTTGCGAGGAACGAGCTATCTAACTCTTCAATCATGGAGTGCCAAGATCCAATAAACGGGGCAGCTTCCAAGGCGTTACGCTCGCTTAATAATTGAACCGCGTTAAAAAGTTCCTCTACATTTACACCGGCATTTAAGGGATTTTCGCCCTGTATCCCTTTTTTGAAAAGCAATCCACCAATCACGAATTTAATGACATCAACATGACGCTTCGGATGATTTGCTTTCCCAAATTCTTCTACGATGCGTTCCGTAATTTTATTGGAGTCAGGCACCAGCCCTTCGACTGATGCTCCCGCTCCAAATAAAAGCATTTCCGCCATAAAGATTTCACGCCTTCGCGTAAACCTCCGCGCCTTTTTCCACAAGATTCACTTTTCGGTCACGGACTTCAGATTGGCCAATCCTTTTTCAAACTGGCAGCCGCACATCTTGTCGAAGGCCATGAACAGGCCGAACACTTTGCCCATGAAACAGTTTTTGCCGGCCATGCTCCACGTGACGACGGTTTGACCGCCTTCGGGCCGGAACGTGAATTCCGCCGTGTTGGTGGCCTGCATCGGCTTTTGAAAATCGAGCCGGAAACGGATCAACCCGCTGGGCTGGCTTTCCGTGATGGTCATCTGGCCCGCGCCGACCTTTTTGCTGCCTTCCCAGGCCATCGCCGCGCCCGCTCCGGCGTCCGCGCCGGAAAAGGTGTTTTTCGCGTTCGGGTCGAGCTTGGCCCACGGCGACCACGCCTCCCACTTGTGCAAATCGTTGACGTGGGGAAAAATCCTTTCCGGCGGCGCAGCAATGCTGGCGGCACGCGTGACGGTGAATTCATCCGGTCGCCCGGTGATGACGATGATGAAAATGATGGCGATGAAGGCGAGCGCAAGAAGGATGGGCAGCATAAATTTCCTTTCGTGAAGTCAGTTGAGCAGGCCGGAGAATTTTTTCCGCGCATCCCACAGCAGATAGAGCGCGCAGACGATGATGATGTCGAGCATCGGATTGAGGAGATGTTTCGGGTCGTCAATCAGAACGTGGAACGCGATGATGTTCACGATGACCGGGCCGAGCAGCAGCAGGCCGATGTTGCGC
>Ga0182013_10008133_pt1 | contig 11364 bp, 9 predicted proteins | sample 612S2MmetaG_FD_120487 | JGI IMG/M metagenome (GOLD analysis project Ga0182013, IMG submission 120487) | Permafrost microbial communities from Stordalen Mire, Sweden - 612S2M metaG | ecosystem: Environmental > Terrestrial > Soil > Wetlands > Permafrost | place: Sweden: Stordalen | collected...
AGCGCATTCCATCATGGCCCGGAGAAAACTCTCCAACAAAGGCCGTATACATTTGCGCAGACCAACCTGCCACCTGCATTTTTCGCTTGCGGAATGGCGGCGGACCATACATTTACTCCGCCCAGTGGCCTGGTTTTGCTCCGCCCTTGACACCTTCAACAAATCTCAACATTAGCGGCTACAAAAGTCGCTGATTTTGCATGACTTATGGACGTGCACTCCATCTGTCCCAAAGCAGATCCAATCATTTATGGAAACCTATTGAAATTGAGTGAGAATTAGTGCTGTTGATTGAGCTGTTTACCATGTGTATACGGCTGCTTGTTGATCCTTGTGGCTCTTGGGTGCTTTGACAGCTACAAAATCGACTACAGCGCTGAATATACCCACGATCCAAATCGAGGCTCCTCACGGAAAAGCGGGGCCGCCTTTCTCCCCAGATGGCATTTTGGCGGGGCACCGCCCAATTCCCTTAGTCTTGCCGCGCCGGACGGAATTTTGGCGAGGCACAGCTCTCGCGGCATCGGAACCGCGTGGGAAGAAAATGTGTCAGCAAGCAATTGCGCGAACTCATCTTCCGCATGGTTGCTGAGAACCCGATCTGGGGAGCGCCGCGTATTCATGGTGAGTTGAAAATGTTGGGCTTCGATATTTCCGAGCGAACCGTGCTGCGCTGGATGAGGAAAGCGCCGAAGAATCCTGAGCCGGCGAAGCGATGGGCGGCCTTTCTGAGTAATCACCGTGAAGCCATTGCGGCAATGGACTTCTTCACCGTGCCGACGCTGACCTTCGGCGTTCTCTATTGCTTCTTCGTCATTGCGCATGATCGGCGGCGCATCCTTCACTGCAATGTGACCAAACATCCAACCAGCGCTTGGGTCATACAGCAATTGCGCGAGGCGTTCCCCTACGATTCGGCGCCCGGCTACCTAATCTTTGATCGCGGAGCGCAGTTCAATGAAGAAGTGATCGACTCGATGAAGATATTTGGCATCCGGCCCAAGCGAACCAGCTTCCGCAGTCCATGGCAGAACGGCGTTGCCGAACGTTTTGTCGGAAACTGCCGCCGTGATCTGTTCGACCATGTGATCGTCTTGAATGAGTGGCATCTGAAACGCCTCATGCGCGATTATGTTCGCTACTACCACAAGGATCGAACGCATCTTGCACTGGCGAAGGGAACGCCTGCCGGTCGTGAAGCAGAAGCAAATCATGGTACAAATCGCAAGGTCATCGCGATGCCAAGGCTCGGCGGCTTGCATCATCGCTACGATCTCGCCGCCTGAGCTAATGCTGCGAACATCTAGTTGTGAATTCCAAGAATAATTGCGGGAGAGGTGTGCGCGATACGCGGGCAGCGCTGACTCAATCGTGTCTTCGTTACGATTCGCGATCACCACACACCCTCTCCTTTCTGCCAAAACCCCTTCCAAGACTGCCCTCAAATCCAAAATCGAGTACTCGCCGCGGCCGGATGAAATAATGGCGAACAGGCCGACGCCCGCCGCTTCGATGTCATGCTGGTCTGGGCGTGTGACCGCATCGCGCGTTCGACCCGTCACCTCCTCGCAGTGCTTGACGAGCTCAGCAGACTCCAGGTCGAGTTCATCAGCTTCAGGGAAAGCATCGACACTGCCGGACCGCTGGGCCGCGCTATCGTGGTCATCATCGGCGCCATCGCTGAACTCGAACGCAGCTTGATCGTCGAGAGGGTACGCGCAGGCATGTGGCGAGCCCGACTCGAAGGCCGTCACATCGGCCACAATCCCCTCGAACTCGATAATGCTGGAATCCAGCGAGACCGCCGCCAGGGCCAGAGCCTTCGAAAGATCGCCAAAGGCCACCGCATCTCGACGGCCACCGTACAACGCGTGCTGCGCGAGCACGCCCCAACCACCCAGGAGCAAGCCGCATGACCGAACACCTTCTTGTTCTGCTTGTCTGCCTCGCCGTCATCGTAGTGCTGCCGCACTGCTCTATGCTGCTGGCCGGGGCTATCTCTCCGCACTTACCGGTGTGGGCGAACTCCGCGCCACACTCAGCCAGGTCCTCGCCGACACTCAGATGATCGAACTGTCGCTGCGCCAGCAGCGCCGCGTTCTTTTCGACGCACACAAGCGAATCTCCGCTGTGACAAAAGGGCTCGAAAAAGCCGCTCGCTAAACCCAACGAAACAAACGGCCGGATCTCCCCGATCCGGCTGTGTCAAAAGGTATGGGTTCTGGCACAGTCCTTTAGGAAAGCTCAGACCTAAATCCCGACTTGCCTACTTTCAGGAGCTGAGACAATGCCTCCGGAACAGGTCGATGAGTGCATCGGCCTGTGGCTGCTGAAAAAGTCGGCTCTGCTCTTGGGCGTTTTTTGATGCTTGGACCTCGCGATAGAGCCTGATTTGTCAAGATAAGATTCGGTTGTCGGCATTCCGGTAAACCCTGGCGGAAATAATCAGCGCGATTTCGAAAATTCCAACTGCGGACGGTCACATTTCACTGTACAGCGCTCAGGTCTCCCGTTGAAGCCTGAGCAACGGAACGTGAGGGCGATCTCTCGATCACGTTCCGCTGCACTACAATTCCGGTTTCCGTACCCGCATTTCCTTTTCTTGCTGTGTATTCCCTACTGGACCTTGAGGGTGACTACGGCCGAACTCGCTACCTGGTGAGTCTGAGGGGTTGTTGAGGAACTGGACCCGCCGCAGCCGTTGCAGAAGGCCGCCGCAGCCAGCAGAGCCAGTCCCAGGCAAGCCGTCAGCCAGATGCCTCGCCGTGCCAGTCTTCTCCTCAGAAACAGCAGCGGCAGCAGAAGAATCGGCAGCAGAATGCCTGCCGTGGCCGCTCCGGAGACAGTTTCAGCAAAGACCACTGTGACCTGATAGGTTCCCGCCGGGGTTGCCGAAGTGGTAATGATCGTCACCGCGCCGGAGGAATAGCTGCAACTCGCCCCCGTGGGAAGATTCAGGCAGGATACCGTGACGCTGGTCACATCGGAAGGCAGGGCTACCGGATAACTGGCCGTCGAGCCGGCAGTCACGGTCGCCGTCGTTGAGGTAAATGTCGGCGCCGTTGACGTTCCAGATGCAGAATCCACTTCAAACTGCCAGGAATTGGAAGTACCTCCGCCCGGTGTCGGAGTCTGTACCGTGACTGCAGTGGTTCCGGCGCTGGCAATCTCGGCCGCCGTGACTGATGCTGTAAGTTGGGTGGCGCTCACGTAGGTGGTGGTCAGAGCAGTCGTGCCCCAGTAAGCCGCAGAGCCGGAAATGAATCCCGACCCGTTGACCGTGAGCGTGAAAGCCGCGCCGCCCGCGTCAGTAAACGCTGGCGACAAGCTGCCAATGACCGGAACGGGATTGGCAGCACCGCTGACCATCAGCGTCACTGTAGCTGTTGCAGCCGTGTAGTCGGTTGTGTCGGTCGGGGTAAAGGTGACCGAAAGAGTGTCGCTGCCCACGGCTGGCGTAGTTTTGGCCAGTGGATTATAGACGAAGGATCCCGGCACCGAGGCCGTCGCATCCAGTTGCGTGCTGCTGAGCGCCGTCCCGTAGGTGATGGCCGCCGGCATAGCCCAGGTGATCGCGGGCGTCGCCTGGTTGACCGTCAGTTGGACTGTAGCCGTGGTTGTCGCGTAGTCCATCGTGTTGGTTGGGGTAAAGGTGACCGAGAGCGTCTGCGATCCGGCTCCCAGCACGGTTCCTGCCGCCGGTATGTAGGCAAAGGTTCCTGCCACCGTCGAACTGGCATTCAGCTGCGTTGCGCTGAGCGCCGTGCCGTAGGTAATCGCTGAAGGCGTTGCCCAGGTGATGGCGGGTGCGGTTGCTGTAGCGCTCACCGTCTGGCTGACCGCGTTCGACTGACTGCCGGCAAAGTTCGGGTCTCCGGCATACACCACCGTGATCGAATCGGTCCCCAACGGCAGAGCCGTGGTCGTAAAGCTGGCCGTTCCGCCACTCAGCGTCCCTGCTCCCAGAAGGATTGGGCCGTACATGAATGTAACAGTTTCTCCATCCGGCATCGTTCCCGCACTGGCAACCACCGTTGCAGTAAAGGTCACCGTCTGCCCCGATACAGAGGGATTCTGAGAAGACGTGAGCGTCGTCGTCGTGGTGGCTATGGACGCCGGAAGCGCTAGCTTGAAGGCGGTTCCGCAGCCCGTGACCAGCGCGCCGTTACCGCCCGGAGCGCTGCAGGCGGTGCTTCCGCCACCAGTGCCGCCATAGAGGTTGCCCTGCGTGTCTTGCAGCAGGCCGCCGCTGGGTCCGGTGCCGTCCCCGTTTGTTCCGGTGAAGGCGTGAAGCACGGTTGTATTGTTGCTCGTATCGATCTTGTAGACGGTTCCGCAGCCAGTCGCCGCGTCGCAGGCAAGGTCTCCGCCTGTCGATGCTGTGAAATACTGGTTGCCCTGCGCGTCGATCACTCTTCCTCCCGGCCACAGGCCAGGCCCCGCGCCGGCAAAGCTTTGCACGGTGCTGGGCCGGTAGCTTCCATCGCTGCTCAGCGTCAGCTCGAACAAAGAACCGGAATGGGTATAGCCCCACAGATTCCCAAGCGCATCCAACTTAATTCCACGAGGATTCCCTCCGTCCGCCCCGCCGGTGAAGCTGTAAAGCGTGGTGAACGTGTTGGTCGAATCGATCTTGAAGACCGATCCTTGGGAGTCCGCGCCGCCACCACGAGTCGTGCCATAGACATTGCCCTGCGCGTCAATCGATCCTAGCTCCGCCGCCCACTCGGACCCGGCGGGAGCGCTATAAATCGGGGTCTCATTGCCAGCAGAATCCACCTTGAAGACGGTTCCGTTGCTATTAGTGCCGCCGGAGTCGGTCGTGCCGTACAGGTTGCCCTGCGCGTCCAGCAGCAAAGGCTCCTCGAGGTTTGAGCCATCCGGTGTTCCGCTGAAGTTATGGAGTGTGGTGAGAGTGTCGGTGGAGAGATTCAATTTGTAGACGGTTCCGCAGCCCTCTCCCGAGTTGCAGGTAAGATTCCCGCCAGCATACGTGGTTCCATAGAGGTTGCCCTGCCCGTCTAGCACGATACCTCCGAAAGGCATCAAGCCGTCCGTTCCGGCAAAGTTGTGGAGCACGGTCTCCTTGCCTGTCGTGTCCCACTTGACGATTGTTCCGCAGCCATACGGTGCGGGGTACCCCGGATAGCAGGTATTGGCTCCGCCGTATCCCGTAATGCCATAGACGTTGCCCTGCGCGTCGAGAACTCCGCCCAAGATCATAGAGCCGTCCGTCGGCGATCCCAGGAAGTCATAGACGCTGTATGTGTAGCCCAGAGAATCAGACTCGTCAACCACCTGGCTCACCGTGTTCGACGTGCTGCCGGCAAAATTCAAGTCGCCGCTGTAGACCGCAGTAATCGCGTTCGTGCCCAGTGGCAGCGCAGTAGTTGTTAAGCCAGCCGAGTTTCCGCTCAGAGACACAGTCCCCAGGCTCGTACTCCCATTGCTGAAGGTCACAGAGCCGGTGGCCACGCCGCCAAACTGCCCTGAGACGGTGGCCGTGAGGGTTACGGATGCTCCCAAAGTCGAGGGATTCAGCGACGAAGTCAACGTTGTTGAAGAGCTGGCCTTGCCGACCGTCTGGCTGACCGCCGTCGAGGTGCTGCCGGAGAAGTTCAAGTCTCCCCCGTAGACCGCCGTGACCGAGTAGGCGCCCGTCGGCAGCGCCGTGGTGGTCAAACTGGCCGAGCCGCCCGTCAACGCTGCCGATCCCAATTGTGTTGTGCCGCTCATGAACCAGACCTTCTCTCCATTGGGCGGCGTGCCAGCGGTGGAAGAGACCGTCGCGTTCAACGTCACCGGCTCGCCATAGATGGATGGATTGGGCGTGGGCGCAGGCGTGAGCGCAGTCGTTGTTGCCGTCAGTGCTGGAGTGAAGAGGAAGCCATGAAACACAGAGTTGTTGTCGGTGTACACCCCAGCTATTGTCCCCGCCGCATTGATGGTGAAGCCGAAGGTTCCTGGGTAACTGCCCGTAGTCCCAGCGCCCGGTGCGTCGAAGGATGTGAATGTCCCGTCGGTCGCGCGCAGGAATCCATGTCCCACGCCATCCGCATCCAAGTACGCTCCCGCGATGGCTCCCGTGTCGTTAATGCTCACGCCGAAGCCGTGGTAGATCGGGTTAAAAGCACTGCTCGACGAAGTTGCTGGATTGGCGCCCGGAACGTCGAATGTGGTGAATGTGCCGCCGGCGGCGCGCACAAAGCCGTGAACCACATTGTTCGCGTCCGAGTAGAATCCCGCGATATCCCCCTCCGTGTTGATGCTGGCGGGAAAGGTTCCAAAATTCTTGCAGATGCCCCCGCCGTCACCACTGCAACCTGTTCTGGAGTTTGCTGCCGCGCCGGGAGCATCGAAGGAAGTATAGGAGCCGCCGGAGAGCACGAAGCCGTGAGACATGCCGGTCGCATCCACGTACCTACCCGCAATCGTCCCCGCCGTATTAATGGCGATGCCGGCGGTTCCCATGCCATCGGCATTCTGAGTGGAAACCGTGCCCGCATTCGGCTCGTCGAAGGTCGTAATGGCACCACCGGTGGTGCGCACAAAGCCGTGATATATCTTGTCGGAAGTCATATAAGATCCGACGACTCCCGAGGTGGCGTTGATGCCGATCGGCTTGGTTTCCGTGGCGCCCGCTACAGCCACATCGAAGGATGTAATCGTGCCGCTGGCGGTGCGCACAAAGCCGTGATAGACCTTTGGCTGGTATGACAAGCCTGCGACAGTACTCGCGGTGATGTAATAACCGGTAACATTCCCGGTCGTGTCCATGCTGATGGGGAAGGTTCCCTGATAGGCTCCCGTGCCCGCTCCAGTTACGTTGAAGGCGGAGCTAACGCCACCGGCGGGAAGCACAAAACCGTGGATCACATTGTTCGCGTCAACGTAGACCCCCGTCACATCCCCCGCCGTATCAATAGAGGTAATGGCAGTTCCCTGTTGCGCGCCTGTGCCTGCGCCTGAAACGTCGATTGTGGCGAAGGCTGAGCCTTGAGCGGCAGCCATGGAGGACGTTACCGCGAGGAGTCCCGCAACGAGCAGAACCCGGAGACGCAGAGCTTGCACAGCTTTGAACATGATCATTATCCCTTCTTCTTAAGTGGCTGGAAAGTCCTGAGGGGGAAGGACCTCCCGCGCGCAATCCAAGCTTTCGTTCAGCCTGAAATCAGCGCATATTGCGCGCGAAGGATAAAACTAGCACGAAATCAAGGGGGGCAATATAAATCCGGCAAAGTTCATATCAAGTTGACAATGAATCCGCCACGCCGAGACGCGGGAGGGGTGAAAGGTCCGCCTCCGCGCTCGGTTCTATCGCTTTTCGCCGGGAATCAGGACTGGAACGAACTCCGTTTTGCAGCCGGCGAGGCATCTGACTTTTTGAAACTGAGCTTCCTCTTCCGCGCTGAAGGTGTGGTCGGTTTTGCTTTTTAGATAGAACTCTTTATGCGCGCTGCGAAACTGATCATCCGGGCCAGCAGAAAGCAGCTGGAAATCCTTGTCGAATGCATACCACATGTAGCATCTCGGAAGCAGTTCGCATTCCAGGACTGGCAGATGAATCACGCCTTGGTCAACGGTAACCGCCATGGCCTGGCCATAAACAGCCAAGGATTTATTCAAATCGCTGCGCGGAAACAGAAGGCGGAATCTCTCCTGTGCAGCACCCATGCCGCGTATTTGAATCTCCGGCCGCGCAGCCTCTGTTGAAGCGCCGAAGACCCGGTTGGGGTCGAGTACGATCATGGTCGCTTGATGATACCCATTGCTGATTCCAGTTGCTATGATTTGCTCGCCCGCGCCGGGTTCAAGCTCCACCAAGGCAAGGTGCGGCAAATGTCCCGAGTGCCAATACTCTGAAAGCGTCTTGCCGTTGGCGTCAACGATAGCGATCTGATGGGGATAGTAGAGTTCGTTGCTGGAGACAACAATGCGCCGCGGCTGCCTGGGCGCCGCTCGCAGAACGCCAAAACCAAAGGTGGTATAGATCGCGGAATGCTCCGCGGTCTCGAGCAGCGCCCTTCCTGGCGTCCAGCGCCATCTCTCCTTGCCGTGGTCCGAATAACAAATTAGCGTTGTCGAAGTAGACTCCGGGGCGACGGCAGGGTGATAAAGCAGAAGAGTCTCGGTGGAACCATCACCCTCCAGGTCGCCGAACCAGATACGCGGGGCCAGCCCTTGCTCGTAGTATTCTCGCCAGAATCCGCCGGGAAAGCTCTTGCGCCAAAGCTCATCTCCGGCCGCATTCGTGATGATCAGTGTCGCACCATCCAGACGCCCGGCCTGCGGGCGACCATCGGTGCCCTGGCCTCGTTTGGCAAAGTGCGCTCCAAGAGCAATGGAGAAACCCAAGGCAAGGGTCACGGAAAGCAGCTTCAGGCCTTTGCGGGCATGCACAGGCGGAGCTAACGGAAGAGATAAAACTGGCAGCTCGGCCAAAACCGGCGAGACAGGTGCGGCAGGCACGCCTTCGATCGGATCACGCGGCTTGGCGGCGATCCAACGTCTCTCTTTGCCCGCCGCCGGAGTTGGAGCCGAGCGGTTGGGAAGGAAAATCATGATGGAGTCCGAATGACCTTCCAAGCTGTAATACAACTCAAGCGCTTTCCGCAATCTGTTCATCTCGGTCGCAACATCTGCGGAATGCTTGGTGCCGCGATCCTCTGGCCACAGCTCCTTTATCACTCTGTCCGGCTTCAGGGTGGTTTGAGAATCCATATTCTCAAACAGGACTTCCAACAGCTTCTTGAGCTGGTTCTTGCCGGCAAAGCTCTCACTGCACAGGATCTTGCCGATCTGGTTCCGGGTAGCGTCGCGGTCCATAGGCTTGGCGGGCTTCCCATGCTGGCTGCTCAAAACAGCAAGCAGGAAGCACTTCAGTTGAAGATAACGCCAATTATTACACGCTGCGGGAAGCGCACGGTAAGAAGCTATGAGAAAAGATGAGGTGGCCAGTGAATCTTCTGTGAAGTGGAAGTCTTCTCCCGCTCATGGAGGAGGAAAGAATTGCGGACGAGCCGTATTCGGCCCGGCCGCCGTTTAGACCACGGCCCGATCGGAAGGCCGGATTGGGGATGGGATGTAGATGAGCCGCAAGCTTGGTTCCCAGGAGCTGCCATGCTTCCGGGGATCAGCCCTGGAGTCGATTTGCCCTTTTGCATCTGTATCCATTCACGTAATAAAACCCATATCTGCGATTGCGAGGCAAACGCTTCACCCTCTGCTGATGTCCTGGCTCCCGACACTGAACCGTTGACCACACTCCACTGACAGAAGGAAAGCAGTCAACCAAGACTTGTTACTGCAATCCAGGGGATAGTACCGGTCGACGGCATGAGCGACTGAAACCCGCCCGTGCATATGTTTGACCACACTGCCTGCTCCTTCGAATCAGTTCCCCGTGCACCACCGATGCGAAAGCCGCGGAGGCATTTGTCTCCGTCACTTACTTGCATGTGCTACGAGTTGGCTTCGCAGACTTAATAAGTCTCACTTCCGTTTAACGACAATAGTCCGAATCTGAGCCTCACATCCAGTCGCCGGTGAGGGCAACTTCAGACCGATGTCCCAATTCTTTCTTGCGTCGCTGTCCGAAACCCACTTCTCCAATTGGGCGTTCCCGGCACTGTCTACGACGATTGCGGCAACCTCGAATGAGCGGCCAGAGTCTCTGTCCTGTCCGAGAGTAGTGAATACGTCAAAATTCTCGTTTTCAATTCGGGCCGCGCCTCCTCCTTGTGGCCACCACTGTGCAATGCCCTTCCGATGGGTAAGAACCCAGAGATAGCTTCCCGGAGGCACCATTGCGGTGCCTTGCACCTGTATTTCCGGTTCAACCGTATCGCCAGATTGTGGTGTTCTTACGTCCACTTTGCACGGTGGACTACCTTGCGCCTGAAGAGGCTGCAAGATGGCAAGCATCCCGAAGAAAATGACCGTGAGCTTCATGTTTCATACCTCATCTTTCCGTTGCAACCTTCTGGAACGCCGCATGAAACCACTGTGCGGATTCCTCGAAGTTCTTACTCGCAAGCGCGTCTAAACCTTTTCGGGCGGCTGATTCGTCGATCTGCTCTTCTTGTCCTTTCAGCCCGGTCGCAACCTGATAGGCATTGTTATACTCCAGAGTCGCGTCCCGAAAGAGCCCCAGATCCAGCAATTGCCCAGCAATTCGTAAATGCTCCAGCATGGTGCGCCGAGATTCCTTTCGCGCTACTTCTTGCGTCGAGTGCAGGAGCGACGTAACTGATTCCGGGCAAGAACCGGTCGAGAGCAGTACAGCGTCTGCATAGCGCGAATCCATTTTCTGTAGCAACTCGGTAGCGAACGCCCTTTGCCGCTTGGGCGCCTCACACTTCATTAGGGGGATGATTCCGGCCACGATCTGAACCTCCGCAATTTCGCGTTGTGACCTGGAGGCTGCATATTGAGCTTCAACTTGGAGCTTCACAATTCGCTCGTTTTGCTCTCTTTGTTGCAAGAAAGTTCCGCAGGCCCATACGCCACCGATTACCGCGACGATCACCTTGAATAGGAAATCCGACCACCACCGAGCATTAGGTCCAAAACGTTCCTTAGGCACTTCTGCAACCAATTGGGACATCGACCCTCCCGTTCTTGCCGTGGATCGATCTGCGCTCCAACGAAGTCAAGCCCACTTGACTTCGACTTGGTCGATTGTGTCAAGGCTCAGATTCTGGAGAGAGCGGAAATTCCCGCGCAGTTGCCTGTTTCGTCCGACACTCTTTGAACGCAGACCCCCTGGTGCAAACCCAGGGGGTCGGCCATCAGATTCGCGAACCGTATGTGACTGATAGACAAGAGCCAATGGCGGTTTCGTCGGCAATGTAGATGATTCTGTAGCTGCGGTTTCCTCAAGAATCCACAGCGTTCAACAAGTGGCTGAGTCGCGGGCATTGATTCTAAAAGGGTTACTCTAGGTAGAGACCCTGGTCCCGAACCAGGTCAGGTCGTTTATGGAAATCTGTTGAATTTGAACGGGAACAAGTAATTTTTGATTGAAATATTTACCGCACATACCCCATGCCCTGTTGATCTTTGTGGCCCTGGGGTGCTTTGACCGCTACAATTTCGACTACATTTGTATTCAACTACGGCAAAATTCCATGAAGTTCAAAAATGGCTCTTGCATCCAGAGATACGAAGCAGCAAGCGTATGAGTTGATCGACCGCATGGCTCCCGGCCAGGCTCCGCTATCGTCGGCCTCTTGAAGATCATGCTCAATCCCGTCTCCCGCGCTATCGCCAACGCTCCTTTCGACGACGAACCAGTCACCGCAGAAGAGGAAAAATCGCTCACGGAAGCAAATGAATGGTTGAAGTTCAACAAGGCCATTCCTC
>Ga0182013_10008135_pt1 | contig 11362 bp, 8 predicted proteins | sample 612S2MmetaG_FD_120487 | JGI IMG/M metagenome (GOLD analysis project Ga0182013, IMG submission 120487) | Permafrost microbial communities from Stordalen Mire, Sweden - 612S2M metaG | ecosystem: Environmental > Terrestrial > Soil > Wetlands > Permafrost | place: Sweden: Stordalen | collected...
ATCCTCGGCGTCGGTGGCACGCCCGTCCTGCTCACCTCCAGTTACTTCTCCGCTAGCGGTTATTACAGCCGCTGGATTCCCGCCGTAGGCGGCATCGCTAATGTCATCCTCGGCCTGCTCGCTTTAGCTTGTACGCGCCTGGTCCGCAAAGCCGCGCCGCCATTGCTATACTTCCTCGTTTTGCTCGCCGCCTTCAACTTGCTCTTCGCCGCAGCCTATCCGGTCTATAGCGGCGTAGCACTCTTCGGTGACTGGGCCAGCGTCATCGCTGGTCTTCGCCGCGCATGGGTCTGGCGTACGCTCCTTGTTATCGGCATCGTTTCGCTCTACTGGCTCTTTCTCTTGTGGCTCGCCATCGCCATAAGCCCTTTCTGCGAGGGAGTCGACCGTGCAAGTCTCGATCCTCTGCGCCGCATCACACTCATGAGGTCTCGTTGAGGACAGGAATGCGCGATTCTTGCCGTCGCCATCAATCCAGTTTCTGCGGACGCGAACGCCGATCTCCACCTGGTCATGGAAGGATTAAATCACCTTCAAGGTAATCGCATAGTCGCACGGCCTCTTCTCCGGCATTACCACGGTGAGGCCCTGTTCATCCTGGGTCCAGATCACTTTGTCGCCGTATCCAAGCAGTTCCACGTTTCTGATTTTCGGCGGCGACAGCGGGCTTGAGGTGGCCAGCGGCTTAATCAGGACCAGCGTCTCTGGCCAGCCCATAACGAATGCGTAGAGCGCGTCTCCTCTGGTGGTGAAGCGGACTTCTTCAGCGGTCAAATCCTTTCTGCCTGACTCATTGAAGCGGGTGCCCCCGCTGGTCGGCGGAGCAGTGGCGACCGGGCCGTCGCCGAAGATCTTCCACGGCCGGCTCGCGTAGATACCCTCGCTGTTGATCGCCATCCATTTCGTGATCTCGTCGAGAATGACCAACTCTTCGTAATCGAGTTCTCCGCTGTTGGGAAGCGGAAAATTCAACATCAGGTTTCCATTGCGGCTGACGATGTCGACCAGCAGATCGATCACATACTTGGGCGATTTATATTGGGCTTCGCGGTTATAGTGCCAATCGCCGATGCAGCTGTCCGTCTGCCATGGGTTGACCGAGATGCCGGAAGCCACGCTGCGCTCCCAGTCTTGAACGCAGGTTCCAACCGCGCAGTCACTCTGCAACTTGCTGGTGTATACGGCCTCGCAGCGCCCGCCATGGCGACTGCTGTCGACGTTAAACAGGTTCGCAACCAGTGCCAGGCCGTACTCCTCGAAAAAGATGTCGCCATCTGAGTAAAGCAAGTCGGGCTGGTACTCGTCGACTAGATCTTTGATCCGTTTGAAGTAGTGCTGCTTCCACTGCACCGGCGCATGGCGGTCGTTCAAGATGCGATCGCTGTACGGATAGTACTTCGGCAGCTCGTGATAAAGATCGGCATAGGCGGGGTTGGCTCCATCGTAAGGCACACCGGCGAGAGGACCCGTCCCGTCGCTCATGTGCGACCCAGAGAACCAGTGATAGCTAGGCGCCAGGTGCTCACTTACCGCGAAGCGGAGCTCGTGCTTTTGGGCCGCTTTCCTGAAGGCGCCGACGATGTCCCGCTTAGGCCCTGTGGCGACGGCATTCCACCGAGGCTGAAACTTTGAATCCCAAAGATCGAATCCGTCGTGATGCACGGCCATGCTGCAGAAATACTTTGCTCCCGCCTTCTTGTAGAGGCCGAGCAGATGGTCGAGATCGAACTTGTCCGCCTTCCACGAAGGGATCAGATCCTTGAAGCCGACCTTCGTCGGATGGCCATACGTCTTTACGTGATACTCGTATTGCTTGTTGCCCTGGATGTACATGTTGCGCGCATACCGGTCGCCGTATTCGACGGCGGACTGCGGACCCCAGTGCGCCCAGATGCCGAACTTGGCGTCACGATACCAGTCAGGAACCTGCCACTGGCGCAGCGAGTCGCGCGTACCCTTGAAGGGGCCGGGTGCGATCGCCAGATCAGGGTTCGCAGGCGCCAACTGGTTTGCGGCATCTGCCTGGTCGAGCCGCCCTTCCGGACCGGAAGTGCAGCTTGCTGCTCGAGATTTATAGGTAGGTAGGAGCGCAGCCGCTCCGGAAATCAAGGATATAGCCCTTCTTCTTGTAATCCTCACGCCCGGATGCCCCCATCGCAATCGTGATAACTGAAATACCCAAAATCTTCGGTGCAGGGCCAACGGCAGAGAAGACTCCCACTCGGCCAGACACGAATTGCCGGCACAAAACCATGGTCGTTGAAGGACCCCGATGCACTAAAGTCGGAAGGGCTGCATGAACTAAAAGGAGCACGCCAGTTGCCATATGATGTTGGTAAGTCAAGGCATCGGTTGCTTGCGCGCTATGATGGCCATGCGATGCTAACTCATCCAGCCGGCAGAAGGGGCCGTGAACACAGCAATGAAAACGCTTTCTCTTTTCCGACTCATGTTTCTGATGCTCGCCTTGACTGCCAGTTCCCTGCACGCTCAAACCCAATTAATGCAGAGCAGCGCACCGGCCGTTCGAGAAAGAACCCTGCTGGACGCTGGCTGGCATTTTGCGCTGGGCGACGCCGACAATCAGCTGCGGGATTACGATTTTGCCACTGTGCCCTTTTTCTTCGCCAAGGCAGGTTATGGTGACGGCCCTGCCTCGCCCCGCTTCGATGACCGCACGTGGCGCACGGTCGAGTTGCCGCATGACTGGGCGGTCGAACTGCCGTTCGATCAGCGCGGAGACGGCAATCACGGGTCGAAAGCGATCGGCCGCAACTTTCCCCAGAACAGCGTTGGCTGGTATCGCAAGACCTTCACGGTTCCGAAGGAAGATCTCGGCAGGCGCATCGGCATCGACTTCGACGGCGTCTACCGCGACTCCCAGGTCTGGGTGAACGGCTTCTACCTGGGAACCGAGCCAAGCGGCTACTCGAGCTTCCACTACGACATGACCAACTACCTCAACTACGGAGCCAGCAATGTGATCGTCGCGCGGGTCAACGCGACGCTCGAGGAGGGATGGTTTTACGAGGGCGCGGGAATTTACCGTCATGTGTGGATGACCAAGACCGGCCCGCTGCATGTGGCGCACGACGGCACATTTGTAACCACGGAAGTGGATGAACCCGCCGCAGAGCATCCCGCGTCTGAAGTCACAGCGCAGGTCACCGTTGAGAACGATGGCGAGAACCATGCAAACTTCACCCTCGTTGAAGAAATCGAAGACGCCGCAGGAAAAATCGTGGCACGTTCCGCCATGGACAATGCGTCTGCTGCCCCAGCCGCCAGCACCGACTGCCGCGCGAAAATGGCAGTGCCGGACGCCCATCTCTGGTCGCTCGAAGACCCTTATCTTTACAAGCTGGTCACGACCATTCAGAGCGACGGCAAGCAAGTGGATCGCTACGAGACTACTTTTGGTATCCGCACCATTCGCTTCGATCCGGACCACGGCTTTTTTCTGAACGGCAAACGCGTGGAATTGAAAGGCACAAATGACCATCAGGACCATGCCGGCGTGGGCGTGGCGCTGCCCGACACGTTGAATGCTTTTCGCGTAGAGAGACTAAAGGCGATGGGATCGAACGCCATTCGCACCTCCCATAATCCTCCCACACCGGAACTGCTCGATGCATGCGACAGGCTCGGCATGCTGGTGCTTGATGAGAACCGAATGATGGGTACAACTCCGCAAGACCTGGATCAGTTCCGCCGCATGATAGTGCGCGACCGCAACCATCCCAGCGTGGTTCTCTGGTCCATCGGCAACGAAGAGTGGTCGCTCGAGTGGTCGGCCTTCGGCGAACGAATTACCCGCGACATGCAGGCATACGGCCGGCGTCTCGACCCCACGCGCCCCTTCACCGTCGCCCTCAGCGGCTCCGGCGCGGGCAACTCTCTGGCAACCGATGTGCTCGGATTCAACTACTACGTTCAGCACCACATCGACGAAATGCATGCAAGATTTCCGTCGAAGCCAATTGTCGGCACCGAGGAGTCTTCGTCCGAACACACGCGCGGCATCTACGCTGATGACCTGCCACATCAACATTTGGTTGCGTATGACTTCGAGGCCGATGGCCATCACGCCTCGGTCGAAGACAGCTGGAAGCTTTACCTCGCGCGTCCCTATGCGGCTGGCTTGTTCTACTGGACCGGCTTCGACTATCGTGGCGAGACCACGCCCTTCGGATGGCCGGCCATCAGTTCGCAGTTCGGCATGCTCGACACCTGCGGCTTCTTCAAAGACAACGCCTACCTGCTGCAATCCTGGTGGACAGCCAAGCCCATCGTTCATCTGCTTCCCCACTGGAACTGGCCCGGGCAAGAGGGTCGTCCGACCAATGTGCGTGTCTATAGTAATGCCGATGTGATCGAGTTGCTGCTCAACGGCAAGAGCCTGGGACGCAAACCGATGCCGCGCAATTCCCACCTGGAATGGACAGTCGATTACCAGCCGGGAACCTTGCTGGCCCGCGGCTTTGACGCCGATGGGAAGGAGATTGCCAGCGATGCCGAGGCGACCACCGGCCCAGCGGCCGCGGTCCAACTCATTCCGAATCAAGAGAAGCTCACGGCTGACGGAGAATCCGTCCCCGTGATCACCGTGCGGGTGAACGATGCGAACGGACGCATAGTTCCGACCGCGGACAATCTCGTTTCGTTCAGCCTGACGGGTCCAGGCAAGATCATCGGCGTTGGCAACGGCGATCCCGCGTCGCACGAGCCGGACAAATATATCGAGACAGTCGACTCAGTCCCCGTCCTGGATTGGCGTACGCGCGCCATCGATCCGCGCAACTCCGGCCCGGAGTCAGCACCCGGTTTCGACGACTCATCGTGGGACAAAGCCCGCGACCCGCGCTGGGACGAGCATCGCGTCGACCCGCCTGCAAGTGTTTTCCGCGGCCAGTTCATGCTGCCCGCTGGCGCAGACAACGCCGTCATAACGCTGGTGCTGCGCAGTGTGGGCGAGATGCAGTCCATCTATGTCAACGGCCACGCACTCGGAGTCAACCTGGCCCGCGATCCGATTGGTTATACCTACAAGCTGGACCGGGATCTGCTAGTGCAGGGCCGCAATGTGGTCACCATTTTTTCCACCCGTTTTCAAAATAAGGGGGAACAGTTGTTTCACTGGGACGGGCCGGGGCCGGCTGCCGTCCAGGTCGTTACACCCGCGACCCAGTGGAAGCGAAGCGCGTTCAATGGGCTGGCGCAGGTGATTGTCCAGTCCACGCAACAGGCCGGGAAAATCAAGCTGACGGCCACATCTCCCGGTCTTCAGCCGGCACAACTGGCGATCGTCACGCAATAATCTCGACGAGAGCAGCGTTCTTTTTCATCGTGGCTTCAAAGCGACGTAGTAACGGTGCAATCAAACGGGACGGCCGTTCAGTCGGGAAGCAGCCTTCAAACTGCTTTCTGAAGAGATTGCACGTAGAGAGTCGGGGAGAGGCCAGTCACACGCTTGAATGCCGTACTGAAGGCGCTCACCGATTGATAGCCGGCCATCTCGGCAATATCGATCATAGGCACTTCCGAGGACGCAAGGGCGCTTTTCGCAAGCCTCATCCGCCAGGTGGCCAAATATTCGATGGGCGGTACGCCCACCAGCTGCAAAAAGCGGGATGCGAAGGCGGACCGGGACATCCCGACTTTCCGTGCAAGCGAAGCGAGAGTCCACGCCTGTTTCGTATCCGAATGCATGATGCGAAGCGCATTCCCAATGCGTGGGTCCGCAAGGCCGGCCAGCAAGCTGCTTCTACTGTCTCCAATATCGGCGGGACGATATCGCAATGCCTCAATGAGTATAAGTTCCAGGAGTCGATCCAACACCAGCGAGCGGCCCGGTCGATCTCCGGTCGCTTCTTCGCCAAAGGTCTCCAGCAGTGCGCCCAGCCGAGCGGCCGCAATCTCGTTACCCCGCACAAGAACAACCGGCAACATGAGAGTGGAGATCAGGTCGCGATTGGCGGGTGAGAACGCGAAGTTGCCCGCCATGAAACGGGTGACTTGATTCGTGTGCTCCGGGGATAGAAGTAAGCGGGGATTCTCAATCACGGCTCCGAAGTCGACTGCGGTGGCTCCGCCGCCGAAGGCCGCCATCGTCCAGTTCGGCGGAGCTGCCATGAGCAGGAAGTCCCCGGCCTCCAGGTCGAGAGTGATGCCGTCTTCCCGTTCGACATGGCACGCCCCTTCGATGACCTGGCCGAACACCACAATGTTGGTGGGGCGAAAGCCGATTGTCCATGCATTATGTGCCTCGACGACGCGCCAAAAGACCGCTTGCGGCTTGAGAAGATCGATGATTTGTGACAACGGATCCATTTGGACTCCTGATAATCAAGACTGGACTTACAAGTATATACAGTCCAGGAATCTAACTCTAGAGTTGATTTCAGTGGACCGGCACAGCCCATCGGACCACGGAACAGAATCTATCGGGACAAAGAAAAGGAGAGGTCCAATGCGAGTATTCGTCACAGGTGCAACGGGTTTTATCGGATCGGCAGTCACGGAAGAATTGATGGCCGCAGGCCATACGGTCACCGCGCTGGCGAGGTCGGAGGAGACGGCAAAGAAGCTGTCTGCCAAGGGAATCCAGCCGATTCTCGGCAACCTCGATGATATGGGGAGCCTGCGCGAGGCAGCCGCCGCGGCTGACGGGGTGATTCATCTCGCTTTTATGCACGGCCCATCACAGATCCCATTCGTGAAGCGCATGGGTGTTATCTTCGGCGGCTTGCCCTCGGGCATTGCCGGCCGGTTTATGAAGGTCGCTGCTGAAGCGGACCGGCGTGCAATCGATACCTTTGGCGCCGCTCTTAAGGGTTCGGGACGGCCTCTGGTTACGACCTTCGGGACCATGGGCCTCTCGCACGTTGGCTTCCGTGCCGCGAAGCCAGCCACGGAAGAGGATGAGCCCGATCCTCTATCAGCAGGAATCGCGCGCGCCAAAACCGAGGAGACTGTCGAAGCCCTGGCGTCGCTTGGCGTGCGTGCAACGATGGTCCGGCTTGCGCCTTCCGTGCACGGCGATGGCGACACCGGGTTGGTGCCGCAGTTGATCGCCATCGCACGAAAGAAGGGCAGCTTTGCCTATGTCGGTGATGGTCAAAATCGCTGGCCTGCGGTGCATCGGCGCGATGCGGCGCGACTGTTCCGGCTCGCACTCGAAAAGGGTGTAGCGGGCGCGCGCTATCACGGTGTGGCGGATGAGGGCATCCCGTTCCGCTCCATCGCCGAGATCATCGGCCGTCGACTCAGCATTCCGGTTGAGTCCATCTCGGCCAAAGACGCGGGCAAGAGCTTTAGCTGGTTTGGAGACTTTGCCGCAACCGACAATCCGTCTTCGAGCCTTCTCACCCGGAACCAGTTGGGATGGGAACCCACACACCCAGGGCTGCTCGCTGACCTCAACGGGCCAAGCTACTTTGTGAGCAAGTAGTAGTCGGGGGTGCCGCACTCAAAAAGAGGAAACGGAGAAGAAAATGCCACTGATCAGCATCACACGTTTTCGAGCTCGCGCCTTCTGGTGCGCCGATGCTTGTGTATTACGCCCAGCGCATCATCTCGCAGATACGGAGCGCCAATGGGTGTATCTCCATGGCGCTTCTGCAAGAGGCACAGGCTGATCTGTCAGTCCTTCGTCCTGCCGGCTGGTGTCTCGTTCCATGTTCCCAGTGCGGGGCCGCAATCGGCATGCGGTGTACGGACGCGGGTGGCGAGACCGTGGCCGTTCATTCAGAACGGCGGCAACTAGCTAAGAGGCGCAAACTCGACAACGTGGGCTGGCACACGTTCCGTCACACCTACCGGTCGTGGCTGGACGATGCGGGCGCACCAATCGGCGTGCAGCAGAAACTGATGCGGCACTCCGATATCTCTACCACGGCCAAGTATGGCGATGCGCTTATGGAATCCAAGCGCAAGCACAACTCGGTCGTGGCTCGCAGGGCATTGGGGAATGAGTAATTCGGAGGGAACTGCAGTCAGGCACCGGCGCCCCTAAGGGCGTTGACAGCCCGAAATCCTATTATTCATAGGGTTAATTAGGGTTGGCCGGTTGGCTAAATGGTTGCGGGGGCTGGATTTGAACCAGCGACCTTTGGGTTATGAGCGACCCGAGATTTCGGTAAGTATCGGACAACAGGGCACGAGTGGAAACCCTGGGATACCCCTGGGAACGGCTGGAACAGCTTATTGGGGACCGTATGGGGACTGATTTTGGTCCTCTCGGCGCGTTGCCCAACGATCAAATGCCCAACGATTCAAGTCCCCAATAGTAATGGGGACGGATCGGGGGTCGATCCTGAGCCACGATCACCGGAAACCCAGTAAGCGCCCAACGACGTGCAGCTCAGCCGTTTGCCGAGCGCGACTTTTTTAGCCGCCTCAGAGGATCGAACATGATTCTTCAGCCACCCTCCGCCCTTCCGGAAGGCAGCCAAATCATCGCTGGATTTGCCGACCTGCCGCCAAAGCCGCCGCGCTCAAAATTGGAACCTCACCGCGATCTCATCCGCGAACTGCGCCGGAAGGGACAAACCTACCGCGATGTCGCCCGCCTCTTTCAGGAGCGGCTCGGATTGTATGTTGCACCGAGCACGCTTCATTCGTTCGTGAAGGTGCGGGCAAAGCATCGCAAGCGCTCACAATTCGAACTGCCGCCGATGGAACTTGCCGCAACAGAAGTGTCGCCGGTCCTGGGTCGTGTCGCAGCCCTTAAGGCGAGGCCGACCGCATCGAATGCGAAACCTGCCCGCTTCGTGTTCCGTGAGAACGAACCTTTGACCCTGACGACTGACGGAGGCGAGCAATGACGGCATTCACGAAGCGAGTTGTTTTCACCATGGGCGGCAAAGGCGGCGTCGGTAAGACCGGCGTCATTGTCGCTTTGGCCGAGTGGTTTGCGGCGAATGAAATCCCCGTGACATTGCTCGACCTCGATACGGAGAACAAGGCGCGCGGCTCCCTGAAGCACTTCTTCAACGGCACCGTAACCAAGGTCAACATTCATACCCCGGCAGGCCTCGATGCCTTTGTCGATCATCTCGACGGCGGGACGCCGATCATTCTTGCCGACATGGGCGCGGGCGCCGGGCAGGTCGCAGCCGATTGGTTCGAGTCGATGCACGACGATGTGGCTGAAACCGGTGTGCGTTTTACGGCGGTCGGCGTTGTCACGCCCGATCCGGCCAGCGTCGAGAGCCTGCTTGCCTGGGCGAGCCGCCTGCAAGAGCGGGTCGAGTATGTCGTCGTCGAGAACGCTACCAGTTCTCCGGCAGACTTCACATACTGGAGGTCCACTAAACAGGCGATCCGTTTCCGTGAAGCTTTCTCTCCTGAGATATTGCAGATGGAGTTCCGGCTCGCAGAACTCGAAAATCCACTCCGCCAATATGGAATTCAACTAGGACAGGTGGCAGACCGTAAGGCCACCGTTGAGGAACTGAAGCGTGCGTCCCTGGTCATGCGCGCGCAGAGCTATCGCCGCCGTCTCTTTTCTGAGTTCGACCGGGCCAAGCAGGTGTTCTTGCCATGAGCGGAACTCCAACGGCTTCCAAGATGTCAATCGTAGCGGCGGGGGAGCCAACTCTCTTTGACTCTCTCGCTCGCCTTGTCCCCAAGGACTTGCAGACCGCCTACTATCGCGTTCTTGCGCACACTCGCACACTTAGTCCAGACGATGAAATGCTGCGCATTCTGGAGGCAATGGGCACGTTGGCTTTGCTCACGCGGCACACTCCGAAAGACATTGCCGACGAGCGGGAGCGATTCCAGGAGATGTTTGAACTCCATCAGCAGTTTTCAGAGGAAGCACAGCAGAAGATGCTCCGCTATGTTCACGAATTGGAGTCGAGGCTCTCAGGGCTTCCCAGCGAACTCGAAGCCGGTCTTGACCCGGAGCAGATTGCAAAGTTGCTGGGTGAAAGCCTGCGCCAGCATTTTCTCAACTCCGGCATACCGGATACGGTCAAAGGTCTGCAAGCAACCAGCGTTGCCATGACGACCGCCCAGAAGGAACTTTCGACCGCTCTGCGCAATTTGTCCGATTCACGGGGAGCGGTCGCTCAAATCGAGTCCGCCAACAATAGATTGACGTATTCTTTGGATAACCGGGCCAAAGCCGTGGACGCGCTCTTGCGTGAAGTGAGAAGCGATCTCTTGCGCCTTTGGATTCCGCTCATCGCCGGTGCAACTCTCCTGATCGGACTGTTTGGCGGCATGGGCATTCAAAGCTGGCGGGATTCAGTTCCGGCCGCTGCAACGCCAGCCCCCACCATTGCGGAACCGGTCCCGTTGCCCGAGCCGCAGCAAGATTCCGCATCGCCGAGCAGCTCAAAGCAGCAACGTCATAGCCAGGCAAAGGCAAAGCCCGGCGCAGAGCATGAGCGATAGAGCCTTGTTCTATCGCTCATGCGAGGTATCGCCAAACATCCTCTTATTGGTCATGACTCATTTTATCCGTTTATGAGTTGACATTTCATAAACTGACAACTCATAATGTGTATCTGAAGGAATGGCCATCTAGCCAATGCCCGACATGACCATAAAGCCAGACCCTTTTTATGACCGGAAGCTCGAACTCGCAGCATTGGACCGCGCATGGAAGCGCCACGGAGCAGGTGGGCAGATGCTGCTCCTGTATGGACGCAGGCGGTTGGGGAAAACATTCCTCTTGCAGCGTTACTTCACGGCTGGTGTAGACGGCGATGAGCACGAAAAGCCCCACTGCTACTTTCTTGCAGAGCAGTCCACTGCCGCTACACAGCGGCTCACGCTGGCCCGCCAATTGATTGCAGCCCTGCCCTCCGAAGGCGTCACCGTCGAGGATATTGCGGTTTCGTGGAACGCCCTCCTTCGCTACGCCTCACAGCAAACGAAGGAACGGAAGAAGGCCACAGGGCGTTTTGCGCTGATCCTCGATGAATTCCCGTACTTGGTGGACCAGACTCCGGAGTTGCCTTCCATCCTGCAAGCATGGTGGGATCGCGAGGCCGTTCATTCTCCTCTATTCATAGTTCTCTGCGGATCGCAGCTCTCCGCGATGGCCGCTCTCGGACGAGAGAGCGCCCCCCTGTTCGGGCGATTCAATGCCGGAATTTTCCATCTCGACCCGCTTCACTATGAAGACGTGGCGGCCTTCTATGCAGGTAGCCCCCATTACGGCGTGGTCGAGAAGCTGCTCATGTACGGCGTTTTTGGCGGAACGCCGCGCTATCACGCACTTGTCGATAGGTCGCACCCTCCAGCCGAAGAGATTGTTACGCTGCTGATGCAGCCACGCGCAATCCTGGAAAATGAAGTACGGTTCCTGCTCGGAAGCGAACAAATCCGGGACCCGGCTCCGTACAAT
>Ga0182013_10008137_pt1 | contig 11360 bp, 18 predicted proteins | sample 612S2MmetaG_FD_120487 | JGI IMG/M metagenome (GOLD analysis project Ga0182013, IMG submission 120487) | Permafrost microbial communities from Stordalen Mire, Sweden - 612S2M metaG | ecosystem: Environmental > Terrestrial > Soil > Wetlands > Permafrost | place: Sweden: Stordalen | collected...
CTCATTTTAAACAGGCTGTATTGCTCCTTTATGCTTTCCCCTGCATTACTTAACAGTAAGTCTAAATCTTCGTTAGAATGAGAAATTATGAGTTTTAAAGCATTACTTACTGTGTTCATTGGTTTACCTTTATCTTTACAATACATTAAACTTGATACAAATAGAGGTAGGCTCATATTAATCCATTCAACACCTCCACTCTTAGCTCCTGTGCTTAGTTCTAAGGACTTTGCTCCATTTATTAATAAGCATTGAGCTAGTTCGATTATCTCTGTATCATCTTTGCATTGCTCCAAAGGATTATATTTAAAACTATTTGAAGGACTTAAAGGACTAAATAATATAGGCTCTCTCCCTATACTTCTTTGATAATTTGCTGTATCTCTAAATAATTCGCCTTTGGCATCCATTACTATTAAGCTACATTGCCCCAGATCTTCTGTTAATAAGTTAGGATAAAATAAACTTGTTGTCTTGTGGCTACCACTACTACCAACTATTAAAATATGCTCCATAGAGGCTTTCTTAGATAGTTGTATTTTTTTAGATATAATTAGACCATCTTCACCAGTAATTCCTTTCAAGCTTTTTTTATTACCTAAAATTGATGTTGCTATCTTGTCTTTCTTATTCTTTAACCACATTATTATTTCTCCTTTAAAATTGATTTAAATGTGTTCCATAAGTTATAAATTTAATTGATGTTACTATTGCTTGAATAGCTCCCCAACGTACTGCTAAATATACAAATGTTCCTGCAACTACTACTACAACTACTACTTCTATTACATTTTTAATCATCATTAAATCCTCCTTATTAAAAATCTAAGTCTACTAATTCAGTTTTTTTAGTTTCAATTTCCTTATTTTTATTCTTAGAAATTTCATTTTCTTTAGTTGCTCTTAATGTATCTTTTATAAATGCACTAATACCGCTGTGTTTTATTATCCATTCGTATAGTTCCATATCTTCAGGACTATTTTTAAAACTAAGTCCTATTAATTTACATGCCACAATAAGTCAACTCCTTTATATTTTTTACAACTCCTTATAATTTTTATTAGTTGTTTTAATACAAGTTATGCAATTATTTATAGAATGTTTCCTGCATTTATATAAATATTTAATAATTTTAATAAATTTTATATAAAAAAAAGAGGATATCCAATACTTTTAACAGTACCAAATATCCTCTACCCTTTTATTAAGTTTTTTAGCCACAGTTAGAGCAGTTTCTAATGACGGGCCAGCAATGCCTCTTTCCCATGAGTAATATGTTTTATAGTTAATTTCTATAAGGGAAGCAAACTCCTGTGGTCCCAACATATATTCTCTCATCCGTATTTCTTTAAGATGATTTTTTACTTCCACATATACCACCTCTTCATTAGTTATGGTATATATTCGTTAGATGCTAAATTATTCCTTTAAATAATCTACTCTATCAATTTTTATTACAGAGATAGTAGGGCCAATATGGCAATTAATTAAAGATGTGATAACAACATGTTATAAAATGAGGGACTGATATTATAATCCTTAGCACTCATCTTTAATACTTCTGCAAATTCCTTCTGAAACTTATATCCTAAACCTAATCTAATTTGTAATAGTTTATTTTTCACCCCATATAATCACCTCTTCATAAGTTAAATGTATATATTCTATAAATACTTTCAAATTCCTTTTATTGTAAGTATTTTATACTTATAAAAAACTAATTTTGTATGCACAAAACACTGCTTGTCTTAATACATTGTAGTAATAAGATAATAAGGAGTTTTTTAAGTGAATAGAATTAAAATAACTAAAATGCTGCAAAAGCTTGGAATTATAGTATTAGTTACAATTCAAATATCAACACAAATTGCTATGGGTTTCGGTTCTGTAGGATTTCAACAGAAACATCCACAGTTGCCACCTAAAAGTATAATAACTTGTATGGAAACTATAAACTCACAGATGATAGTTGGTAAAGTTACCGGAACACATGCACCTCACCAGTGGTATATAGATAGATTGGATGCAATGGCAAGAGCTTACAATAAACCTATTACTATTGTTAGTGGATATAGGAGCAATGCGGAGCAACAAGTTTTATGGAATGCTAGTGATAAGAGTGGGAAAATGGTAGCTCAACCTGGTTGCTCTCGACATAACTGCGGACTGGCTGTAGATGTTAGCGGTTGGGCAACTCAACTTAATAATGCAGAGTTATCAAAGTTTGGATTATACAAGCCCATGTGCTACGAAAACTGGCACATAGAGCCACTTGAAACACAGGGAAAATCAACAATGCAGTTATTACAGCAATATGGAACACCTAGTAATAGTTTTTCTATACCTACAGTAACTGACGCATCCAAAAACTTAGGGGATTTCAAAATAACAGCTTATGATTTATCTGTTAAAAGCTGTGGTAAGACAAGAGATAATAAGGCCTTTGGAATAACACACTCAGGTTATGATCTAAAAGATAAAAGCAGAATCAGTGCAATGACAGTAGCTGTAGATACAAAAGTAATTCCGCTAGGTACTAAATTGTATTTACAATTCAAGGGTAATTATAGTAAGTATAATGGGATTTATACAGCTAGAGATACTGGAGGAGCAATCAAAGAAAATAGAATAGATTTATATTTTGGAGATTTTAACTCAGAGCAACCGCACCAGTCATGCTATGATTTTGGAATCACCAATGCAACAGTATATGTTTTATAAGCATATTAAAAAAGTAATTTATAGGAACATTATATACAGTATGTCCATACAATGTATTAATAATATATAAAGGAGATTAATAATGACAACAACAATAACTTATTATAGAAGCAATAAATCTTCATTAAGACAGGATAGATATGAAACATTTAAGGCCGGAGTAAAAGTAATAATAATAGTAATAATATCTTCAGCATGTTTTGTAGCTTATATGTATACATCGCAAAATTTACCAATAGATCAAATAGCATTTAAATTAATAGGAAAATAATTAAAGCCTGAAAAGGGCTTTTTTTATTTGTCACACTTTAAATATTTATCCATACATTGTAATTATAAATAGCATACAAGGAGGTCAGCAATGAAACTTAACCGTATCACATTATCTTTTAAAAACACTAAAGCGGATATAGCTCTTTATAATGCGATTTGCGAACAAGAAGAGATTTCAATCTTTATAAAAACAGCTGTAGCTCATTACTTAGAATATTTAGAATCAATTGAAAAAATAAAATAGATTTTATAGGGGGAATATTAAATGAAATATATTAAAAATAATTTAATAACAAATGAGAGGATTTTACATCAAACTAAAATACATTGGATCAAGTGGATACATTTTATAAAAAGAGCAACTACAGAATTAGCTATTACAAACAAACGTGTAATTGGTAAGATAGGATGGTTAAAAGTAAAATCAATGGATTCGCCACTCAACAAAGTAAATAATGTTACAGTAACTCAGGGTATCATTGGTAGAATTTTTAAATATGGAAATATCAAAATAGATACAACTTCTGGAACTTATATATATAAAACAATTATTGATCCTGTAAATTTTAAAAGATTAATAAATGAAGCTATAGAAACTAACGAGAATGAAAGAATGCAATTACAAGCCGATATGATTAATCATAAAAATAGTATAGATATAAAAGAAATTATTTGAGAAAATAAAAAAAGCCTTAAGCTAGTAATTAAACTAACTTAAGGTTTTAATTTTATTGTGGTATTATTATTGGTATCGTATCTGCAATAGGCTCAACTACTGGTGCTACTACTGGTTGTAGTTCTACTCCGTTTTCAGTTACATATTTAATTATTGGAGCAACAATTTGTGGTGCTATATCTACTGCAACTTTTTCTACAGCTTCTAAAACAGGAACAACTGGTGTAATTGGTCTATCCTTATTTACAACTCCTGCTATAGTCTGTCTTATCTGTATTATTTCGGTTTCTGTTAATGCTGGAATAACTTTCTTAATTTCACATCCAAACATAGATTGAACATTAGTTATTGAAGATGCAAACTCTGGATTTAATCTTTTATAATCTTCAACTAATCCCCAAATGTCGGTACCTACAGCTATTAAATGATTATATCTTGTTACTCCTATTTTAGATTCGATATATTCCAAAGCTGAAGGTAATACTATTGCACCCACATAAGTAATTATTGCTACTACTATTATTACGATAGTTGGCATTGCAATTGTTATAATATTATTTACTAATTCCATTGATATTCCCCCTTATTTTATAATGATTTGGACAATTTGCCTACTGCTTGAACTGTGCATGGTCCTGTTATTCCATCTTCAGTTAATTTCTTGCCTTTATCATCTGTAAATCCCTGATTATTTAATAGTGTTTGTAATGCTAGAACCTTTTCATTTATTTTCGGTTTTGCTACAACTACAGGTTTAATAACTGGCTTAATAATTGGCTTAGCAACTGGTTTTGGTATCGATATTAACATTTCATCAGAAAAAGTATTTAAATCTACTTTGCTTGTAATCCCAGCTACAACTCCTACATCTGAATATTGAATGCCTGCATAGGTAGTTAATGGACACTTAGCTTCATAGCAAGCTATCCATAAAGGTAGTTCTTTAACTGTGCTATTTAAGCTTTCTTTATAAAAATTAACACCTGTATATAAGCAAACTTGTTTTCCTTTACTGACTAGGTAATCAGTAAATTTAACTACATTTAAGCTTACTTCTGCAATTGTTTGACCTAAGGTAGTTTCACAATCTATTGCATATTTACAATCCATAGGTAATCCTGTTACAACACTTAAAAAATGTTCGGCTTCTTCAACTGGATTATTATCTCTTAGGTAATGATATACACCTATTTTCAATCCGGCTTTCTTTGCTCCATCATACTGTGCTTCAAATAGTATATTATCAACAGTTAAGCCTTCTGTAGCTTTGATGTAAACTATTTCTACACCACTAGCTTTAACTTTTGCAAAGTTTATTACTCCTTGATAATTGCTGATATCTATGCCTTTCACTTTAATTCCTCCTTCTTATTCTTGCGAAAATATCCACATTACGAGTACAAGTAGTGACATTACTGTTAAAATTTCTCTTACGGACACTATAACAGTCATACTTCCTATCATAATTTCATATATCAAAACTAATGTCCTTAAAATTATGAGTGTGAAAAACAAAAGAAATAAATTATGCTTATTGAAAAATTTAAATTTTTTCATATTTGCCACCTCACACTTTAAAAATAAATTTGGCTACAAATGCCACAACGACTGTGGTTATGGAAACTCCAGCTGCACCCATGAGAAATTTTCCAGCTAAACTTAAATCGACTTTACTTTTGTTTTCAGTTTTTGAAACTTGAGCTTTTAATATATCAATGTTTTTCACTGCATTATCTAAAATAGATTTATTATTTTTCCCCTCGTTAACTAAATTTAAAAAATCACTTCTTAAATCCGCAATAAGTGAAGCAAATTTTTCAGCTTTTAATTCTGCCCTATCTGAGATTTTAGTATTTTCTACAGATTGTCTAGCAATTTCTTGTGATAAATTATTAAACATCATTTTTATTTCAGAAATATATTTGCCATTTGTATCTTCATCTGATTTTCTTTGGATTGTGGTAGTTTGGTTTTGCAGATCTTTTAAGCGACTTTCAATATTTACAAACTTCTCTGCACACCCTGGATTTACATCATGAGATTCTGGCATTTTTGATCACTCCTTTTAAATCACCTTTCGTTATTTATTTCATACAACAAAAGCACCTATAATTAAATAAGTGCTTTTGTGTATATTTAATTTTTACAAGCTGTTATCTATGATGTAACTACTGGAATTAATGCAATTGTTTCCGCATATTCAGTAGCATTTATCCAAGTCATTGCTAAAGCATTATCAATTACATCCTGCCCTAGCTCAGTAGCTGCATAAGTTTCTACTGGTGTGTAATATCCCTCTGCAACTCCTGTATAAGCCGCACCGTTTTCAGTTCTAGCAGTTAATCTATTATTACCATAAACATAAATGTTAAGAGCATAAGTTGAAGTTCTAAATCCTAAAATCAATGTGTAAAGCCTCCTTTGTTAAGGTAAATTAGGAACATTAGTAAATATATAATCCATAAATTGTGATAAATTATTACTTAAATCATTTGCATATTTTTGTTCAATTACTAATTGTTCTGCTAATGTTGGAACTACTGGTGTATTTGTAACTGCAGTTATTTGAGCTTGAGTTAATCCTTCTATCCAAGAAGTGCCATTCCACATAGGTAAATAAAATCCAGGTGAGCATTGAGTAGCAATACAATTAGTAGGAACTTCTTCACCATCTTGTAAAAGTACATCCGTAACGTATAGACCATTACTATCAATTTCTATTACTTTTATCAATTAAATCCCCACCCTAAATATTACATTTATTGCCAACCTTGTACCACCATAATTTCCTACAACATAGCCTGCATTTGCTCCACTGTTTATACCAATAATATCAACGGATCCATAACTTGCATTAGCATCGCATGGAAAAAATTCATCATTTAATGGTATGTAGCCAGCTGGGAGTCTAAAAATAGCGGCATTAGTTGTACCACTACTCACAGAACCTTGAATGTGAATTAGTCCTGAAGTATCCATCCAATAATGTAATGTTTCATAAGTGTAACCATAGCTAGACCATCCATTTAAAAAAGTAGGTGTTATTGCAGCTTGCTGTGAAAATATAGTTCCAGTTGTATTTGTTGTTGGTGGTGTTGATGGTATAGCAGCTCCATATGCAGCTGGTAAAGTAGAACTATTTGGCATGCCAGTTCCTAGATTACCATCAAGTACGTTATCTAGGAAGGATGTTGTTGTATTATCCCAAATTACAAATGCGAATTTTTCTAATCCTACTGTTCCTCCTGCAATTGTTCTATATATAGCCCTTCCAATTGTTCCTGCCGAGCCTATCGGAATATTAGTTAATGAGCATTGACCATTTGCTACCGTTAGCTTTGCTGAATCAACAGAACTTACAAACCCATTGACATAAAAACTTCCATCACTTTGCTGAAATCCTGTTACTAAAACTATCTTATAATAATATGTTCCGTTTAAATTACCAACACCCGAAGCCGCTACACTAGCAACTATAGGAATAGACTGTGCAGCACATAAAGTTAATGGACCTACATCTGCTATTCCACTAAAAGCCTGCCTCAATTGATCAACATCTGTAGCCAAAGGGACTGTACCTGGTATAATTTGTTTAAAATTATTACTCATATATTCACCTCATTATTTTTTTTAATCTCCTACTATCTGCACAACCCATTGTGCAATCAACATTTCGCCGCTATTTACAGTTAAATTAAAGATTGTATGCGCCCAAAGATTATTATTTATATCAAACAAACCTGCTTCACACCAAGTATTAACAATTGGTGCTGTAGATTGCCATACAGCAATGTACTGAGCATAAATATTATTATAAACTTGTATGGTACTACATGCCTGCATTGTTGCTGGTACTGGTGTAGTTAAAGCAGTATCACTTGCTAGCGGTGCTGTTGTTCCTGTGCCAAGTTCAATCTGGTAAGGTAAAGACCAGGGAGAATAAACAGGCGTAGTTAGCATTTGTGCAATATAATTTAAGGCATAATTAGTTACTTTATTGTGTTGTTTACATTCTCTTTTCCAATTAAAGGACCCATCTTTTATACCTTTTAAAAAGTTTTCTAATCCTATTTGATTTACTATTTTTTCATCAACTACTCCAAGTGAAAGTTGACCTGCCCAACCAATTCCCTCTTTTTCTATCATTTAAAAACCTCCTAATGCCATTGGCCTTGACTCCATATCCAATTAGCTGCTTTTCCTGTTCCACCCCATATAAAATTAGATGGGTAAGGATTTAATAATGTTACTATATCTGTTGGTGTAAATGAATCATTTATACCTTGTGTAATCATGTTGATTCCATAGCCAACATATTGGCCCTGACTCCATAACCAACCAGCAATTACACCAGTTCCACCCCATAAAAAGATACTTGTAGACTTTAGTGAAATTGTGAAGCTATCTAAAGTTGAAACTTGTCCATATGGTGCAATCATTTTTTGAATTAAAGTATTATCATCAGTAGTTGAATTATTATTTTCCGTTGTTGTTAGATTTACAAGTAAATTTGCAAGTAGATCTTCTTTTGCAGCCATATAATCACTCCTTGTTAGTACGAGTAGGGGGTATCTGAGAAATAAACCGTATAATAAAGTACTGGTACACCACTTATAGGATGACTTACAATTGTTTTATCTATTTTTATTACATAAAACATTTGATTTTGGAATTGACCATCCATTCTCGCATTACTTGTTATATAAAAATACTGACCAGCTTCCCAGTGCTGGAGATAACTATTAAATTGGCCCGTAACATGAGGATATGCATATTTTAATAGTTCTAGTTGACCACTTGTATTAGCCAAACTTTGATCTGTAGACGTTAAATTTGCATCGCTTACCGCATATTCATATACTCCGTCTTGCATATCTCTTGCAGCCATTACAGCAAAAGCATTTGGATCATTATACATGTTGACCATTTGGAACATTGGATAATAAGTTATATTTAAAATTACTCCTGAAGCAGGTGCAACATTAAACCTAAATGTCATATTCGTATAGTAAACATAGCAAGTGCTATTAGCTACTGTACTACTAGGCAACCCTCCAACTACATCTAATGCAATGATTTGTACTACGCTCCCTAATTTAACAACTATGCTTGATAGAAGATGTTTTGGTTCGTATGTTGTAGTAAAAGTATCATTGCTTCCATCACACACGAAAGATTGTGTTACTGTATACAGCGCTGGGGTTTTATAACCTGTCAAATATATTTGATTTCTTAATTGACTAACATCTTCATCAAAAACTAAACTATCATAATTTGCCATATCAGTATCTGGTAATAAAGTGTTATTAGGTAGTGGTGAAGAATTCTGACCAACTCCTTCGTCTAGATGAACATCTTTATAGTAATCTATCCACCATTGTAAACCAGTATTATCCGCTAACCACTGCATAGCAACATCAGGGTAAACATGATCAAATTTTTTTGAAGTAAGTAAAAATGATATTCCTGTTGCTGTTACATTATTATAAGTAAAACCTGAAGTAAAATTTTTCACTATGTCTATTGCGATATTACCAATTGTAAAATTAGTATAAGTATTAGTTACAAGCCTTTTATCAAAATAATATGTGTAATCTCTGCAGGTAATATGATAACAAAAAGTATCCGGAGCATACATCTCTTCCTGAGGATCTAATATAACTCCTGCAAATTCTCTAGTTAAACCATTATTTATTATTATTTCCTGACCACCCTTAGGTCTTGGTATTACATGCCTTGGTATTATTATATCTATTGCACAAGTGTCTTGATTTACTGCAATATTACTGGTAATTTTTAAGCTTGTTACCTCTACATATTGGGTATAGTCTAAACTGTCTATTACTATGCTAATACCCACTAAATCAGCTATTCCATAGCTAAATGTACCATATACACCTTGTCCATATATCATAATTTACACCTCACTTAAAAACAGGCATATGGAACTGCCATTATTTCGCAATAAATTACTATTGGAGAAGCTGAGGTTGTGGCTGTTGTGAATGTTACCACTCCTGTTGTATTAGCATAAGACCAATTTACAATATGCACAGAATCGTTATATACACTAAATTTTACTAATGGATATATGTAAGCTGGTGAACCATTTAATGTTACAAAAGGTGTAATGGTAGCTGTTGTTGCACTTGCAGATATTGTTACCTTTCCCTTAAAATAAGTTGTGTTATAAAGTACAGAAACACCACCAGTAAAGCATGTAGCTGAATTTTTTCCTATATTAAGTGTTATTGATGTAGTAGGTTGAACATGAAGTATATCGTAATTATCTTCGCTTGTATTTCCATCTATAAAGGAATTATCTCCAAAAGATTGATTATAGATAAACACACCTTTATTGTTATGACCATGATTATTTAAAATGTGCATAGTATGACAATTATTAAAGTACATGATAGCTGTTGGACAGGAAAATTGTTGTATATCGCAATTTATAATGTCCAGATCAAAACGCACATTGCCTGTTATCGCCTGATACCCTCCGCCTGTCGCATATCCTACTATCTCGCATTTATCGAGTACATTCTTGGAATATGCACTCGCTTGATTTCCAAGTAAACTTATACAGCTTATTCCACTGGCCAAGGTCGCATTTGTGGCCATATAACAGTTATGTACATATAATCCATCAGGTAGATTTATAATCATGCATTCATTTATTGCTGAATCAAACATGCAACCATCTACAAGAATTTGCAAAACATTATTTACATATATATTATTTTGTGCTCCGAATACGAGTGTTCCAGGTAAAATTACTAAGCCTTCTGGTCTACCAGCTCCATCACTATAAGTTTTTTGATCTATCATAATACCAATTGAATTATCGGTTATATCTGAGGTATTACTATAATTTGAATAGAATGGATTACCAGCACCTATATTAATGCAAGAAAAATTCTGAAAGTTGGTAAGGAAATTACAATTTACAACTTTTCCTATTACAGCGGCACCCTCTCGGCAATACATTGATTGTATGTTTATAAAATTACATTGCCATGCCTCTTGAACATAAAAAGCGGTGTCTACGTATTCAACAAGTATATTTGAATTAAGGCATTATAAACACTGTAACCCACAGATTGCTCCCATGTAATTACTTGGTCAGTTCCAAAGAATACACCTGTAGCTTTGACACTACCCGCATTTATCGCACTTACCGCAAAATTACCAACAATTCTGTTATATGAATAATAACCTAATGCACTAAGCCCTTCCCTTCCTCTAACAATTACCGATCTATAGTCGGTTCCTTGCCATATACCATTAGCATAATTGGGCTGTATCACGCTAGAATTGCCACACCCTATAAAAGTTATTCCATCAGGTATAGTAAAAGGTTTAACAATAGGATATAACCCAGCTGGAAGATATATATTTTTATAGGGCATACCATTTGCCATTGCCGCTGTTACAACGGAGTCTAACATTGTGCTGGCATTTGTTTGTCCTGCCACAAAATAATTCATTACTGATAAACTATTCGCCAATATACTTGCAGTATTAACCGCTGTATTAGTAATACATAACGTTAATGAGGGTTTAATATTAGTTGTTAAATCATTTTCCATAGCTATTGTTTCCGCGTATAGCTGGTTAACATGAGCCGCCATAACATCATCTATATTGTCTTTTTTATCTGTCCAACTAACAACATTTGGATAAATC
>Ga0182013_10008140_pt1 | contig 11359 bp, 12 predicted proteins | sample 612S2MmetaG_FD_120487 | JGI IMG/M metagenome (GOLD analysis project Ga0182013, IMG submission 120487) | Permafrost microbial communities from Stordalen Mire, Sweden - 612S2M metaG | ecosystem: Environmental > Terrestrial > Soil > Wetlands > Permafrost | place: Sweden: Stordalen | collected...
CCAGCACTTCAGCCTGTTCCGCAGACACAATCGTCAGCTCATATACGCTGTTTTTCGTGCGAATTTTCAGCGATTGCAGGTCTTTTAGATTATCGATCTGCACCCCGTTCTGCCAGCCCGAATCCGACCACCGGTCCAGCAGCGAACCAGCCGGATAGCAATCTCTCGTCGGACCTGGGTCGCCGATCATTCCTACCATCCTAAATCGTTTATTCATCCGGCGCACTGCCATAGTACCTGGTACTTTCGGTCCGGGACCCTTTTGCCAGCCCGCCGATCTATTTGCCACCCCGTATGGCCCGCCCGATATCCAGCCGGAAAGACGGTTCCCCGCGCGTTCCCTGAATCACTATCGGTACCACCGTCCCCGCCCCGTCGTGCCTGAATAGCGGATCCACCGGCCTCAGCAGCACTCTCTTCACCCCAGTCGTCATTTGTGAGACGGTTGCGTTGAGCCTGGCGGTACCGTGAAAATCGAGCGCCCCGCCAGCCAGCGTGTAAGTCCCGTCCATTATCACCTTTGCGCCCGGCAGATCGAACTCCAGACGTGACAGACTCATGGTGCCTTTATCGAGTATGAAACGCCCTCCCATAACGCCAGCAACCCCGGGATCATGGTCCCGCGGATCGCCTTCGGCCCGATGGCTCAAACTCGCCATCTTCTCCTGTACCTCCGGGCTGGTGAATTTCACGTCGCCAGCGTCGAATCGGCCATCCAGGTGAATTTTCCCGATCACCGGTTCCGGCCCCGGAGGAATATGGATCTTGCTCGCAAACTCAACCGTCCCCGTCATTGGCGGTTCTTTGCCCTTAACCGCCAAACGAAGGAAATCCCGCAGCGATCCTTTCACGGATTTCGTATTCAGATCGATTTCCTTGCCATGCGCAACCGCCCCGCGTTCGATCGAGCCCGAGACCTCGAACCTCGAATTCCCCAGCGTCGCCTGCACCGGATGCAGGTCCGTATTACCGTTAATTCCGTCCACCGTTGCCGCGAAAGTCGTTCGTAATGGAACTGGATTCCCGGCAAGTTTCAGCACAAAATTCGGAACATCGGCAGTTCCTTGCACCTCAATCTTCGCCAGTTCACCCTGATACCTGCCATCGGACGAGAGTGTCCCTCCGATGCCCTTGAATACCCCCAGATCGGCATCGCGGAAAGTGTATTGGCCGGATACAGCGGTGCCTCCGGGATCGTCGGTTACCCAAGCGCCAAGCCGCCCGTCAGTGCGAATCAGGCCCGGTGGCAATGCGTTAAACAGTTCGGCATGAAACCCCATGGAACTGCCGCCCACGGAACTTAAGTCAAGCCGCTTCACATCGAATCGCAAGGGCGTCTTTCGTGTATCGTTCGGAAGAACTTCAAAGACGGCGCCATCCGCCACCACCCGATCGATCACGAACGAACTACCGTGGACACGCGGTCGCGAATTGCTTCCCTGTTTTGGCGGGAGATGGATCTGGAGCCCGGAGAGTTCAACGCTTCCGACATGGGTCGGATATCGCAGAAATCCCGTCAGCCCGGCTTTTGCAGAAAAGTGTTTGGCAACAACCAGCGGAGGAATGTCGGTGCGCCCGGAAAATCGCACGACCAGATCGTCTCCGGTGACCACGACGCGTGGAAAAACTGAAAGATGAAAACTGCCCAGCGTGACATCGCCGTCGAATTGCTTCTTCACCGCCGCGATAAAACTCGCGCGCGCGTGCTGCTCGTAATGCGAAGCGAACAAAAATCCCGCGACGCCCAAAATCCCCAGACACACGACTCCGAACGCAAGATATATACCCGCACGTCGCGAAATTGCCACCGGATAGCGGTGGAGCACGTCAATTGCCGTTAGGAGCTTTTGGGGCAGACGTCGTGATCGTCTTGAGCAGCCCTTCCATCTGGGCTTCCGGAACCGACAGCGCGATATCCACGGTCGTCCCGCTGGTGCTCACCTGCAGCTTTTGCAGCAATTGCATCAGACTGGCCGTCTGTGGATCGTTCGCTGCGTTCATCGAACCAAGACTCACCACCAGCTTGAAAACATTCCCCAGCGCCTCCGCATTCTCAGGGCTGTTGGCCTCCAGTTGCACCGCTGCGTTCACGGACTCTCCCAGCTTCAGTGCCACGCTGTAGGACTGGATGTTCTGCAGCATCTGCAATGCCTGCATCGGCCCGCCCGCGGCGCCCTTACCGGCAAACAGGGCACTGAAAGGCGCGTCCCCCACGATCCAGGCGTCGTCATTCGCGCTGAGCGCCGCCACTCGAACCGCAAGCGCCGGGGCTATCGAATTCGCTCCACTGTTGCGATCCAGCGCTGCTTCGACGGACGTCAAATCGCCCGCCACCGCAATACTGGTCCCGACAAAAGCAATCGCCGGATTTACTTTGGCCTTCGGATCCACCAGCGTGATCAGCGTAGCTCCCGCATAGGTCTGAACAGTCGCCTGCAGCCCCTGATTCTTCTGGCTTTGCAACGCCGCGACAATCTGGTCCACTTTGAAAGTCCCGTCCATCATCGCCAATGCGCCTGGCTTCGCGGGATCGACAGTGCTGGCCGCCAGTACCTCAGTCACATCCGTGAAGGGATCGAATCCGGTCGCCGCAATCAGACTTTTGAACTGCACGCCGTTGCCCTGCAGTTGAGTAATAAGGAACTGCCCCAGCGGGCTGATCCTGGCGCTGGTGACATTGGCCCCCGCCAGCACCTTTACGTCTGGCATCACCAGATTCAACAGCTTCGGATCCGCGCCGAACGCCGCGCCGCCAATCGTCAAAAGCCCCGCGAGAATTAAGCTTTGTCGCACAGAGTAGTCTCCTCTACAATCCTAACGCTTGCAGAAGCCCGCAAGTTCAGCTTGTTTCCAGCCGGCTAATTTCTCACCAGAAACTTAACAGGCTTCTTCAGGACGCATCGCGGTCATGATCTTCCAGATGCAGCAGCGCACGGGGCTGGCTTTGAGTTCGTGTTCCCGGATCCGAATCACCTTCCAGCCCGCTGCACGCAGCTCCCTGGTATTGCGCCGGTCGCGTTGTGCGTTGCCCTGAATCCTCGGCAGCCAATACTCACAGCCGTGCCAATAGCAGACATCAACAAATACCATCGTGTGAAACCGGGGAAAACGAAATTCGGGTTGCCGCGCAGATCGCTCTTTCTGCGCCGTCCGCGTACCCTGCCCGCCGCATGAGTAGGCCCGCTGCTCTTTAGTGAGGTTGTCGGCTTGGGAGAACCTCCACATAGGCGCTAAGATAAGCCCGATGACATCCCCAGCCTAGTGCTACCAGTCTTGGCCCTCCGGGCGCGTTCGGTGGCTTCCCGGGCCGGTGTCTGGCGCAAGCATTGTACGAGTGGCCGACCATTCGCTCGGAAGCACGCTAGCCCCTGCTAGGCTCTGACAAGCAATCGCCGCTCAAAAAACCCACGAAGCCTTACGCCGTTCGGTTCTTAACAAGCAAGAGAGTAAGATACTCCTGCATGATTTGTTCGTGCTTGATGATTGGGAGGATGCGGAAAATCTTCTCGGCGCGTTTGACTTGGCTGAGAGCGGTTCCAGGATCGAGCGGTTGCGTAAGATTGTAATCGGCAAAGTGGCGGTCTTGTTGCAACTGGCTGAATCCTTGAGCGATTTCCCTCAGTGTGGCGACGTTTCTTGGGTCTGCGTTCGTATATGGAAACTCTCGACTGTCGAGGACACGGTTGGAAGTAGATCGCATCAGGCCGTGATCGTAGCCTCTGCCGAGAACAGTCCGCAGAGCGGCGTTGTCCCAATGCTGCGTGGATTCGAAGATCAGGAGATGGAAGACCGCATAGTAGGGTGCAGACACGGCGCGGCGCAGGTGCATTTCGGTTAGCGGGCTCAAACGGATCAGATCAAGAGCATGCGCTATCAATTCGTCGTGATAGGCCATGTGGTTAGGCCCAGTCGGGATCCGGGCGCTTTTGCTGCTCGGAGACGCTTCGGAAGTTGAAATAAGGACGCAGACCCCAGTTCTCCAAGGGCCGGATTTGATCGAATAGGGCAGTGGCGACGCGGCCAGTGCTATCGCTGATTGCAGTCTCGGTCATGGCAAAGTCTTGCATCGTGATGCGAAAGAAAATCGAGGGAGTGCCTGTGTTGTCCTCACCGATGCGGTATGCGACGTGCCAAACCTCTGGTCCCAGAACGGATTTCGCCTTATCGATCGTCTCCTGCAGCGCGCTTTGATGTATGAACCCCACCGGGATGTACGGCACTCCCCCATTATCCGCCAAGGGACGTTGGGGTGTGGTTCGAACCGTCCAGCGTCAGAGGACCGGTCTTTTTGGGAGCGATGGTCTCCCTGCGAGTTTGGACACGCCGACCGCAGGTGCTTCGCGTTGAGCGAGTTCTAACGCGCCATTCGGAAACTGTTCCGATTCCGGCGTGGTGGGCAGGCAGTCATCTTCTGGGAAGTTGCGACCGTAAGTGGTGCTGGAAGCGCAGCCGAAGTCAATTGCTCGCCTGTCTTAACGCCTATGGGGAGAACCTCCTGCGTATACGCTGCCACGGACAATTGATCGATCTCGGCGGTGAAGAGCTCGCGCAGCTCATCTTGCGCAATAGCATCAATGATCGTGACGCTGGCGATCTGGTTGATATACCTGGCGAAGTCGCGGACAAGCTCGCTCCATTGCTGCGGCGCTTATCGATCCCGGGTTTGCCAAACCTCAGCATCGCCGCCGCTTTGTTAAAGCGGACAGATCATCTGTAAACTCGACCGGACAAATCAAATACTAACGACAGGGAAAAATAAAGTGCTTGTATTTTGGCCGTTTCCGACGTAGTATATGGCTTCGAAGCATCGCCCTCGCTGTCTGTGCAGCGAGGGCTTTTTATATTTAGAAAGGGAAAAGGAATGATAGCAAATAGCGAGAACAACTATATGCAGTGGTCTCACGATGAGAAGTTTGCCGCGCTAGTGTGGGAACGCCTGAAGCCGGGGATGAATGCACTGCAACTGGCTAAGGCGATGGGAATTGAATATGGAGGTCTGTTCCTGCACAACATTCGCACGGCCATTTACCGCTAAGAGTGATCCATGCCCGACGATCCGAAATTGCGACAGTACTGGGTTTATGTCGGTCCCCGCAATCCCAAAGGAGTGGAGAGCAGGAGATCACGATTCAGATTCTCCCACTCCGTTACCAGAAACGGACAGCCACAATCAGGCCGTTGCTGTTCATCTCTGAGCGGTCATTCTCGTCCGTTGCAGAAGGGCGCAAACAGGCAGAATCGCTTTTTGGCCCTTTGAAGTGGCAGGAGATGTTCAGTGGGGGACCTGGTGGTTCACGGAAAGACGCTTCGCGAACTGGCGACTATCGAGCGAAAATTCAGATCATACCGGCATCTCCACGCTAAAGCACCACTACCTAAATTTTCCTCTTGTATTTTTCAAGCACTCGGACTACTATGACCTCGTAGCACCAAGCCCCGCCTCAGAGCGGGGCTTTTATATTTGCACTCAAAGAAAGAGGAAACAATGGAAACAGTAATGGAAAGATCGCTGAGAACTCAGTTTGCTGAACTGGCAAGAGCAAAACTTACGGCGAAGCCTGGATTAACACGGGAGGAACTGGCCGGAGAACTTGGATTTAGATATGACGATCAGTTTGACCACAATCTGCTTATGGCCTCCGATATGCAAATGGTCCATGCTCAAAATGGAAAATACTATGCTGGAGAAAGGAAAAGAGAATAGAACATAGAGCGGAGGGGCTTCGGTCCCTCCGTTTTTCAAAGTAGCCACTACCGGATTCTCACGTTCAATACCGACGATTTCAAGCGCTGCGATATCGACGCGATTCAGCCCTGGTCCCTGCTCACGTAGCTGGGAACAAACGCCCACTAACCCTTCCGGTCAATCCTGAAGTCGTCAAACTCCGACACCGTGCCGCCTCTGGTCCACAGCCCAGTCTTTCCAGAGTTCCGAATCGAATCATCCACGCCCTCAAACAACGCCCGGTTGCCAAAAGAAACGCGGAAATGCGGGCCCCGGTAACTGACCTTCGCGACATACCACTGACCGGTCCGGATGTCGTGGGAAACACCTGCCGCACCTGCCTTGCCGCCCACCACGGGAATCGGATGCGCCTTCCCGTCCTGTACCCGGAACATGACGATATTTTTTTGATCGGCGCTGAAGTGCAAAAGGTAATAATTACGCGGATCCTGGTACCGCCACACAAGCCCAGCCGTTTTGCTCTGTCGCCCTTCCACGATCTTGAACTTCACGCTCAGATCGCCATCCCGGCACTGCACCTTGTCGTAAACAGCCAGCGCAAATTCGTATTCGCCGCCAGCCTTGGAAACTTGGGCAAATACAGTCTGATGACTGGGCGCGGTCTTGTCTCGGGTGACCTCCCAGCGCGGAACGGGCCCGGCGTTCGTCGACGCCACCGTCCAATAAGGCGGCATCATCTCCGGCTTCACATTATCGAAATTAACGGTATTCGCGCCAAAGCCCAGAAAACTGAAACTAAAGGACAGGAACGCGGCAAAAGGGCTGCGCATCAAGTAACCAGTCTATCCACCCGGCCACTGCCGCCCGCAAAGTTACCGAACCGTCGGATACTTAATCCCCAGCTGTTCCAGATAGTTATCGTATTTCGAAGGATCGTAATAAAGCGCCTTCATAGCCGGACGATACTGCTCCATGGTCTTCTGATTCAGCCAGATCGCAGGCTTGTCGTCCGGACGCAGAAACGTCTTATACTTCACATCCTTGGTCTGGACATTGTTGTAGTAATCCCAAGCCTTCTGCACGAGTTCCGGATGCAGCAGAATATCCAGCATCGTCATGGCCTGAACCTTGGCCCCAGCCACCACGCCCTTATGCGCAATAGGCGTAGCCATCGAAATTCCGTTAGCCCAGTTATGCCCCGGACCACCAGGAATATTGGAGGGGTAATTCAAAGTCACGGTAGGCACGGCCCATGAAACGTCGCCGATATCATCCGATCCGCCGCCAGTCGGACCCACACCGCCGCCCTCGCCGCCCTCTGCATCCGAAGCCGCCGGTCGCGGCCTCCGCGGTTCCGGAATCTTCGTAGCCAAACCGCGTTCCGGCTGCTTCAGTTCCTTCTGGAGCGACTTGGCGAGAAGCTGATCCTCAGCCGACCACGTCGGCAATCCAACTTTCTTGATGTTCTCGTACATGTCATCCGCGATCGGAACATTGAAATGTCCGGGCCACGCACTCCCCAGCACACGCGATGTGTAAGTGGTGTCCGTCATCAGCGTCGCAGCCTGCGCCATGTTGTCGCCGATCCGCCAAAGATTCATGATGTGGTCGTAGTCCGCTTCCCGCAGAAAATACCAGGCCGCCGCGTTCGGAGGCACCACATTGGGCTGATCGCCGCCATTCGTAATCACGTAATGAACACGGGTCGCAAGTCGCAGATGCTCGCGCCGGAAGTTCCAGCCGACGTCCATCAATTCCACTGCATCCAGCGCGCTCCGACCGCGCCACGGTGCACCCGCCGCATGCGCGCTCTCACCCTTGAATGAGTATTCGATCGACACCAAACCATCGCTCGTCGTGGGACCGCTCGAAACCATCAGATTGTTTCCCACATGGCAGAACAGCACCACGTCCACATCCTTGAACATGCCCGCCCGAACGTAATAAGCCTTGGTGCCGAGATCTTCTTCAGCCACGCCAGGCCAAAGCCGTATCGTGCCCTTCAGATGCTCGCGCTCCATGATCTGCTTAACCGCCAGAGCAGCCAGAATATTCAGCGGCATCCCGGAATTGTGCCCTTCCCCATGCCCCGGCGCCCCTTCGATCATCGGCTCATGCCAGGCCACTCCAGGCTTCTGCGACGCCTGCGGGATATCGTCGATATCGGAACCCAGCGAAATCACCGGCTTCCCTTCGCCCCATGAAGCCACAAACGCCGTCGGAATCCCCGCGTAATTCCGCTCGATCTTGAAGCCGTTCTTCTCCAGAATGCCCGTCAGATACTTCGACGTCTCGAACTCCTGGAAGCCCAGTTCGCCAAAGCTGAAGACGCTGTCAACCATCACCTGCGCCTGCTTTTTCATGGCATCGATCTGACCACTCAAATCGGCTTTGATGGAAGCTTCTTTTTCAGGCGAAACCCTGTTTTGAGCAAGAAGGTTCTGAGCAAAAGCACAACCCGCCGCAAGAATAAGAATCAGGAACTTACGCATAATAGGGAGTTTAAACCAACCGTCGCCCTCATGCGATAACAACTATTTATGCGCCCTACAGGTTAATTAGATGCCTCTTTGCCGACTTGGCGCAGAGAAGCCGCCGGAACTTCAATCCACCAGCCAGTTCGCCGCCCCGACTCCGCAAACCCGCTCCAAACATCGCGCGGCACATCGACCACCAGTTCTTTTCCGAAATCCGCCCGGACCGATTGTGCCCGCTCCACGGTCCTCTGCAGGTCCGCCCGAATACGGTTGTCTCCCGGCCGGTCGGTTAATCGCAATTCCTCCGGCCTGATGCAAACCGAAATCTTGTCGCCCCTGAAACAGCCGCGCAGATGCGGTCCATCCATCTCCTGCCCCAGCAATCGCAGCCGGCTCGTCTGCCTTCCCGGATCGAGCGCAATCACGTCGGCATCGAAGATGTTGAATCCGCCCATTAGCCGCGCCACCCGCACAGTGCCCGGGTTCTCCAGTAATTCCGCAGGAGAGCCGCTGTGAATGATCTTCCCCGCGTCATAAACCAATACCCGATCCGCGAGAGCGAATGTCTCCTCCGCATCGTGCGTGACCACAAGAATCGGCACCTGAAGCGAACTCCGCAGTTCCCGAATCAATTCGTGGAGGTCCGCCCGCAGCATCGCATCCATGCCCCTCGCCGGCTCGTCCATCAGAATAATTCGCGGATCGGCCATCAGCGCACGCGCAATCGATCCGCGCTGCTTCTGTCCGCCCGAAAGCTCATGCGGATACCGCCCCGCAACGCTCGTCAGCTTGAATCTGTCCAGCTGTTCGGCAATCCGCCGGTGCCGCTCCAGACGCGCCAGGCCGTCGCCCGCAAACGCCAGATTCTCCCGAAGAGTCATGTTCGGGAACAGCGCATGATTCTGGAAAACATACCCGCACGAGCGTCGCTGAGGTGCCAGATTCACACCGGAAGCCCCGTCGAAAAGAATACGGTCGTCGAGCAAAATACGTCCGGAATTCGGCAGGACGAAACCCGCAATCGAATCCAGCGTCAGTGTCTTCCCCGACCCGCTGGGCCCATAGAGAATGGTCACGCCAGACGCTGCTTCAAACGTCACATCCAGCTGAAATCCCGCCGACTCGGGACCGGGAGAATATCGTTTGGTGATTACGACCTTGATCACAAATTCCCGCGCCGCCGTTCTTCCAGCCGGTTAGCCAGATAAACGATCGATGCCGTAATGATTGAAATCACAATGACAAGCGCGGCCGCTACCCGTGTGTTGTTCGATTCCACCGCGTCGAAGATAGCGATTGCTGCGGTCTGCGTCCGTCCCGGAATGTCGCCGGCAACCATAAGCGTGGCGCCGAAATCGCCCATGGAACGCGCAAACGCAAGCGCAGTCGCAGCAGCGATCGGTCGCCGCGCCAGCGGGATGCTGACCCGCCAGAACAATCGCCATTCCGACGCTCCCAGGCTCCTTGCCGCACGCTCATAGGCCCGGTCCACATTCTCCAGCGCTGCTCGCGAAGACTTGACGAGAAGCGGAATCGCATGCAAAGTCGAGGCGATCACAGCCGCTTTCCACGTAAAGACCAGAGGTGAACCGGTAAGCCCTTCCCAGGCCCGTCCGAACCAGCTGGACCGCCCGATGGCAAACAAGAGATAGGTCCCGAGTACCGTAGGCGGGAGCGCCAGCGGCAGCATGATCAGGGCGTCCAGAACGTTCTTCCCGGAGAACTGCCGGTTGGCAAGCAGCCAGGCCAGCCAGATCCCCAAAATCAGCGAGATCGCCGTGGCAAAAGCCGCGACCCCGAGACTCAACCAAAGCGGAAACCAGTCGATCGCCATCTGGACGGTTTTCCATTGTGGCATGGTCGCAGCCATCGAAGCGGTATCATGGTTGTTTGGAACAATGGAAATCTTCGATCGGCAAAGTGATGCGGCTCGAAGAGGGCGACATCACAACCGTTGAGGCCGACGCGATCGTCAATGCGGCGAACTCAAGGCTCTCAGGCGGCGCAGGAGTAGACGGGGCGATTCATCGCGCGGCGGGCTCCAGCGTAATGACGGAACTGGACGGTATCCGGGCCAAGATGGGCAAGTGCCCGGCTGGCGAAGCTGTCGTAACCAAAGCCGGGCGCCTCCGTGCCCAGTACATCTTCCACGCAGTGGGTCCCGTATATCGCGGCGGCGAAGAGGGCGAAGCCGACGAGCTTGCATCCTGCTATCGCGAATGTCTTCAGCTGGCGGCTGAAAAGAACCTGAAATCGGTGGCTTTCCCGGCCATCAGTACCGGCGTTTACGGCTATCCGATGGACGAAGCGGCCGGCATCGCGGTGCGCGAAATCCGTGGCTTTCTTCAGCAGCCCAGTTCAGTCGAAGAAGTGCGCGTTATACTCTTCGGCGACGAAGCGCTTCGCACCTTCCGCGCCGCTCTGCAGAATTAACCTCGTCCGTCCGCATGATCGAATTCCCCGGCCTGAATTTGACCGCGCCCGATGCCTGTATCATCGGCGTGATTGAAAACGGCCCTCCGGTCCTGAGCCCCCACGTAGCGCAACCCAATCTGTTTCTTAATCACAGCCTTGCCCGGATGGGCTCAATCGAGAAGTCCCGCGAAGTGGGACGGCTCCTGGAGCTTCGCCGCGCTGGTTCGACCATCGTCATAGTTTCGCATGACGAGATACTCCTCGAAAGCTGCACTGACGAAATCTGGTGGATCGAAGACGGCGCCCTCGTGGCGCGTGGAGATCCGTCGGAGGTTCTCGCGCGCTACCGCAAACATGTATCGGAAGCACTACGGACAACCGGACAGAAGGACGTACCGCGTCTCTCTCCCACCATGCGAAAGGGCGACGGCCGTGCCGTTCTGGACGGAGTGCAACTAAGCTCCCTGGTCTTCACGAGCGGAGAGCCCGCGACGATCACAGTAACGGTTCGCTTCGCAGACCGCGTAGCCGATCCGGTAATCGGCATCCTGGTCCGTACGCGCGTCGGTCTGAATGTCTACGGCACAAACACGGAACTGGAAGGTCTGAAGCTGGGGCCCGTAGAACCAGGCCAGATCTTGCGAGTGAAATACAGTTTCAACTGTAGTCTCTGCCCGGGCCACTACACGGTAACGGCAGCCTCACACGATCCAGACGGAATCTGGCACGACTGGATGGAAGACGCCGTAGCCTTCGCCGTAACCGACTCCCGCTATACCGC